>Ga0302046_10002326_pt1 | contig 17667 bp, 14 predicted proteins | sample RVTome_11_FD_200261 | JGI IMG/M metagenome (GOLD analysis project Ga0302046, IMG submission 200261) | Soil microbial communities from uranium-contaminated site in the Upper Colorado River Basin, Wyoming, United States - RVT147D111 (version 2) ...
GCATTCGTCGCCACAATTCACCGTTCGATCGCCGCGGATCCATCAACGCGCGCGGCAGATGGTCGCCGATCCGGGTCATACGCTCGGCGCCAGCCGTGGTCAGTATCTTTGACCCGGGCGATCCGCCCCGGTGCCCGCCGTCCGCCGCTCATAGAACTTGAAGAGTCTCCGATGCCGCCCCCCGCGGAGGCCGCCTCACGTGGCCGAACCCGCGTTTCTCAACGTCTGGCGTCGAACTGTCCGATACACGACGAAAGCCTCGGCCGCCGGGACCAGGACGCAGCTTCCCCAGTAGAGGGCCCGCGACCGCAGGCTCTCCAGAGAGCGCGGATGCGGCGAGCGGCGGACCTCGCTCGGGTAACACGACATCGCCCGCAGCTTCTCGTCCAGCGTCGAGCTGATCTCGACGAAATGGCTGGGCGCGAACCGCTGCCCGAGGCTCCACTCTGTCGAGCTCGCCGTCTCGAAGCCGAGGAACTCTTCGATATACGTCTCGAGCGGCCGGGTGGCGACCGACGCTGCCTCGGCGACGATCTGGTGATCCCGGTTGAGGTCGCCGTGGAAGTGCGTGTAGACGACCTGTGGACTCGTCTGGCGCATCTTCTTTTCCAGTGGGGTGATCAGGTCGGTCAAGGCGACGGTGTCGAGATGCTGATCGCGGAACCCGAGGAGTTCGATCGAGGCGAATCCGATGATCTCGGCCGCTTTCCTGGCGTGGCCCGCCAGGCTCACCTCGCGTCCCTGGTAGCGCATGCTCTCGCCCTCGCAGACGATCAGCGCGTGGACGGTGTCGCCATCCAGCACGTGACGCCGAAGGGTGCCGCCTGGGCCGAGAATCTCGTCGTCGGGATGCGCGGCAATCACGAGGACTGATTTACCCACCGCTCGTTCGTCTTCTGAGCAGCCGACTCGCGGCGCCCGCTGACCAATCCGCACTGCTCGCTTCGCCGTCTCTGCACGGAGAGACGGCGAATTCCCCCGGTATCCAACTCGCATGAGAAGGATACGCAATACCGGTGCCAGCCACAGGCCAGGCACCAAGAGAAGGGCGAGATGGCGCTCGGCGCTGGTCGGTCGAACTGTGCGTCGTGACCAGCTCTGGACGGGGAGACTCTCCCAGGCGATGAGGTGGCGTTTACGGATCGATGAGCTCCCGGTGTGGCGTCCTGTTAAGCCGGGCGAAAGCGAGAATCCCCGCCCGGGTGGATAGTTCTTTGGTTTTCTTCGCCACGCGTCTGTACAACCTCCACGCGTCGGGTAGCGCTCGCCGCGGCCAGCGCGGTGAAAAGAGTGGCGGGAAGAGCCGCACATCTCCGGCGTCGGCACGTCACGATTGGCACCGCGATTGCACCCGGCATGTCGGCGCAGGCGAGCCAGAGGCATCGTTTCGAGGCCGTCACATCCGTAGGCGCCAAGACGAGGGTCGCGGTCAAACCCAGCGGCTCCGACCCCAGGGGGCGCGTTTCTCGTCGCGCCTAGGCTGTTGGACCCGCTCGGAGGCGAGGGTCCGTGCCAGTCACTGAGAGCCGTCTCAGGAGCACTTCTTCGATGCGGTGGCCGGGAGAGTGGTCACCGTGCTCGTCGTACTCGGCGGACCGGGCTCTATCCGGCCCGGTGATGGGGTTCTTTCAGTCCTTCCAGATCCTGTACGCAGCGGTCATCGCCGGGCAGTCGGCGGCGTTCTTCTGGCTGCTCATGGAAGCGACGCGCAGCAAAGGTGCGATCCGGCGGCTTCGAGGAGGATCACATGAATATCACGGTGGTAGGAACCGGCTACGTGGGGTTGGTCACCGGCGCCTGCTTCGCAGAGTTCGGCAACCACGTCACCTGCGTCGACAAAGACCTCGACAAGATCGACATGCTGAAGCAGGGCACGGTGCCGATCTACGAGCCCGGCCTCGCCGACTTGGTCGAGCGAGGCGTCCGGGCCAGTCGCCTCGAGTTCGGCGTCGACCTGCCCAAGGCCATCCGCGACTCCGTCGTGGTGTTCATCGCCGTGGGGACACCGCAGGGCAACAACGGGCGCGCGGATCTGTCCTTCGTGAAGGACGTGGCACGCACAGTGGCGGAAAACCTGAACTCCTACAAGGTGGTCGTGACGAAGAGCACCGTCCCCGCGGGCACGGGACGAGAGATCAGGAGGATCGTCGAAGAGTGCCGGACCGACGCGTACCCCTTCAGCGTGGCCTCGAATCCAGAGTTCCTGCGCGAGGGCTCGGCCATCGAGGACTTCATGCGCCCGAACCGGGTAGTCCTGGGGTGCGAGGACGAGATGGCTGTCGCGATTCTAAGAGACCTGTACCGGCCCCTCTATCTCATCGAGACTCCCTTCGTCATAACCGACGTGGTGACTGCGGAGATGATCAAGTACGTGTCCAACGCGTTCCTGGCCACGAAGATCTCCTTCGTCAATGAGGTGGCGGACCTATGCGAAAAGGTAGGCGCTGATGTGCACGAGGTGGCAAAGGGGATTGGCCTTGACCAGCGGATCGGCCGCAAGTTCCTGCATCCAGGCCCTGGCTTCGGTGGTTCCTGCTTCCCAAAGGACACCCGGGCTTTGATCGAGTTGGCGCGCGAGCACGGCCTGGATTTCAAGATTGTGCAGGCGGTGATCGAAGTGAACGGTCAAAGAATCCCGAAGATGCTGGACAAGGTCCGCACCGCCGTCGACGGGGGTCTGTCGGGGCGCACCGTCGGGCTACTGGGACTAACCTTCAAGCCCAATACCGACGACCTCCGGGCGTCACCGGCGGTCGCTGTCCTGGAGGGCCTGCTGGAGGAGGGGGCCTGCGTCCGGGTTTATGACCCCGTCGCGATGCCGATCGCCGCCCGGACCCAGCGGTCACGCGTCGTGTACTGCCGGGACGAGTACGACGCGGCTGAAGGAGCCGAGGCATTGGTGGTCGCCACTGAATGGAACCAGTTCCGCGGCATCGACATCGACAAGCTGAAGACGCGACTCAAGGCCCCCGTGATCGTGGACCTGAGGAACGTCTACGAGCCCTCGGTGATGAAGGCACGGGGGTTCCGCTACTATGGCGTGGGGAGGTAGTGGTCGTGCGGTCCTGGTCGGAGCGTCACGCTCGCCTCCCCGCCTCGACGGACCACTCCAATCCGGTGGGCAGCTCCTTCTTGAGCAGGCTCTCGTAGCAGTACGCGATCCTCTTGCAATACTCGTTCTCGTCGAAGTGGCGCCGCGCGAACTCCCGAGCCCGAGCTCCCAATCGCGCCGCCCCGTCCCGATCGCCGATCAAGCGGAGAATCGCTGCCGCCAGCGCCTCGGGATCTCGGGCGCGCACCAGCAGGCCCGTCACGCCATGCTCCACGACCTCCCGGCAGCCCCGAACGTCCGTGACCACGGTGGGACGTCCCATCGCCGCCGCCTCCATCAGCACCCGTGGGATGCCCTCTCGCCCGTGCGACGGCAGCACGAATACGTCAGCCGCCGCCAGGACCGCGGGCATGTCCTGCCGCATGCCGAGGAACCGCACGAACCGCGAGGCTTCGGCCGCCGTAGGGTGGTCGGTGAGGCTCCCTGGACGCTCGGGCTGTTCGGCACCCACGGCCCAGAAGTGCACGTCTCGCCGCCGCTCCCGGATGCGCCGGGCCGCCTGAAAGAACTCCAGGTACCCCTTTTCCACGAGGAACCTGCCGGCGATGCACACGACCCGCTCCCCCGGGGCGACCCCGCACTGGCGTCGCAGCACCGCAACGGCCTGCGGGTCGATCGCCTCGGGATTGAATGATTCCAGATCCACGCCGTTCCCGAGGTAGCCGATCCGCTCCGGGCGGCAGAGACCCATGGCGATGGCGACCTCGATGTCTTCCCTGTTCTGCGACAGGGCGTAGTCCCCCAGCTTCATCCCGACGCCCTCCACCAGCGCCCACACGCGTCTTTGGAGCGCGCTCATGCCCTCGTAAAAGAACAGGCCATGGACCGTGTGGACGACAATGGGCACTCGGGCGATGCGGGCGGCAAGCCGCCCGAGCAGCCCCGGCTTGAGCCCGTGAGTGTGAACGATATCGAACCGCTGGGCTCGGAAATAACGCACCAGCTCGACGAGGGCACGCGCGTCCCGAATCGGCGTGCGGGCGGAGGAGGTGTAGTTCGCCAGCTTCACGGGGATGCCATCCTCGGTGGGTCCGTCGGCCGTGATCCACCGACCTGGCGGAGTCACAGCGTGCACCTCGTACCCGAGCTGCTTGAGATAGACCATCTGTTTCCGACCGTGAATGCGAAGGCCGATGTCGACATTGGCCAGGTGCACCACCTTGGCGATTGCCACTCTTGACTCCCCCCTCGTCCCCGGCTTCCTTCCGCCTCAGGAACCCAACACCGCCGGGAGCTCGCGCAGGCTCTCCACCCGATGGTCGGGTCCCCATCTCGGGTCGTCGGGAAGCTGCCGGAACTCGCCCGTCAGTACCCGGATCGCTCTCATGCCGACCCGCCTGGCTCCCATGATGTCGCGCACCGGATGATCCCCGACGAACACCGAAGCCTCGGGCCTCACATCCAGCGCCTGGAGCGCCCGACGGAACACCTCGGGATCCGGCTTCTGCCGCGACAGCTCGCCCGCGTAGACGATGACGTCGAACCACTCCGCCAGACCCAGGGCCGTCACCTTCGTCCGCTGCATGTGGGGCTCGCCGTCGGTAACGATCCCCAGCCGCTGCCGGCTCTTCAGCGCCCGCAGCATCGTCTCCACTCCACGATACGGAACCAACCGCGCAGGACGGTACGCGTGAAAGACACCCACGCACTTGTCCACCCGCTCCCGCGAGAGGAGACCGTGTCCTTCGAGCCATCTGTCGAACAGGCGGTCATGATCGGACCCCAGGGTGCGCCACGTCTCCAGGAGGGATTCCCTCGGCCCTCCGTCTCCGCGCGGTAATTCCTGCGCCATTGCCGCGGCCACCTGCGCGAGTGCGCCGGCCACGTACTGCCAGTGGTCGTAGAGCGTATAGTCCAAGTCAAAGAAGACGGCGCGCGGTCTCATCCCGCAAGCTCGCAGCCGGCTGGCCATCTCGGGCGTTCCAGCTCTTCTCGTCGACGAAGACGTCCTCCCAGAAGCGGAGCATCAGGAGGTTGGCGCGGTAGACCGCCGGGCCCGTCGCGCGATCGCCGCGGGCGAGCCGTACCAGGTCCGTCAGGATCGGAGCGCCGGCTGCGATGGACAGGGGCGCTCCCCCGGCGAGCCGAGGGTTGATCTCGGTGAACTTTATTCCTTCCGTGCCCTCGATCCCTTGCACACACCCCGGACCCACGATGGGCAGGGCTTCGACGATTCGCCTGGCGAACTCGGCAATCCCGGCGTGGACGACCGTCCGCCCCTTGATCGATATCCCCGAGTCCGTCGCCAGCCGCTGCCGAACCGAGCAGTACAGAAAGTTGCCCTCCAGATCCGACATCGTGTCGATCGTATATTCGACTCCGTCCACGAACTCCTGGATGATGGGCTTCGTCACGCGCGCCAGGGAGTATTCGAGCTCTTCCGGGCCCTCCGCCCTGAATACCCCGCTGCTGCCACGGCCGCTGCGCGGCTTGACGATCACCGGAAACTTCAGCGCCTCGCCGTCCACCTCCTCGGGCAGCCACGTCTCGGGGGTAGGTATCCCCCGGCTCCGAAAGAGCCGAAATGTGCGGTGCTTGTCCGCGCACTCGCTGATGGCGTCCGGCGCCGAGACCACCACGCGCGTCCCCAGGGCGAGGAAGCGGTCCTGCGCCGCCGACAAGAGCCCCAGCTCTTCATCGAGGTCCGGCAGCAGCAGATCCACGGACTCTTGCCGGCAGATTTCGAGCATCGCGTCGAGGAAACCTGCGGCGTCAACGCGTGGCACCGCGTAGTGGCGGTCAGCAAAGGCAAACCCGCAGGACAGTGGATCACAGTCGACCGCCACCACGCGGACGTCGGGAATCTGCTTGAGCGCCTTTATCACGAACGGCGCGACCGGCGAGCCCGCGGCCGTCCGCAACACCGTAAACGCCATGGTGCCCTCTGCCCCCCGGAAGGCCGGCCCCGGGCGACTGCGCGATTACCCTGGACGCCGACGCTCGGTGACTGCCCCGTCTCCGACCGCTCCCCCTACCGACGGGGCGCACTCCCGACCGCCCTCTCCCCGCTCTTCGGCCCCGCCGCCCCCGAGGGAATCTCCAGCCCCGCGCGCCGGCTCCGGCCAGTAGCCGGGCTGCCGCGCATAGCTCAGGAACGAGCTGCTCTTCACGAGAACGCAGTAGGCCGTCTGGGCGATGATCTTCAGATCCAGCCAGAAGGAAGCCTGCTCGACGTAGTCGACATCCCGCTTCAGCTTGTACGGAAGCTGCTCCTTGACGTAGTACCGAAACGGATCGCTCACGCCTTGGTGCGCCGCGCTGAACTCCGGATAGACGTCGATTTGGAGAAGGCAGGTCAGGCCCGGGCGCACCGAGAGCACCCGATCCCATTGGTCCACGTAAAAGTGATTGACCACCTCGAAGACCTCGGGCCGCGGGCCCACCACGCTCATGTCGCCCTTGAGGACGTTGAAGAACTGTGGCAGCTCATCGAGCTTGAATAGCCTCAGATATCGCCCCACGCGGGTGACGCGCGGATCTCCCGCGACCGTTAGGATCCTCGGCCCGAGGCGATCCGCTCCAGCCACCATCGTTCGGAACTTGTAGAACTTGAACGGTCTCCGGAGCCGGCCGCATCGCGCGGCGGCGTACAGGACGGGGCCCGGGGAGTCGATCCGGATCAGGATCGCAACCAGCAGAAGAAGTGGCGCCAGCACAAGCAGCACCACCGAGGCGAACAGGATATCGAAGAGTCGTTTCACGCGGCCCCTACGAAGGGGACCAGGTTCGTCTTCGAACCCGGCGATAGGCCACGAACGCTCCCGCGGCCCCGACGAGCACGCGGCGCGCCCAGAACTCCGCCTGCGAACGTAGGTTCCCCCGGGGAACCCGAATGAGGGGTAGGCCGCACCTCGCTCTGGTACCACGGCATGGCGTGAAGCTTGACCTCCCGTGTCGACGTGATGTCCACGAGGCGATCGGGCGCGAATCGCTGCCCGGGGCTCCACTTCGTCTACGCAATATGGGTGCCACTCCTTGGAGACGCCGAGGCGAGAGAGACGCCGGGGCTCGACAACGGAGACGAAGTCCGGTGGACCGCCTGCGGTCGCTTTGATCTGGAGAAACCTTCGCGGAATTCGCTCAACAATCTTTGCGTTTTCAGAAGAGTTCTGTAGGCCGACCCTCCCAGCCAACCAGCCCGGCGCGTCTCGGAAAGGCAAGTCAAATGGTTAGGCACTGCGGGCTGCCGTCTTGGCGCACCGCGATTGGCACCGCCATTGCGGTGGGGTTACAGCGGGATGACGGTGCGGTAAACAGCGGGTGTACGGGGCGAGGGCGTATGGGATCTTCCGCGGCCCGGCGACCAGGGCTCCGGAGGTCAAGACTGGTTGAAACGTCGGCCGTGGTCTTCGCTTCCTTTCCGTCGGGCCTACACGCCTAAGTGGCGCGGGCCAGATGCGCGCAAGAGGTGTCCGCTGAGCTTTGCCCGTAGGGCCTTGCGGAACGAGCCGAGGTCAGCGGGTTCGTCCCGCGGGAAACAGTCTACGAATCCCGGAGCCGGGCGCACGTCTTCCTCTCCGCCTCACCCGGCGAGGCGTTGCCGGTAGCCGTCCTCGAGGCCATGGCGTGTTGCTGCCCGTTGTATGCCGGCTACAAGGCGGTCCACGCCCGGATGTTTGAGACGTTTCCGGCCCGATGCGGTTTGCCCGGTCCGGGGGGTGACTGATGCGAATCACGGGACTCTTCACGCTCGAGCGCCTGGCACGCATCCTCGCCGATATCCTCATCGTCAATGGCTGCTACCTCGCAGCCCTCGTCCTGCGCGTTCTGCTGGAGTCAGAGGGCGCCACGCCTTCCAATACTCGAAACCAGCTCGCCGCAGCATTCGGCCTTTACCTGTCCCACTTCTGGCTGCTGACCCCGATCGCCATATCGGTGTATTCCCTGAGCGGGTTCTACACGCGGGGTCGCTTCTACCGGAGCCGGTTCAAGGCGCTCGCGATCTTACAGGCGGTCAGCCTGAGCTACCTCATCTTCGGCTTCATCCAGTACGTGTGGCTGGCCAGGGCCTGGCTCGTTCCCACCCCCCGGGTGGCGATGGCCCTGAGCTGGGGCCTGACCCTCGGGGCAACGGTGGCGGCGCGGTTGTGGGCCGAGGTCTGGCGGGTGATCGACCAGCGCGAGAGGCCGTTGCGCCCGGAGGCCAACCGCAAAGGCCCAATCCGCCGGGTGCTCGTCACCGGCGGGGCCGGGTATATCGGCTCGATGCTCTGCCGGCAGCTCCTGCGCCAGGGCTACTCGGTGCGCGTTCTGGACGCGCTGCTGTACGGCCAGGAGTCGATCGCAGATCTCGAACGGGACCCCCGCTTCGAGCTGGTCACCGGAGACTCGCGCGACGTCGGCGCGGTCTTCTCCGCCATGCTGGAGACCGACGCCGTGATCCACCTGGGGGAGCTCGTGGGCGACCCAGCCTGCGCCGTGAACGAAAACCTCACGCTGGAAATCAACTTCGCCGCGACGCGCATGCTGGCGGAGGCGGCGCGCGGCTACGGAGTGAAGCGCTTCATCTACGCCTCGTCCTGCAGCGTCTATGGAGCCTCCGACGACCTGCTGGACGAGCGCTCGGCGCTGAATCCGGTCTCACTGTACGCCCGGGCCAAGATCGGGTCCGAGAAGGCGCTTCTGGAGCTTAGCGGCGACGACTTCCACCCCATCATCCTCAGGCTGGCCACCGTCTTCGGGCTTTCCTACAGGCCCCGGTTCGACCTGGTGGTGAACTTGCTCACGGCAAAGGCCGAGCAGGAAGGGGAGATCACGGTGTTCAACGGGGATCAGTGGCGGCCTTTCGTGCACGTGGGGGACGTGGGCCGGGCCATGATCAGGTGCTTGCAGGTTCCCCTGGAGACCGTTACGGGCCAAATCTTCAACGTAGGGTCGGACGACCAGAATTACACCATCCAGCAGATCGGTGAGATGGTCCACAGCATCGTGCCGGAATCGCGCCTCGTCAGCAAGGGTGACGACGGCGACCGCAGGAACTACCGAGTCTCCTTCGCGAAGATCAACCGGCAGCTCGGCTTCACCTGCCAGTTCAGCGCGGAAGGCGGCATCCGGGAAATCCTGGGGGCCTTCCGTGACGGGCGGATCCGCGACTATCGCGCGGCGCGCTACAGCAACTACACGACGCTGACCAGCCTGGCCAGCCAGGTCCACTTGAAGAGCCGCCGCGTCCCGGAACTGTATCAGCCCGCCGAGCCGATGCCTCTGCACCCCCTCTCTCCAGCGGTCAAAACGGCCTGATGCACCTGTCGCAAAGGATCCGCCCCTACGAGTCCGTGGCGCAGCGTCCGTCGCGACTCACGCTCGCGCATGCCACCTTTCTCGTCGGCGTGTTCCTGGCCCCCTTCCACCTCCGATTCTCGACCGCCAACTTCACCATCTCCGACGCGGCCACGCTGGCCGCCGCCCTCCTCATCGTCCTGGGGCGCCGACCATTCCACTTCTTGCCACTGGGCCTGTCGGCCGCGGCCTACGCCTTCCTGCTCTTCGCCCTGCTCAGCACGTTCCGCGCTCCCCAGCCCGGGGAGTCGGTCACGCAGATCCTGCAGTTCGCCTTCACGTTCTTCGTCCAGCTTCCCGTCATCCTGACCCTGGCGCAGTCACGGCTCGTCGTCCACGCCAGCCTCGGCCTCCTCCTGGCCGCAAGGCTGGTCGATGTCACAGCGGCCTTCCTGTCGAGCCGCGCCTCCGGTTCCGGCCGCGCGCTTTCTCCTCTCTACCTCTACGGCGAGAGCGCGAATCAGCTCGCCTATCCAACCGCTTACCTGTTACCGTTCCTGGTCTACGGACTGCTGCAGATCCTCCGCGGCCCGCGGTCCAGACGGGTTCGCGCCGCCACGATTCTCGGCGCGATCCCGGTGTTCTACGTCATGCTCTGGGTCTTGGCCGCCTCAGGTTCCCGCAGCGCCACCCTCGCCACGCTAGTGGGAGCCGGGGCCTTCTTGACGTTCCGCCGCGGGTTCGAGGTCAGCCGGCAGGCAGTAGTCAGGCTCGCACTGACCTTCGCCCTGGTGAGCCTCTCAGGCTATGCGCTCTATCAGTCAGGCTACTTCCCCACGACGTTGCGTGAGCGGATCGAGCTCACCCTCCGGGACGACGCGACGCTGACCCAGGACCGCGTCGATCTCGCCAAGGCCGGCTGGCAGGCGTTTCTCGAATCGCCCTTCCTCGGGGTCGGGCTGGACAACTTCCGCCACCTGGCCGAGCGATGGGGCCTGCTCTCCGTCGCCACCGACCCGCACAACATGTGGATCGACCTGCTGGCCAAAGTCGGCCTGTTCGGGACGGCCGCCGTCCTCGCGATGATCGCCGCCTGGTTCCTCGTCTTGCTCCGGGCCCAGCGCGCCACCGCCGACCCGTCCCACCGGGAACTGCTGTCTGCCTTCCTGGCTTCTATGGTGGCCATCATGACGATTCACATGTTCATCCCCCTGATGCTTCAACGACAGTACTGGCTCATCTATGGCCTCGGGCTTGCCTGGGCGTTCCATACGACAGCGTGGCACCATGCGCCGAGTCCTGTCAGCTTCGTGCGCAGGCGAGGTGAATCATATGCCCGCTGAGCCCGACCGCCTTCGCATCTTGCACGTGCTCCTCTCGATAGGCGAAACCAGCGCTCCTTACAACGAGCACTGCCTGGCCGCCGTCCACAAGCGCGAGATCGCCGTTTGCACCTACTTTCCTTCCCGGGTCATTTCCCCCCAAACGATCGCGTTATTCGAAGGCGACGGCTCCCCGACGGGTTTCGTCTGCGCGCTGAAGGCAGCCCTCGCCAGCCGCGCCTGGGACATCATCCACGTCCACGCACCGCAGGCCGCGCTCGTGCTCCTGGCGACGCACCTTTGGGCTCGTCGCGAGCTGCGGGCCGCGAGTGTGTACACCGTCCATAACTCGTTCCACAATTACAAGGTCCGGAACCGGCTACTCCTGATTCCTACCTTCCTGTGCTTCCGGAGAGTCGTCTGCTGCAGCCGGGTCGCCCGTGACAGCTTCCCGCGCCTCTTCAGGCGGTTGGCCGGCGGGAGGCTGTGCGTTGTCCAGAACGGCGTGGACATCGATCGCCTCGATCGAATCGTCGCGACGGGGAGCACGCGCGATGGAGCGTTCACCGTCACTTCGGTGGGCCAGCTGATCGAGCGCAAGGATCCCCAGTGCGTACTGGACGCCTTCGCCGCCGCCGATGACCGCCAGAGCCGGCTCGTCTTCGTCGGTGCGGGCCACCTGCGCGAGCGCCTGACCGGCCAGATTCGGGCGCGGGGTATTGCGGACCGCGTCGAGTTCACCGGGCTCGTCCCGCGCGAGACGGTATATGAGCACCTGAGCCGGGCGCACGTCTTCGTCTCCGCGTCGCGCGGCGAGGGGCTGCCGGTGGCCGTCCTCGAGGCCATGGCCTGCCGCTGCCCGGTCGTGCTGAGCGACATTCCGCCCCACCGGGAGATCGCCGCCGGGACCGACTTCATCCGGCTGGTTCCACCGGGCGACGTGGATGCCTTCGCCCGGGAAGTCAAGAAGTTCCGGGCGATGTCACCGGACGAGAGGATGGCCATCGGTCAGAAATGCAGGGAAGTCGCGGAATGCCGCTTCAGCCTGCGTGCGATGCACGCCGGCTACGAGAATGTCTACACTCAGGTGCTCGACGGGCGTCCGGAGACCCGTCCGCGTGGATCAAGACAGCCGACGAGATGCTCCTGAGCGTGGCGCGACTTTGCCATCGAATCTCGAACTCGAGACACTTAGCTAGCCGGGGGTCGACATGACGATGCCCTTACCGCCGGGGCCACTCCACGGGAATTTTGCACATGCGCTTCGTGAGACAGCGGCCTTCGCACCAGCCAAGCCAGCGATCGTCGAGCCCCTGGGCACCACGGTTTACGGGGATCTCGACGCCCGCTCGCGGGCGGTCGCCGAGGCTCTGGCCGCCTCCGGCGTCCGAGCCGGTGACCGGGTGGCCATCTTCCTCCCCAGAGGCGCGGACGCGGCCGCGGCGTTCTTCGGCGTTCTCGCCAGCGGAGCGATCGCCGTCAACGTCAACGAGTCGCTGCGCCCCCGCCAGATCGAGCACATCCTCGACCACTCCGACTCCAAGATTCTCCTGACGGCGCCCGACATGCTCGAGCGACTGCCCCGGGCGCTCGAGACGCGGGCCTCCGTCCTCAGTCTCGCCGACATCTCTGCCTCCGGGACGGCGGAACCGGCGCCGCGAATCGAGACTGACGTCGCGCACATCGTCTACACCTCCGGCTCGACCGGCTTGCCGAAGGGCGTGACGATCTCTCACGGCAACCTGTGGGCGGGCATGCGAGCGGTGGTCGGCTACCTCGGGCTCTCACGCGACGATCGGATCGCGAGCTTGCTGCCGTTCAGCTTCGACTACGGGCTCAACCAGCTTCTCTGCTGCGCCGGGACCGGAGCGACACTGGTCGTCGAGGCGTCGCCCGTTCCGCAACGGCTCGCGCGGGCGCTGCGAGCCCACGAGGTCACGGTCCTCCCTGGCGTTCCGCCCCTGTGGCTCCAGCTCCTTGACGTCGAGGCCTTCCGGGCCGAGCCTGTCGAGTCCCTCCGCGTCATGACGAACACCGGCGGGCGCCTGCCGACCGAGGCTGTGCGGAAGCTTCGCCGCTGCCAGCCGCAGGCGAGCCTCTTCCTCATGTATGGCCTGACCGAGGCGTTTCGAAGCACCTATCTGCTGCCGGAGCGAGTCGACGGGAAGCCGAACTCGATCGGCAGGGCCATCCCCGGAGCGGAGATCCTCGTGGTGGGCCAGGACTTTTCGCCCTGTAAGCCCGGCGAGGTCGGAGAGCTTGTCCACCGCGGGCCAACCGTCTCGCTCGGGTACTGGAACGACCCTGCGGCGACGGCCCTGGTGTTCCGTCCCAACCCGTTCCGCCCGCTGGGGACGCCGGCGGCCGAGCGAGTCGTCTTGTCGGGCGATCTCGTCTACCGAGACGAGGAGGGAGACCTGTTCTTCGTGGGCCGCCGCGACCGGATGATCAAGAGGCTCGGGTACCGGGTAAGCCCGGACGAGGTCGTCGACGTCCTCTATGCCTCGGGCGAGATCGTGGAGGCGATCGTCGTGGCCGAGCCCGACGAGGTCCACGGCTCACACATCGTCGCCTACGTGGTTCTGGCCGAGGGCGGCGACCTCGAGCGGCTCAAGGGGTTTACGACCCAGGAGCTGCCTCGGTACATGCAGCCGAGCAGGTTCGAAGTTCGCCCGTCGCTCAGCCGGACCTCCAGCGGGAAGCACGACGCGGCGGCGACCGCAGGCACCCACCGTGATCCCGTCTGACCTCGAGAGGCTCCTCGAGCCCCTCGAGCGCTTCGAGGGGATCCGGCGCCGGGTCGTCCGCAAGGGCGACCGCCTCTGTGACCTCTCCTATGCGAACCCTTACGGGGGAGTCCAGGACACGGCCAGGGCGGCGATCAGGGAGGCGCTCGAGGACGTGCGCCTGCTCGACCTCCAGTACTCGCCCTTCGGCGGTCACACGCTTGCTCGCCGCTTCGTGGCCGACGCGTTGCGGGCCAGCCACGGGCTCGACTTCACGTTTCAGGACGTCGTCCTCACGCCCGGCGCAATGGGGGCGGTACAGCTCGCCCTCCGCACGGCCGGAAGGCCCGGCGACCAGGTCGTCATCCCGATTCCCTCCTGGCTCGACTACCCCCTGTACGTTCGCTTCACGGATCTCGTGCCGATCCCGGTCCCCTTGGCCGCGGAGCGCTTCGACCTCGACGTCGCCGCCGTGGCCGGGGCCGTCACGGGTCGAACCTGCGCCGTGCTTCTCTGCCATCCGGCGAACCCCACGGCCCGCAACTACGGCCCGCGGGCGCTCTCGGCGCTCGCCGACGCGCTCCGAGACGCCGAGGAGCGGCTGGGGGCCCGGATCACGCTGATCGCGGACGAGACCCACCGAGACTTCATGGAGCCCGGGGAGTATCACAGCGCGACCGCCTTCTATGATCGGTCCCTCATCGTCTACTCGTTCGGCAAGTACCACTTCACGCAAGGGCAGCGACTCGGCTACGTCGCCACGTCCCCCCGCCACCCGGGTCGGGACGCCGCGGCGGCGGAGCTGGTCCGGTGGACTCGCATCACCGGCCTGGCGACGCCGACGGCGGTGATGCAGCGAGCCATCCCCAGGCTGCTCGCCCTCGAGCATGATCGGGGCTGGCTCACCCGCTGGCGCAAGCGCTTCGTCGAGGAGCTCGAGAGCTCGGGCTACTCCGTCGTGCGGCCCGACGGAACGCTATTCGTCTACGCGCGGACGCCGGTGGGGTATGACGACTTCGAGTTCGCCGAGCGGCTCGCCCTGGCGGGGGTGCTCGTTCTCCCTGCCCCCGTCTTCCACCACGAGGGCTACTTCCGCGTCTCGCTCACAGGATCCGAGCGCATGCTCGAGCGCGCGCTGCCCATCCTCGACAGGTTCGGGAAGCGATGAACGGCGTTCGGGTTGTCGGAGACCTCGATCACAACTTCGCCTGGGACGGCGGGCGGCTCTACGAGCGGGCGGACTTTCGCGTCGGCTCCCCCGTCCCCTACGAGCTGAGAGGCGCCGCCGCCGCCGTCGACGATGACGGCCGCGGGCGGTGGCGAGTTCTTCGCGATCCGCTCGGCCTCAACAAGCTCTTCTGGGCGCCGTCGGCGGACACCGTCCTCATCGCCGCACGGCCGCGAAGGCTCGTCGACGAAGGGTGCGCCTTTGAGGACATCCGGGCCGTGCCGCGCGGCTCCGTGCTCGACTTCAGCTCCTCCGACCTCGACCCGGTCCCGCACTCGATTCGCGCCAGCTCCCGGCGCGAGACCGACGGGACGAGAGCGGTTTGCTTCGAGACTATCGCCACCGAGATCCGCCAGACGTTGCACGGCTATTTCGCCGCGCTCGCCGAGCGGTACCCGGCCGCCCAGGTGTTCGTCTGCCTCTCCGGCGGCCTCGACAGCTCGGGGATCGCCGCCCTGGCGCGGGAGCACTTCTCCAACGTCGTCGCCGCGAGCTTCGACCTCGCACGGCGGCGAGGCCAGGTGAGTGAGGATCGGCGCACAGCGGAACGTTTCGCGCGGGACCTCCACATGCCCTTCTTCAGCGTGACCCTCACGGAGGATCAGCTCTTCGCAGCTCTGGACATCGTCCTCGTCGAGGGGATCGATTGGCGAGACTTCAACGTCCACGCCGCGCTCGTCAATGCTGCCCTCGCGACTGTCATCACCGAGGCAGTCGGCGGGCGCGAGAGGAGCTCGTCGGTCCTCGTGCTGACCGGCGACCTCGCCAACGAGTTCCTTGTCGACTACCACCCCGAGATCTACCGGGGAGCCATGTACTACGCCCTTCCGAGGCTTGAGCCCCTGGCGCTCCGGGCCAGCCTGGTCCACGGCCTCGACTCGTGCCATCGCGAGGTCGGGGTCTTCGAAGCGTGGGGGCTTCCCGTCGTCCAGCCGTACGCCGCGGCGGTCGATGCCTACCTGGCCCTTCCGGAGGCCTTCCTGAGGCTCGAGGACCGCAAGCCGCGGCTCGCCCGAGCGGTCTTCGGGAGCCGCCTCCCCGAGTATGTGTACTCCCGCCCGAAGGTGCGCGCGCAGGTGGGGAGCACCGATCCCGCCGGTGGCGTGCTTGCCGCATGCGTCGATCGAGGCTTCGACGGTCGCTGGCTGCGCCAGCGCTTCGCCGAGCTTCACGGCGTCCGCGATCCGTCCGCCCTCGATCGGTTCATTCGCGCAGGTCGCTATCGTGCCGCTCCCCCGTGCCTTGCTCGAGTCGGCACGTGAGCTCTCGGCAAGACACGGAAGGTCGCATCGAAGCATTCCTGCGGACCCACTTCAGGATCAGTCCGGATCACGACGGCTTCGCCCGCGACGTCGACATCTTCGAGCGCGGCTATGTCGATTCGGTCGGCGTCATCGAGCTCCTCGAGTTCCTGGGGGCCGAGTTCGAGGTCGAGGTCCCCGACGACAGCCTGCTCTCCGACGACTTCTCCACGGTCGAAGGGATCGCGCGGATCGTCGAGCGCTTGCGCGGCGAGCGGGACGGGGACCACCGATGACGCGGGAGCATGGGGCCTGGTCCGGTGCGCGGACGCAGCGATGAGTAGACTCAGCCAGCTTGCTCTTCTTCTGAAGAGCGGCAGGTTCTCCCTGGTCCTCAGGACGATCGGGCGTCGGCTCTACTCCGACCACGTTTCGCTCGGTCTCCGCCGGGACACCACCCTGCCGTTCAGGGTCCCGAGGCCGCCGCTCTCGCTCACGGTCCGCCCCATCGAGCCCGACGACGTCCCACTGTTCGTCGACGTCACGGGCCCGGAGGTCGGTCGAGGCAGCATCATGGATCGGGCCCACGCCGCCTACCTCATGGAGTCCGGCGTCCGGACCTGCTACGTCGCCGTGACCCGGGAAGGGCACGTCTGCTACATGCAGTTCTTGATCGACCCCAGTCAGAACGAGACGATCCGGAGGCTTTATGGCGACCTGCTGCCGCCGCTCAAGGCAGACGAGGCGCTGCTCGAGGCGGCGTTCAGCCTCGAGCGCTACCGCGGCCGCGGGGTCATGCTCTATGTCATTCCCGAGCTTGCGAAGAGGGCGCGAGAGCTCGGTCTACGGTGGCTCATCGCGTTCGCCTCCGTGACCAACCTCCCGATGCTGAAGGGCTGCAAGTGGGCCGGATTCCTCCCCTATGTCGAGCGGCGGGAGTCGTACCGCTTCTTCCGCCGCCAGGTGACCTTCACGCCGCTTCCCGAGGGCGTCCCGTATCCGTTCGACACCGACGCGGAGGAAGGCGCCCCTGGGACCGCGACGACGAGCGCATGATGGCCAGCGGACGGCCGAACCGGGAAGGGGTCGCCCGCGAGGCCTAGCCGGTCTCGGCCGATCGCACGCCCTGCGCTGATGGCCGCCTTCCTTCCGGGCGGCGGTTCCTTCCTAGCGTCCTCCGGCCACACCTGTTCAGTCGCCTGCTTTCGGTCCTGACTCTCTCAGGGCCTCCAACGGACCGCCGTCCCGTGCGCCCTCGTCCTCGATACTGCCGACTACTCGACCTCGAACACCAGGTCATCCACGTAAATCGTGAGGCTGATACTCTTGCCAACCATCCGCACCGCGGCTTGCGACGCTCCCGTCGGCGCCACCAGGGCGCCAACTGTGACGCAGTCCCATGCCCCGGCCGTCGGCGCCGTGTAGGCCTTGAGCGTCTTCTGCGCCACGACGCTGCCGCTGGCCGTGAGCCATCTCAAGTGGAACGTGAAGGTGAATGCATCCGCGCTGGCCGGGATGTTCGCGCAACCGCTGAAGCTGTAGGAGGATCCAACCGTCACGCCGACGCTCTGGTTGATGCTGTACTGCGCATCGTTGGTGGCGAAGTGCTTCCCCGCGTAGCTCCCGCTCCGTACTACCTCGCTGCTGCGGGTGAATGCCGCGACCGTGCTCCAGACATCCGGCCTGCCGTCACCGTTCGTGTCGTCCTCGAAGCTCGAGTTCAGTAACAGGTTCTCCTGCGCGAGCGTCGTCGCGGCCGCCGGCCCCGCCGCTGCCGAATCGCCGGCGTTGTTGAACGCTCGCACCCGGTACGAGTACG
>Ga0302046_10002327_pt1 | contig 17667 bp, 10 predicted proteins | sample RVTome_11_FD_200261 | JGI IMG/M metagenome (GOLD analysis project Ga0302046, IMG submission 200261) | Soil microbial communities from uranium-contaminated site in the Upper Colorado River Basin, Wyoming, United States - RVT147D111 (version 2) ...
TCTACAAGTCGAAGCGAACCGCGCACTACGAGGACATGATCCTGCGCGAGCCGGGCGGGATGAAGTCGGCCTTCAACTTCAACCCCCAGCGCGGCGCGGGCGACCTCGGCAGCAGCTGGTGCGGCCTGACCTGGACCATGCACCGGTTGAACGACCTGGTCGCGCACCTGGCGCGGAGCCAGACCGAGCCGAGGCCGGACGACTGGCAGCTCGAGGGCCTCAAGCGGGTCCACGCGGGCGAGCTGCCCGTCCTCATCCACTGCGCGAGCGCAGAGGGCGTCGCCGGCGTGGTCCGCATGTGGAAGGTCCGCTACGGGACGAAGTGTGTCGTCTCCCACGGGAGCTGGGACGGTCACCTCGCGGCCAAGTTCGCCGCGGAGACGAACACCCCGGTCAACCACGGACCGCGCGTGCTCAACTTCAACTCGATGATCCGCGAGGAGAAGGTCCAGGGCGGCGCCGCGGCCTACGTCGCCGCAGGCGTGCCGCTCTTCAGCCTGAACACCGACTCGCCCGTCGTGCCACAGGAGGAGCTCTTCCTCCAGGGCACGATGTCGGCGCGTTTGGGGGCGGACGCGTACGGCATGGTGCGCGCGCTCACCACCCACCCGGCGGAGTCCTTCCTCGTCGGGGATCGCGTCGGCAGCCTCGAGGTCGGCAAGGACGCCGACGTCGTCCTCTCCTCCGGGGATCCGCTCGACCCGCGTTCGCGCGTCGAGCTCGTCCTCATCGACGGAGAGGTCCAGTACTCCCGCCGTGAAGACGGCCAGCTCTTCTGAAAGATGATCTCCCTAGCACTGATCACCGCAGCACTCCTCCTCGCGCCGCCCGAGGGCCCCGGGCGCTCCGACGGTTCCGACGGTCTGCTCGCGATCCGCGTCGGCCGTGCCGAGACCGCCTCCCACGGCACGATCGAGCACGCCGTCCTCCTGATCGAGAAGGGCAAGATCGTCGCGATCGGCCAGGACCTCTCGATCGAGCGCGGCATCCCCGTGCTCGATCGTCCGGACTGGGTCGCGACGCCCGGCTTCGTGCACTGCGCCACGCGCATCGGTCTCGACAGCCGCAGCGGCAACGGCTTCGAGCCGCAGCAGAAGGCCTCCGGCGAGCTCTACGCCCGGCAGGACGTGTGGGCCGAGGTGCTGGAGCACGGCTTCACGACCCTGGGACTCCAGCCGCCGGGCGGCGGGATCCCGGGCCAGTCGGCCGCGATCCGGCCGCGCGGGAAGTCCGCGGCGGAGATGATCCTGCAGGACCCCGCCAACCTCAGCATCACGCTGTCCTCGAACGCCGGCTCGAAGAAGATGCTGCGCGGGGCCTTCGAGAAGGTCGACGAGCACGACGAGAAGGTTAAGAAGGAACGCGAGAAGTGGGACAAGGAGCGCGAGAAGAAGAAGCCCAAGTCCAAGAAGGACGAGGAGAAGAAGGAGGGCGAGGCCGAGGGGGAGAAGAAGGAGAAGGTGGAGGAGGGCCCCAAGTTCTTCGTGCCGCCCGCTCCCGACGCGAAGGTCGTCCCGTTCATCGCGCTGCGTGAGAAGAAGCTCTCCGCGCTGATCACGATCAGCAGCGCCTCGGACTACCTGCACCTGCTCGACGTCATCTCGGAGGAAGAGTTCGACTGGTCGCTCGCCTGCGACCTGCGCAACGACATCGATCTGTGGGAGATCACGGCGCGCGTCGGGGAGACGGGGCGCCGCATCGTCCTCAGCTCGGAGGTCACGTTGCAGGAAGGCACGCGACGCGAGCGGAACCTGCCGGCCGAGTTCCAGCGCGCGGGCGCGAAGGTCGCTCTCGTGCCCAACGCCGATCGCGTCGACTCCTTCGAGAACTGGCGCCTCGACGTGGGGTTCCTGGTCGCGGCCGGTCTCGACCGCGACACCGCGCTGCGCGCGATGACGCTCGAGCCGGCGGAGGTCCTCGGCCTGGGCGCGCGCCTCGGCAGCCTGGACGTGGGCAAGGACGCGAACATCCTGCTGTGGAACGGCGACCCCTTCGAACCGCGCTCCGAGCTCCAGGCGATCCTGCTCGAGGGAGACATCGTGAAGGGAGACGTGCACCGATGAAGAACCTCTGGAAGACCCTGACCCGGACGCCCCTGGTCGCGCTGCTCGCTCTGCCCGTCCACGCGCTCGCGCCGGCTCAGGACGAGCCGGCCGCCGAGGACTCCGGCGGCGAGGAAGGAGCCGGGGAGGAGGAAGAGCCGGAGAAGACCGAGCGTTGGTTCGCCATCACGAACGGCGACATCCACACCGGCACCGGCGCGATCCTGCGCAACGGGACGATCCTCTCGAGGAACGGCGTCATCACCGGGATCGGCTACGACCTCTACCTCCCGGAGGGGACCGACGTGCTGGACGCGATGGGCATGCACGTCTATCCGGGGTTGGTCGCGCTGGCGGCGACGAACTCGATCACGCAGTCGCGCTCGTCGTTCCAGGCCGAGCTCGAGGACGACCACGAGCTCGACGCGCACTTCGGGCTCGACAGCGCGGTGGACGAGGGGCTGCGCGCGCTCTACGGCGACCCGGAGGAGGGCGGCGGGAGCCACGTCGACACCGGCGAAGAAGACTCCTTCGACCTCGACCAGTACGCCGCCCTCGAGGGGCTCGCGGCGAAGGAGGTGCGCAACAAGCTCGAGGACGGCTTCGATCCCTTCAGCCAGACGCTCGTCCTGGCCCTCGCGACCGGCATCACGACGGCGGACCAGTCCGGCGCGGCGATGAAGCTCAAGCGCGGCGAGATCGATCGCACGATGATGCGCGAGAAGAGCCAGGCGACCTTCGCCTGGGGCACGTCGAGTCCCACGGGCACGCAGAGCACGCGCGAGAAGTTCGCGATCGCGGCGAAGTACAAGCGTCTGTGGGACGCCTGGAACGCGCTCCCGGAGAAGCAAAAGAAGGAGAAGAAGGAGCCCAAGAAGCCCAGGGGCTTCGACGCCTCCGCCCTCTCCGTCCTGAACGGCGAGCTCCTGGCGCGCTTCAACGCCGACGACCGCGAGGACCTGCAGGGCATCGCCGTGTTCGCGCAGGAATACGGCTTCCGCCCGGTGATCTGGGGTTGCCGCGAGGGCTGGACGGTCGCTGCGGAGCTCGGACGGGCCGGCGCCTACGCCGTCGTCACGCCGCGCGACCGCAATCCCAAGGACGAGCGACTCCTGCGGGACGGCGGCACGAGCATCGAGAACGCGGCGACCCTGCACGCCCACGGCGTCCAGGTCGCGATCCGTCCGGCCAGCACCGGCTTCAGCATGATGGGGATCACCGGCCGCGACCTGATGCACCTGCCGGTCGAGGCGGCCTTCGGCGTGCGCGGCGGGCTCTCGAACGAGGCCGCCCTGGCGTCGATCACACTGGTTCCGGCGCGCATTCTCGGCGTCGACCGGCGCGTGGGGACGCTGGAGGTCGGCAAGGACATGGACGCGATCGTCACCGACGGCGACGTGCTCCACTACCAGACCTTCGTCCAGTGGGCCGTGGTGCACGGGAAACAGGTCTACGACAAGGAGAAGGAGATCTACTTCGCGCACATCCGCCCGCGTCCCAAGCCGCCCGAGGCCGAGGCGCCCGACGCGAAGGAGGAGGAGCAGGAAGCGCCCGAGGAGCGCCCGCGGCCCGCGGAGGACGAGGCGATCTGATTCCGGGCTCCGGCGGCTTTCCGCCGGTTTCGTGGCGACTCCGTCGCGGGTTCCACGGCGGTAGGGGGGAGTCCGCGCATCGCCGGCGCGGGCCCCGGTCCCCCCAGGAGTCCCTCCATGAAGATCCCGGCCGCCGCGTCCCTCGTGCTCCTCGCTCCGCCCTTTGCCTCCCAGTCCGGCGCCGCCCAGTCCGCCAGCGAGCTCCTGTCCGACCTCGACGGCGACGGGCGCCCGGACCTGTACGCAACCTCCCCCCAGCGGGCGGACCTCTTCCTGCGCAACGCCGGTGAGCTCGGGTTCGTCGACGCGACCGAGGAGGCAGGGCTGGTCGGGCTCGCCTCGCGGCAGGTGCTCCCGGAGGACTTCGATCGGGACGGGGACCTCGACCTCTTGCTCGTCGGGCGGGACGGCGGCGTCCGGCTCCTGCGCGCCGTGCTGCCCGGAAGGTTCGAGGACGAGCCGGGCTTCGCGCCCGTCGCAGGAGGTGCGCGCGCGATCCGGCAGGCCGAGTGGATCGACTTCGACGGCGACGGGTGGAAGGACGTCTACCTCGACGGCGGAGCCTCGCTCCCGCTGCTCGTCGCCAACCGGGCTGGACTCGCCTTCGAGCCGGTCGCGGTGGTCGCGACGCCGCGCGTCGAGGTTGCGGCGGGGGTAGAGGAGGCGCCGGAGCCCGCTGCTGCCGCGGAGCCCGAGCGCTCCGGAGCCGTGCACCACTCCGTCGCGACGACGGCCGGGGACGACCGCGGCACGCGTCAGCCGCCCGGAGGCGAGACGATCGGCCGCACGCCGGTCGCGGTGCCGACCGCTACCGGTGCCACCGCAGCACCGGAGGCGCGCGTGCCGAGCTCCTCGCTCTGCGCCGGCACGCTGCACGACCACTCCGGCGGGCCGTGCCTGAAGGCGTCCTCGACGCCGACCCTGGGCCGGCTCTACCCGATCACCCCGGAGCTGTTCGTCGACGCCGCGACCGGCTTCGTCGGGCTGGGTACGACCACGCCGGCCGTGCGCCTCGACGTGGCGGGCGCCGCGGAGTTCGTCGGCGGCAACTTCGACGCCGCCGCGACCGGACGCTCGACCACGACGCCGACGAACGGCTACCTGGGCGTCAGCGGGCGGACGGACTTCGACGGCGTGAGCTCGGCCGACTGGAACGGTCTCGAGGTCGGCGCAGCGGGCATCTCCCGGGACGGCGGCGCGGCCGACAACTACGGTCTCCTCGGCCACTCGAACGGCGCCGGCGTGCGCGGCGAGCACTCCGCCAACCGCACGGTCGACTACGCCGAGCTCGGCCTCGTCGGCACGGGCCTCGAGGCGTCGGGCTCCGCCTGGGCAGCCGAGCTGCTCGGCAACGTCGCCGTCCGCGACGGCGACTTGCGGATGTTCGACTCCGGCGGGGCGCTGACCGTCGACCTGGATCCGGAGGACATCGGCGGCGGCTCGTTCGAGATGTTCAACGGCCTGGGGAACACGACCGTGTTCCTGGACAGCGATTGGGCCAACACGGGCTATCCCCAGCTCTGGCTCAGCGCCTCCACCGGCAGCCCGCGCTTCATCCTCGACGCCGGCGTCGCCGACGGCGGAGCGAACATGACGCTCTTCGCCACGGACGGCAGCGCGACGCTCCTGCTCGACGGCCAGGCCGAGAACTCGGGCGGCGCCGTCTCCGTGCGCAACGACCTCGCGGAGGAGACCGTGCGCCTGATCGGCGACCCCGGCGACGACTCGGGCCGCGTCGTCCTCTTCGACCGCGAAGGCGCGAACGCCTTCGCCGGTGTCACGCTCGACGCGCGCGACTCCGTCGGGACCGGCGGAGAGCTCCTCATCGCCGCCTCGAACGGCACGACCACGATCGACCTCGACGGCCAGAACGGGAGCGCTCCGCAGATCGCGCTGCGCGAGACGGACGGTTCGCTCGCGCTCCAGTTCCTGGCGGACGACCTGAACCTCTACGACTCGGCCGGGGTCGCGACCGTGAACTGGGACCGCCAGACCGGCTCGAAGAGCGCCGTGGTCGACGCGGGCGATCACGGGCGGCGGCTGGTGTACGTGGTCGAGTCGCCGGAGGTCTGGTTCGAGGACTTCGGCCGAGGCCGCCTGAGCGCCGGCCGCGCCAGGGTCGCGCTCGATCCGGTCTTCCTCGAGACGGTCACGATCGACGAGGACCACCCGCTGCACGTGTTCGTGACCATGGCCGGCCCGACCTCGGGGTTCTGGATCGAGACCGACAAGGCTTCCTTCGAGGTGCGCGAGCTGCCCGGCGGCCCGGGCGTGGCGAACTTCCACTGGCGCGTCGTCGCGAAGCGGCGCGATCTCGAGGACGTGCGCTTCGAGCTCGCCTCCGAGGTGATCGACGCGGAGGACGCGGACGGACCGGAACGCCGCGAGCCGATCCGGCCGCGGGACGAGGTCGACGGCCCGCGCCAGGCCCCTTCCGCCGTGCTCCAGACGGCCGGCGCGACGGCGGAGCGCTAGGAGGCCTCCATGAGCGCCAAGATCCTCCTCGTCTCCCTCGCCTTCGCGTTCCCCGTCTCCGCGCAGGACGTCACGCGCCTGTGGGCGGACTTCGACGGCGACGGGCGGATCGACCTCTTCCGCGCCGCGCCTGGGTTCGAGGACGTGCTCCTGCGCGGCGTCGGCTCGGGCTTCGTCGACGTCACGAGCGAGGCGGGCCTCGCGGGGCTCGCCTCGGCGCGCGCTCTGGCCCACGACCTGGACCGGGACGGCGACCCGGACCTCCTGCTCGTCGGCCGCGACGGTTCCGTGCGTGTGCTGCACGGCGAGCTCGGGAGCTTCCTCCCGGCGACGCCGCCGGAGCTCTCCCTGCGCGACGACGTGCTCGACGCGCGCCTCCTCGCGGACGACGTGCTGCTCACCGCGCGCTCCGGCGAGCGCTTCCTGCTCGCGTCCGGCACGACCGTGCGGAGCGTTGCGGTTGCGGGCGGCGCCAGCGACGAGACGTCGCGCTCCTCCGCCGCGCCGCCCAGCGTGCCGGCGATCCTGTCGGTCGAGCCGTTGCACGAGGGACCCTGCGCGGCGACGGTGAAGGACCAGAGCGCGGTCCCCTGTCTCTCCGCGTCGAGCGTGCCCACCCTGGGCGAGCTGCACCCGCTCTCGCAGGCCCTGTTCGTCGCGATCTCGGGCCGCGTCGGGCTCGACACGCTCGCGCCGGTCGAGGACCTCGACGTGCGCGGCTCGGCCTCCTTCGTCGGGGACGCGACGGCGGCCGCGGCGACGGGTCGCTACGCGGCCGGGAGCACGTCGGAGGGCGCCCTGGGCGTCGTCGGCTCGAACGACTGGCAGGGGCACGCGTCGGCGGACTGGCCTTCCTTCGAGATCGGCCTCGCCGGCGTGGCGCTCGACGGCACGGCGGGGGACAACGTCGGACTGCTCGGGCACTCGAACGGCGCGGGCGTGCGCGGCGAGAACGTCGAGCTCCCGAGCACGGACTACGCCGAGCTCGGTCGAAGCGGAACGGGTGTGGTCGCCTCGGGGCTCGCCTGGGCCGCGGAGCTGCTCGGGGACGTCGCCGTCCGTAGCGCAAGTCGGCTCGAGCTCTTCGACTCCACGACCCAGTCGGTCCTGCGCCTCGACACCTCCGGCGCCGGTCTCCTGTCCATGGACAACGAGGCCGGCTGGACCACGGTCGACCTCGACTCGTCCTTCTCCACCGGCGACGCGGGCTTCCTCGAGTTCCGCGCGAGCGGGATCTCCCAGCGCGCCTTCTTCTCCGGCGGCGGCGTCGACGACGCCGGAGGCCTTGCGCTCGACTCCTCGGTTCCCACGGCGAGCGTGGTCCTGGACGCGGACGTCTTCGGCGACGGCTACCTCTTCGTCATGAGCAGCGAGGGTCTGGACGAGGAGACCGTCTGGCTCCACCACTCCGGCGACTCCGGCGCGCTGTTCGTGCTCGACGAGTCCGACACCGGGGTCGACAACGGCGTGTACCTCTCCGCGACCGACTCGGGGTTCGGAGGGAACCTCCAGGTCGCCGACCAGAGCCTGTTCGGAATGATCTTCGAGGCCGAGTCGAGCGGCGCGGCCGAGCTGAAGCTCCACGAGACGGACGGCAGCTTCGCCCTGCGCTTTCAGGGCGACGACCTGACGCTCTACGACTCCGCCGGCTTCGCGACGATCCACTTCGACCGCCAGACCGGCACGAAGAGCGCGGTCGTGGACGCCGGCGCGCACGGCCGCCGGCTGCTCTACGCGATCGAGGCCCCCGAGGCGTGGTTCGAGGACCTGGGCGCGGGCGAGCTCCAGGGCGGCGTCGCGCGCGTCGATCTCGACCCGCTCTTCCTCGAGACCGTGGTCGTGTCGGACGAGCACCCGCTCGTCGTCCAGGTCGCGCCGGCCGGTCCGTCCGGAGCGCTGTGGGTCGAGACGGGAACGGACCACTTCGTCGTCCACGACGCCGGTGGGGGGTCGGCGCCCTTCCACTGGCGCGTGGCGGCGAAGCGGCGGGGGATGGAGGGAGTGAGGCTTCCGCGGCTGGAGGAGAGCCAGGAGAGGACCGGTCTCGACCCGGAGCGGCTCGAGGCTGGTCCCGCCCCGCTCGACGGAGCGAACGGGCCTCCGATCGGGGCGAACGGCTCTTGACCCGCCGCCCCTCCGGCCTCGTTGCCGGTCCCTCGCCGGCCCGGTAGTCTGGGCCGCCCCCTGCGCTCCGCCGTTCCGAGTAGGAAGGCGGCGATCCCGCTCCTCGATGATCCTCCGCGACCTCCTTCGCGTCCTCGGCTCCTCCGACCGCCGCAAGGGTCGCAACCTGACGAACGAGGAGGCGTACAAGGCCTTCCGTACGATCCTGGACGGGAGCGAGAGCGAGATCCGCATCGGCGCCTTCCTGATCGCCATGCGCTGGAAGGGCGTGACGGTCGAGGAGCTGACCGGCTTCGCGCGCGCCGCCCGCGACCTCGCGACGCTGCCCTGCACCGAGGTCCCGGGCGTCGTCTGCATCTGTCCGCCGCTCGACGGCTACGACGAGCGACCCCCGCTGGAGGTCGCCGCTGGTCTGGTCGCCGCCGGCGCCGGGGTGCGCGTCCTCCTGCTCACCGACCGCGGCGTCCCGCCGCGTCGCGGCCTGACCGGGGCCAGCGTGCTCGATCACCTGCAGGTCGGCGTGTGCTGGGACCCGGCCGAGGCGGAGGGCCTGGTGCGCGAGCTCGGCTTCGCCGCCGTCGCCGCCTCGGGCATGCTCCCGGCCCTGCTCGAGCTGCGCCGCGTGCGCGGCGAGGTCGGCGTGCGGACGGCCCTCTCGACGGTCGAGAAGCTCATCGTCCCGCCGACCGCCTCCATCGTCCTCGGGGCCCAGAACGGGCCGGTGCTCGGGACCGCGGTCGAGACCATGGCGGGCCTGGGCCATCCCTCCGGGATCGCCGTCCAGGGCATCGCCGGCGGGGTGATCCCGACCCTGAAGAAGCGCACCCGCGGGATCGAACTCGCCGGGCGGAACCAGGTCCCGCTGACGATCGATCCGGCGGACTTCGGGCTGGCTCTGCACGAGAACCCCGAGCTCCCCATGTACGGCCCGCCCGAGGAGGGGCGCGGGAGCGGCGACAACCCGATGCTCGTCCGCGCCGCCGGGGACCTGGTCGACGCGGTCCTCAAGCGCGAGCTGGGCCCGGCCCGCAACGCCACGCTCCTTGGGGCGGCGATCGTGCTCAAGGCGGTCGGGCGGGTGTTGACCCTGGCGGAGGGAGTCGACGCGGCGGTGACGAGCCTGGAGAGCGGCGCCGCCCTGACCGTGCTCGAGAAGCTGCGCGAGCAGCGCGCGCGCTGACCTCTGGGTCGCTCGGTCCTGCCCGGCGCGCGGGACAGGCTACGCTCTGTCCGACCCTCGTCCCGACGTCATGGAATCCCAGCGACTCGCGAGCGCGCTCCTCTCCCTGCTCGCTGCCTCCGCCTGCGGTGGGACGGAGCCTGTGGCGGCTCCAGCGCCCGCCGAGCGCGCCGAAGGGCCCGTGGCGGAGCCTGCTCCCGCGATCGGCCCGCGCATCGAGGCGAGCGAGCTCGTGTACGAGTTTGGCCTCGTCAGCGACGCGAAGGAGCTCACCCACGCCTTCTCCTTCACGAACACCGGCGACGCGGAGCTGGTCGTCGAGAAGGTGAAGACGAGCTGCAGTTGCACCGCGGCGGACCTCTCGAAGGACCGCTACGCGCCGGGGGAGAGCGAGACGATCGAGGTCCGCTGGACGCCCAAGGGACGCGGCCGGCAGGTGCAGACCGTGGACCTCTTCACGAACGCGGGCGGCACGCCCTTCCGCTTCCGCCTGGGCGCAGAGGTCGATCCCAAGCTGCGCATCGATCCGGTGCTGATCGACTTCGGCACGCTCGAGCTCTCCCAGCGGAGCACGCGCGAGGCGCGCCTCTCCTCGACCGACCCGAACGTCGAGGTGCTCGCGGTCGCGCCGTCCAGCGCGGACTTCGAGGTCCTCTGGCGTCCGCTCGGGCGCGAGGGCGTGCTCGGCACGATCACCGTGACGCTGCTCGGAACGGCGAAGCCCGGCTCGGTGACGGGCGCGGTGCAGGTCGACTACCGCTTCCACGACCCGGAGACGAAGGCGGCCGTCGAGAGTCGCCAGACCGTTTCGGTGCGCGCCAAGGTCTTCGGCCAGCTCGCCCTCGAGCCGACGGCGTTCCTGGTCGGCCGCGTCGACCCCGGTGGAGAGGTGCACTGCGCCGTGCGCTTCCGCCACCGCGCGGGCGAGCCGTTCACGCTCACGGCGACGCTCGCGAACCCGGTCCCCGCGTCGCTCGAGGTCGTCACGCGCGAGCTCGCCCCCGGCACGATCGAGGTCGTCGTCCAGGGCTCCGTCGGCGCTCACCTCGACCGGATCACGGGGCTCGTGCGGGTGCAAACGAGCCTGACGGGCGAGGCCGAGTTCGAGCTGCCGGTGATGGGGATCGTGCGCGCGGGGGAGTGAGGCTCAGTCGCCGTCCGTCGGCTCGAGCGGCCAGAGCGCGAGGATCGGGTCGGTCCAGCAACCGGGAAACTCCTCCGCCGGGTCGAAGCGCTCTGGCTCGTAGCCGGCGAGCTCGTAGCGATAGACCGGCCAGTGGTCGGCCTCGAGCCGCACGCGACCCTCGGAGTTGGTGACGGCGCGCGGCGCGGTGTCGGAGGAGAACGCGACGCCGGCGAGCGGCTGGTCGGTTTCGCCGTCGATCACCTGCACGTCCAGAGCAAACCCGGGTACGAGCTCGGCGCGCAGGGACCCTGTTCCCTCCCGCGTCAGGTCGACCTGATCCGCTACTCGCCCGCTCGCCTCGAGCGTGCCGACGCGCATCGCGCGCCAGCGCAGGTCGGGGTGAGCTACGAAGACCCGGGTTCGCTCCGGCCCCGAGGGAGTCCAATCCCCGATGCTCTCTCCACGGTCGACCATCCAGGTGCCGTTGGTCCGCTCCTTCGTCGACGCCAGGATGGTCACCATGTGGAGCTCGATCTCGGGCAGCTTCTCGGTACGACGGAACGTGACGCCACGGGCCCCGAAGGAAACCTGGACCTCGAGCGGCTCGAAGACCTGCTGCTCGGGATCGAGCGCGACGCGAATCGTGACGGTCTCACCGGGGTACGCCCATTCGGCCAGCCTCCCCTGGCCGTCGGCATTCGCGTTGTCCGGGACTCCTCCATCGATGGAGAACCGACACCAGAACTCCTCGTCCTCGAGCGGCTGTCCGTCCTCGCTCACGATCCTTCCCTCGAAGGCGACTCGACGCGGACCCTCGAGCAAGTCGACTTCGACGGTTCGGAGGACGCCGCTGTCGACGCTGGCGTGCTCCTCCTGCGTCTCTCCGCTCCACGGGTTGTCGACGTAGACGTCACAGATGCCCGGAGGAACCGCCTTGAAGTCGTAGATGCCCCCAGGATGGCGTGCGGGGCTGACCGGGAGGTATCTGCCACGCGAGCGGAGCCAGACTCGAAGGTCGGTCCGCGGAGTGCCGTCCGGGTCGCGGACCACGACCGACAACCCTCCCGAAGGCTCGAGCCTCAGCGTGCGCAAGCCAGCTTGGTACGGAGTCTCGATCCGCTGGGGGAGCGAGGTCTTCTCGTATGAGTCCGTGCTCGCGGAGAGCTCGCCTCCGAGGAAGCCGTTCATCGGCCAGAGCCCGAGGCACGTCCGCCCGGTCTCGTCGGTCTGCTGGAACAGATCCCACAGCAGCACACTCCCCTCCACTTCCTCGTAGCCGGCATCGAATCGAAGCCAGTTCCGCGACTCTCCATCGGGGCCCAGTACCGACCTCCCGACGAACTGGACGCTCATCTCCGGCGCCGGTTCGCCGTCCTCGTCCAGGACCAACACGTCGAGGATCGCCGGAGAAGCACGCAGCACGAGGTCCTGCTCGAACGCTCCCTCGCCCGCGGGCAACTCGAAGATCCCCCAGGTGATCGGCGGTCCGGTCCCGGGCGGAATCCAGGTCGCGCGGAACGGACCGCTCCCCTCGGGCTCGTGGATGTACCCGATCTTTCCGATCGGGAGCAGCCCCGTCTCGAACCGCCCGTCTTCCGCCGACACCGCGCGGGTCGCGGGTGGGCGCGAGCTCGGATAGAAGGCGAGGCGCAGCCCGGCCACCGGACGCAGGTGCTCGTCAAGGACGCGGCCGCGTACGACTCGGCCACGTTCCGGCGAGACAGCCGCGACTTCCGTAACGTCCTCCCGCCGCGTCCCCGCTTCCCGCTCGACGCCTGCGTCGAGCAGCGCTTCGAGCAGCGCGCTCGAAGCGGGATCCGAGGCGTCGCCGGTCGCGAGGTGCACGCTGGCGGGCTTCGTCGAGTCGCGGTCGAGGAGTCGCGCCCCGAGCAGGACGACCCCGACGGCGAGCAGGACCAGCAGGGGATGGGCTCTCATCGCGCCTTCATTCTGCCGCGGACCCGGAACTCCACGCGACCGCGGCGCGCGCGGTCGGCAAAACCCGCGCCGCGAGCGAGGAACGCCGATCCACCGGGGATAGGATCTCGGCCGCCCCATGCAGCTCGGCTTCGTCATCGATCACTCGCGGTGCATCGGCTGTCACGCCTGCACCGTCGCCTGCAAGTCGGAGAACGACGTCCCGGTCGGCGACTTCCGCACCTGGGTGAAGTACACCGAGGAGGGGACGTTCCCCACGGTGAAGCGCTCCTTCGCCGTGCTGCGCTGCAACCAGTGCACGGCGGCGCCGTGCATGACGATCTGTCCGACGAGCGCGCTCTCGAAGCGGCCGGACGGGATCGTCGACGTGGATCCGGCCGCCTGCATCGGCTGCAAGAGCTGCATGCACGGCTGTCCCTACGACGCGCTCTACATCGGCGCCCACGGCACGGCCGAGAAGTGTCACTTCTGCGCGCACCGCACCGAGCGCGGGCTCGCGCCGGCCTGCGCCGTCGTGTGCCCGACCGAGGCGATCGTCCCGGGCGACTTCGACGACCCCGAGAGCGTCGTCTCGCGCATGAAGCGCGAGTACTCGCTCACGGCGCGCAAGGTCGAGGCGGGGACCGGCCCGAACGTGTTCTACCGCGAGGCGGCGCCGGCGGCGATCGATCCGGCGCTGGCGAACGGGTCCGTCGGCTCCGGCGGCTCGATCTGGGCCGACCGCCACCCGGGCCTGGACGTCGCGGCGGAGGAGTTCGACGCGCTCGAGGCGAAGGCGCGCGCGAGGACGACCTACAACGTCGCGCATCCGGCGCTGTGGGGCTGGAAGATCACCGGCTACCTGTTCACGAAGTCGCTGGCGGCGGGCGTGTTCCTGGCGGCGGCGATGGCGGGGATCCTGCCCGCCGGACCCGTGGCGGAAGACGCGAGCCTGCTCGAGACGCTCGGCGTCCCGCTGCTCGGTCTCCTGTTCCTGGCGATCACCTCCGCGCTGCTGGTGCTCGACCTCAAGCGGCCCGAGCGCTTCTTCTACATCCTCCTGCGCGGCAACTTCGCCTCCTGGCTCGTGCGCGGGACCTGGTTCCTGGTGGGCTACGGAGCGCTGCTCGCGATCTGGATCGGCGTGCGGCTCGCGGGCTCGGACTCCGCGCTCTTGCACTGGAGCCTGGTCGGCGCGACCGCGGTCGTCGCGGGTCTCGCGGCCTGCTACACCGGCTGGCTCTTCGGCCAGGCGAAGGGACGCGTGCTGTGGATGCGGCGCGGCCTGTGGGCGCACCTGATCGCGCAGGCCGTGGTCGCGGGATCAGCGACGCTCCTGATCGCGGCGCCGGCGATCGGCATCGAGGGCGACGGCTTCGTCGCTCTCTCCCACGTCCTCGCCGGCTGGCTCGGCCTGCACGGGCTCTTCACGCTCGCGGAAGGTCGCCTCGCGCCGCGCAACCGCGAGGCGGAGTACGCGCGCGTCCACCGCTTGATCGCCGACGGTCCCTTCGCGCGGCGGCATTGGCGCATCGGCATCGCCTTCGGCATCGCGGTCCCGCTCGTGCTGCTCGCGCTGCCGAGCCTCTCGACCGGGGTGGAGATCCGCGTGACGCTCGCGGCGCTGTGCGCGCTGATCGGGCTGTGGTCGGAGGAGGACCTCCTGGTGCGCGCTGGTCAGGCGCTGCCGATCAGCTAGGGACTTGCCCGAGCCCCCTCAGCCGTTCCAGCTCCTTCGTCTTCGCCTTGCCGTCGCTCCAGCTCTCGACGATCGCGAGCGCGGCCGTGTGCGTCGCCTTCCACAGTTCGGGCTCCTCGATCTCCTCGTAGATCGCGAGCAGCCGCTGGAGGTTCGCATAGTCGAAGGGCTCGAGCTTGTAGGCCTCCTGCGCGTGCTCCTTCGCCTGGTCGAACTTCTTGTACTGCGCGACGGAAGCGGTGGCGTGGATCTCGGCCATGAGTAGGCGCGTGCTGGCCGTGTCGCCCTTCGCGAGGGCGCTCTCGAGGACCGCCAGGGCGGAGCCGTAGCGGCGGCGCTCGATCTCCTTCTCCGCCCAGCGCTCGAGGGCCTGGATCGTGGCCGGCGTGGCGTCGAGGACGCGGTCGGGGTGGGGCTCGTTCAGGCGCCAGCAGAGGACGGACTGCATCCACTCGTCGTCGCGCAGGGCGTCGCGGATCACCTCGAGCCGGTAGGGCTTCTCCTTGCCGAGGAGCTGCTTGAAGGCCTCGAGCTCCTCCTCGCCGTGCGCCCTCGCGCGCGCCTCGGCGGCCTGCCAGGACTGGAGCAGGTCGGTCGCGGTGCGGATGCCGTGGTCGCGCAGGATCTCGCGCGAGCCGGTCGTCGCGCCGCCGGTCACGTGCAGATAGAGGATCGCCTGGTCCATCCAGTCGATGAGCCGTGGCACCGGCACGCGCGTCTCGATCACGAGGTCGATCAGCTCGTGGTGGGCGAGGCCCTCGATGTTCACGATGCCCTCGCTCTCGAGCCGTCCGCGGTCGTACAGGTCGATCCCCTCGAGGTCGGTGAGCGGCAGCTTGGTCGGATCGGGCGCGGCACCGCGGGCGATCTTGGCGACGGCGGGCGCGGCCTCCTTGACCCAGGTGAAGAACTCGTCCGGAGTGATGCCGAACAGGAAGGCGAGCACGAGCATGGTGCGCGACTCGCCCTCGAAGACCGCGTCGAGCACGAAGCTCAGCACGGCGACGATCAGCACGCGCACCATGATGCTCGTGTAGGCCTTCGGCTTCAGGTCGCCGCGCGCGTAGCGCACGGCGATCAGGCGCAGCGAGAAGAAGTAGACCCCCAGGAAGCCGAAGACGAAGGCCGTCTTCTGCGGCAGGAGCTCCTCCAGCGCGGCCGTCGCGTCGGCGGGATCGAAGTCGACCCCCACCGGGGCGAGCGCGATGATCCACCCGACCGTGATCACGAAGGCGCACACCAGGACCGGCCAGCGCGAGCCCGGCGCGAGCCGGCCGCTGACGTCGGCGTCTCCGAAAGCCTCGTTGATCTGCGAGCCGTACTTGGCGTCGATGTCGCCGATGTTCGTCACCGAGCGGTCGAGGCGGAACAGGTTGACGTAGATCCGCTTGCGCAGCGTTCCGAGCTGGAACTGGTCGAACAGGAAGAACAGGAGCACCGGCAGGAGCGACGCGGTCGCGATGAAGGCGAGCTGGAGCGCCCGGCCGAAGACGGCCAGCGGCTTGCCCGAGTCGAGGAGCTCGCGCGCTCCGGCGAACCAGTACAGCGTCGCCGCCGGCAGACCGGCGCCGATGGTCAGGATCACGAGGAGCGCGACGGACTGCGCGGTGAAGCGCAGGACGAGCGTGAGGGAGTTCGTCCCGCGCACGATCAGGACCGCCAGGATCGCGAGCAGCAGCACCGCACCGGTGGTCCACACGATCCAGGGCCAGGCCTCGGGCGAGATCGCGGCGGGCGGATCCGCCTTGGAGATCCCCAAGGACAGGAGGAACGTCCAGAACCCGCCGCCGAGCAGGACGAGCGTGACCTTCTCGCCGAGCCCCCTGGGCGCGGCCCGTCCCTGGCGCACGAACCCGTCGCGCTCCAGGTGGTCGAAGTCGAAGGCGAAGGCCAGCCCCTCCTCGATCGGCCGCTCCTCGAGCGGCGCGAGCTCCAACCGTTCTCCCTCCACGCCCAGCAGGGTCAAGCGCGAGGGTGTCTCGTTCCGGACCGACGTGACCGCCATGGATCTCCTCCTCCACGCAGCTCGAGCTCGAGGCGGCGCCGAGAGGGCCGCCTCCTTCCGGCGCGAGCGTAGCAGAACCGCGCGTAGGACAAGCCATCCTCCCAGCGCGAGCACGCTACCGACTCGTGGACGGCTACAGTGCTGGCAATGAGAAGCCTGTGGCTCGTCGCGTCTCTCGCCGGAGTCCTGCTCGGGTTGATTGGAGTCTGGGGGATGAGGCGTTTCACGGCGGACGGGGGCGGAGTAGAGACGGTCGATACCGCCGATTCGCCGTCCAATCGAGAGGCGGTGGGACCAGGCCTCGACGGGGCCGCCCTCGCTAGACACGCGGGAGAGGACCGTTCTCCCGAAGAAGGCCAGCGGAAGGAGACGATTGCCGGGTGGACGACGCGCATGGAGCGTCTCGCGGCCTGTTTCGAGGGTTCCGACGAAGCTGCCCAACGCGATTGCATCTCCAGGGAGCTGCAGGAGGTCGGTCCACCCCCTCCGGAGGACCTCGGCGCATGGGTTTGCTCACGCCTGGACGAGATCCACGCAAACCGCGCCGTCTTCGAGGGGATCCTGGCGATGCTCGGCCCGCACGAGGTCCTCGAGTACTGCGACTCGGTCACGAAGACGTGCCCGGACGTCGGCATGGGGTACACGATTCTGGACAGCGTGGCGGCAGTGTGCGAGCTGGACCGGTCCTGGTGTGGCACGCTGCAAGCGCTGCTCGACTCGGAGTCGATGTTCGGGGAGAGCCACTCGACCTCGACCCTGAGAATCGCTCACCGTTTCGCGCAGAAGGGCGATGATTGGGCCCGCTACCTGCTCGAAGAAGCACCGCGGGGGACGTTCGACGCTACGGGTGAGCAGGCACAGCTTGCGGCTCACTTGGCCTTCGACCTCCGCCGAGAGGGGGAGCCCGCTCGAGACTACATCGCGAGCGTCCTGGAAGGGACGAAGACGCCCGCTGACACGAGAATGGGTTGCTTCCTTGCCGCGATGCTCATGCGAGAGCACAGCTGGGGGGAGGGTGGGCTGGAAGAGTCGCTCCTGCTGTGCGAGCGCGTGCTCCAAGACGGGAGATTCCAGCTCGATGCAGCGCTGCAGCTCCAGGACTACGTCCGGCGCGGTCTGGATGCACCGGGTTGGATCAGCCCGTCGCAATGGGCTGCTCTGGTCGGTTCCCCCACGTGGACTCGCATCACGGAGAGAGTGCTGGTGCTGCTGAATCCGTAGAAGACGGGCTTGCCTGAGTCACCAGGCGGTCGGCTAGGATCCGGCGCCCGATGGACCCCGTCGATGCGAACCAGCCCGTGCGTCGCTCTCCCTGGGAGCTCGCCGTGGGACCGCCGCCGGACAAGTGGGACGACTGGGTCGAGCTCGACGCCGCGGCCTGGCCCGCGCGCAGGCAGCGGCACTACCACTGCATCCCGACCATCTGCTTCAACTGCGAGTCGGCCTGCGGGCTGCTCGCCTTCGTCGACAAGGAGACGGGCGAGATCCAGAAGTTCGAGGGGAACCC
>Ga0302046_10002328_pt1 | contig 17660 bp, 18 predicted proteins | sample RVTome_11_FD_200261 | JGI IMG/M metagenome (GOLD analysis project Ga0302046, IMG submission 200261) | Soil microbial communities from uranium-contaminated site in the Upper Colorado River Basin, Wyoming, United States - RVT147D111 (version 2) ...
CTGAACCACAGTCCGTAGCTCCATCGGCCGTCCTCACGGCCCCTGAGAGGCTCGAAGCCATTGCAGGTGAGGGTGTGAGCTTTCCAATTGCACTGGATGGCACAGACGGCGTTCCCTCTCGCAGCGTCATCGCCATAAGAGGGCTGCCGCAAGGCAGCAATTTCTCCGAGGGTCGCCCCTATGGCGGCAGCGAATGGAACCTGGAGCCGGACCAGATCGGCGATTTGGCTCTCGTTCTGCCGGCCGGCGCGAATGGCGAGTTCAAGCTTGGAATCGCGCTTATTGGTCCCGACGACAGGGTCATCGCCGAGGCTGAGACGCTGCTCGAGATAGCACCCGCCCCGGTCCCGGCCGAACAGGCTGCGCCCGAGGAAAGCGGCGTCCTTTCGCCGGACGAAAGTGGAGCAGCGACGTCGGCACTTGTTCCGGACGGCAATGAAACAACGGCATCGGTACCTGTCCCAGACGCAGGACCTGGCGATGGCCCCGAGATGGAACAAGCGCCTAGGGCAATGGAGGCGGCGACCGCCCCATCTGGCGACACCCCACCCGACAAGGTCGAGCAAACCGAAGATGGCAAAGGTGGCCTGGGCACGGTTCAGCCCTCGGTCTTCGTCAATCTCCGGGAAGCGCCTTCGTCGTCGGCGCCCGTGCTCGGCGTGATCGCCAAGGGCGCCGAACTTTCCGTTCTCGATCGCAAGCGCGGATGGGTGCAGGTGACTGACCCTGCAACCGGCAAGAAGGGCTGGATCTACAGCGGCCTTCTCGCCGGAGAGGCAAAGACACACCACCGCATAAGGCGCGTAGCTCCCGCAGAACCCGAGCCGAAATCGGAGTCGGTCTGGGGCAGACTAGGACGGTGGCTGAGTCCGTCGGCCGAGGGAGGCTAGTTCAGCTTGCCCTTGAGCGCGTCGATGCCCTGCTTGACGAGCTTGTCGGCGGCTTCCGGCGTGAGCTTCTGCGCGATCACGATCTGCGCCGCCGCGACCGCCGCATCGGCGGCGGCAGAGCGCACCTCGCGCAAAGCTTCTGCCTCGGCGCGGGCGATCTTGTCCTCGGCAAGCTTCATACGGCGCTCGAAATACTCCTTGATGGAGCGGCGCGTCTCGGCGGTGAGGATCTCCGCCTCCTTGGCGGCCAGGTTGATGATCCCTTGCGTCTCCTCGACCGCCTCGCCCTGCTTGCGGCGATAGTCGGCGAGAACCTTGGCCGCCTCGTCACGCAGGCGCTTCGCCTCTTCGAGGTCCTTGGCGATCGTCGCGGCTCTGGCGTCAAGCGCCGCGGCGATCTTCTTGTGCACCCCGAGATAGAGCAGCCCGGCAACAAAAATGAAGAACGATACCGCGACCCAGAATTCCGGCTCGTAGATGAATTCCATGGTCAGGCTTTCCGCGCGGTTTGAACCGCTTTATCGATCTCGGCCTTGGTCGGAGCAACCCCGATCAGCTGGCGCACGATGTCCGCCGCGACATCCGCCGCGACACTATTCACCTCGCGCATGGCGGACGTCTTGGCCGCGTTGATGCGGGCCTCCGCTTCCGCGCTTTTCTTGCCGAGCTCGCTTTCGAGCTTGGCGCGCTCGGCAGCGGTCTCCTCTTTCAGCCTAGTGCGACCTTCCTCGACGATGGCATGCGCCTTCTGCTTCGCCTCGGCGAGAGCCTGCTCATAGGCGGCAATCGCTTCCTCGGTCTCCCGCCTCAGTCTGTCGGCGGTGGCGAGATCCTTGGCGATATGGGCGGCCCGCGCCTCGATCACGCCGCCGATGCGCGGCAGCGCAACATACACCATCAGCAGATAGAGAATGCCGAAGGTGATGAGGAGCCAAATGAGCTGCGGCCCCCAGTCGAGCGGGTTGAGTTGCGGCATGGTCGGGTAGCTTGCCGAAGATCGGTTCCGTTAGATCTTAGAACACGAACAGGATGATCAGCGCCACTACGAGGCCGAACAGGCCGGTGGCCTCGGCGAGAGCAAAGCCGAGTAGGAGATTGGCGAACTGCGAGGGCGCCGCCGACGGGTTGCGCAAAGCCCCTTGCAGATAATTGCCGAAGATCGTGCCGATGCCGACGCCGGCGCCGACGAGCGCGATCGAGGCGAGACCCGCGCCGATCAATTTTGCTGCTGATGGATCCATGTTCTCTCTCCTTTACTACGATATGGGCGATTGATGTGACAACTAGTGTTGATGCATGTGCAGCGCGTCGTTGAGATAGATGCAGGTCAGGATGGCGAACACATAGGCCTGGAGGAACGCCACCAGGATCTCAAGGCCGGTAAACGCCACCATGAAGGCGAGGGGCGCCCAGCCGCCGAAAAACCCGAGCGCCACGACGAAGGCGCCGAACACTTTCAGCATGGTGTGGCCGGCCATCATATTGGCGAACAGCCGCACCGAGAGTGAGAGCGGCCGGGTGAGATATGAGATCACCTCGATCACCACGAGCAGCGGCAGCATGACGATCGGCACGCCCTCGGGCACGAAGAATTTCAGGAACTTCGCCCCGTGCTTGATGAAGCCGAGCAGCGTCACGCCGAGAAAAATGAAGGCCGCCAGCGCGAAGGTGACGATGATGTGGCTCGTCACGGTGAAGGAGTAGGGCACCATGCCGAGCATGTTCAGCACGAGCACGAACATGAACAGCGTGAAGACGAACGGGAAATATTTCATCCCCGCCGTGCCGACATTGTCGCGCACCATATTGGCTATGAACTCGTAGGAAATCTCGGCGACCGACTGGAGCCGTGACGGCACCAGCGCGCGGCCGCGCATGGCGTACACGGTGAACAGGGTGATGACCGAGGCCGCGATCACCATGAACAGCGCCGAGTTGGTGAAGGACGCGTCGAACCCGAACAGCTCGAGGGGGATGAGCCGCTTGATCTCGAATTGATGCATGGGGTTTGGCAGGCCGCCTGCGTGCCCGCTCCCATGTCCCGCCTCTTCAGCGGCGTATGCTGCCTCGATCACTTCCAAACGCCCCTAATCGTCGTCGTCGTCCCAGACCCGCGGCAGGTCCTTGCCCGATGACGCTGCCGCCTGCATGCGCTTGGCGGTCCGCACCACGTTGAGGATCCCGGCGGCGGCGCCCAGCCCGAGGAACACCACCATCAGGAAGGGCGCCGTGCCGAAAAACCGGTCGAGCGCCCAGCCGATGAAGCCCCCCACCGCCACGCCGGCCACCAGCTCGATGCCAAGCCTGAGCGCCTGGCCGAGCGCAGCCCCCTGGCTCCGCGGTTCAGGCTCTGGGGCAGGTGCATGCCGGGCCTTGGCCTCCGCAAGCTGCTCGCCAAGGCTGTCGAGCCGCTGCCGAATACTTCCAGCGTCGCGGCCGCTTGTCTTACGGCCGGACTTGTTTTCGGCTCCGGCCATTGGCACTGCTCAATTCCGGGAGAGCCCTTAGGACCGGCTGGTCCTTAAGCTTGGCGGGCACTTTAGTTTGGGATTTTGGTCTGTCAAGGAACTCAAAGAGCCCCCAAAGCCCCTGGATTCAGGCGATGTCCGCTAGCTCGCGTCGCGTAGGCGCTCTGCCGCTTCGAGATCCACCGAGACGAGCTGGCTCACCCCGCGCTCGGACATGGTGACGCCGAACAGCCGGCTCATGCGCGACATGGTGAGCGGGTGGTGGGTGATGATGAGGAAGCGGGTGTCGGTCTCGCGCGCCATCTCCTCCATCAAGAGGCAGAAGCGCTCCACATTGGCGTCGTCGAGCGGCGCGTCGACCTCGTCGAGCACGCAGATGGGTGAGGGGTTGGTCAGGAACACGGCGAAGATCAGCGCCAGTGCGGTCAAGGCCTTCTCGCCGCCCGACAGCAAGGTGAGCGCCTGCGGCCTTTTTCCCGGCGGGCAGGCGAAGATCTCTAGTCCTGATTCGAGCGGATCGTCGGAGTCGACGAGCCTGAGCTCGGCCGAGCCGCCGCCGAACAGCGTCTTGAACAGCCGGCCGAAATGGCCGTTGACCGCATGGAAGGCTTCGAGCAGGCGCTTGCGCCCCTCCCGGTTCAGATTGGCGATCCCTTGTCTTAAGCGCAGAATCGCCTCTTCGACATCGGCCTTCTCGCGCGTCATCTCTTCAAGCTGCCCCGCAAGCGCGGCCTCTTCCTCCTCGGCCCTGAGATTGACGCCGCCAAGCCGCTCGCGATCGCCCTTGAGCTTGAGCAGCCGCGCCTCGACTTCCGCCAAGGGCGGAATGGCGGCGCCCTGCTTCAAGCCTGCAAGTTCGAGACAAGCCTCCGGCGCGGAGTCGAGCTGATCGCGGATGGCGCGCGCCGTTTCGCCCCGCCGCTCGCGCGCCGATTCGAGCCGCGCTTCGTTCCGGGCGCGCGCTTCGCGCGCTTCAGCCAGACGCTCCTGCACCTCCCGCAAGAATTTTTCGCGTCCCTTGAGCGCCGTCTCGGCCAGCGCCAGATCGTCGCCGGCCTTGGCTCTCTCGCGCTCGGCGGCGGCGATGGCGTCGAACAGCTTGGTCCGGCGTTGCTCGATCTCGGCGGGGAGGTTGGCGAGAGCGGCAAGGTCGGCGCTGGTCTCTTCCTCGCGCGCGCGCAAGGTTTGAATCTGCTCGCGGGCATTGGCGATGCGCTTCTGCCACAGCCCCTCTTCCGCGCCGATCGCCTCCATCCGCTCCTGCCGCGAACGCACTTCGCGCTCGAAGCCTTCAAGCGTCGCCTCGGCGCGCGCCGCAGTTTGGCGGCTCGAAGCAGCCTTGGCTTGCGCCGCTTCGAGCGCAGCTTCGAGGGCCGAAAGAGAGGCGAGCCCAAGCAACGCCGTCTCGACCCGCGTTCCGTGCCCTGTGGCCTCATCGAACGCTGCCCGCGTGCGGGCTAACGCTTCGGCAAGCGCGCCGAGCTCTTTGCTGCTCGCTTGCGCCTCGTGCTCGGCGGCGGCGATGGCGTCGCGCATCCGGTCGAGCTCGGCATGCGCCTCCTTGGCCTCCTGGCGCAGAGCCTTGGTCTTGAGCTGAGCAGCCTCGGCTTTGCCGGCTGAAGCTGCGAGCTCAGCCTCGGCTTCCGCCGCGTGCGCTTGGGCCTTGCCGACTTCCGCCTTGAGGGCCGCCAAGCGGCTGCGCTCCATGAGGCGCGCTCCAGCGGCACTCGCCGTGCCGGCTTGGATGCTGTAGCCGTCCCAACGCCAGAGATCGCCGTCCTTCGATACGAGCCTCTGTCCCGGCTTCAGGCTCGCCTGCAAGTCGCGGCCCTCGCTAGGGGCCACCACGCCGATCTGCTTGAGCCGCCGGGCGAGAACGGCCGGACCTTTGACGAATTTGCTGAGCGGGAGGGCGCCTTCCGGTAGCTTGGGATCGTCGCCCGAAGCAGCGGTGAGCCGCCAATGGGAGGGCGCCGTCTCATCGCTTGCGGCATCGAGATCGTCGCCCAGTGCCGCGCCGAGCGCCTGCTCGTAGCCGCTCGTGACCTTGATCTCCTCGACGATCGGAGACCAGTCATGGGCGGCTCCGAGCAGTTTGACCAAGGTAGCGAGCTCGGTCTCGACTTCCTGGTTCACGAGCTTGGCGGAAGCGGCGAGCGCCCGGGCCTTTGCCTCATCGAACCGCGCTTTCTCCTCGTCGGCCTCGGCGGCGTGAAGCTCGGCCTCCATCGCTTCGACCGCGGCGGAAAGCTTGGCGAGACCGGTATTTAGGCCGCCGAGCTTCTTCTCGGTCCCGCTCTCAGCTTCGCGCTTGGCCAGCTCCGCCTCAAGCTCATCCGCTTGAGCGTCGAGCTTGACGATTCGGCCTTCGAGCTCGGTCTTTTCACCCTCGAGACGCCCACGCTCGGCGCGCGCCTCGGCAAGCGCGGTGGTCGCCTCGCGCAAGGCCAGCTCGGCCGCCTCGAGCGTCTCCTTCGCCTTTGCCGCGGCGTCGCGCAGTTGCGGCTGCTGATGGTCGCCGGAGCTTGCCGCCTGGAGGCGCCGCCCCTCCTCGCCAAGCCCGCGCAACATGCCCTCGGCCTCGGCGATATGTTCCTCCTCGCGGGCCAGGTCGCGCGAGGCTTGCGCCAGTCGCGTCTCGAGCTCGGCCTGACGCGCCTTGGCGCGCGCCTCCTCGCGCTCGAGCGCATCGCGCTCGACGCTCAGACGGTGCAGCACCGCCGCGCGCGCCGCCTCCTCGTCGCGCAAGGGCTGGAGCTTCTCGGCGGCCCGCGCCTGCTGGCGAAGCGCCTCGCCCTCGGCCTTGGTCTCCTGCGCCACGGCGGCAAGGGCCTCCTGGAACGAAGCCTCCTCCTGCTCGACATGGGCGCAAGCGCCCACCCAATGAAGATGATGCTGGAGCGCCTCGCTCTCGCGGATTTTGCCGGAGATCTCGCGGTAGCGCTGCGCCTGGCGAGCTTGGCGCCGCATTGCCTGCAATTGCGACGAGAGCTGGCCGATCAGGTCGGACAGGCGCGCCAGATTGGCTTCCGTCGCATTGAGTCGAAGCTCGGCCTCGTGCCTCCGGCTATGCAGTCCGGCAATGCCCGCGGCATCTTCGAGCACGCGGCGGCGCTCCTGGGGCAGGGCGTTGACGATCTCCCCGATCCGCCCCTGGCGCACCAGCGCGGGCGACCTCGCTCCCGTCGCCGCGTCCTCGAACAGCAGCCGCACGTCTCGCGCGCGCGCATCCTTGCCGTTGACCCTATAGGCCGAGCCCGCCTCGCGCTCGATCCGCCGCGTCACCTCTAGTGCGTCGCTGTCGTTGAACTCGGCCGGCGCGTTCCGCGTGCTGTTGTCGATGAAGAGGGTGACCTCGGCGCTGTTGCGTGGCGGCCGGTCTTCCGAGCCCGCGAAGATCACGTCCTCCATAGCCGTGCCCCGCATGCTCTTATACGAGGTCTCGCCCATGGCCCAGCGCAGCGCCTCGAGCAGGTTCGACTTGCCGCAGCCATTGGGGCCGACGACGCCGGTCAAGCCCGGCTCGACCAGAAGCTCGGTGGGTTCGACGAAGGACTTGAACCCGAGAAGGCGAAGACGAGTAATCTTCACGCTGGATTTGCCTCGTTAGTGGAAGCCTCTACAAGCGGGACCGACGCGTCGCATAAAGTCCCGTCACCGGTCATGACGATTGCGGCGGTGCCTGCTCGATCATGGCCTTGATCTCGTCGAAGGTGACCTCTCCTTGCGCCTTGCGGCCATTGATGAAGAAGGTCGGCGTGCCGATCACGCCAAATTGCCGCCCCCGCTGCTTCACCTCCGTCAAGCCGTCGATAATGGTTTGATTCGATAGGCATTTGTCAAACGTCTCGCGCGTCATGCCGCTCGATTTGGCGACCGCATAAAGGGCGTCGGGGCGGACCTCCTGGCTGACCCATTCCGGCTGCCGGGTGAGGAACTGGTTCAGCAGAAAGAAATATTTGTCTTCCGGCGCGCAGCGATTGACGATGGCCGCCGCCCCCGACATGTGCCCGATGGGGAACTCGCGGACGATATAGCGCACTTTGCCGGTGTCGATGAATTCCTTCTTCATGCGCGGGAATAGGGTCTTGTGAAAATTCGCGCAATGCGGACAGGTGAGCGAGACATATTCGATGACGGTGACGGGCGCTGTTGCCTTGCCGAGCACGCGATCGCCGAGCGGGCCTGCGGCCATCAGCTCCTGCTGCGGCGGGACATAGGTCGCCTTGTCGATAGGAGGAGCAGGGCCCCCCGCGCCACCACCGCATCCTGACACGGCGATGGCGACGGCAATCGGGATCGACGCTCTGGCCGCGCGGAGCAGCATCAGTTTGGCACCTATTGGCCTGCCGTCCCTTCAGGCGGGCTGGGCGCGTCCCCGGCCGGGCTTGCCGCGCCTTCGGCAGGGGTTGCCCCTCCGCCGAGCGCGGTCTCGAAATCCTGGAGGGTGTGCTCGCCGGTAAGCCGCTTGCCGTTGACGAAGAAGCTCGGCGTGGACTCGACGCCGAACTTCTCATTGGCGATCGTCCGGGTCTCGACGATCTTGTTGAACAGCTCCTTGTCGGCAACGCACTGATCGAACTTCTCCTTGGAGAAACCGGCCTGCTTGGCGATGAGGAGCAGCTTCTCCTTGCCGTCGGCACCGGGCACCGCCCAGGTCTGTTGCGTGTCGAACAGGGCGCCGACCATCGGGTAGTAACGGTCCGGTCCGGCGCAGCGCGCCAGCATGAAGGCGGCGACGGCGAGCCCATCCAAGGGGAATTCGCGCAAGATCAGCCGCGCCTGGCCGGTATCGAAATATTTCGTTTGCAGCTCGGGCAGCACGATCTTGTGGAACTGGGCGCAATGCGGGCAGGTCATCGAGGCATATTCGACGATGGTGTTCGGCGCATCGGCCTTGCCCAAGGAAATATCTTCCAAGGGGCCAGGGGCCATGAGCTCGGCGAGGTCGGGGTCCTTCTTCTCGCCCCCGCTGCCGGTGTTCCCTTCGGAACTGGCGCGCCAATAGACGATACCGGCCACGAGTGCGGCCACGGCCACCGCGCCGACGATGTATAGCCTGACATTACTCGTCACAGGCGCTTCTTGGGCGGCCGACGCCTTGGCGCCTGACTTGGGGGAACCCGTCTTGGCAGTCGCCTGTTTTTCGCTTTTCGCCACGCTTTCACTCCACCTGATGCCTTGCCCGGCCCCCCTAGGCCGGGCCCGCGCCTACCTTCGTTGAAAGAACCGCTTCCTGGCAAGAGCGAGAAAGAAGCGAAGCCGTCAACCCCTTGTGAGCCGTGCCCGGGCGGCTGACCCGAGCCGCAGCAACGCCGCCCGCAAGCCCCGATCCTCGATATCCGCGGAGGGGGGAAGCGCGTCGGGGTCAAGCGGCGGGGCCGGGGCGGGGGCGGGCGAGGCCTTGCGCGTCACCGGCGCCTGCAAGATGCGCATCTCGGCAATGGCCCGATAGCCGAAATAGGCGTTGACCCGCTCCAGGATCTGGCCAGAGCGGTGCTGCACCTCGATGGCGCGCGGGCCTTCGACCCTGAGCACCAAAACGGCGCCTTCGCCGCGATGCCCCCTTTGCCGGCTCGCGTCCTCGCCGTCCTCCCGGCGCCTCGGCCACACCACCCTGTCGGGCATGGTGAATTGGGCAAGCTCGGCCCCGGCGATGGCCGGCCATTCGCTTAACAACGCCGTCGTGGCGAAGCCGCGGGCGCGGGCCGCCGGATCGAGCGCGCGGGAGGCATAGGCGCCGATGGGCCGCGCCCCGCTTGCCGCTCGTGCCAAAGCTCTTCGCTCGGTGTCGTCCATGGTGTCAGCTAACGGTGGAGGGACCGCGCCCTCCGCTTGCTTCGACTGGCGGAAGCTTACACCATGAGGCGAAGGGAAGGGCGGGAGGAGTTGGCTTTATGCAGAGGCGCGCGGCTTCACATGCGAGCCACCGAGGAGAGTCGATTCCGGATGCTCTCCTGGCCTGGTACGACCCCGAACGCCGCCATCTGCCTTGGCGCGCCGTACCGCATGAGCGGCCCGACCCTTACCGGGTGTGGCTCAGCGAGATCATGCTCCAGCAGACGACCGTGAAGGCGGTGCTGCCGCGCTACGAGCTCTTCCTGCGGCGCTGGCCGGATGTGAAGGCATTGGCAGAAGCCGAGCTCGGCGACGTGCTCGCCGCCTGGGCGGGGCTCGGCTATTACGCGCGCGCGCGGAATCTCCATGCTTGCGCCCGCGCTGTGGTGGAGCATCATGGCGGCAGGTTCCCCGCCGATCAGGCGGCGCTGCGCAAGCTTCCTGGGATCGGCGACTATACAGCGGCGGCCATCTCGGCCATCGCCTTCGGCAAGCGGGCGACGCCGGTCGACGGCAATATCGAGCGCGTGGTGGCGCGCCTATTCGCCGTCACGACGCCGCTGCCTGAAGCCAAGCCGGAGATCAGGGCGCTGGCCGAAAGTCTTACTCCGGCGACACGATCCGGCGATTTTGCGCAAAGCATGATGGATCTTGGCGCCACAATCTGCACGCCCCGCCGTCCGGCTTGCGGACTCTGTCCGCTGCGGCCCGATTGTCGCGGCCACGCGGCGGGTCTCGCCGAGGCGCTGCCCTATCGCGAGGAGAAGGGGGAGCGCCCGGTTCGCCGCGGCGTCGCCTTCGTCGCGTTTAGATCGGACGGCGCCGTGCTCTTGCGCGAGCGGCCGCTTCGCGGGTTGTTGGGGGGCATGCTGGAAACGCCCTCATCACCCTGGGAGGACAATGAGCCGAACGGGAGGGCGGTGCGCGCTCACGCCCCTCTCAAGGCCGACTGGCAAAAACTGCCGGGGCTGGTCGAGCATATTTTCACGCATTTTCGTCTGGAGCTTTCGGTCTATCGCGCCGAGGTCGGGACTGATGCGGTGCCGAAGCGTGCCGCTGAGCCCGAGCGCTGCCGCTGGCTGAAGCTGCGCGAGTTGTCGGGCGCCGCGCTGCCTTCTCTCATGCGCAAAGTGATCGGTCACGCGCTGAACAAGACGTTCAGCCCTGCGGTGCAAGCTTCAGCCGCGCCGCCTCGCGCAAGGCGTCGATCGGCTTGAGGGTGCCCTCGGCCTCGTAGTGCCAGAAGGTCCAGCCGTTGCAGGCAAGCGCCCCTTGCACGTGGGCGCCGATCTTGTGGATCGAGCCTTGGGCGCTGCCGCAGGCGATCGAACCGTCGGCGCGCACCCTCGCCTCATGCCGCGCTGCCGGATCGTAAAGCACCGTGCCCGGCGAGATCAGCCCGAGCTCCACCAGCGCGCCGAAGGGGATGCGGGGCTCGCCGCGCTTGCCTTTGGCGACCTGAAGCGAATCCTTGTCGAAAGTGGCGAGCGATGCAAGCCGCGCTTCAGCAGCGTCGGCGTAAGCTGTGTCGCGCTCGATGCCGATGAAGTTCCGCCCGAGCCGCTTGGCCACCACCGCCGTCGTGCCCGAGCCGACAAAGGGGTCGAGCACCAGATCGCCTTCATGGCTGGAAGCGAGGATGAGGCGATGGAGCAGCGCCTCCGGTTTTTGCGTCGGATGGGTCTTGCGCCCGCACTCCTCGCGGAGCCGCTCGGTTCCGGAGCAGATCGGGAACAGCCAGTCCGAGCGCATCTGCAGATCCTCGTTCAGCGCCTTCATCGCTTCGTAATTGAAGGTGTAGCGCGCCTTTGGCCCCATCGACGCCCAGATCAGAGTCTCATGCGCATTGGTGAACCGGCGCCCACGGAAATTCGGCATGGGGTTCGTCTTGCGCCACACCACGTCGTTCAGCACCCAGAAGCCGAGATCCTGGAGGAGGGCGCCGACGCGGAAAATATTATGATAGCTGCCGATTACCCACAGACTGCCTGACGGATTGAGCACGCGGCGGCAGGCTTGCAGCCATTCGCGGGTGAAGGTGTCATAAGCGGCGAAGCTGCCGAACTTGTCCCAATCGTCGTCGACGGCGTCCACGCGGCTATTGTCGGGCCGGTAAAGCTCGTTGTTGAGCTGGAGATTGTAGGGCGGATCGGCGAAGACGAGATCGACGCACCCCTCGGGGAGGAGCTTCAGCTCCTCGATGCAGTCGCCGACGATGATCCTGTCGAGCGGGAGCTTGGCTCCCCTCTTGTCCCCCACGCCCATGAACACCACTCGGGTTACGCAGTACTGCACGCGCTCGCTCTAAGGCGAGACCGGCCCATGCTGGCGGACTACGGTAAAGGCGCCCTTAACCCCGGATTGTTGGCTTGCCCGGCGCGCCGTGGCACAACGCCTTTCCGGCTTGACCTTGGGCCCAAGGGACTACCGATGGCGCCGCTGCTTCGCCGCGAATTCCTTGAGGCTGCCCTTGGACTGGCCATGCTACCGATGCTTGCGGACCGGGCATCGGCCGGTGCGGGGACGGGGAATCAAGTTATGACCAAGGACATCGTGATGTTGCACGGCGCCAACGAAGGCGGCTGGTGCTTCGATAAATTCAGGGCGGTGTTCGAGGGCCTAGGTTGGACGTGCCACGCGCCCGACCTGATCGGTCACGGGACGAAAGCCGCTGACGCCGCCAAGACCTTGGTCGGAATCGGCATGGCCGACTACCGCGTCGAGCTCGCAGCCTTCCTCAAAACCGTTCCCCCTCAGCCCGTGCTTATCGGTCATTCGATGGGGGCGGTGCTTGCCCAGCAATTGGCGGCACAAGGCCTCGCCCGTGCGCTGATCCTGGTAGCGCCTGCGCCGCGGGCCGGCATCCTGCCGCCGACCGACGGCGAGAAACAGCTCGGCCAGGATCTGATGGGACTTGGGCCGTTCTGGAAGACCGTCATCGACCCGGATTTCGAACTCGCCCGTGTCTACACCTTGAACCGGGTGCCCGAGGCCGAGCAGCGCGCCACCTTCGACCGATTCGGACCTGAGTCGGGCCGCGCCTTTTTCGAGCTGTTCTTCTGGATGTTCGATCGCACAGGGGCGACGGTGGTCGACACCAACGCCGTCAGTTGCCCGGTGCTATGCCTCGTTGGCGCTGACGATAGAATCGTGTCGCCGCAAACGGCGCGGGCGACAGCTTCAGCCTACCGCCACGCGACATTCTGGGAGCTTCAAGGTCACGGCCACATGCTCGTGCTCGAGCCCGGCGCCGATACCATCGCCCGCCATATCGCCGAATGGATCCCGGTTTAGTCCTCGTCGGGGGTGGGCAACTGGGTGCCGCTTTCCAGCAATCTGAGCGCCCTCTCTATCGGGCTGAAGGAGCGGCGGTGATGGGTGCACACGCCATGCTTCTTGATGGCTGCCGCATGTTCCGGCGTGCCGTAGCCCTTGTTGCTATCCCAGGCATAGCGCCGATAGCGGCGCGATAGCTTCACCATCAGCCGGTCGCGCGTGACCTTGGCGACGATGGACGCCGCCGCGACCGAGAGCGACAACCCGTCGCCGCCGACAATGGCGCGCGCCTGGCAGGGAAAACGGCGGGGAATGATGTTGCCGTCGATCAGAGCGGCGCCGATCGGCACGCCGAGCCGGCGATAGGCCGCCCGCATGCCCCATAGGCTCGCCTGCAGGATGTTGTCGCGGTCGATCCGCCGTACCGGGCCGATGACCACCGACACGATCGAGGTCGCCATGATCGCTTGATAGCGGTCCTCCCGCGCGTCAGGCGTCATGAGCTTCGAATCGTTGAGGCCCTCGGGGATGCGGTCGGGATCTAGAATCACGGCCGCGACCACGACCGGGCCGGCCCAAGGTCCGCGGCCGGCCTCGTCGATGCCGGCTACTGGTCCCTCATATTGCTCCATCAGCGCCGCTTCGAGGTCGAAGCACGGCTCGGGTTTTGGGGGCAAGGCTCGGGCGGCGAATCCCATAACTGGGGACTCTCGCGCAAACCGCGTGAGCTTTGCAACTCGTTCGGCGCGAGCACTGCGCCTTCTGTGGAAAAGGGGCTAGAAAAGTGCGAGCTGCTGGCCGGGAAGGGCAGGGGGCGTGAACAGGTCGGTGCGGAGTTCGGCCGAACGCTTATTGAGCTGAAGTCGCTCGGCGGCGAGCTCGAATCGGCGTCCGATCATCCAGGCATAAGGACCTTCGCCCGTCATGCGCTCGCCCCATTTTGCCTCGTAGAGCTTGCCGCCGCGGGTCGAACGCATCAGCGACAAGACGCGGCTGGCGCGATCCGGGCAATTGGCTTGAAGCCATTCGGTGAAGAGATCGCCGATCTCGAGCGGAAGCCTGAGCAGCACATATCCTGCCTGGCGGACGCCGGCGGCAGCCGCGCGTTCGAGAATGCGCTCCAACTCCATATCGGTGAGGCCGGGAATGACGGGTGCCACCATGACGGAAGCAGGCACGTCGGCATCGACAAGTCTCTTCAGCGTCTCGAGCCGCTTGTCGGGCGTGCTTGCGCGCGGCTCCATGGCGCGGGCGAGCTTGCGGTCGAGCGTGGTGACCGAGAGCGCCACTTTGACGAGACCGCGGCGTGCCATCGAGGTGAGAAGGTCGAGATCGCGCAAAACCAGCGCCGATTTGGTGACGATGCCCACGGGATGGTTCGTCGCGCTCAACACTTCGAGGATGCGGCGCATGATGCGGTAGCGCCGCTCGATCGGCTGATAGGGATCGGTGTTGGTGCCGATGGCGATGGTGCGGACCTGGTAGCCCGGCTCGGCCAGCTCGCGCTCGAGCGCTTGGGCGGCATTGGTCTTGGCGAACAGCTTGGTCTCGAAATCGAGTCCCGGCGACAGCCCGAGAAAGGCGTGGGTCGGCCGCGCGTAGCAGTAGATGCAGCCATGCTCGCACCCCCGATAGGGGTTGATCGAGCGGTCGAAGCCGATGTCGGGGGAGTCATTGCGGGTGATGATGCGCCGCGCCGGCACCTCTTGCACTTCGGTGGCCAGCGCATCGAGCTCGGCGAGCGATTCCCAGCCGTCGTCGGCGGGCTCATAGCCGACTGGCTCGTAGCGCCCGGAGCGGTTGGTCTGGGCGCCTCTGCCATGCCGGCGCCCCGCGGCAATGCCCCCCGCATCGAGCGGAAAGCTGTCGGAAGGGCCCGGTTTCCTTAAGGCAACGGACATGCTGTCTATATAGGGGCCGGCTTAGAACAAAGCAAGAACGAATGGAGGGTTACCGCCATGTGACGATTGCCGGGCAAAGGGCAGAGGCTATAGGGTCCGCGCCATGATTTCGGTAATCATCCCGACGCTCAATGCCGAGCGCACGTTGGCGCCCACGCTCGCTGCTCTCGTGCCGGCCGTGGTCGAGGGCATCGTGCAGGAAGCGATCGTCGTCGACGGCGGATCGACCGACGAAACCCGCGTCATCGCCGAGGCCGCCGGCACGGTGCTTATAGAAGCCCCGCGCGGGCGGGGGTCTCAGCTCGAAGCGGGCGCAAGCCAAGCGCGGGCAGATTGGCTGCTCTTCCTTCATGCCGACACGGTGCTCGAGCCTGGCTGGGCCGAAGAGGCGCAAAGCTTCATGGGGCGCGTTGAGAGCGGAAGGCGCGACCAGGCCGCGGCGTCCTTCCGCTTCGCGCTCGACGACGACGGTCTCATGCCGCGCTTTGTCGAATGGCTGGTGGGCTTGCGCTGCCAGTTGCTTGCTCTGCCTTATGGCGATCAGGGACTCCTCATCTCGCGCAACCTTTACAACCGGCTCGGCGGTTTCCGTCCGCTGCCTCTCATGGAGGACGTCGATCTCGTGCGGCGGCTGAAGCGCCGCGAGCTGGTGATGTTGAAATCGCGTGCGGTGACGAGCGAAGAGCGTTACCGACGTGAAGGCTACCTGGCGCGGAGCTTGCGCAATCTCGGCTGCATCCTGCTCTATTACCTTCGCGTGCCGCCGCGCGTGCTCGCGCGCCTTTATGGCTAGGCGAGACGCGGGGCTGAAGCGCCGCGCGAGCTTTGCCAAGCATCTCGTCATCATGGCCAAGAGCCCGGTCTTAGGCCGCGTCAAGCGGCGGCTGGGGGGCGAGATCGGCGATGTCGCCGCGCTGCGTTTCTATCGCAGCTGCCTCTCCCATACCGCGTTGCGACTGGCCCGCGACCCGCGCTGGCGCACGGTGCTCGCCGTTGCTCCGGATCGCGATCTTGCCGAGCGCTTTTGGCCTTCGCGGCGATCGGTCGGTCGGCTGCCGCAAGGAGAGGGCGATCTTGGCCGGCGCATGCAGCGTCTCTTCGCGCGCCTGCCGCCGGGCCCGACGATCATTATCGGCAGCGATATTCCCGCGATTCGTCCCGTCCATGTGGTGGACGCCTTCAGGCGCCTCGGCCGCGCCGATGCCGTGCTTGGACCGGCGCCGGACGGCGGCTATTGGCTCATCGGGCTGAAACGGACGCCGAAAGTGCTGAGGCCTTTTGCCGGCGTCCGCTGGTCGGGCCCGCATGCCTTTGCCGATACGCTCGCCAATCTCAAGGGGAAACGCGTCGCCGAGGCAGCGATGTTGGGAGATGTCGATACGGAGAAGGACTTGCGGCTAGAGCGCGCCAGCGCGGAGCGACTCATCTCCAGCGGCAACATGCCGCGTCAATAACGCGTTTAATCCAAACTTAAGGAGCTTTGGCTAGTTGCTTGAAACTTAGACAAAAGGGCAAGTGCATGCGCATCGCGTTAGTCGAACCAAGCCGTACGACCCGGTTGATCGTCGCTCGCATGCTTGAAGCGCGCGGTCACGAGGTTCTTCCTTTCTGCGATGAACTTGAAGCGCTTGCTCAAATCAAGGCCGACCCTTGCATCGAGGCGCTGATCACCAGCGCCGAGTTGAAGCATATATCGGGGCTCGAGCTTTGCTGGGAGACGCGCCTCGTCGCGACCTGCCGGCGCCCGATCTACGTGCTGATGATGTCCACACAATGCGATCAGAGGAGCCTGATCGAGGCCTTGGACTCCGGGGCTGACGATTTCATCGGCAAGCCCCCTCTGGCGGAGGAACTTTACGCGCGGCTCCGCGCCGCCGAGCGCATTCTTTCCATGCAGCGCGAGTTGCTCCGGCTCGCCACCACCGATCCGTTGACCGGCCTGTGCAATCGCCGCGGCTTCTTCGAGCAAGCAACGGAAGCCTGTGCGCGCGTCGTTCCGCCCGACGGAAGCCTGTCGGCCATCATCCTCGATATCGACAATTTCAAACACATCAACGACTCTTACGGACACGAGACGGGCGACGAAGCGATCCGCGCCTGCGCTAATACTGCGCGGATGCAGGAAGCCCTTACCGGCCGTCTGGGCGGCGACGAGTTCGCCCTCCTGCTCGAGGATCGAACACTTCCGCATGCGATCGAAGTCGCTGAGGACTTGAGACTGAAATTGGCTGGCCGTACCTTCGATACCGGCAAAGACCGGATCACGCTCACCTGGAGCGTTGGGGTTGGCGAAGGAAGGCCCGGCGAGACGGTCGACCAGATTCTCGCGCGAGCCGATGCTGCGCTCTACAACGCCAAGCTCGGCGGGCGGAACCGCGTGGTCGGCGTCCACGCCGGGCTCTTGGCGCGACCGGCCATCGCCACCACTGGGCTCGCCCGCGCCTCTTCGTTCTAAGCTGGATTCAGCCCGCGGTCTTGGTCTTCTTCTTCCGGTGCTCCTCGAGCCGCGGCATGATCTCGACGAACGAACAGGGGCGGTGACGGTTGTCGAGCTGCGACTTGAGGATACCTTCCCAGGCATCTCTGCAAGCCCCCGGCGACCCCGGGACACAGAAAATATATGTCCCGTTCGCCACGCCGCCGCAGGCGCGCGATTGCACCGTCGAGGTGCCGACCTTCTCATAGCTCAGCATGTGGAACAGCGTCGAGAAGCCGTCGATCTCCTTCTCGAACAGAGGCTTCACCGCTTCTGGCGTCACGTCGCGTCCGGTGAAGCCCGTGCCGCCCGTGGTGATCACTACGTCGACTTCGGGATCCTTGATCCAGCGCTTCACCTGTTTTCGGATCGCTTTCGGGTCGTCCTCGACGATGGCATGCTCGGCCAACTCATGGCCAGCCTCCGTGACCATGCTGACAAGGAGGGAGCCAGACTTATCGGTCTTTTGCGTGCGCGTGTCCGACACCGTGAGCACGGCGATGCGCACGGGGATGAAGGGCCGGGTTCCGTCGATGCGGCTCATTTCGGTTGAAGCGCCTCCTTCACCATCAGCAAGTCGCGCCAGGCCAGGCGTTTGTCCTCCGGCGTGCGCAGGAGATATGCCGGATGCAAGGTGGGAAGCGTGGCGATGTCGCGGCCGGCGCACGCATAAGAGAGCCACTTGCCCCTGAGCCGCATGATGCCTTCCGCCACGCCGAGGATGTTCCTGACCGCGGCGCCGCCGAGCAGCACCAGCACATCCGGGGAGAGCAGCTCGATCTGCCGGGCGAGGAACGGCGCGCACGCCTCG
>Ga0302046_10002329_pt1 | contig 17660 bp, 15 predicted proteins | sample RVTome_11_FD_200261 | JGI IMG/M metagenome (GOLD analysis project Ga0302046, IMG submission 200261) | Soil microbial communities from uranium-contaminated site in the Upper Colorado River Basin, Wyoming, United States - RVT147D111 (version 2) ...
CATCCAGATAAACCTGGCGGACCGGTCGCTCATCGTCCCCCAATAGTTCGCTGCCCATCATAAACTCGCCGGCGGGCACAAAGACCATCTCCGCCCCGTCGGACTCCCAAACCTGCGACTCGATAGATGGCGGCAGCGGCGTAGGCGATGAGATGGGCGTGGGTGCGGCGGTGGCGGTTGGTGATGGCAGTGGGGTTGGCGTGGGTGAGCTAAACTCCTCAGCCGGCGCCGCGTCTGCCGTGGGTGATGGTGGGGCTGTGGGCGATGGGCTCGAGACGACGCTCACCGGGGTGGTCACGGTTGGGGTCGGACTCGGCGCGCTGGCGGCCGGATTAGACGCGGTCACCACTGCCTCACTGAGTGCCAGAACCAGCGGGACCATTGATTCCTTGTACAAGATCATGGTCAGCCCGATGATCATCAAAAAGCCCAGGGTCAACATCAGCCGAATCCGGCGGGTCCTGCGCTTCCGGGATTTGAACATGGTTGCGCTTGGCATCAGCAAAGCCGCCGACGGCTTGGGTTTGGCTTCCTTCTTTCGTTTGCGCCCCCGGTGTGGCTTTGGCTCGGCCGAATGGGTATAGACATCGCGCAGGTCTGCCACGAAATCTTCCATCCGCTGGTAACGGTCATCCAGCGACTTGGCCAGCGCCTTCAGAATGATGGTCTCCAGATCAGCCGGTATATCGGAGCGCAGCGTTCGAGGCGGCGTAATGGGATCGTTGATATGCTTGAAAATAACGGCCACGGCATTGTCATTGCCAAACGGACGCCGCCCGGTGACTGCCTCATACAGCACCACGCCCAGCGAGTAAATATCGCTGCGATGATCGACGATGAGCCCTTGCGCCTGCTCTGGCGACATGTATTGGGGCGTGCCCAAACCGGCTCCGCCCAGCGTCAAATGCAGGCTGTCCTCCACGATTTTGGCCAGCCCAAAATCGGACAGCAGGGGCCAGTCGTCCCAGGCCATCAAAATATTGCCAGGCTTGACATCGCGATGGATAATGCCCTGCTGGTGCGCATGGGCCAGCGCGTCCCCGACCTGGGAAATGATGTTGATCGCCCAGGGCATCTCCTGGGGCCAGCCAAGCCGCTCTTGCAGGGTCCCCCCGCTGACATACTCCATGACCAAATAGAAGATGTTCTCGTGGCGACCATCATCGAAAATGGTCAAAATGTTGCGATGCCGCAGCCGGGCGATGGCCCTGGCTTCACGCTCGAAACGGGCTTTGAAATCTTCGGCTTTGGCCAGGTCCGATGGCAAGATCTTGAGCGCCACGAAGCGATCAAGGCTGGGTTGGTGGGCCTTGTAAACGGTCGACATACCGCCCCGGCCAATTTGCTCGATGATATTATATTGCCCAATAATCGTACCGCTTAAATCCATTGACGCCTCTAATTGACGAACCGAATAAAGTTGTCCACAGTTGAGAGATTTAAAACGTAAGGCGGCTAGCTACAGCCGAGCGAGGCTGGTTATGAACGGTAAAACGTAATGCGCGAAACGTGAATGCTCCGGGACCTGTTCTGACCACATTTCACGTTTCACGCATCACGGGAGGTGTTAAGTCGATTTGCAATGCGTATTGATTTGCAATGCCAAAGGTTCAATAATCTTGCCGCGGTTTACGCTTTCAACATGACCAATACTCAGTGCGCTACATACGGGGTCGTAGTGCAAAATGCTTAGTGATCTGTCGCACAAATAGCATAATATATAAGGGGGGTTGGGTCAATAGGAAATTGTTCGCTATTGCCTCAATTATGGGGTCAGTAGTACTATCGTCCCTCTTCTAACCTTCTTCATCCATATCCTCGAACAGATCTCCCAACTCCCGCTCCCAGACATCGTCGAGCGGCATAAAGGGCGTTTCGGTAAACTCCTCGGCCAGTTTTTCCAGGTATTCCCTGACATTGAGCTGGGGCAGTTGATTTTCCAACTCTTCGATTTTGTCGTGCATGGATAACAGGAGGTCTTCACTTTGCTCTTCGAGTTTCGATAGATCGAGCCCCAGGCCGAACATATGATTGAAGCGCAGCATCAGATCATACCAGGCTTTATAGTCGTGCTCGATCCGCATGCCTTGCAGCAGGGGCGAGAGGTCTGAAAAATCGTAGGCCGGGACAAAAGCATAGAATACGAAATATTCGAGGCCGCGCTGCTCGGCTTCATCCAGGAGATAAGAACCAATCGTGGCCCCGCCTTCATAGTTGGAAAATCTGACTGCGTATTTTTCCATCTCGGCCTTCATCTTGGACAGACTATAGGTGCAGGAGATTTGGCGATCCTTGTCATACGGCATCGCTCCATAGACGCCGCCAACAACGCCGATACGTTTGATCCCCAGCGCTTCGACTGCATCGAAAAACGCCTCGGCATATCCTTCTGCCTTCAGGTGAGGCTCTTCTCCCAAGAAAATGACCAACCCTTTGCTGTCATCCCCGGTATAGTAGAATTCATTCCGTCGGGTGCTGAGATTTCGCCGGTACCCTTCCTCGAGCTTTATTTCGGGCCTCAAGAAATGGTGCGTGCCGGGGATTTGGAAAAGGTAAAATCCATCATCCTTGATCTCCCCGATTTTTTGAGCCTCGGTTTGGTCGATCAGGTATTGTGGCAGGGCTGAGGAAATAGCGCCTGCATCGGCCCATTGCTGCCAGCCGACGATCAAATATTTCTCCTTGGCCATGGGGTTTTCCCAGATTTCGACCAAATCACTCATTGTCTTCCCCTCCAAAATAGATAAGACCTGGGGCCTGTTGACATTTGAGGCCATGTCATCCTGAGCGACCAGCGGGAGCGAAGGATCTCCTTAAAGCCATTGCGAGCACACGCTCAATGGAGATGCTTCGTCGCTGCGCTCCTCAGAATGACATGTTTTTGGAAATGTCAACAGGACCTACGCAGTTCAGAATACCTTAACCACGGATTTCACGAATTATTTTGTTTTTTCTGTGTAATCCGTGTAATCCGTGGTTGATTTTTGGGCAGGGTACTTCAACTGCGTACATGCTTATAGAGTATTTATCCTCAGCGGAGCGCCAGTTTGGCTACGGTGACTCCCTCGCCTCCCTCGCCCGAGTCGCCGGGACGATAGGAACTGACCAGAGGATGGCCGCTCAAGGCCTGGCGCACCGCCTGGCGCAGGGCCCCACTCCCTTTGCCATGAATAATCCGAACCCAGGGCAACTGGGCCAGAAATGCCTGATCCAAATAATGATCCAGGTTGATCAGGGCATCCGCTGCCACCTGGCCGCGCAAATCCAACTCCAGCCCCGGTGACTCGACCGGCGGCGCCTGGATAGTCCTGACGTCCGTCTGTTCGCGCGGCGCAGCCCTACCCCGCAGCTCGACCCCGGACAGCGGCACCGTCGTCCGAAAATGGCCCAACTGGATTTCGACCTGCTTCTTCTGCACCTCGACCACTTCACCCACCGTGCCGAATTGGTTGACGTAGACCTGGTCGCCGGGGCGCAGCGGGCCAGACAGGGGAACCACCTCCGGTTGGCGAACGGCCGGTTGAGGGGCCGGTTCAGCCCGAGTGCCCTGTTCAAGCTGTTCTAGCCTGGCTTCGATATCGGCCACGCCGGCCGGAACAGGTTCCTCTGATCCGGGTGTGGTCGCTGTTTGAGGCCGGGACCGGGCTCGCTGCCTGGCCTCTTCGGCAACCCGGGCCGCCTCCAGTGCGGCCTCAGCCTGCGCTTTGAGGGTTTTGATTTCCTGCCGCACCGCCTCGATCTCTTCGCGGGCATCGGCCCTGGCCGAGTTGAGAATGTCACGCCGTTCCGCCTCGATCTCGGCCAGACGCCGGTCGAGCTGCTCCGTGCGCTGGACAGCCTCTTCACGCTCGGCCTCGGCCAGCTTCCGCAGCCGGTGCGCCGCTTCGGTCTCGGCTTTGATTTCGGTCAGCATCGCCTCGATTTGGCGGGCATCTTCGCCTACCAGGCCCTGGGCGCGGTTGATAATCGCTTCGCTCAAGCCGAGCCGCCGGGCGATGGCAAAGGCGTTGGACGCTCCCGGCAGCCCAATTTGCAGCCGATAGGTGGGCGCCAGGCTGTCCAGATCGAAGGCCATGCTCGCGTTGGCGATGCCGGGCGTGGTGTGGGCATAGGCTTTCAATTCTGAAAAATGGGTGGCTACAAAGGTTGTCACTCCCGCCTCGAGCAGGTGAGCCAGAATCGAGCGGGCCAGGGCCGAGCCTTCGATGGGGTCAGTGCCGGCGCCCAACTCGTCCAGAATGATCAGCGATCGCCAGTCACACTGTTCCAGAATCTGCACGATATTGGTCATATGGCCTGAAAAGGTGGACAGGCTCTGCTCGATGGACTGCTCATCGCCGATATCGGCAAAAATGTGGTTGAAGACCGGCAGCGCAGAACCATCCATGGCCGGGATGCGCAGACCGGCCTGGGCCATCGCCGCCAGCAAGCCGACCGTTTTGAGCGAGACGGTCTTGCCGCCCGTATTCGGTCCGGTGATCACCAGCATCGAGGTGGCTTGGGGCAAGGTAATGTCGATGGGCACCACCGACTCGGGGTCCAGCAGCGGGTGTCGCGCCGCCATCAGCTTGAAGGCCAGGGTCGAGGGGACCACGTCATCATTGCCCTGTGGCGGCTCATCCGGCTGAAACAAGATCGGCTCAACCGCGTCGATGGCCTCGGCATACTTGGCCTTGGCAAAGGCCAGGTCAAGCTCGGCCAGGGCGTCAATGGTATGATCGATGAAGCGCCCGTGCTGCCCGACCCGATCCGACAGTTCGGCCAGAATGCGCCTGATTTCGTCGGCCTCATCCAGTTGAAGCTGTCGCCAGCGGTTGTTGAGATCAATCGTCGCCAACGGCTCGATGAAGAGTGTCGCCCCGCTGGCGCTCTGATCGTGGATGACGCCCCGGATGCGCCCTTTGAAATCGGCCTTGAGCGGGATGACATAGCGCCCGGCTCGCTGGGTAATGAGGGCTTCCTGCAAATAGCGGTTGTGCTGCGGCGAGGCGATAATCCGGTTTAGCTTCTCCATCAAGCGGCCGTACGCCGTCTGCAGGTCGCGCCGAATACGGGCCAGCGCGGGACTGGCGTTATCTTTGATCTCGCCGCGCTCGTCGATGGCCTGGCCGATATCGTTGACTACGCCGGGGCAGGGTTCGATGCGCCCGGCCATGTCGGCCAAGCGAGGATAGGACTCGGCCAGCCGGATGATCGTCCGCTGCAAATCGCGGGCGGCGATGAGTGTCTGGCGGACCTCGATCAGTTCCAGGGCGGTTAAGACAGCCCCCCGTTGGGCCCGGGCCACGTTAGGCCGTACATCACGCGCGCCCCCAACCCCAATATTGGGATGGATGGATAATAGGTGGTCGGCCTCTGACGTTTCGGTTTGCCAGCTCTGCACCTCAGACAGATAGGGGCTTGGTCGCAGGGCCAGAGCCAGTTCTTTGCTGGCCGAGAACCGGGCGTATCGAGCCAGGCGCTCCAAGATTTTTGGGAATTCCAGGGTTTCAAGCTGTTTCTGCATCGTTTAAGAAGGCTTTGTAGGACAAACTTAAGTTTGTCCTACAAAGCCCGAATTATTGAGACACACTTTAAGCATAACAAAAGAGCCCAGACTTTGGAATGTGGGCCGGGAAAGAAGAAGAGAACGTTTCCCCCGAATGGCTGCGCCTTATACCGTACGGCTGGGCTTGCAGTACGGCCGGCAGTTCGATCTGCTTTATAACCGCCCGGAATAGCCGGCCGGGTGGGTCAAGGACACGGCGTCATCCGCCTGTCGTCCCCAAGATCTGAGCCAGAACGGTTTTGAAGATGTCGGCATTTCTGGGGACAAAAAAGTCAACCGATTGCGAGAGATACCAGAGCACCTGGTTAAAATAAGAGGCAACCAGGAAAGATTGTCTTAACTCTCTGGCCAATCCGGGTCGGGGCACGCCGGCCTCGAACAGAGCATCTTGCAGGATAAACTGAAGCACCCCCAAAATGATCGCCATCCACAGGGTCGTCAAAACGAAACCCATGGCCATGCCACCAATCGCATTGAGTGGGCCGATGACAAATCGCTCCGTGGCGGATTTGGCTGCCTCGGCCAGCGGATCATCTTTATCCTTCTTCCGTTTCTTCTTCTCTTCCGGTGGTTTGGTCAGGTATCTGACCAGGAGCCTGAAGGCGTTGAAAAAGACAATCAGCAGGATAAAAAAGGCCAGCGTGTCCGCGCCGATTCTGGCAAGACCCAGGCCCTGGAGAATCCTGAAGCTGAAAACCTTATACAGCCACAAGGTCGCCACCAGGCCCAACCAGATGCTGACAGCCGAGACGGTCTGAGACAGGGCCCCTCTGATCATACCGATCAACATGCCGATAAAAAGGAGTAATAGTAAAGCAAAATCTAGGTTATTAAAGCCCGCTAACATAATTATAACTCCCACACATCTTGGACTTGCTGATTGACCACACCGACAAGGGCGCCGCTCGTAATCAGCTTGCGAACGGCCTCAATATATAAGTTCATGATAGCATCTTTTTCCAAAAAAGGCACATGCTCTCGTATTAAGTTATAAGCCGGCTGCGTGCCCCGGCCTAAGCGGGCGACCGGCCCCAGCTTTTCTTTTCTAAAGTCGATGCCCTGGGCCGCTGCCATCAACTCGATGGCCAGAATATACTCGACATTGGTGTTGATGGCCCTGGTTTGCAGCCCGGCAGTGACGCCCATACTGACATGGTCCTCGACATTGGCCGAGGTTGGGATCGTATCGGCGCTGGCCGGATGCGCCAGCACTTTGTTTTCCGTGGCCAGGGCCGCGGCTGTGTATTGGGTGACCATAAAGCCGGAGTTCAGCCCGCCGTTTTTGGTCAGAAAGGCAGGCAGGACGTGGGCGTTGCTGGCTTCGTCGGTCAGGCGCATGATGCGCCGCTCGGAGATATTGCCCAGTTCGGTCATGGCCATGCCCAAATAATCCATAGCGATGGCCAGCGGCTCGCCGTGAAAATTGCCGCCGGAGAGGACCGAGATCTCGCCAGTTTCATCGTCGATAAAAATTAGGGGGTTATCGGTCACCGAATTTAGCTCGATTTCAATGGCCCAGCGAGCGTAGGCGATAGCGTCCCGGATCGCCCCATGCACCTGGGGAATACAGCGCAGGGTATAGGCGTCTTGCACGTTGGTCGGGTCGTGGTGGCGGGTAAAGTCGCTTTCAGCCAGCAGCGCCCGTAAATAGGCAGCGCAGTTCAACTGGCGTGGGAAGGGCCGCAGTTGCTGGATGCGGTTGTCAAAGGCTACCGCCGTACCGTGCAGGGCCTCCAGGCTGAGGCAGCCGGCCAGATCGGCTACCCGGCTCAACATTCTGGCTCGATACGACTCCAGCGCCCCCAGGCCACACATCACAGCGGTGCCATTGGTCAAAGCCAGACCTTCCTTGGCCTCCAGAGTTACCGGCTCCAGCCTGACCCGGCGCAACGCCTCGGCTCCGGACAGGCGCTGCCCCTGGTATTCGGCCTCACCCTCGCCGATGAGCACCAGGCTCATGTGGGCCAGCGGGGCCAGGTCGCCACTCGCCCCCAGCGATCCTTTTTCCGGGATGATCGGATGAACCCCGGCATCGAGCAGATCCAACAGCCGTTGCAGGGTCGCCAGACGAATGCCAGAGTAGCCGCGCGCCAGGGTGTTGGCCCGGATCAGCATAATGGCCCGGGTAGTAGGGACATCAAACGGATTGCCCACGCCGACGGCATGGCTTATGATGATGTTGCGCTGCAGAGTCTGGACTTGATCTGGCGGGATTAACCGATCCTTGAAGGCGCCAAAGCCGGTGGTGATCCCATAGGCAATTTCGCCCCGATCCAGGAGTTGGGCCACGGCCTGCGCGGCGCGATTGACCAGCGCCCCGGCGGTCTCACTGAGCACAACACGTGGTTGGCCCGGCTGCCCGTAGGCCACTGCTACAACTTGCTCGAGGGTCAGGCTGGCGCCGTCGATGATAATGGTATCCATAAGCGTTTCCTTTTGGGAGAATAATAGTACCATCTCAATAATCCGGGGGAAGAAACCCTAAAGGTTTTGAAAACCTTTAGGGTTTGGCAAGATCACCCCTACTTATTGAGAAGTTAGGAATTATACAAAAAAGCTCACCATCTGTCACGAGGGTGAGCTTCTTGAAATCATCGATAGCCTGATCAAAGATCCGGACGATCTACTTTGATGGTTCTTTAGCCGGCTCGTTTTCAGGCCGGGCCGCTTCGTCGGAAGCGGGATCAAGGGCCGCTGCCTTGGGCGTGCCCCGGTTTGGATAGGGGTTAAAAACGGGTGGAGGTAAATCTTCCTTCATGGCCAGGTTGCCCCGGAAGTAGCCTTCCTCATCGAGTAGAAAGCTGCCCACGTCAACGTCGCCCCAGACTTTGCCGGTACTCAAAATCTCCAGCCGGCCCGCTGCCGTGATTTTGCCCGTGACAGCCCCACTGACCGACACGTTTTCGGCAATCAGGTCCGCCGCGACTCGGGCCTGGGGGCCGACCACAATATTACCCAACGTTTTGATGACGCCCTCTTCACAGGCGCCGTCGATACGGACACTGCCATCACACACCAGCGATCCCTTGAAATTCGTGTTTGGCCCGATTACGGTTTCGATTTTGTCGATTGGAGCGCCTCTATTTCTACCGAGCACTCGTGCCTCCTGTTGTCAATCAAGAATGTGAGACAGGTGTTGACTATACTCCATCTCAGGACAATTGTCAACGCCGGCGAAGCTCTGGGGTGTGTTCGAGTTTTGGGGCAAGGTTTATTTTACCCCCTCAGTCTCCCCGAAATCGAGGGGAAGCTTTAAAAGTCCCCCCGTTGACGGGGGATTTAGGGGGGCAACGCCACTCGATATGATGTCATCCCCCAAATCCGAACGCACCCGACCCTCTGGCTACGGATTATACCGCACCTGCCGCCCCAAAAACCAGGCGAAGGTGGTTTCGATGATAAGGATGAGCAGGATGAACAGGATATCGACGGCGATGGTGATTAGAAATGCGTAAAGCAGTTGGGTGATGATGGTCAGACCGATCGTTTGTATCGATGGCGAGAAGATGGGGTTCAGACCGAGGCCGATGGCCAGCAGCAGGGCCAGGCTCAAGTAGATGAAGACACTCCACCAGGCCTGGCGATCCGAGGGGCTGGGCAGCATAGCATTGGAGATGGCAAAGATGAGATAGATCCACAGCCAAACATCCGGCACGGTCAAAATCCGGGCGACCATTTCCAACACTACTTCCAGATCACCGGTTCTCAGGGCCTCGCCCACCTGCCCCAGTTCGAGCCGTCCCAGACCAACCAGCAAGACGGCAAGGCTGCCAAAAACAAGCGGAGCCAGGCCAATGAGGCTATGCCGAAACGGATCGGCCACCTCGACCTGAAGCGAGCCCATTTGCAGCTCGCCTTTTTTCTTGACCTGGGGCCAGACCGAGAAGCGGCCCGTTTTGACCGCTAACACTTTGGCCGTCACCCAATGACTGATTTCATGCAGCAAGGTGCCGGGCAGAAACAAGACCCAGAAGAACCACATGGCCACCTGGGGGCTGCCGGTCATCAAGAAAGCGACCCCCTGCACGTGGGCGCTAATCCACCGTTTCAGGGGGTGCATCAACAAAAAGGTAACAATGAGCCAGAATAGAGCAGACCAGTTGGACATCAGATTCTTGGAGCATGTCAGCCGGTCAGCCGGTCAGCTAAAAGCTGAACTGCTGAAGTGCTGACCGGCTGACATGCTGACTAGTGCTAAGTCAACAGAGATTTGACGGGTACAGAAAATACGCCGTCCTTAAATTATACGAATGCAGTGTATAAAATCACTAAATGCGCTATATATTGTGTAGTTAACAATTCACTACTCGTCAATTGTCGCTTGACTAAGCACTAGTACCCGGACGCGTAAATAGGCCGTCGGTTACACCCCCCTCGATCCCCCCGCTCGCGGGGGGAGGTTGGAGGGGGGTAGCCGTGGGGTTATTAATGCCGTGATGTACTAACTATATTTGACCCGCGCCCCTTTCACCAGGGCGATAAAGCTGTCGGCCTGTAAACTGGCGCCGCCGACCAGCGCCCCATCGACATCAGGCTGAGCCATGTACGCTTCGACGTTGTCGGGCTTGACGCTGCCGCCGTATTGGACCCGAATCGCTTGGGCCACGTCTTCGCCGTACAGTTCGGCCAGGGCCCCGCGCACACTTAGGCCAATGATCCGGTTCGCATCGGCCGGCTCGGCGTTTTTGCCGGTGCCAATGGCCCAGATTGGCTCATAGGCGATCACTACCTGGGTCGCTTGCCGGGCGGATAGACCTTCAAAGGCCGCTTTGACCTGGCCGCCGACAAAGGCAGCGGTTTCCCCGGCCTCGTTCTGAGCCAGGTTTTCGCCAACACACACGATGGGGACGAGATGATGAGCCAGAGCCGCCCTGGCCTTTTTATTGACCCCGGCGTCGGTTTCGCCGAAGTACTGTCGCCGCTCGGAATGGCCCAGAATCACATAATCACACCAGCCCTTCAGCATGAGAGGAGAGATTTCGCCGGTGAACGCGCCCTGGTCTTCCCAATGCATATTCTGCGCGCCGAGCTCGATCTTCGTATTGGTGATGATGTCTTCCACGGCGCTGAGGGCTGTAAAGGGTGGGCAGAGAACCACTTCGACACCGTCGATATCGGCGACCCCCTCCAGAATGGCGTGAGTCAGATTGATCGCCTCGGCAATATCTTTATACATCTTCCAATTTCCGGCAATAATGGGTGTTCGCATGGCCTGTTCGCTCTCCTATGAAAATAAGTATCACGAGTCAAATATCAGGTGAAATTTTTTGAAATAGGTGTGCTTTATCTTACCACACTCGATAGGGCTTGGCAATGACCGCCGGAATGGTGAAATTTGAGGATTTAAGGTACAATGGCCTCCGTTGTCAGGGATAGGATGGTTGTGTCGATTCTTGGTGTTGAATTCTTTGCTCGTCCGACCTTAACTGTGGCTCGCGAACTGCTGGGCCAACATCTGGTTTGCGAGGTCGCCGGGCAGCGCCTGAGCGGGCTGATCGTCGAAACTGAGGCCTACATCGGCCAGGAGGACAGCGCCTGTCATTGCAGCAAGGGGCGCACGTCGCGCACTGAGGTCATGTTTGGCCCGCCCGCTCGAACCTATGTTTACCTGATCTACGGTATGTATCATATGCTCAACCTGGTCACCGAATCGGAGGGCTTCCCGGCGGCTGTGCTCATCCGGGCGGTGGAGCCGCTCGACGGGCTGGAGTCGATGCAAAGCCGTCGCCCTCACGTTTCCAGGACCATCGACCTGACCAACGGTCCGGGCAAACTCTGCCAGGCCTTTGGCATCGACTCAAATTTGCACAATTGGAATGTCAGCCTGGGGCAACGATTGTGGCTCGAGCCGGGTAATCCACCGCCCGCTGCGACTGTCGCAAGCGGGCCGCGTATCGGTATCGCTTATGCTCGACCTGAAGACCAGGCCGCTCCCTGGCGTTTTTGGTTGCGGGATAATGTGTTTGTTAGCAAGGTGGCAAGGTAGCAGGTGGCAAGGTAGCAAAGTAGCAAGGTAGCAGGAGGAGTTATAGCAATGTTTGAACAAGATGAAGGCTCGAATCTGGCCATCAGTGTCGCCATTGGGGTAGCGGTGATTTTTGCGGTCGTTTTTGTTTTGGGCCTGTTGTGCGGTTTGTTTGGCCTGATCCTGAACGTGACGGAGCAGGTTGGCTTTGCCGGCCAGGCAATCCTACCCCTTTTGTAGCAAGGAAAATAAGCCCTGGTTACAAAAAGACCGCCGGCTGGAATGTCGCCCGGCGGTCTTTTATTTGTATTTGGTTATGAACGATTACTTGAGAGCGTACGTCACCTGGATCTGAACCGTGACGTCGACCTCACCCGGCAGGAGAGGGCCGCCGCCGCCAATAGCCGCGGATTCGACGGCATAGGCAGCGCCACCGAACACCGGCCCACTGCTGATGACCTCACTGACGCTGATCACCTCACCCACTTCGAGGCCGTTCAGCGTGGCCAATTCCTGGGCTTTGGCCAGCGCATTAGCCACGGCTTTTTCACGAGCCTCTGATTTTAGCTGCTCGGGATCGGCCAGGTTGAAGTTGACGCTGTTGATGTTATTGGCTCCGGCCTCGATGGCCGCACCCAGCACGGTCGGCACGTTATCCAGATCGCGGATGGTGACCATCACGTTGTTATTGACGTGATACAGCACGTCCTCACTCGGGCCACCCTGGGGGTTGAACGGCCGCTCGACCCAGACATTGAAGTAGGAGGTTTCGATATCATTATCGGCAACGCCCTGGGCTTTGATCGCCGTCAGCAATGTTTCCATGGTCTGAGAGGCTTCGCTGCTGGTCTGTTTGACATCGGAACCAATGACCTCGACCCCAATATTGGCCTGGGCCAGGTCCGGACTGGCGCTTACTTTCCCCTCGCCCACGACCGTGACCGTGCGGGACGAGTCACTTGCCTGTAAGGCCGGGGCTGTTTCGGTCCGGGCTTCGGCGCTGGGTGCGAAAAGGAACATGCCGGTCAGGCCCAATAACAGGCCGCCCAGAATCAAAATAAGGGTTGCACTGATCGCAACAATGAATAGAGTTTGATATTTGGTTTTCACGTTTGTTATCTCCTTCAAAATGGTCTAGCTTGATTTTAAAGTCGTGCTCTATGGATAAGACGAAAACAGTGTTAAAAAGGTTCCCACTGCCTCTATAAAAGGGCGCGAAGCTCCTGGATGTTCTCGGTGACCGTGGCTTGATCGTTGAAAATCGCCGAACCGACAACCAAAACGGTGGCTCCCGCCGCTACGATGTCAGGTATCGTTTCGGTATTGACCCCGCCGTCGACCTCGAGTTCGGCCTTGGAGTTGAGCTGATCCAACCAGGCCCGCAGCCGGGCGATCCTGGCCGTGCTGCCCGGAATATAGCTTTGCCCGCCAAAACCGGGATTAACCGACATGACCAGCACCAGGTCCACATCGGGCAGGATCGCTTCCAGGCTGGACAACGGCGTGCCTGGGTTGAGCGTAACGCCGGCTTTGAGACTCAACTCTTTGATTTGCTGAATGGTTCGATGTAGATGGGGACAGGTTTCGACATGGACCGTGATTCGATCCGCCCCGGCTTTGGCAAAATCGGCCAGGTAACGCTCCGGCTGCTCGATCATCAGATGGACATCCAGCGGCCGGGTCGTGATCGGGCGCAGGGCCCGGACAACGAGGGGACCGATAGTGATGTTGGGGACAAAATGGCCGTCCATGACATCGAGGTGTAGCCAGTCCGCCCCGGCTGCCTCGGCCTCCCTCACCAGGTCGCCGAGACGGGCAAAGTCGGCAGATAAAATTGACGGCGCTAGTTTGACGGTCATCGCTGTTTCCCCCGGTTGGTGTGAGTTTCATTGTACATCAGATCGGCGCTTTCCAAAAAGTAGCCTGGCGGATTGAAAAGTGGTATCATCCTTCCCTGTTCGACGAGCAAGACGACAACGTTTGGAGGCAGCCAACGTGAGAGTTGCCCTGGCCCATGATTGGCTCAACCAGATGGGCGGCGCAGAAAAAGTACTGGAACGCCTGGTCGAAATGTATCCCGGCGCTCCTGTATTTACGACGATTTACGGTCCTGAATTGATGCCGGCAGCATACCGCCGCTGGGATATTCGCCCGACCTGGCTGAATCGGGCTCCGGGCATCCACCGCCATCACCAGCCCTATTTGCCGCTTTACCCCCCGGCCGTCGCCAGCATGGATGTGAGCGACTACGAGGTCATTCTATCGAATAAGAGCGGTTTCATCCACGGGGTACGGCATACGCCGCGCCAACTGCATATCTGTTACTGCCTGGCTCCCACTCGCTACGTCTGGGATTACGACGGCTATGCCGCGCGTGAGGGTTTTGGTCGCTGGTTGGGCCTGGCCATCGCGCCGATGATGACTCGCCTGCGACGCTGGGATTTTGCGGCGGCGCAGCCATCATCCGCCGCAGAGAATGGCACTCCTGCCGCCGGCGTCGATCACTTCATCGCTATTTCAAAGGATATTCAAGCGCGGATCAAAACCTATTATGGGCGCGGCTCGGTCATCATCTATCCGCCGGTCGATACCGACCGTTTTCGTCCGGCAGCGAACAATCAGGCCGCCGGCGATTATTATCTGATCGTCTCGCGCTTGATCCCTTACAAGCGCCTCGATCTGGCCGTGCAGGCTCTGACCCGCCTGGGCAAGCGACTGATCGTCGTTGGTGATGGCCGGGACCGGGCCGCGCTCGAAGCGATGGCCGGCCCATCCATCGAGTTCAAAGGACGGCTGCCCGAAGCTCAGGTGGCCGATCTGCTGGCTAACTGCCGCGCCTTTCTCTTTCCGGGCTTTGAAGATTTTGGCATCGCCCCGGTCGAGGCTCAGGCCGCGGGCCGGCCCGTCATCGCGTTTGCCAGGGGCGGCGCGCTTGACACCGTCGTCGAAGGCAAAACCGGCCTTTTCTTTTATGAACAGTCTGTGGCCGGGCTGATTGACGCCATCGAGCAATTCGAAAAACAATCGTTTGATCCGGCTGTGGCTCGGGCCAACGCCGAACGTTTCAGCAGCCGGCGCTTCAGGCAAGCATTGGGTGATTTTGTGACCGGTAAGTGGCAAGAGTTTACTGGCTAAGAAAGAGCCGGCGGCTCAGGCTCAGTTCGAAAGGTTGAAAAGTTGGAGGCCTTAAAGAATTAAACGCTGCTTATCGATGGTTATCTCTATCAATCCGGTCAGTCGCCTGTCTTACCGTGAGATGGTGTTGGTTTCTAACTCACGCTGAAATAAACCCTTGACCACGATCAAAACCACGAACGAGCAGCTAATTAACATGGCGGAGAGGGTCAAGGCTATATACTCAGGCTAATAGCCTGGATGACCTGTACTTCAGCCAGGTTGGCCAGGAACTGATCCAGCGGCGTTCGTAGGAACATGGCCACTACCGGCAAAGCCAGAAAGAGCAAGAGCGGTAGATTTAACAGCCACCAAGGTGTACCCAGCCGGATGGACGGGAGGGTTGATTGTTGGGAGCGCCGTATCCACGGCAGGGTGGATTGAGCGTTTTTTAGATACTTATTGATTAAGTATCTGTTAAAACGATTTGATAGAGTGGTAATGCCCCCACCGTGACGCGAAATGAGTGGGTTAGATTGTGGTTGAGGAGAACATAATTACTGGCTCAGGTGGCTGCCATCGCCAGTGCTTCCTGACAGGTGTCCAGCCAGGCCAGCATGGCCTCGATTTGACCCATGCGAAACTTGTGGACGAGCCAGTCATAAGGCCGGCTTTGACGCAGTAAATCGGTTTCCTCTGTCTGCTGGCGTAACCAGTCACGGCAGACCACACGCTGCCCTTCAATCAGCCGCAAGGCCACTTCTGGCCCTTCCAGTTGGGCAAAGTAAAACTTGGCCAGGAAATCCAGACGCAGCTTACGGCCTTGCGGCACAGGTCGCTCCATCCACTCCAGGAAGGCCTGGCGGCCGGCTTCGGTTAGCTCAAACATTTTGCGCGGCGGGCGGGTATCCTGATACTCAACCGTGGTCGTGACATAGCCTTCACGTTCCAACTTAGCCAACAGGGCATAAAGCTGGCTTTGTTTCAAACGCCAGACCAAGCCCAGGCCGGTCGTATCAGAAAGCTGTTGGTGAATTTCGTAGCCGTGCATCGACTGCCGGCGTAAGAAACCCAACAACGCAAATTCAGTAGATAATGGCAGCATGACTCTTGGCATAATCTTATTAAAGAATACTCAATCAATGACCAATAAACGTAAGTATACCCCAATATTGATCTAACGGCAAAACACCCCCTTTTCCGGCTCGCGTTCAGGACAAAAATCAAGCGGGCCGATGACCTGTCAAATTTAACAGTCTTTATCGACAAAACGCTGTCATACGAAAGTATAAGCGCCTCAGCCAGGCAATTGACATTTTGCTTAGATTCGTTTATGCTACCTCCGCCGATTGCCCGATGACGTCACACCTATCCTGTGTTAGACTGGAGAAGCTGTTCGCGCATGGAGCTCAAGCAATATTGGCTCATCATCTGGCGGCGAGCCTGGATCCCGGCCCTGTTATTGGTCGTCGTGGCCGGGGTCAGCCTGCTGACCTATCAGGCCCCGCCGCCGGCCTATAGTACGACCATGCGCTTTAGCGTGGGGGTCAAGCCGCAGGAGGTCGAGGGCCAGTACAATTACGACAGCTACTACGCTTACCTGGCCTCGGAGTATCTGGCCGATGATATGACGGCCATCGTCAGCAGCCAGGCCTTTGCCGCCGACATCAACACGCGCCTGGAAGAACTGGGCAGCAGCGCCCGTATTCCGCCCGGTGTGATCGGCGGGGTGACCATTGCCGAAAAACAGCACCGCATTTTGCGACTGAACCTGACCTGGGGCGATCCGGCCCAACTGGCCGATTTCGCCCGGGCGATTGTGCTGGTGATGCAAGAGGACAGCCCCAAATATCTGACCCAGTTGGGCACGCCCGGCGCCTTGATCGATGTCATCGACGAACCGTCACCGCCCGCGGCCGCGCCGCCCTCGCTGACCCAGCGGCTTAATTTGCCGGTGCGGCTGCTGCTGGCCCTGGCCGCCGGAGTGGCCTTGACCTTCCTGCTCGATTATCTCGATGACAGTGTGCGCGGCCGGTCAGAATTAGAAGCGTTGGACATCCCGGTACTGGCCGAAGTACCGAAGTAGCCACTTTGTGGGCTTGATGGTACAATAATTGTAAGAACCGTAGTTCAGAGGGGTTGTATTCCATGGAAATTAACGATTATCTTAGAATATTACGCAAACGTGGCTGGATCATGGTGGTGGTGGCGCTCATTGCCGCGGCCAGCGCCTATGGGTTTAGCAAAATGCAAACGCCCATCTACAGCGCCACCGTGAAATTAAGCGTCGTGCCCGCGCGGGCCACCGACTGGGGTTCGAGCAATAGTTTGAAGGACCTGCTCCGCAATTACGCCGAGAACATTCGCACTCACACCATGGCGGCTGAGGTCATCGATCGGGAGCAACTGGATATGGATACGACGACGCTGCTGAGCAAACTCTTTGTCAATACCGATAGCTCCACCTTTACCCTGGAATTAGAGGCCAGGGACCGTGATGAAGGCGTCGCCATGGATATCGTCAACCGCATGGCCATTGTCTTTACCGAAAATCGCGACCAGTGGAATCAACAGCAGGATAAACGGGATCGGATCGATGTCAATATGCTCGACAGCGTCTATGATTTGGGTGTTGAGCAGTACTCCCCCAAAACCAGGATCAACACCCTGGCCGGCGGTATCTTTGGCGTCCTGGTCGGAGTGCTGGTGATTTTCTTCTTAGAGTGGTTAGAGATGGATACCATTCGCGCCGTCCCCGAACTCGAGCGCGCGGCCGGGGTGACCGTCTTAGGGATGATTCCCCCCATTTCCGGCGAGATGCCGCTCCCCCCTGATAAGAAGCGCCGCCAATTGGTGCCCGGTTTGCGAGGGTCAAATTAGAGCGGCGGGCTCATTAGCCGGCCCCTTCTTTGAGGCAGTCGATCATCATGGCAAATAATGCAATCGTGACCTTAACCGATCCTCGATCCATTGCGGCTGAAGCCTACCGGACCCTCCGCACCAATATCGAGTTTTCCAGCGTCGATGAACCGG
>Ga0302046_10002330_pt1 | contig 17657 bp, 16 predicted proteins | sample RVTome_11_FD_200261 | JGI IMG/M metagenome (GOLD analysis project Ga0302046, IMG submission 200261) | Soil microbial communities from uranium-contaminated site in the Upper Colorado River Basin, Wyoming, United States - RVT147D111 (version 2) ...
TCGTCCCGCAGCGGAAGATTGGCCGCCGCGAAAGGACGTGCATCTTACTGACGGTCAACCGAGAGGTAAAGCCGGAAAAGGCACCTATTCCTTATGCTCAGTCGACGTGCCGGCACCCTGGCCGCTCTTTTCGCTCTGGATCCGCTCGTAAATCTCTTCCCGGTGTACCGCCACGTCCTTGGGGGCGTTGATGCCGATACGAACCTGGTTACCCTTGACTCCCAACACGGTGATGGTGACGTCGCTGCCAATCATCACTGTCTCTCCTGCGCGTCGCGTAAGGATCAGCATGACTTCCTACTCCTGCCTCGTCGGGCCATCGCCCTTTATTTTTACGCCTGCCCTGCGCCTAAAGCGTTGTAATTGTAGACGATCTGACTGAGGGATGCTGGCCGACCCTTAGGTACCCTGGTTTGCCCGGGAACGTGCGACTAACGAAGATGTTCCGTAACCCAGCCCGGCACCGAGGCCAGCGCCGCATCGAGCGCCAGCGGATTGCTGCCTCCGGCCTGCGCGAAATCAGGCCGTCCGCCCCCTTTGCCACCGACCTGCGCTGCCACAGGGCGGATGACGTCGCCGGCCTGGATCCGCTCGATATTGTTGCGTGTGACACCGGCGGCCAGCCGTACCTTGCCGTCGTCGATCGAGCCGAGAACGATGACGGCGCTTTGCAGCTGGTCCTTGAAGCGGTCTACGGCATCGCGAAGGGTTTTCGCGTCCGCGCCGTCCATGCGTGCGGCCAGCACCTTGATGCCATCGATCTCGACGATATTCTCTGCAGACCGGGACGATCCGCCGGTCAAAAGCTGTTGGCGCGTCGCCGCAAGCTCCTTCTCCAGTTCCCGGCTGCGCCGGATCAACTGCTCGACCTTTGGTACCACCTGGTCGCGCTGGCTCTTAAGCAGGCTTGCGACCGCATCGAGGCTTCGCTCAATGGCATCGATCCAGCGCAACGCAGTCTTGCCGGTCAGCGCTTCGATCCGGCGTACTCCGGAGGCCACACCGCTTTCGGAGACGATCTTGAACAGGCCGATATCTCCCGAACGGCTTACATGAGTGCCGCCGCAAAGCTCGACCGAAAAATCACCCAGCCGAAGCACCCGCACCTCGTCACCGTACTTTTCGCCAAAAAGCGCGATGGCGCCGGAAGCCACGGCATCGTTGTAATGCATGTGCTTCGTTTCGGCGGCGGTGTTTTTCCGGATCTCGTCGTTCACCAGGGTTTCGATCGCCTGCAATTGTTCAGCGCTCAGGCCCTCGTAATGCGAAAAATCGAACCGCAGGCGGTCCGGTGCAACCAGGGATCCCTTTTGCGTGACATGCTCGCCCAGCACATTGCGCAACGCCGCATGCAGGAGGTGCGTGGCTGAATGGTTGAGTACGGTGGCGTGTCGCCTTTCGGCGTCGACGATTGCTTGCACAGCGTCGTTTGACTTCAGAATCCCGCTTTGGACTTTGCCGAAATGCAGGATGGCATTGCCGGATTTCTGCGTATCGGATACGACGAATGTTCCATTCGTCGACTTGAGCACGCCGGTATCGCCGACCTGACCGCCGCTCTCGGCATAGAACGGCGTCGTTTGCAAAACGACAGCCGCATCATTCCCGCCACTGAGGCTTTCGACTGACTTGCCGTCTTTGAAAATCGCAACGACTCTGGACTGACCTTCGGTGCCCCCGTAACCCGAAAAGTCACTACTGACATCGGTCTGGATCGAAGCACTTTCCGCGGCGCCGAACTTGCTTGCGGCCCGCGCACGGTCCCTCTGCACCGACATCAGGCTCTCGAAGCCCTTCTCGTCGATGGTCAGGCCGCGCTCTCGCGCAATGTCTGCCGTCAGGTCCACCGGGAATCCGTAGGTGTCATACAGTCGGAATACGACGTCCCCCGGGATTACTGTGCCTTTCATAGCTGCGATTGCGTCTTCGAGTATCTCGATACCCTGGTCCAGCGTCTCGGCAAATCGATCTTCCTCGGTTCTCAGTACCTTCTCGACATGCGCCCTGGCTTTCAGCAGCTCGGGGTATGCCTCACCCATCTCGTTGCACAGCGGCTTGACCAGCTTGTAAAAGAAGCTCCCGGTAACGCCGAGTTTCTTGCCATGACGAATTGCGCGGCGAATGATCCTGCGCAACACATAACGGCGACCTTCGTTGCCCGGCAGCACGCCATCGACGACCAGGAACGAGCTGGCGCGAATATGATCTGCAATGACGTTCAGAGAACTCGAGCCGTCATTGCGAACACGTAGCGCTTTGGCCGCGGCGGCTATGAGGTTGGCAAACAGGTCGATCTGGTAATTGCTGTGCACGCCCTGCATGACTGCAGAAATGCGCTCGAGACCCATGCCGGTATCGACCGAAGGTTTCGGCAGCGGCGTCATCTCGCCATTCGATGCCCGATCGAACTGCATGAATACGAGGTTCCACACCTCGACATAGCGGTCACCGTCCTCATCCGGCGATCCGGGAGGTCCACCGGCAGTTTCCGGACCGTGATCGTAAAAGATCTCGCTGCACGGTCCACAGGGCCCGGTATCGCCCATGGACCAGAAATTGTCTTTCATACCCATGCGGGAAAAGCGTTTGGGGTCGACCTTGATTTTCTTCAGCCAGATGTCGGCTGCCTCGTCGTCTTCTTCGTAGACCGTCACCCAAAATCTGTCTGGGGGCAATTGCAGCACCTGCGTCAGAAACTCCCAGGCTAGCCGGATCGCCTCATCCTTGAAGTAATCACCGAAGCTGAAGTTACCCAGCATTTCGAAAAAAGTGTGATGCCTTGCGGTATAACCGACGTTTTCGAGGTCGTTGTGCTTTCCGCCGGCACGGACACAGCGCTGCGATGTCACCGCACGCTTGTACTTGCGCTTGTCGGTGCCGAGAAACACGTCCTTGAATTGCACCATGCCGGCATTGGTGAACAACAGGGTCGGATCATTGCCAGGGACCAGCGGTGAGCTCGGCACAATCTCGTGGCCGCGCTCTCGAAAAAACTCGAGGAACGCCCGCCGCAACTCATTGCTGGTCATGCTTTTCATAAGGGATGATTTCGGGATGGATCCGGCCAAATCAATTGCCGGTAGTTTACTGGTAACTAGTAATCATCACCACGATCGCCGACGGCTGACTCGATTTGCGCCTGGGCAAAGCCGCGATACTGTAGAAAACGCATCTGCTTCGCCTTTTCCGCAAAGCTTCGCGGCACTGCCGGACCGAACTTCTTCTGTCGCACTTCCCGCGCCAGCGCACGCCAGTCGGTGGACAGCCCCTGCAAAACCTCGTCGATCAGCCGGGTATCGATGCCCCGCTGGCGAAGATCCGCATGAAGCCGGATCGGGCCCTTGCCCTGGTTGATTCGGGACTGCGCGAAGCCCTCGATGAATCGGCGGTTATCCTGCAGCCCTTCCATGGTCAACTGCTCGACCGTCTGCAGGGCAAGCAGTGCGTCGTAGCCGGCCGTCTCGAGTTTCTGGATCAGTTCGCGCTGGCCGTATTCGCGCCGCGCCAGGCAGTCCATGGCTTTGCGGCGTGCTTCCTTCGGGTCGGCGCAACCGCCGGTCTCTTCGGGCGCGAAGAGATCGGCGTTAAGCTCGTTGACGGACTTGTTCGCCTGCGACATCTAGGCCTGCTTGGCGACCGCGTCCTCTTGTTTCTTTGCCGCCGTCGGCGGGAGCAGCTTGGCGCGAATCTTGGCCTCGATTTCCATTGCCACCTCGGGATTCGCTTTCAGGTACTCGCGGGCATTCTCCTTGCCTTGGCCAATCCGATCCTTGCCGTAGCTGTACCAGGAACCGGATTTCTCGATGATGCTGTGCGCAACACCGATGTCAATGATCTCGCCTTCGCGGGAAATGCCTTCGCCGTAAAGAATCTCGAACTCCGCCTGTTTGAAGGGCGGTGAAACCTTGTTCTTGACGACTTTGACGCGGGTTTCGTTGCCGATCACTTCTTCGCCTTTCTTGATCGCCCCGATGCGACGGATGTCGAGGCGTACCGACGCATAAAACTTAAGCGCGTTGCCGCCGGTGGTAGTCTCCGGGCTGCCGAACATGACGCCAATCTTCATGCGGATCTGGTTGATGAAGATAACCATCGCGTTGGATCGTTTGATGTTGCCGGCCAGCTTCCGCAATGCCTGCGACATCAGTCGTGCCTGCAGGCCCATGTGCGAGTCGCCCATCTCGCCCTCGATTTCCGCTTTCGGCGTCAGCGCCGCGACCGAGTCGACAACGATGATGTCCACAGCGCCGGATCGCACCAGCATGTCGGTGATTTCCAGAGCCTGCTCGCCGGTATCCGGCTGCGATACCAGCAGTTCATCGACGTTGACGCCAAGTTTTTCGGCATAGCTCGGATCCAGCGCATGTTCCGCATCGACGAAGGCGGCGGTTCCGCCGAGCTTTTGCGCCTCGGCAACGACCTGCAAGGTCAGCGTGGTCTTGCCGGATGATTCCGGGCCGTAAATCTCGACGACCCGGCCCCGCGGCAGGCCGCCGATGCCCAGTGCCACGTCCAGGCCGATGGAGCCCGTGGACACCACCTCGATGTCTTTCTGTGCGCCGGCATCGCCCATGCGCATGACGGAGCCCTTGCCGAACTGCTTTTCGATCTGACCGAGCGCTGCAGCGAGCGCTTTTTTGCGATTTTCATCCATGGTGTTGGTAGCCATTATTGCCGGGAAGTGGAGCGCGGATTATTTCACAAATCGCGAAGCGAGGCAGGCCGCTGCGAACGCCAAATCGGGGCTTTCTGTGAAGAATCGCGCCGAAGCTATTGTTTCAGCGGATGGTACTGGACGCCACCGCGTACAGACACCGTTTCCACCAGCGTGAAGTCACTGCATTGCAGCTCGACGGCCCGCGCCAGGCGCTGGGTCGTGAATGGCCTGCAGCGCTTCGCGATGGTGATATGCGGCCGATACGCGTGCTCCTCCGGGCGTACGCCCAACGGCTCTGCCGCCTGGCGAATGTAGCCGACCAGCCGCTGCAATTCATCCGGCACGACGGCGGTCTCCAGGCAGGCGATTTTCGGCCTGGGCCAGAAGCCTGCGCGGTCGAAACGCAGGCGAAAGGGTTCGATACGGATATCCGCGACCGAAGCCTGGAGTGACGCAAGGTTGTTTTCGGGAAACTGGCCTACGAATACGAGGGTCACGTGCCAGTTGCGGCGATCGACGAAGTCCCCCTCGATGCCGCTCAGCACGGGTTGGACCGTATCGCGCAGGGCGTCGCGCTGCCGGTCCGTCAGCCAGATGGCGAAAAACAGCCGCCGGCTATCCATGAAAAATCGGGGTCAGGCCACAATTAATTGTGAAATGTTGAGGCATCGATATGTCCAATGGTAATGCGCGTTCTGGCCCGACTATTAATTGTGGTCTGACCTCGATTTATGCAGGAGCTCTCTGAGGCCTTGCAGTGCGACGACCACCGTTTTCTGCCGAACTGCACGCCGGTCACCGTCGAAACTGTGAAGTTTTGTCTGCACACGAGTCTTGCCCTTGCGCCGTTCGGCAAAGGCAAGCCACACCGTGCCAACCGGTTTCTCCTCGCTGCCGCCGTCGGGCCCGGCTACGCCGCTCACTGCAACGGCCAGCTCCGCGCCACTCAGCCTGATTACGCCTTCGGCCATCTCGCTTACCGTTGCCTCGCTCACCGCGCCGGATTGCTCGAGAGTCTGTGGAGACACGCCGAGCAGCGACTCCTTGGCGCCATTGCTGTAACTGACGATGCCATACGCAAAACAGAGGGACGCGCCCGGCACGTCGGTAATGCATTTGGCAATCCAGCCTCCGGTACAGGATTCCGCCGCGGCAACGCTGCGACCGGAGTCGATCAGCTCCCGCACCAGTGCCCGCGACAGCTCCTCCATGGCATCACTGTCGGACATGCAGTACCGCCTCATAGGTTTTTATGTACCGACCCACCATGGTGTCAACCGAGAATTCCTTTTGCATGCGAACGAATCCGTTGGCGCCCAATCCAAGACGTAACGCAGTATCGTCGATCAACCGTGCAATTGCAGCAGCCAGGGCCTCACTGTCTTCGGGTCGGACCAGCAAGCCCGTTGCCTCGTGCTGCACCGTCTCACGCGCGCCGGCAACATCGAAAGCAATCACCGGCAGGCCGACCGCCGATGCTTTGAGCATGGCGACCCCCAGCCCTTCGCGTGTCGCCGGATGCACCAGCAAGTCGAAACTGGCCAGATAACTGTCGAGATCCGAACGGTAGCCGGCGAAATGCACCATATCATGCAAGCCGAGCGCTGCGCTCAGCCGTCGCAGGGTGTCTTCGAGTACGCCGTTGCCGAAAACTTCGAGATGCAGCATCGGATAACGGTTCTTGAGTGCCGCGAGTGCTTCGAGCAGGTAGCGATGGCCTTTGCGCGGAATGAGTTGCGCGACGACTGCGATAGCGAAAGCGTGAGGATCGATGCCGAACTCGTCCCTGAGCGAATCCCGGTCACTTTCGATCTGCATTTGTTTTGTGTCGACTGCGCTGCGGATCACCGAAATTCGCTCGTCATCGACACCGGCCCGTCGAAGGACAGCGGCTATGTTCTCCGAAATCGCCACGACCCTGGCGAAGCGCCGGTAACGCAGCGCAGACATCATTGCCGGTTCCGTGTTATCCACCCTGCGCGACACGATCGCCGGCACCCCGACCATTGCCGCGGCCTGGCCTCCGAGAAAATCGGCTCCGCGCCGGCTGTGGCAGTGAACTATATCGGGGGTCTCGCGATTGAGTACCCGGCGCAAACGCCAGACGAACGCCAGGTCAAGTTCGCCGGCGCAGGGCAGCGACGTCACCCGGATGCCCTCATCTGCCGCCACGGCCTCGATCGCGGAGTGTCGCGTGCACACCAGCAGATTGTCGATTCCCCGCGCGTCAAGTCCCTGGATGAGCCAGATAACCTGTTGCGCTCCGCCATAAAAATGACGCCCGGTCTCGACGTGGACGATTTTCATCTGCGGCTGGCGCTTCCCGGTGGCATCGACTTGGGATGCATCAAAGGCTAGCATGTTGGGCCCGCTTTTCCAGTGCCACCACAAATCCAATGAACGCCGATACCGGGTCGATCCACACACCGATGATGCAGCAGTACCTGCGCATCAAGCGCGAGTACCCGGACATGCTGCTGTTTTATCGCATGGGCGATTTTTATGAACTGTTCTTCGATGACGCAAAACGGGCGGCGACCATACTCGACATTACTCTGACGTCCCGCGGCAAGTCCGCCGGCGTAGCGATACCCATGGCCGGCGTACCCTATCATGCCGCCGAGGCCTACCTCGCTAAGCTCGTCCGCAAGGGCGAATCGGTCGCCATCTGCGAACAGTTTGGCGATCCGGCGCAGGCCAAAGGCCCGGTCGAGCGCCAGGTCGTTCGCATCGTCACGCCGGGCACGCTGACCGACGAGGCGTTGTTGCCGGAATCGCGCGATAACCTGGTAGCCGCGATCTACAGCGACGGTCGGCAAACCGGCCTCGCCTGGCTGGACTTGGCCGGCGGCCGTTTCCGCCTCACCGAGGTCGAATCCGCGGACGCGCTCGCCGGCGAGATCGAACGGCTGCGGCCCGCGGAGATCATCACCAGCGAGGACCAGCCCCGCCCGGAACGAATTCGCGACGAGATCCGCCTGAGCTCCCGTCCGCCGTGGCATTTCGACCTGGACAGCGCGACCCGGCTCCTGTGCGCGCAGTTTCGTACTCGCGACCTTTCGGGATTCGGCTGTGATGACATGCCGCACGGAGTGGCGGCGGCCGGTGCGCTGCTGCAGTACGTCAACGACACACAGAAAACGTCCTTGCCGCATTTGCAGGCCATTTCGGTCGAGAAACGCGAGGACGCCATCGTCATGGACGGCCCAACGCGACGCAATCTAGAACTCGAGCAAAGCCTGTCCGGTCATCATGAACACACCCTTGCCGGCGTCATGGACCGCTGCCGCACGGCAATGGGCAGCCGGCTGCTGCGTCGCTGGATCCAGCGCCCGTTGCGCGACCGGCATGTGCTCCGGGCGCGCTGCCAGGCAATCGAAACCCTACTTGCAACCCGTATGACCGACTCGCTTCAGGATGCGCTGCGCGACATCGGCGATATGGAGCGGATACTGTCACGCGTTGCGCTTCACTCCGCCCGTCCACGCGATCTGCGACAGTTGCATTCTGCCCTTGCACAATTGCCTGGACTGCGTAATGCGCTACAGGCAGCCGATTCGCCGTTGTTGCAATCGCTGCGCACGCAGACCAGCGATCATCCTCGCCTGCGAAATCTGCTGGGCAAAGCGATCGTCGACAATCCGCCAATGCTCATCCGCGATGGCGGCGTAATCGCCGGCGGCTACGACGAAGAACTGGACGGGCTGCGCAGCATCGCCACCAACGCCGACCAGTATCTGCTGGATCTCGAAACGCGTGAAAAGGCGCGAACCGGCATTGCAACGCTGAAGCTCGGCTATAACCGCGTGCACGGTTACTACATCGAGATCAGCAAGGGACAGGCAGGCAAAGCGCCACACGATTACGTGCGCCGCCAGACACTGAAAAGCGCCGAGCGCTACATCACTCCCGAGTTGAAAGCATTCGAGGATAAGGTGCTTGGCGCTCGCGAACGAGCTTTGAATCGCGAGAAGCACCTGTACGATGAGCTGCTCGACCGATTGCTCGAGGTGCTGCCAGAATTGCTCAGGACTTCGGCCGCGCTTGCCGAACTCGACGTGCTCGTTTGTTTTGCGGAGCGCGCCACGGCACTCAATCTCAGCCGGCCGGATTTTGTCGATCAGCCATGCATCGAGATTCGCGGCGGGCGGCACCTCGTCGTCGAACAAGTCATCGATGCGCCATTCATCGCCAACGACCTCCTGATGTCGGAGCGGCAACGGTTGCTGGTCATCACCGGCCCGAACATGGGCGGGAAGTCGACCTACATGCGACAGGCGGCGCTGATTACGATCCTCGCGCACATCGGCAGTTACGTACCGGCGGAAAGCGCTCGTATCGGGCCGATCGATCGTATTTTCACGCGCATCGGCGCTTCCGACGATCTGGCAGGCGGGCGTTCGACTTTCATGGTGGAAATGACGGAAACAGCGACAATACTGAACAACGCTACCGAGCAGAGCCTGGTGCTGATGGACGAGATCGGCCGCGGTACCAGCACGTTCGATGGGCTGTCTTTGGCCTGGGCTGCTGCCCATTACATGGGCGAGAAAGTGCGTGCGTTCACTTTATTCGCCACGCATTACTTCGAGCTGACGGCGTTGTCTGTCGAAATTCCGGATTGCAGCAACGTGCACCTCGACGCCACCGAGCACAAAGGCCAGCTCGTGTTCCTGCATGCGGTCAAACCGGGTCCCGCGAATCGGAGTTACGGCCTGCAGGTCGCCGCACTGGCGGGCGTACCGCCAGTGGTTGTCCGTCGGGCGAAATCCTATCTTGCGGCGCTGGAAGCACAACGCCATGGCAATCCCACCCAGGAATCACCTCAGGCGCAGCTGCCGTTTTCATCGGCGGCTGCGGATGTCGAACCGGATCCGTTGCGAGAAATGCTGGCTGGCATCGACCCGGATGCGCTGTCACCGAAAGAAGCCCTGGAAGTCTTGTATAAACTGAAGAAGCTTTGAACGGTCGCCTGCAATGCAGGCTCCTGCAAAGGCTGATCGAAGCACTGTAGGAGCCTGCATCGCAGGCGACATCAATCCCGTAGGAACTCGCCGTGCCTGAGAAACGCTGCGGCCTGCTCCGCGACATCCTTCGACAGCACGAGTCCGCTGTGGTTGACCGCAATGCACACGTGGTCCTTCGCTCCAGGCAAGCGTGTCTCCGCAACAGCGACAGTCCCGTCGCTCGGGCCGTCGAACTTCGTCACCAGGCGCCCGAGGCCAGCCGCCACCGTACCGGCGATAACGCCGACCTCGTGTCGCGCGGTGACCCCTCCGGCCCATACGCTTGCCGGGCTGCCCGTGACCCCGCCGGCGACAGTCCTGCCGAGTATCGCCTGCCCCCAGTCATGCCGGCTGAGGTCGATTGCCGCACGCGAGCCGCACAATGGGGATCCGATGCAGACGGCGCGATCGACCGGCACCTCAGGTCGCAACGCGAGCATGCGCAGTAACAACACACCGCCGAGGCTGTGGCCGACAAGATGCACGGGTTTGCCATTGCCGGTGTCCTCAACGTAGCGAGCCAGCAATTCAGCGTTCTCATCCAGGGTACCGCGTACCGACGGATAGCTGAACAGGTGGCCCTCGATTCCATGCTGCCTGGCAAGATAACGACGGATAAAGGCCATCTCGCTGCCCGGCATCCACATGCCATGCAGGTAAACTGCGGCGGTCATATCGACAGTTCGATACGCAACTGTTCCAGTGCCGCACGGTTGGTCCACGACCACACACGCAGGATAGCCTCATCGATCGGGCACCAGACGAACTCCGAATGCTCGGTGTCGTGCAGCCGTATGGGCACGGATCGGTCCAGCCGGTATCGCCACTCGAACTCGACGTTTTCGACTATGCCGGGCGGATACTTGTCGCGCCAGCGCGGATCGATGACGAACTGACGGCTCAATCCACTGAAGCTCAGCACTCCTTCGTCCGACAATCCGGTTTCCTCGCGAAGCTCGCGCACCGCGGCATCGGCATGCCGTTCGCCCTCGGCCAGGCTGCCGGTGACGGATTGCCAGAAATCGAACGGCCTGGAGCGGCGCAACAGCAGCGCGTCGCCGGCAGCCGTATGCACGACGATCAACACTGAAACCGGTCTGCGAAACATCGGCCGATTCATCGTAACGGTCGCAGCTACTCGCTGCGCGGCGCGCGCACGCGGATACCCGCTTCCTTGAGCTGCTCGGCCGAAACCGCGCCGGGAGCGTTGGTCAGCGGACAATGGGCCGATTGCGTCTTCGGAAACGCTATGACGTCGCGTATGCTCTCAGCACCCGCCATCAGCATGACCATGCGATCAAGGCCGAACGCGATTCCGCCATGCGGCGGGCAGCCGAATGTCAGCGCGCGCAGCAAGTGGCCGAATTTTTCCTCCGCCTCTTCCTTGCGGATTTCGAGCAAATCGAACACCGCCGATTGCATGGCCTGGTCGTGAATGCGGATCGAGCCACCGCCGACCTCCGAACCGTTCAGCACCATGTCGTAGGCGCGTGACAACACGGTTCCGGGATTTGCCCGGACCACTTGCGGATCGTCAGTGTTGGGCGACGTGAACGGATGATGCAGCGAGGTCCAGCGGCCTGTTTGCTGGTCTTTCTCGAACATCGGAAACTCGATGACCCATAGCGGAGCCCATCCCCTGGACACCAGCCCCCGATCCACGCCGAGCTTGACGCGCAACGCGCCGAGCGCATCGTTGACCACGCGGGCCTTGTCCGCACCGAAAAAAATGAGGTCGCCGTTCTTCGCCGCAGTTCTCGCCAGAATGTTGCTTACGACCGCATCCGGCAAAAACTTGAGGATCGGCGATTGCAGGCCATCCTTGCCCGCGGTGACATCGTTGACCTTGACGTAAGCCAGTCCCTTGGCGCCGTAGCGGCCGACGAAGGTGGTGTAATCATCGATTTCCTTGCGGCTCAGGCTGCCACCACCGGGCAGGCACAGGGCAGCGACACGACCATCGGCATCTTTCGCGGGGCCGGCAAATACCTTGAATTCGACGCCGGCCATCAGGTCCGAGACCTCGACCAGTTCGAGCGGAATGCGCAGGTCGGGCTTGTCGGAGCCGTACCGGCGCATGGCATCGGTATAGGTCATGCGCGGGAACGGGGACGCCAGTTCGATTTGCATGACGTCCCTGAACAATGAGCGAACCATGCCCTCCATCGTATCGGTCACGGCTTTTTCGTCGACGAAACTCATCTCGATATCAAGCTGCGTGAATTCCGGCTGACGGTCGGCTCGCAGGTCCTCATCGCGGAAACAACGCACGATCTGGTAGTAACGATCCAGCCCCGACATCATCAGCAATTGCTTGAATATCTGCGGCGATTGCGGCAAAGCGAAAAATTTTCCGGGATGGGTACGGCTCGGCACGATGTAGTCGCGTGCCCCTTCCGGCGTGGCGCGAGTCAGCATCGGTGTCTCGACGTCGACGAAACCGTTGCTATCGAGGAAGTTTCTCATCGCCCGCGTTACGCGATGTCGCAATCGCAAATTGCCAAGCATCTGTTCGCGACGCAGATCCAGGTAGCGGTACTTGAGTCGCAGCTCTTCGTTGACCTGCTGGTCATGCTGAAAAGGCGGTGTCTCCGACGGGTTCAGCGTGGTGAGTGACGACGCCAATACTTCGACGCCACCGGTCTTCATGTTCGGGTTTACCGTGCCGTCGGGTCGCTTTCGCACCTTGCCCTGGACCAGCAGCACGTACTCGCTGCGCAGGCGTTCTGCCTCCGCGAAAATCTCCGGACGGACCGGGTCAAACACGACCTGCAACAGGCCTTCGCGGTCCCGCAGGTCGACAAAGATCACGCCACCATGATCACGGCGTCGATGCACCCAGCCGGCAACGCTGATTTCCTGTCCGATCAGGGTCTCGTCGACCTGACCGCAATAATGGCTGCGCATGCTGAATTCCGGCTTCGGGGGCTGAAAAAAGAGGCGGAATGTTACGATTTGGAGCCATCCGCTGCAAGATAATCGAAAATCGCGGTCAGACCCACTGCTGTCCCATAAAGGTCATGCGAAAGCCAATGGTACCTGAAGGTCGGGTGGCAGCGGGTCGGAAGGATCACCGCGGAATAGTGCAAGCAGGTCACGGCGGGCGAACAGATTGAGTTGCAGCAAGCGGATCATGTATTGCATCGAGGCACTGATGTTCGACAGGTATTTCAGATAGGCGAGCATCAGATACATGCACAGCGCGATCCAGATCTGTGTCATTACAGCGTTCTTGCTGGTACCGAGAAAGGCGTTGATTTTCAGGTTTTGCTTGATCCATTTAAAGAATAACTCGATCTGCCAGCGTTGTTTGTAACAAGCAGCGATGGTGCCGGCGGCCAGTGCGAAGTGGTTGGTGATGAACACATAACGCTGACCCGATTCGGCATCGCGATAGGCAATGCGGCGCAGCGGTGCGAGTGTTTCCTGGCGTGACTTCAGGCCCGTTAGCTCGATGGTCTGATCGCAGATCAGCCCGTGTGCTTGGTTGACACGATGGGAAAATCTTCAACGACAGATCAATCAAGGACGAATCGATGGAGTACAACGGATTCCTGAAGCGAAACCGATGCTGCGGTGCCATGGGTTTACAGCGTTGGTAAAGCTTTGCAAACAGCGCTTCGTAGAACGCACACGGCTGCTGCTCGTTCACCCGCGCCAAAGTCGAGCGAGTGATTCGACGCGCGCCCAGGTGGTACCAGCGCCAGTGCTGTGCCTCGGCATTGGCAACGACGTCGCGAAGACTGTGGCGCCCGGACAGCTGGCCCATCGCCAAAGCCACAAACTGCGACCAGCGCGAGGTCTTGCGAAAGCGGCAGCCGACGTGATGCCTCTCAGCCAGACTCTCGAACTGATGTCTCGGTATCAATTTCAACCGTTGCGCAAACACAGTGTTATGATGTGCCAAGGCTTGGTTACTCCTATAGATACAGTGCGTTGGTGGTACTTCACATTGTATCAATCTGAGAAAACCAAGCCTTTTTTATTCCCCTTTATGGGACAGCAGTGGGTCTGACCCCGATTTAACGATGGAGGAGTAACCATGAAACGCAATGCCAGCGCCGAATGGCGCGGAGACCTGAAAAAAGGCATGGGAAAAATCTCGACCGACAGCGGCGTGTTATCCAATACACAGTATTCGTTCGGCACGCGCTTCGAAAATGGCAAAGGCACGAACCCGGAAGAACTCATCGCCGCGGCGCACGCCGGCTGTTTCTCCATGGCCCTGTCGAACATCCTCGGCAAAGCGGGATTGACAGCGGAACGCATCAGCACCAAGGCAGCGGTGAGTCTCGAACAAGTCGAGGGTAATTTCACGATTACCGCAGTTCATCTCACGGTAAAAGCGAAGGTGCCGAGCGCGGACAAAACCACGTTCAGGAAAGCCGCCGAGGACGCCAAGGCCGGCTGCCCGGTGTCGCGTGTGCTGAAAGCGGCGATCACCATGGACGCCACACTGGAGTAGTCGATCTTGGAGCCCGTCGCCCCGGTCAGCGCCATTGCCGCCGCCATACAACTGGCGATTGCGCCGGTGTTCCTGTTGACCGGCATTGGCGCGTTTCTGTCGGTGCTGACAACGCGGCTGGGACGCGTGGTCGATCGCGCGCGACTCGTGGAAAAACGTATCCCACAAGTGAAATCCGCTGATCATCGCGAGCTGTTGCAGGCGGAGACAGTGGCGTTGTGGCGCCGCATCAAGACTATCAATTGGGCCATGCGGCTGTCCGTCAGCTCGGCACTCCTGATCTGTGTGGTGATCATGATACTTTTCATCGGCGCGTTCATTGAATTTGCCATCGCAAGATTGCTCGCGCTCCTGTTCATCGTGGCGATGCTGCTGCTGATCCTCGCGTTGTTGTTGCTGTTGCTCGAGGTCTCGATCTCGACCAGGAAAATGCTCCAGGGTGCGGCCCACCTGATGGCGGAGGACGACGTAAGGTAAAGCACCGCCAGTCTGCTGAAATCCGCACATCCTTATCCGGATCAGCGCATTACATTGCATTGCGCAAGGCGGGTATCTGGCAACAAAGGGTCATACCGCGTACCCTTGCTGCACCAAGAATGCCTGGAAGATGCGCATGTCGCTGCTCGAAGAATTCAAACGACGGAACGCCTCACGGGTCGCGATCGCCTGCCGTATTGTCGCACCGTTGTTCGCCATCACGCTGCTGGCTGCCTGCGCCGGCATGCGTCCCGGTTACGAGACACCGACCGTTACCGTCAAATCCTTCCGCGCCCTGCCCTCCGATGGCGTCGTGCCGAACTTCGAGATCGGCCTGCACGTGATCAATCCGAACAGCGATGCCCTGCCCTTGCGCGGTGTTGCTTATACAATAAATCTCGGCGGCTACGAACTGATCAAGGGCGTTGGCAACGAGTTGCCGGTGATTGAAGCATATGGTGAAGGTGACATCGTCCTCACAGCCTCGGCCAGCATGCTGTCCGCCATTCGATTGATCAACGATCTGATGAACCAGCCGAGTGAAAAGATACCTTACGAGATCGCGGCCAAACTCGACATCGGTGCCTTCCGGCCGGCCATCCGGGTCCGCGAAGTCGGCGAACTCTCGCTCGGCAACCCGTAAAACCGTGGACTGACTCCATGCCAGGAGCGTGCGTTGGCGGCCGACGACGACATTAGCAAGGTGTCTGTATTCACGGAGTTGCGCCGGCGCAGGCTGGTACGCTCCATGCTTGCGTACCTGGTCGCCGCATGGCTGCTGGTGCAGGTTGCCGCTACCGTGCTGCCGATTTTCGATGCGCCAAATTGGGCATTGCGCGCTTTCGTCACGCTGGTCGTGCTGGGTTTCACGCCGGCAATGATCTTTGCCTGGCTATTCAACATCACGGCGCACGGACTGGAAGCCACCGGCGATTCGCCGTCGCAGTCGCGAATGCTGCGATCGAACCTGTTTCGCGGATTCGTTGGCACCGTTACGCTGGTCTTAAGTGGCGCTGCGATCTGGTGGGTCTGGACCGATTACCTGGCGGACTCCGCCGCTGGCATCGACGCCTCGGGCCGTCCGCCTGCCAACCCGGTCGTAGCGGTCACCGAGATGCGAAACCTGTCGGGCAATATTGAACTCGACTGGATGAGCGAAGGTCTGGCGAACCTCGTGCGCACCAATCTCGCGCAATCACGGCATGCGGTCGTCGTGTCGCAGCAGCGCTGGGATTCCATTACGCGCGGTACGAACTCGCTCGACGAAGCCTACTCGGCAGCCGAGGCCGCGGGCATCGAGTATGTGTTTGCCGGCGAGTTCATTTCCGCGCCGGCTGGCTTGTACCTGGCGGCGCGGCTCACAAACATCCGAAGCGGCGTCGAACGCGCCGCCGAATCCTTCACTGCGTTGACGCCCGAGACCATGCTCGGTACCGGTTATCGACTGTCCATGCTGGCGCGCCAGGGATTGCAGATCCCGCACACGGAAAGCGTCGACTCGTTCGCTGCAGATTTCGTCGTCAACAACATGACAGCGTACGAAGCCTATGTCGGCGGCCTTGAATATTTTCGCCGTTTCGAATACGCGCGCGCGGAACAGGCGTTCGCCGCCGCGCTGGAGCTTGCGCCGGCCTTTCACATCGCTCGTTACCGGCTCGCGCACGTGTACATGTCGACCGGCCGTCAGAACGAAGCGGTGACTGCAATCCTCGCCATCCCCGTCGACGCACCGCTCGCGCAGCGCGACAAACTCTACATCGATGCCGCCAAAGCATTTTTCCAGTTCGACCTCGACACGGCGATCGCCGTGTATCGACAGCTGCTCGAACTCTACCCTTACGAAGTCGAAGCCCGTCAGTTCCTTGCCGAAGTGCATTTTCACAATTACGACGAAAACAGCGCGGTCGAGGAACTGAAACAGCTGGCACTGCAGGAACCGGAGAACGAATTCATTTGGGGATCGATGGGCACCTACCTGGTCCTGTCGGGCCGACTGGACGAGGCGCAGGCGCCGCTCGAAACGTACCTCGAACTCGCCGGGGAAAAGGCGCACCCGTTGACCATGCTCGGCGATCTCGCGAGGCAGCACGGTCAATACCAGAGTGCGTCCGATTACTATGCGCAGGCGCTTGAGGTCAACGCCGGTTTCGCCGAAGCGCGCCGTGGTCAGGCGCAGGTACTGGCCATGCTCGGCGATACCGAGGCCGCCAAGGACGCCTGGAGCAGCATAATTTCCGATTCCGCCATCCCTGCTGACGAGCGCATTTTTGCGGCGTTCGATTACACCTGGGTATTGCGTTCGGAGGGCCGGTTTCGTGAGTCGCTGCAGCCGCTCATCGCGCTCGAAGCGGAGATTCGTGACGAGCGCATTCGAGAGCCGCTGGCGCTCGCGACTCGCGCGCTGAGTCACATGGAGCTCGGCGAAACGGACATCGCGCTTGAGTTCGCCGGGCAGGCATTGGCCCGCAACCAAGCGAGCTCACCGACGAGATACCTGTTTACCCGCGGGCTGATCGAATTGCATGCCGGGGCATACGATGCGGTTGCGAAGTCGATCAGCGAACTGCAGAAACTCTCTCCGCCCCCGGAACAGACCGACCGGAAGGAAGACCGCGCTGCGGCGTACCTCGAGGGCCTGCTGTTGCTCGCGCAAGGCAAAGTCCCGGAAGCGGTCGCACGGCTCGAAGAGGCGTTGGCGATTACCGGATACGCTTACGCGATACTCGAACTCGACCTTGCACGAGCGCTGGAGGCGACCGGACAACTCGACCGGTCGCTGGAATTCGCAGCCCGCGCAGCAGAGTACCGCGACCCTGGCGAAGTACGCCTCGACCTGCAGCTCGACCGCGTGCGGGCGTTGCTGTTGCAGGCGAACTTGCATGAGCGCCTGGGCCAGCGCGCACGTGCCCGCGAACTCGCGCAGCGCGTATTGGAGTACTGGCAACACGCCGACCTGCCGAGCAGCGATGTCGATATCGCACGCCGCCTGGCAGGTCAGTGACGCCGCTGCCCGCCCTTAACGCGGCGGGCGGACGATCGAGCGGGCGCTGCC
>Ga0302046_10002331_pt1 | contig 17656 bp, 15 predicted proteins | sample RVTome_11_FD_200261 | JGI IMG/M metagenome (GOLD analysis project Ga0302046, IMG submission 200261) | Soil microbial communities from uranium-contaminated site in the Upper Colorado River Basin, Wyoming, United States - RVT147D111 (version 2) ...
GACGTCCCACCCCAGCGCTCGCGCGCAGCGCCGCCGGCTGACGGCGGGTGCGTCCTCGCGCGCTGCGATGTGGAACGGCGGCTCCGCCGCCTCGAGCACGAACCCCAGGACGTGAGCCAACGCCCCCAGCCGCTCTGCCGATTCTCCGGAGGTGCCCTCGAGCACGAGGGGAAAGGACAGCCGCTCCTCGAGCGCCGCGACGGTCCGCAGGAACCCGTCCAGAGCGACTCGCTCCTCGATCTTCTCCCAATCGTGGTCCATGCGGATGGTGCGAAGGAGGACCCGGTTCAGGCTCGTCGCGAAGCGGTCGGGGTCGGTGTCGACGTTTCCGAGCAGGCGGCCGATCGCCTCGGTGCCGCCGGGGACGATCATGTTCCGGTCGTCCGCGACCGGCGCCGCGAACAGCGACGACGACACCCCGAGCGACAGCAGGGCGAGCGCCGGGACAGGGGTCCGACGGGCGACAGAATGGGGTCGCGGCGACATGGGCGCTGCTCTCCGCGGGATCGCCCACCCGTGCGGGGGGATTTCCGAAACAGCCAAGGCCCGAGTCGTATTCTGGACTCCGGACGCACGGGCGGCAAACCGGTTCCTTCGGCGGTTTGACAACTCTTTACACGCGACGCTAGCCTGCCGCGATCACCGTGACGAACCCGACACGACTCGAGACGACCGCGCGCCTCGCCCTGGCGGTCGTCGTCATCTTCGTCGCCGCCTGTGAGTCGGACCGCGACGGCAGCCGCGGCGATCCGGCGCGCGCCGTGGAGGACGTGACCTTCGTCGACCGCGCCTCCGAGGCCGGCCTCACGCTGGCGACGGTGTGCGGCAACACCGCGAAGACGCACCTCCTGGAATCCACGGGCACGGGGGTCGCCGTGGGCGACTACGACGGCGACGGTGACGACGATCTGTACGTCACGACGGCCCAGACCACCGACGACTGGCTGGCCGGGCGGAAGCCTCGAGCGAACGCCCTGTACCGCAACGACGGCGACGGCACGTTCATCGATGTCGCCCGGGAAGCCGGGGTCGCCCTGGCGGAGTGGAGCGCCGGTGCGTACTTCGCCGACTACGACAACGACAGCGATCCCGACCTGTTCGTCACCGCCTGGGGTCCGAACGTCCTGTACCGCAACGACGGCGACGGCACGTTCACCGACGTCACCGCGACGGCCGGCGTCGCCGGAGACGAGCACGCCTGGAGCGCGAGCGCCGCGTTCGGCGATCTGGACGGCGACTCCGATCTGGACCTGTACGTCACGAACTACTGCACGTACGACCTCCGCAACCCGCCGTTCGGCGACTCGAAATCGATCTGGATGGGGATGGCGACCTATCCGGGCCCGCGAGGGTTCACGGCCCAACCGGACGTGCTGTACCGCAACGACGGCGACGGCACCTTCACCGACTGGAGTCGCGACTCGGGCCTTCACGATTCGGCACCGCGCTACGGGCTCGGCGTGGTCATGTCCGACCTCGACGACGACCGCGATCTCGACATCTTCGTCGCCAACGACTCCATGCCGAATTTCCTGTTCCGCAACGAAGGCGGCCTGCGGTTCTCCGAGGTCGCGGCCTACGCCAACGTCGCCACGAACGAGGACGCCAAGGAGCAGGCGGGCATGGGAACAGATGCGGGAGATTTCGACGGGGACGGGCGACCCGACGTGATCGTCACCAACTTCTCCCACGACTTCGACACCTTGCACCGCAACATGGGCGAACTGTATTTCACCGATGCGACCTTCGAGGCCGGGCTGCGAGACTCGTTTCTCGACCTCGCCTGGGGAGTGAAGTTCTTCGATTACGACAACGACTGCCGCCTGGACCTGATCGTCGCCAACGGTCACATCTACCCCGAGGTCGACGGCGAGGCCCGCTTGAACACCCGCTACGAGCAGCGCAACCGCCTGTACCGCAACCGCGGCGGAGGCGTTCTACAGAATCGGAGCCGGGACGCCGGCCCCGGCCTCGCCGCGGAGCACAGCGCGCGCGGGGTCGCGGTCGTCGACGTCGAGCGCGACGGCGATCTCGACGTCGTCGTAACCAACATCGACGCGACCCCGACGCTGCTCGTGAACCAGGGCGGCAACCGCGCGGCGTGGCTGTCGCTGGATTTGCGCGGGGTCGATTCGAACCGCGATGCGATCGGCGCTCGCGTGACCCTGGAGACTCCGGGCGCGGCCCAGGTCCGCGAGCTGAACCCGTTCGGCTCCTACCTCTCCCAGAGCGCGCACGCGATGCACTTCGGGCTCGGTGCCGCCGGCGCGGCCACGCGCGTGGTGGTGGAGTGGCCGTCGGGGCGCTCGGAGGAGCTCCTCGATCTTCCCGCGGACAGGTTCTACGTCATCACCGAGGGCAAGGGCATCACGTCGTCGACCGCACCCGCAGCGGCGCCGAGCCCATGACGCCGCGATCCGCTCTCGCCGTCGTGCTCGCGCTGTGCGCCCTGATCCTCCCGGCATGCGGGACAGACGCCGACGCGCCGCGGTCGAGCGGCCCGCGGGACGCACTCCCCCTCGCCTCCCCCGCCCCTCCGCCGAGCGACACGTCGCGCCGGCTCATGAGCGCGGCCGCCGATCTCCATCGCGAGGGGAAGTTCGACCGCGCGCTGGACTCCGCGATCGCCTCGCTCGAGGAGTCGCCCGGCGCGGTGGAGCCGTATCGCATGGTCTCGAAGATCTTCACCGACACCGGCCGCGACCGGGAGGGGATCGGGTTCTTCGCCGAGGTCGCGCGGCGCGACCCGGATCGCTGGCAGGCGTGGCTCTACAAGGGATACCACGAGTTCCATCTCAACCTGTGGGAGCCGGCCCTGGAGTCGTTCCGGCGCGCGTCGAGTCTCGAGCCGCGCGACGCGGAAGCCCATTCCCGGAGCGGCATGATCCTGGAGTACATGGGAGACCTCGACGGCGCGGCGGCGGAGTTCAGAGCGGCGTACGAGCTCGAGCCGTCGTCGGCGCGCTACGCGACCCGTCACGCGAAGGCGCTCCGGATGAGCGGAGACTACGAAGGGGCCGAGCGGATCGTCGCCGAGGCCCTCGAGCGCTCCCCGGAATCCGGGGACCTGCACTACGCCCTGGCGCAGATCCGGCTCCGTCAGCGACGCCCGGCCGAGGCCGAGCGGTCCCTCCGTCGAGCGGTCGAGCTCGATCCGCGTAATGCCGCGGCCCGCAAGGACCTCGCGGGGCTCCTGGCCCGGGCGGGCAACGAAGCCGGGGCGCGCGCCGAGCTCGAGATCGCGGACCGACTGGACGACTACGAGCGCAGCCGGCGCCTGCTGCTGGAGCGCGTCGGCGTCAAGACCGGAGATCCGGTGCTCCCGGTGCTCCTCGCCGAGCTGGAGCTGACCGTGGGACGGCTCGACCAGGCCCTGCAGTGGTACGCCAGGGCCGAGGCGCTCGGCGGCCCCGACGCGCGGATCCGGGCTGGGCGGGCGGAGGCGTTGTTCCGGTCGGGGCGCTCCGCCGAAGGACAGCCCGAGCTGTCGCGGCTCCCGGACGGTCGCGACCCGAGAGCTGCGATGGCCCGAGCGGCGGCCCACGAGCAACGCGGGGAGATGGACGAGGCCTTGCGGCTGGCGGGGGAAGCGGTTTCCGCCGCGGAGGCCGACAGGAACGTGTTGCTCCGGGCGTCCGACCTGTACGGCCGGGCCGGTCGCACGCTCGAGTCGCGAGAGCTGTCGCGGCGCGCGGCGGCGACCCCGCGCCCGCCCACGCCCTAGTCCTGGTCTGGCGCGACGCTAGAGTCCGTCCGGGTCATTCCCCGAGCCGGTGTCCAAAGCGGCGCGGGCCGAGGATCGGTCGAAAGCGTCGGCGGGAAGCTCGTAGCTCAGGACACGGGAGCGGTCCCCGCACGACCCCGTCGCGACCATGACGATCACACCGCCATCGTCGCCGCGCTCGAAGGTGACCTCGTATCTCGCCGAGCCCACGGAACCCGCGAGCGGCGACGAGTCGACGGACCCGCCACGGATCCCGGCGAGTGCCACGGCCGCTCCCGCTTCCGCGGCGTAGAACGCCTGGACACGCTCGATCCTCATGCGCGCGGCGTGGGCGCGCGCAGTCAGAACGCCGCTCATGACCATGACGACCGTGGTCAGGAGACCGACGAAGATGATCGCCTGGATGAGGGCAACGCCACTTTCTGCCAGTCGCCGGCTCCCTTCCTGACGGTTCACGGCGAGACCCTCGCGTTCCGGAGACAGAACTCGACGGTGTGACGGCGCGCACCACTATCTCCCAGTGTGACCGTGACGAGGTTGACACGCGGCCGCGTCACGCGAAGGTCGGTCACGGACGAGAAACGCCGGGTCGTGCCCAGCGGCGCTTCGCCGGATCGCACCACACGGTGGAGTCCGGAACCGTCGAGGCGCCAAACGACCTCGATACCTCTCGGCGTGACCACGGTCAGCCCGCGAGAGCCGTCGATGATCACCCCTTGCGCTCCACGGATGTCGTCCGACAGGAGCGCCGCGGACCACGCGACATCGAGGGAACTCGCCTGCAGCGCGTGCGCCTCCCGGAGCCGTTTCAGGAGGAAGCTCTCGACCGGCGCGAGCATCACCGCGATCAGGCCGATGATCGCCGTCACGACCAGGGTCTCGGCCAGCGACGTGCCTCGATCGTCAGCGGCCTGAGCCAGCCAGCAACGTCTCATCCCACGCACCTCGCCTTGCGATCATGGTCGTGAAAGCGGACTCGCGGCCTTCTCCCCTCACGATCACCTCGACCGACTTGAGCGACGGGCCATGATCTTCCACACGCACCTCGGCGGCCCATCCGATCCGCCCGTCGTACTCCGCCGGATCGAGGGTCAGCGTGCAGGGCATGATGTCCTCGAAGCGCATCGCGACGGTCCGCTCCATGACCCGTTCCGCCACCGCAGCGCGAGTCTCCGCCGCCTCGATTCGGGCGTGGAGGGCGCGTCCGCGGATCAAGATGGAGTACGACGCGGTCAAGCCCACGGCGATGAGGGCCAGCGCCGCGAGCCCTTCTGCGACGGTCCATCCGCCTTCCATGCGGCGGCGCTCGCGCCGTGTCATGTCGGCCCCCCCACGCGGCGCGGGAACAGCTCGCGCAGGTAGCTGCCCGCGTCTCTCGGCATCGTGATGATCCCGATGAGCACGAGCACCGCTCCGAAGTACCCTTCCCCACCCAGCGTCGGCCACACGAGCAGGACGACCACCCACCTCCACACTCTCGTGACTCCGATCAGCGTGAGGGGCACCATCACGAACAGCGGGGGGCCGGCCAGAAGGCTGAGCGCGGGAACCGCCGCCAGCGCGGCCAAGAGCCCGAGCACGCCCGCCACCGAGATGCCGTACCGCCGCCTCTTCCTCGGCTCGCTGCGGAGGGCCCGCACCATCAGCCACGCCCAAGCGGCCACGAGGAGGTTGGCCGCCGCCACCGCCGAGAGCACCGCGACCGGAGGTGATTCCGCCCACGCTTCGCCAACGAAGGACAGGCAGGCCGGCAAGTACAGGACCACGGCGAGTCCCACCCACGCGGCGGTCGGGAGCCGTCGGATGCCGCGGCTCATGGACGCACCTCCGTGCGATCCGCGACCCGCAGGATCTCTTCCACGGTGGTCTCGCCGCTTCGTGCCCGTTCAATGCCGTCGTCCATGAGGGCCGTGCCTTCCCGCAGGCCGCGAGCGAGCGCGGTCGCTTCCTGGCGCGCGACGATCCGTTTCGCCGTGACCGGATCCACGACGAGGACCTCGGCAATCGGGAAACGCCCCGAGAAGCCCGTCCCGCGACAGGAGTCGCACCCCACGCCTCGACGCCAGTCACCGCGCCCGGTCAAGCCCAACTCCGCGAGCAGAGCGCTCGCGGGTGGATCTTCGACCGCGCACCGAGCGCAGATCTTGCGGACCAGCCGCTGAGCGACGACCACTTTGACCGAGGATGCGACCAGGTAGGGCTCGACCCCGAGGTCGAGCAATCGCATGAGCGCCTCCGCGGCCCCTCCCGCATGCACCGAGCTGAGCACGAGGTGACCCGTCATCCCGGCCTCGACCGCGATCCCCGCCGTCTCGCCGTCACGGACCTCGCCGACCAGGATGACCTCGGGATCCTGGCGCAGGAGCGCCCCCAGACCCCGCGCGAAGGTCAGGCCGCGGTCCCGGCGCACCGCCACCTGGTGGACGCCGTCGAGCGCCAGCTCGACCGGGTCTTCCACCGAGCACAGGTTGGAGCAGGTCCCGCGACGCTCCAGGATCCGATTCAGCATCGCATAGAGCGTCGTCGTCTTTCCTGAGCCGGAAGGGCCGCACACCAGGACGGTGCCCTGGCGCAGCTCGGCGGCCCGGCCGAGCGCGTCCTCGACGTCTGAACGAAAACCCAGGTCCGCGAGCGAGAGCGGGCGTTTTCGCGGATCGAAGATCCGGATGGTCACTTTCTCGCCGCAAACCGTCGGCAGGATCGAGACGCGGAGGTCCACACCGCCGTCGCGCCGAACCGCACCCTCCTGGATCTCGTCCCGACGATAGACGGTCAACCCGGCCAGCACCTTGATGCGAGAGACGAGCTTGTCGTGGAGGCCCGGCGGCAGGACGGGGCCCTCTTCGAAGAAGCCGTCGACGCGGAACCGGCAGCGCGTTCCTGCCCCGGCCGGATCCAGGTGCAGGTCGCTGGCGCCTCGGTCAACCGCGTCGCGGAGCATGGCTTCGACCCGGACGCCCATGGGACCGAGATCGTGCCCGGGAGCGCTGCCGACCAAGCGGATGGCGGAGCGGTCCCCCGTCATGGAATCACCGCGTAGAGGTGCACGGTGGGTGCGGCGAGAGCGAGGATGGTGGCGGCGGAGAACAGCCCGACGACCGCGATCGCCAGCGGCTCGGCGGCCGTCAGGAACGTCGCGGCGCCGATGGCAGCGGTCTCTTCGAAGTAGCTCGACAGACCCTCGAGGGTCTCCTCGAAGTCGCCTCGCTGCTCGGCGACCCGCAGCGCCCACAGGGATGCAGGAGAGAACACTCCGTCCGATCGGAGCGCTTCGGTGGCGCGCTCGCCGTCGCGAGTGGTGGACGAGGCTCGCCGCAATTCCTCCGCGACCCGCGTGTTTCCGGCCGCCTCGCCCGCCACGACCAGGGACTCGTGAAGTGGGACGCCCGCGCGGAGCAGGATCGACAGCGTGCGCATCACCCGCGCGAGGATCAGCGCGCGATAGTAACGACCCCAAATCGGGATCTTGAGCAGCACGCCGTCCACGGCGTGCCGCACCCACGGGAGGCGGCCCGGCATGCGGTAGGCGAGGATCGTGGCGAGCGCGAGGAGCACCGACAGCAGCAGGACGACGTTCATCACGAACAGCGCGCGTATCGCCACGGTGATAAACAGCGGCATCTTGACGGTCAGGCTCTCCGAGACGCTGATCGCCGTGGGAACGATCCACCCGTACAGCGAGCCGCACATGAGCAGGGAGAACAGCCACAGAATGATAGGGTAGGTCAACACCATGCCCGCTCTGAGGCGCATCGAGTGGGCCTTCTCGGAGAAGTCGGCCAGCATGGCGACGGTCGCCGCGAGCTCGCCCGTGCGCTCTCCCGCGTTCACGCACGCGATCACCTCGGGACCGAAATCTCTGGGGAACAGGGACAGCGCGGCCGAGAACGGCTCGCCTTCCTCGACGCTCCCTCGCACGGAATCGATCACACGGCGCAGCACCGCCGTTTCGGCGTCACGTCCGAGGGCAAGAAGCGCGTCGGGCAGCGGGAGCCCGCCGCGAAGCAATGCGCCGAGCTGGCGCCACAGCAACGCGCGTTGTGCCGCGTCGAGAGCCCGCTTCTTCACGATCATGGCCAAACCCCCAATCTCGTCTGGACCGAACCGAGCCCGATCCACACCACCAGCATCGCGAGCAAGCCGACGGCGATCATGCCCGCAGGCTCGACCAGGCGAGCGAGACGACCGGAGTAGACCTCGAGCTCCTGCTCGTAACTCGAGGCGGCACCCTGCAGCGCCTCCGGCAGCGCACCTTTCTCCTCGGCCACCGCGAGGCGCCAGGTCAGCGAAGGCGGGAAGACGCCGGGAAGCGACAACGCCCGCGAGAGCGCCTGTCCGTCTCGAACGCGGAGCAACTTGCTGCGCAGCTGGTCCTCGACCCACACGTTGCCGGCGGACGGGATCGCGGCGAGGACGGCCCGATCGACGGGGAGGCCGGCGGCAAGCAGCGCGCCGAGCGCCCGGGTGAACCCCGCGGCCGCGGACAGGCGGTAGAGTCGCCCCACCGCCGGGGCGTTGAGGCGTGCTCGGTGCGTCCATGGCACGCGCGCGGTGCGCACGAAGATCAGCCACACGGCGGTCGCCATCGCCGCCGCGCCGGCCGGAGCGACGAACCTCACCGCCACGGACACCATGGACCGCAGCACCGACCGTGGCGGCGACAGCGCCTGGTCGAGAATCCCCGGGGGCAGCAGCACGATGTGCAGCAGCACTAGCCCAACCACGAGCGCGAGGCAGATTCCGGGGTAGACCAGAGCCGCCCGCACGTGGCCCGTCGCTCGCACGCGGCGCCGACTCTGGTCGATGCAGCGTTCGACCGCGGAGGCCGTGTCTCCCGTCCTCTCCCCCAGCGAGACCAGCGCGGGCAGCGGAGCCGGGAAGGACTCGGGGCGTCGTTCCATCGCCTCCGACAGAGCGGCGCCATCGTCGATCTCCGAGGCCATGGACGCGAGGAGATCATCCGGCATGCCGCCGTCACCGCGCATGGCCCTCAACCCCTCCCCGAGAGGAAGGTCGCGCCGCAGCATCGGTTTGAGCAGCGTGAAGAACAGCAGCACGTCCGTCCGTCTGGAGCGCGACACCTGAACCTCCGGCTCTTTCGACGGCAATTCGCATGCCGCGGGCGGCCGAACCCGCCTGGTTCCCTGCAATCCTCTCGAATCCAACGTGTTATGCTCACCGGACCGAGGCGAGGGGAGACGCGGGCGTGTGCCCGTTCACGCCGCAGCGTGAGAGGTCGCGAGCCATTCTCGCCACGGCTTGACTCGGCGAGTACCGGGAGCTCCCGGCACGCGCTCCTTTCCGGAAGCCAAGAGATGGTCGACGCGAATTCGGATCCGGCACCGCTCCAGCCGGGTGTCCGCATCGCGAATCGATACGAGATCCTCGGCTCGATCGGCACGGGCGGCTTTGGCCGGGTGTACCGCGCCCGGGACTTCGAGATCGGCGAGGTCGTGGCCCTCAAGTTCCTCGCGCCGTCCGCGGAGACCGCAGACCAGGTCGGCCGGCACCTCCTCCACGAGGTCCGCATGGCCCGGCGCATCAGCCATCCCAACGTCATTCGGCTCCATGACATCGGTGAAAGCGACGGACGCCGGTTCATATCGATGGAGCTGGTGGAGGGCGAGTCGTTATCCAGTGTCATCGAGCATCGGGGGGTCATTCCGGTAGGCCAGGCCATAGGCATCTTCCGGCAGATGGCCGACGGAGTGGGCGCCGCCCATCGCAACGGCGTGGTACACCGCGATCTCAAACCGGGGAACGTGCTGATCGAACGGGGCGGCCAGGTCAAGGTGCTCGACTTCGGCGTGGCGGCCATCGTGGGTCGCGGCCGGGCCGGCGGCGAAGACACGATCGTCGGGACCCCGCAGTACATCCCACCCGAACAGATCGAGGGCCTCGACAGCGGCGGCCGCGGCGACATCTACTCCCTGGGAGTGATCCTGTTCGAGATGCTCACCGGGAGGCTTCCGTTTGAGGGACGGACCGCGCGCGAGACCATCGTGGCGCGACTTCGCCGGGATCCGCCGGACCCGTGCGCCGTCAATTCGTCGCTACCCCGCTGGCTGGGCGACGTCGTGTTGCGATGCCTCGAGCGCGATCCCAAGGAGCGGTACGCCTCCATCGCGGATCTCGTCGCGGAGATCGACGGGCGGATCGCGGCCGAAGAGGAGCGGCCCACCGCCACGCTGGGCCTTCGGCGTGGCATTCGCGGCGCGTCGCGGGCTCGGCGCCGCGTGCTGCTTGGAGCCGGGCCGGCGGTCCTGGCGATTCTCGGTGTCGCCCTGGCGGTCCCCGCGATTCGCCAGGCGATCGCCCCGCACGCCGAGCGACAGGCTCCACTTTTCGAAGACGGCGAGGTACGAGTCATCGTCATGGAGTTCGAACGGATGACGGAGGACCCGGTCACGCGGATGGTGGCCTCGGGGTTGTCCGAGGCGTTGCGCTCGAAGGTGGCGCGGAGACAAGATGTCAGGGTCATGGACGTCGAGGGTCTGTCCGGGACCGAGGCCCAAGCCGTGCTGCGGAGTCTCGGCGTCGAGCACCTGATGGCAGGGCGCGTGGGGCGACTGGGAGAGGAGGTCAGGATCCTGGTGTGGGTCACCGCGGTCCCGGGGCGCGAACGATGGATGACCTTCGAACGCTCGCTGAGGTGGGAAGCGAGCTGGGAGACCATCGACACGCTGGCCGTCGCCATCACGGAGCCGTACTTCGCGAGGCTGGACGAAGAAGAACGGGGTTCTTGACCGATGCCGTTGATCACCGTGCGGGGCACATCGGGGCCGCCCGTCACCTACCGCTTCGACCGGGAGACCGTCACCGTCGGTCGTTCGGCGACCAACGATGTCCTCGTTCGCGATCCCCTGCTGTCGCGGGTACATGCGAAGCTACGCCGAACGACCGGGGGTTGGGTCGTCACCGACTGCGACAGCAGCAACGGCACCTTGCTGAACGGTCGGCATCTGACGCGCGACGAGCTCCTCGCAGACGGCGACGAGATCACGGTGGGCGAGACCGTGCTCGTCTTCTCGTCGACCGATCCCGCAGCTCGGGAGGTCGAGGCCGCCAGGGAAACCGATCGCATCACCTGGTCGGCGTGCCACGGCGGCTCCGAGAAATCGCCGATCCTGGTCGGGCGTTCGCCGAGGATCCGTGAGATGCTCGACACCCTCGACCGCATCGCCCCCGCCGGCGGCACCGTGCTGATCACCGGAGAAAACGGAACGGGCAAGGAACTCGTGGCTCGCCGGATCCATCAGCGTTCGCCTCGCGGGGACGGTCCGTTCGTCGTGATCAACTGCCCGGCTCTCCCCGGAGGTCTGCTCGAAGCGGAGCTGTTCGGCGTCGAGAAGGGAGTGGCGACGGGGGTCGAGCCACGCCCCGGGTTGTTCGAGGTGGCGCGAGGGGGCACGCTGCTGCTCGACGAGATCGGGGACCTCGACACCGGCGCGCAGGCCAAGATCCTGCGCGTGCTGCAGGACAAGGCGGTCACCGCCGTGGGAGGGCGGACGCCGGTCGCGGTGGACGTCCGGATCCTGGCGGCGACCAACCACGATCTGGAGGCCGACGTCGTGGGCGGTCGCTTCCGACGGGACCTGTTCCATCGCTTGAACGTGTTCTCGATAGCGATCCCCCCTCTCCGGGAGCGGCGCGAGGACATTCCATCGCTCGTCGAGCACTTCCTGAGCGCATCGGATGGACCGGCGGTCGGTATCGATCCCGCCGCGCTCGAGCTGCTGATGAGCTACGAGTTTCCCGGCAACGTCCGAGAGCTCGAGCACGCCATCGAGAGGGCGAGGTTCATCGCGCCGGGCTCGCGCATCCGACCGGACGATCTCCCACGCGCCGTGCGCGAGGACGTCCGAGCCGCCGCTTCCGACGCCGAGTGCTCGGTGGACCTGCTCTACCGCCGGGTCGTGGAAGGGGGCGAGCCGTTCTGGGACGTGGTCCACCGGCCCTTCATGCGGCGCGAAGTCTCCAGGGACACGGTGCGGAGCCTTGTCGCACGCGCGTACGAGGAGGCGGGACGCAGCTACAAGGGAGTCGCGGCTCTGTTTCGAATCGAGCGTGACTACAAGAAGCTCCTCAACTTCCTGCGGAACCACGGCCTCGGCGCCCCTCCGAGGGACTAGCGTCGAACGCTCCCGTTCGGGCGCAGCCCTCCCGACCTCGGCCTCCGGACCTCTCGGGTCCACAAGATCCGCCGCCAGCCGGCTGAACCCGGGGCCGCGGATGCCGTAGACATGGGAGAGGGCCTGGCCCGCTGGCCGGCCCGGGGGGCTCCCGCGAGGACCGTCCGGCGGAATCTGCCGACCGCCCACACGAGCGAAAGGCCCGCTCGACGGGTGCTGCGGAATAGGAGCGCCGAGAAGGGGTATAACGAGCGCCTGGGACGGTTCGAGAAGCAGGAGGGGAAATGAGTGCAGAAGCCCTGGCCGCCGGCGCGTCCGATACCGCGATCCACGCTCGCGGCGTGCGTCACGTCTATCGCGGCGGAACGGTGGCGCTCGACGGGATCGATCTGAGCATCGGAACGGGTCTGTTCGGATTGCTGGGCCCCAACGGAGCCGGCAAGAGCACGCTGATGAGGATCATCTGCACCCTGCTGGTGCCGACGTCAGGCCAGGTCGAAGTCGGTGGTCACGACGTCGTGCGCGACCGCCGCAGCGTGCGCGCCACGCTCGGCTATCTGCCGCAGGAGTTCGGCGCGTGGCGCCTGCAGCGCGCGGAGGAGGCGCTCGACACGCTCGCGGCGCTGTCCGGGATGAGAGACCGGACGGCGCGGCGCGCGCGGGTCCGCGAGGCTCTCGAGCAGGTCGGCCTGTCGGACGTCGGGGACCGCAAGGTCAAGAAGCTCTCGGGGGGAATGCTCCGCCGGTTGGGCGTCGCCCAGGCCTTGATTCACGACCCGCGCTATCTGATCGTCGACGAACCCACGGTGGGGCTCGACCCCGAGGAGCGGCTGCGCTTCAGGCAGCTCATGGCCGACCTGGGAGCCGACCGGCTGATCGTGCTCTCGACCCACATCGTGGGCGACCTCGGCTCGGGCTGCCGCGACCTGGCGATCATCGACCGCGGCAAGATCGTGTTTCGCGGGAGCCCGTCGGCGCTAACCGAGCACGCCCGCGGCAAGGCGTTCGAGATCACCGTGGGGGTCGGCCAGGAAGATCTCGGGCCCGGCATCGAGATCGTCTCCCGCACCAAGGACGGAGTCGGGATCAGGATCCGGGGCGTGGCCGCCGACGGGCATCCGCCGGCCGGCGCCAGCGTCGTCGAGTCGCCGACGCTGGAGGAGGCCTACCTGGCGTTCATGGCCGCCCGCGGTCGTGCCGACGCGGCCCTGGCGGAGGAGGCGTCGTCATGATTCGCCTCGACGTCGTTCTCGCCATCGCGCGCGCCGAGGGCAGGCTCGCGCGACGCCTGGTGCGCTACTGGGTGTTCCTGGTCCTGGCGTGGATGATCGGCACGCTCGGATACCTGCAGTACGGGATCTTCCTGCATCGTCCGTTCTCGGCGCACTCCGCCACGGCGGCGATGCTGAATCCGAGATACCTCGTGGCGCTGTACGGCACGTGGTACCTGCTGATCGTCCTGATCGGGTTGATCTTCCTCGCCTTCGACGTTCGAACACGCGACGTTCGCGAGCGCATCGTGGAGGTCCTGGACGCGAAGCCGTACACGAACACCGAGCTGGTCATGGGAAGGTGCGCCGGGCTGCTGTTCATGTCGTGGGTCCCGGTCGTATTGATCATCTCCTTCCTCGGCATCCTCGGGCTGATCGTCAAGGAGCCCATCGAGCCGTGGTCCATGATCGACTTCGCCGTCTTCATGGCCCTCCCGGCGTTCGTGTTCACGATCGGTCTGGTGTTCCTGGCCAGCATCGTGGTGCGTCTCAGGCTGTTGACCGTCCTGCTGGTCGGCGGCTTGCTCGTCGGAACGGTGGTCGGAGGACAGTTCGGCCCGATCGCGCTCGGCGGGCTGACGAACCTCACCGGGGGTTTCGCGGTCGGATATTCCTCGGACTTCATCCATTTCGGAGCCGGCTTCCCGGGGTTCGCGCAGCGTCTCGCGTTCGCCTTCCTGGGCGTGACGCTGCTGCTGCTCGCCTCGGCCCTGCACCCGCGACTCGACGGAGGCTCGAAGGGCAAGACCCTGGGGGCCGCCGGGGTCGCCGCGGTGCTGACGGCGGCGATGTTCCTCGTCAACATCCAGAGCACGCGGTCGTACGTGGCCGCCTTCGACGAGTGGTACGCGGCTCACGAGGCGAGGCGAGGCGAGCCCGCGCCGGACATCCTGGCGATGAGCGCCGAGGTCGACATCGCGCCCGGACGCTCCCTCGACCTGGAGGTCGAGATGAGGTTCGCCGCGCCTCCCGGCAGCGGTCTCGATCGACCGCTGTTCAGCCTCAACCCGGGCCTCACGGTCGCGCGCGTCACCGACGCCGACGGGCGCGACGTCGCCTTCACGTCGGAGAACGGTCTGCTCGAAATCGCGGCGCCCCTGGGTCCGGGACAGGAATCGACCGTGATCGTCGAGGCATCCGGCATCCCGCTCGAGAACTTCGCGTTCCTGGACGCCGTCAAGCACCCGCTCAAGATGCAGGGCCGCGACGGCGCCATGTTCCTGCTCGGCTTCCAGCCCATGTTGTTCACCCGCGGCTACGTCGCGCTGATGCCCGGGGCGCGATGGCTGCCCGCGGCGGGCGCCGAGTTCGGGCGTGACGACGCGGCCGACTTCTTCGATCTCGATCTGGTCGTGAAGATCCCCGAGGGCTGGCTCGTGGCCGGCCCGGGGAAGCGCCAGGACGGCCCCGGCGGCGGAGGCGGCTCACAGAGCTTTCTATTCTCCCCTCCTGCGCCGGTTCCGGACGTCGCGCTGGTGGCGAGCGAGTTCGAGAGTCGATCGACGGACATCGACGGCGTGCGCTTCGAGGTGCTCGTCCATCCCAAACACACCGCGAATCTCGACCTGTTCGAGGACGCGGCCAAGGAGATCCACGACTGGATCGCGACCAAGCTCCAGGACGCCGAGGATCTGGGGCTTCCCTACCCCTACGACGGTCTGACCCTGGTCGAGGTCCCGTACCCCCTGCGGGGCTACGGGGGCGGCTGGAGAATGGATACGACCCTGGCGCCGCCGGCCATGTTGTTGATGCGGGAGTGCAGCTTCCCGACGGCGCGCTTCGACCATCACCTCCAGGATCCGGAGCCGTTCCGCGACAAGGAGGGCGGACTGCCCCGCGCCAAGCTGGAGTGGCTGGTGCGGTTCTTCGAGTACGACTTCACGGGGGGCGACATTCTCGTCGGAGCGACGCGCAACAACTTCGCCTACCGCACCGCGGCCACGGGTCCCGACGCGCTGGCGCTCGACTTCGTGTGCGACAGCCTCGTAACGCGCCTGCTTTCGGGAAGGAACGGCTACTTCTCGGCTCACATCTTCGATCGAGAGGTCAACGCCATCGCCGGCGCCGTCATCCAGGGCATCCTCGTCGGATCGCAGAGCGGACAGAGTCCCAATATCACCGAGGTCGTGACCAAGGAGCTGACGTCCCGCAAGGAGGTCTGGGATCAGGCGCTCGGGGTGGCCTTGAACGGCCTCGACCCGTGGAAGAACCCGCGTGCCGCGCTCGACGTGCTTACGCTCAAGGGCGACGCCATGGCGCGATCCCTGGTCGACGAGATCGGACGCGATCGCGTCGCGCTCCTCCTTTCGACCTTGGTGCAGCGCAACGAGGGCGGGACCTTCGATCGCGACGAGCTGATCGCCGTCGCAACCGAGATCGGAGTGGACGTCGAGGGATCCCTCGCGCTGTGGCTCGACGCCACGGAGCTACCGGGGTTCGTGCTCGAGCGCGCCGACGCCTACCGACTTGCCGACGACGAGGAAGGCAGTCCTCGGTATCAGATCCTGCTCACGCTCCGCAACGACGAGCCTGTCGGCGGGATGGTCGCGGTCGAGTACGGAATCGGCGGTTCGGACCCGGACTCGCAGAAGGTCGAGACGAGCCGGACCGACCCGATTTACGTCGCCGGACGCTCCGAGCTCGAGATCGGTGTGGTGACGCCGCGCCCGCCGCAGTCGGTGTCGATCGGACCGTACCTGTCGCTCAACCGCACGTCGTTCAAGGTCGATCTCCCGACGATCGACGAGGCCAAGCTCGACGACCGCGAGCCGTTCGCGGGGCATCGCGCGACCGAATGGTCGTCGTCGGACGGCGAGGCCATCGTGGTCGACGATCTCGACGACGGCTTCGAGGTCGTGGAGCACACCGGGCGCTCCGGGCTGCGGCTCGGCGCGCGCGCCGACGACGAGGAGACCGACCAGGGGCTCCCGATCGCCCAATCGTTGTTGCAGCCCCCGAGCCGCTGGTCGCGCCGCGCCACCACCACCGCGTGGGGGAAGTACCGTCACACGCTGGCCGTCGTGAAGGCGGGCGAGGGCGAGCGCAAGGCGGTGTTCAAGGCGAGCTTGCCGCGCACCGGGTCGTGGGAGCTGCAGCTGCATCTGCCCGCGCAACGCACCAAGGAGAAGGGCACCTGGACCTTCGCGGTCGAGGACTCCTCGGGGCGCAAGGACGTGCCGTTCGATCTCGGCGCAGGCGCCGAGGGCTGGAACTCGCTGGGAATCTTCGAGATCGCCGAGGGGCAGGTGCGAGTCGAGCTCTCCGACGCGACCGATGCGCCGTTCGTGCTGGCCGACGCCATAAGGTGGGTCCCGGCGCAGCGCACGGAGGTCGCATCGCAATGACGCCCCGGAGCGCGCTCGTCGCGGGCGCCCTCGTCGTGATCGTGCTGGCCTCATGCAGCCCGAGCGCGCGCGAGCAGGAGATCGAGTTCAGCGTCCCCGTCAGCGTGAGCGAGGTGGGAACCGGCTCGGTCGAGGACCGTATCGTGGCCACCGCGACCCTGCGACCGGTCGAGGAGATCGTGCTGACCGCGGGGGCCAACGGCATCCTGCGCTACGCGCGCGACGCCGGCGGGCGACGACTCGCGGACGGCGATCGCGTCGAGGCGGGCCAGGTGATCGCCGAGATCGTGGGCGACGACGTTCGCCTCGAGGCGCGCACGGAGGCGAACGAGCGTCGCCATCGCTCGGCCCTGCGGGACTTCGAATCCGCCAAGGCGCTGTTCGACGACGGCCTGATCACCGAGCAGGAATTCCGGCGCGTCGAGGCCGAGCTGGCCGATGCCCAGGTGTCCCTCGACTCGAGCCTGCTCAAGGAAGACCGCGCCAGGATCAAGTCCCCGATCGCGGGGATCGTCCGGCTCGGCCGCAACTACTCGGAGGCTCCGGTGGCCGACGGCCAGCTGGTCAACGCGGGGTTCACCGTCGCGAAGATCTCGTCCCTCGACCGTCTGATCGCGGACGTCGATCTGGTCGGATCGGACGTGTCGCGGGTCCGCGTCGGCCAGCCGGCGAGGGTCCGGCACTACGCGTGGAAGGACAGGACCTTCCCCGGCCGCGTGATCCTGCTGGAGCCGTACATCGATCCCACGACGCGCACGTTCAACGTCCAGGTCCAGATCGACAACCCGGAGCACCTCCTGCTGTCGGGGATGTTCGTCGAGGTCACGCTGGTCGCCGAGCGGCGCGACGAGGTTCCGGTGGTCCCGCGCACGGCCGTCGTGGAGCGGGGCGGCTCGAAGGTCGTGTTCGTGCTCCAGGGACAGAAGGTGGCGCGGCGCGAGGTGGTGCTCGGGCTCGGCGACGACGACGTCGTCGAGGTGCGCCAGGGACTGGAGCCGAGAGAGCGCATCGTCGTCAAGGGGCTGGAGACATTGAGCGACGGCTCCCGGGTCAGTGTCTCGGGAGCCTGACCTCGATGCGGAATCCGGGGCCGTGAGATGGAAGCACTCGTTCGCCTGGCGACCCGCCGGCCCATCGCGGTAGCGGTTTTCGCACTGACCCTGGTGATCCTCGGATGGGTCGCCT
>Ga0302046_10002332_pt1 | contig 17651 bp, 9 predicted proteins | sample RVTome_11_FD_200261 | JGI IMG/M metagenome (GOLD analysis project Ga0302046, IMG submission 200261) | Soil microbial communities from uranium-contaminated site in the Upper Colorado River Basin, Wyoming, United States - RVT147D111 (version 2) ...
GGACGCCCTCGAGTAGCACGTGGCCGCCGGCGAAGAGGCCCATGAGCGTCTTCTCGACCACGTCCTCGTACCCGACCACCTCCTTGGCGATCTCGGTCTTCAGGGTGCCGAACTTCTCCTGGAAGTCCGCCACGCGTTCCTTGGCCTCGGCGGCGTCGGCGATCATGGATCTGCTCCGGTCGTGGGATATGGCTCGGCGACCTACCTGCGGTCCGCGGGGGACCGCCGGCAGAGCCTGCTCGGACGTGGAGGATGCGCCTACTGCTTTCCGTCCGACCCCGTTGCCCCGGAGTCGGAGGGAGAGGTCGACGCCGGCGCCTCGTCCGGCTGGATACCGTCGAAGTAGCGCTCGAGGTAGCGCTTGTAACCGGCCGGAACGTCCTGGCGCTGGATGGTGTCCTCGGCGGCGCGCTTCTCCGACAGGAAGACCTCGCGCGCCTCGCGCGCGGACTTCGAGCCGTCGTTCGCCACCTTGGTCTGCGTGAAGGAGCTCTTCCCGGACGTCTGCCGGATGGTGACCTTCTCGCGCGAGGCATCCACGTCCGTTCGTGTCTCTTCCTCTCCGAGGAAGTCGCGGACGCTACCGGTCCCGGCGTTCAAGCTCGGGCGGCGGTGCAACCGCGGTCGGCCAGCTCACGGCTCGCCGGACTTCGAGGCAGCTCACGGCTCCCCTTTCTCGCACTCCGGTCACGGCTCGCCCGGCTCGATCGCGGCCGGGTCGAACTCCGCCAGGTCGCCGAGCTCGCCGTCCCAGTCGTGCAGGAAGTCGATCGCCTTGCCCATGAAGGCGAGGTCGAGGTCGAGCTGCATGAGCTGCATGAGCTTCACCTTGACCTCCTCGAGCTTCTCGATCAGCTCCTCGAGCTCCTTCAGCTCCTCCGGGCTCGCGCCTTCCTTCTTCTTCCGCTCCAGCTCCTGCTTCAGCTTCTCGAGCTCCTCCTCGAGCTTGTTGAGCGCCTGCTGGTAGTCGCCCTGCTGGAGCTCTGGATCCAGCTCCTGCTTGGCGGTGTTCTCCTGCAGCGACTTCAGGAGCTTCTTCAGCTCCTGCTGGAGGTCCTTCTGCTGCTGCTCCTCCTTCTCGAGCTGGTCGAGCAGCCGCGCCACCTCCGCCTGCGTGTCCTTCTTGTCGACCTTCTCCTGGTCGAGTTGCGCCTTGAGCTTCTCGAGCTCCTCGAGCAGCTCCTTGCTGCGCTCGGAGAGCGACCTGTCGCGCTCCTCGGAGAGCAGCTCCTCCAGGAGCTCGATGCGCTGCTCCAGCGTGCCGACGAACGCTTCGTCCGCCTGCGCGCGGCGTCCGAGGAAGGTCGGCAGAAACACCGCGACGGCGACCAGGAGGGCCGGCAGCGGGAGCCAGCGCCCCTCGCGCGGCACGCGGTAGGGATAGACGCGCGCGGCCGGGGTGCCCGCGGCCACGCGAGCCGCCTCGGCGCGCAGCACCTCGACCATGGGTCCGCTGGCAGCTTCGAGCTCGACCGTGCTCGAGACGCGGTCGGCGAGTCCGGCCGTGTCGTCGTAGGCCTTCGCGAGGGCGACGTCGCTCGGCGCCGAGACGGCGGAGGCGATCACCGCTCCGAGCGCGGTCGCGACGAGCGCGACCACGAGCGTCGCGCCGAACCCCGCGGCCGGGAACAGGAGGAGCACGGCCGCTGCGGCGAGGAGCACGTAGAAGAGCGCGCGCAGGGCCCCACGCAGGAGGCTCACCCTCCACCAGCGGCTCCTCAGCCGCAAGATCCCGCGCCGCACGGAGTCTCGATTCGGGTCAGACATGGGCATCTCCCTCGCCCGGTGGGCAGGTCGTCACTGTAGCAACTCCTCGGCGCGCAGGGCGTGCCTCGAGTCCGAGTCCATCGCGAGCGCGCGCAGCAGGATCGGTCGGGCGCTCCACGCGTCCTGCATGGCCGCCAGGGCGAAACCCCGGCCGTACAGGAGGTCGCCGTCCGGCGGAGTCCCTTCGATCCAACCGAGCCGTTCGGACTCCTCGAAGCACTCGCGCGCACGCGCGGGCTCGCCCGCCGCGAGGTCCGCCCAGCCCTCGAGCCGGCTCCGGTAGGCCGACGGCCGCGTCCCCGGGCTGCGTCCCAGATAGGCCAGCGCGGCCGCCGTGTCGCCCTGCTGCTCGAACGCGAGGCGCGCTCCGCGCTCGAGCCACTCCCTCGAATCTGGGTCCTCGGCGAGCTCCCGGTCGATCCGAGCTCGCCAGCGCGCGGCCCAGGCCAGCCGCTTCGCCTCGTCGCCGACCTCGCGGTAGAGAGCGCACATCGTCTCGAAGACCGACAGCTCGTACTCCTCCTCGTCCTCGGCGAGCGCCTCCGCCGCGACGCGTTCGCACTCCTCGACGCGCCGGTGGCTCGCGTACACGCGCAGGAGTTCGAGGACGGCGCCGGAGCCCCAGGTCTCGAGCACCTCCATCGAGCGCGCGACCCGCTCGAGCCGGCGCGCGTCGTCCGCTCGTCCGAGGGCGGAGTAGACGACCATCAGGCTCTGGCGCGCCTGCTCCTCCTGCGGGTCGACCTGGAGGTCGAGGTCCCCGCCCGAGGTGAAGTAGGAGTAGCTCGACGAGCTCCCGGTGTAGCTCCCCGACCAGGCGAAGCGGACCTTGCCGAGCGATCCGCGCTTCGAGTCGCCGCCGCCGACGCGCACCGCGGTCCAGTACTGCCCGCTCGACGTCGGGACGTCCGCGACCTGCGAGCGATAGACGTCCTCGAGGATCGGCAGCGCCTCCTCCCAGCGCTCCAGGTGCATGAGGATGCTCGCGACCTGGTTCTTCCGCGCCGCGTCGTCCGGCGACTCCTCGAGGTCCTCTCGCGCGAAGCGCAGCACGTCCTCCCAGCGCTCCTCCTCGCGCAGGATGCTTCCCAAGAGCGGCCGCATGACCGGGTCCTCCGGATGCACTGCCAGCTCGGCCTCGACGCGCCCGATCAGCTCGTCCAGGCGGCCCTGCTCGCGGAAGAGCCGGACGAGCGTGAGCGTGCGCGCGTCGTAGTTCGCGCTCGCGGAGGTCGTGTAGTAGGTGTACCTGTTGTCGTTCGACTTGCCGACCAGCGAGCGGCCCGGCTCCAGGATCGCCTGCCACAACTCCTCGGGCGCGCTCTCGTCGCCGCCGCGGTAGCGCATCTCGAAGGCGGTGTGCTCGTAGTTGCGCCGGTTCCAGCGGTCGAACACGGCCAGGAAGCGTTGCTGCTCCACGTACTCCTGGTGGAAGCCGTGGTTCTGGAGCCAGTACAGGAGGTTCCAGGAGCGTTGGAACGGGTTGCTCGTGTAGCTGAAGCTGTAGGAGTTGACCTCCTGGTAGCGCGTCCCGAGGCGGCGCTCGCCGACCTGGAGCGCTGCGTCGACGTCCCCGCGCAGGAGGTAGAGACGGCGCAGCTCGTCGACCGAGCCCTGGATCTCGCCATCCGCCGACCAGCCCTCGCGCTCGAGGTTCCGCTCGCGATCGCGCAGCGCGATCAGCTCCAGCAGCGCCTGCTCCGCCGCGTCGTAGCGCTCGACGAGCTCGTAGATGCGCGCCAGGTTCGCGAGCAACACCTCGTCCGGCGGGAGACCTGCGCGGGCCGCCTCGAGCGGCTCGAGCGCCTCCTCGTCTCGGCCCAGCCAGGTGAGCAGCATCCCCAGCCGCTTCGCGGCCCTCGGGTCGTCGGGCGCCGCCTCGCGTTCGGCGCGCAGGCGCTCGAGCTCGCCCAAGTCCTCGGCCAACTCCCTCGCGGCCCGCGTGCCCGAGCCGAGCGCGCCCGCGAGCGCGGGGTCATCGAGCAGCGCGTAGAGCCGGTCGAACGCCTCCCGCCCGCTGCCGAGCTCGACCTCCATGTCCACGGCGAGGGCGCACGCCTCCCAGCCCTTCGGGTCGAGCGTGATCGCCTGCTCCGCGTCCGCCAGCGCCTCTTCCCAGCGCTCGAGCTCGACGAGCTGCCGCGCGATGGCCAGCATCGCCTCGTAGCCGTCGGGGTCGGGGTAGGAGCGCCGCAGCACCGCCTCCGCCCGCTCCAGCTCGCCCTTCTTCGCCAGCGCGCGGGCGAGCTGCGTGCCGTACTGCTGCCGCCGCCACTCGTCGATGTTTCCCTCGAGCAGCTCCTCGTACACGAGGAGCGCGCCGTCCTCGTCGCCGCGCAGGAGCTTCATGCGGATGAGGTACGGCTGGAGGATCTTGGCCTGGTCCGGCTTGTCGACCATGCGCTCGACCGTCGCGACCGCCACCTCGTCCTGCTCGAGCTCGATCGCGAGCTGCACGACGACCTTGGCCAGGGCGTCGTCGTCCGGGTCCTTAGCCGAGGCGGCCACGAGCTCGTCGAAGTAGGCGCGCAACGTGCCGCGCTTGCGGTGCAGGTTCGAGAGGTACAGGCGCTGCTCGAGCGAGTGGCCGGACAGGACCTCGGCCATCGTGGCGCGCGCGATCGCGGAGTCGATGTCGCCGGCCTCGACGTCCAGCTCGGCCAGCCGGCGCAGGGTCGGCACCTTCTGCGTGCCGTCCTGGTCCTCGAGCAGCTCCAGGAGGTGCGCGCGCGCATCCTCGTGCAGCTCGTGCAGCTCGTAGAGGGTCGCGAGCACACCGCGGTTGTCGTCCAGATCCTCCTCGGAGAAGAGCGTGCTCCAGACCTCGCGCGCCTCGTCGACGCGGCCGAGCTCGAACAGCAGGCTGCCGATCTCGGCGTCGAGCGCGACGGTCTCGCTCACGCCGCCGATGCTCGTGCCCGCCGTCCGGCTCTTCGACGCGATGCCGAGCTCGCGCAGGCGCCGCAGGTAGGAGAGCGCCGCCTCGAGGTCGCCGCGCTGGCGGGCCAGGTCGACCAGCGCCGGATAGAGCCACAGGAGCTTCTGATCCTCCTGGACCAGCGCGTCGACGTGTGTCTCGAGCTCGCGCAGCGCTCCGCGCGCCAGCTCCCCGGCCAGCGCGAGGACCGTGACGCGCACGGGGAACTCCTCACGCCACTCGTCCGCGAGCCTGGCGGCCTCGCGCTGCGCCGCGGCCTGGTCCGGGATCGCGCGCAGCGTGCCGGCCAGCTCGCCGAACAGGCCGAGGCGCACCGTGTCGTTGGTCGCCTCCTCGAAGCGCTCGAAGACCTGCTCGAGCGCACGCTGGGACTCGCCGGCCAGGAGGTCGAGCTCGGCCCTGCGCGCGCGCCTGCAGCGAGGCGCTCGAGTCCTTGCCCATGGCCTCGATCTCCGCGTCGAGGACGCGCCGGCCGCGCTCGAGGTCGCCGCGCTCGATCCAGAAGGAGGACGGCGCGTACTGGATCGTTCCGCCCCAGCGGCGCTCGACGACGCGGTCGAAGAGCGCGTCCACCTGAGGCGAGTCCTCGCCCCCGTCCAGCATCCAGTTCGCCAGCCGCACCGCGATCTCGAAGCGCCGGTTCGCGTCCTTCTCCTCGTCCAGCTCCTTCGTGAGTCGCGTCTTCAGCTCGTCGCGCCGGTCGAGGACCTGCAGCGCGTCCTTCACGAACTGCTTCAGGTCGCCCTGGTGCGGCGCGAGCTTCTCGGCCGCGAGCCCGTGCTCCAGCGCCTCCTCGAACCTGCGGTCGCGGAACAGGCGGCGCGCGAGCTCCATGCGCGTGCGCACGTTCTTGGGGTCGGCCTCGACGGCGGCGGCCAGGTCGGCGACGGTCTTCGTGCTCGTCCGTCCCAGGCGTGCCTCGAGCCGATCGAGCTCCTCGACCGCCTGGCTCGTGCTCCAGTAGCGGCGATTGCCGCGGTTGACGACGCGCTGGAGGATCTTCTGCGCCTCCTCGAGCCGGTTGGACTTGATGAGCGCGCGCGAGTACTCGAGCGCCGTGTCGTCGTCGTCCGGTTCGTAGGAGTGCAGGAGGCGCAGGATCGGCAGCGCGTCCTTGCCGAGCTGGTAGTTCTGGACGACCTCGAGGATCTCCCAGCTCATCCAGCGGAACGTCGTCGCGTCCTCGCGCGCGACCTTGGCCAGCACGTCCGCGGCCTTCTTGGCCTCGTTGCGGTCGAGGTGGAGCTGCAGGATGCTCATGTAGTCCTGCTTGAGCTCGAACAGGCCGCTCTGGCCGCGCCCGGTCCCGCCGCCGCCAGAGACCCAGTACATCCCGGAGTAGAAGACGAAGCTCCCGCCGAAGGACCCGGAGGAGTCGTCGTTCGTCTCGGGCGGGATCGGGGCCAGGACGCGCCCCGGAGGATCGAGGTCGCGCTTCACGAAACGGTTGAGCTCGCGCTTCTTGTCGATGATCGCGTAGCGCGTGGCGATGGCGTCGTCGACACGTCCGGCGCGCAGGTGGAGCGCGGCGACCTGCTCGCGCACCTGGAAGTCGTCGTCGATCTCCCGCGCCAGCTCCTCGTACACGTTCAGGACCTCGTCCCACTTCTTCTCGAACTGGAGCACGTCGGCCAGCCGGATCGAGGCCTCGCGCCAGGCCTTCCGGCCACCGCCTTCCTCGTGCGTCGCGGCGATCGCCTCGGCCGCGACCGCCCGCACGGAGCGATAGCGCTCCTCCGCCGCGCCGAAGGCTCCGTGCGTCGTCAGCAGGAGCTCGCCCTCCTGCGTGTGCCCGTAGGTCCGCAGCAGGTCGTAGGCGTCGAGCACCTCGCCGCGCTTCTCCTTGATGCGCCCGTAGTTCGGCACGCCGCGGTCGACGTGGGTGCTCCAGTTGCGCAGGTGTCCGAGCACGGGCTCGGCGTCCAGCTTCGCCTCGATCGCCAGCATGCGCTCGTAGATCTGCGCGGCTTCGTCGTAGAGCTCCTCCTCGTAGTACAGGTTCGCGAGCAGCGACCAGCGCACCATGTGCTCGGGGTTCTCGGGCTCCAGGTCGCGCAGGATGACCGTGGCCTCCTCCTTCTTCCCCAGCTTCAAGAGGCACTTGGCGTAGCGCATGCGCGCTCCGTCGAGCGAGACCTCGCTCCCCAGCGTCCAGGCCAGGCCGGTCGAGCTGCCGGCCGTGACGTCATAGGCGCGGCGCAAGAGCTCGTCGTTGACGCGCTTCTGGATATGGAGCGGGAACTGCTGCAAGAGATTGCGTCGCTGCTTCCTGAACCCGTCCTCGATGCGCTCGAGCTCGCGCGCGGTCCAGTCGGAAGCCGCGACGAGCTCGATGACGCGCGGGTAGACCTCGGCCGCCTCGGCGTAGCACTTCTCGCCGTCGAGCGTGAGCGCCAACCCGGCGTGCAGCTCGATCGAGTCGGGGAAGGCCGCCACGCCGGCCTGGAGCGTGGCCAGGACGTCCGCGTCGTGCTGCAGCGTCTGGTGGAGCTGGGCGAGCTCGCGGTAGGTCGCGTCGCTCGCCGACCCGGCCTCGATCTCCGCCTGGAGCTCGGCCATGCGCGCCTCGGCGAGCTGCGACTTGCCGCGGTACACGCTCACCTCGTCGCGCTCGAGCCGCATGCGCCAGTCGCGCGCGGTCAGCTCGGCCGGCGTGCGCCCGGTGCGCTCGAAGTGGCGGCGCATGCGCCGCACGACCTCGCGCGCTTCCTCCTCGCGCTCGCCCAGCGTGGTCAGCTCGCGCAGGACCTGGCGGTAGAGCGTCTCGTTCGTCGGCTGCAGCTTCAGCTCCTCCACGCCGATCTCCACGAACTCGGCGGTCCAGCCCTTCTCGCGGAGGAACGTCTGGAGCTCGTTCAGTCGCTCCTGGTACTGCTGGTTCGCGTTGTACCAGCGGTAGGAGGAGCGCGCGAAGGCGTCGTAGCCGGGGGTCTTCTTCGCGTCCGGGTCCTCTTCCTCCTCCTCGACGACCTCCTCGATCCGCAGCAGCGAGAAGAGCCGCTTGCCGACCGCGAGCGCGTCGTCCTTGCGTCCGCGCTCGTGGTACAGGTCCGCCAGCCGCGTCAGGACGCGCCAGGAGTCGCCCTTCAAGGCGAGCAAGCGCTCGAGCGTCTCCGTCGCGGCTTCGAGGTCTCCCGTCTCCTCGTGCACGGCGGCGAGCGACAGGAGCAGCCGGTCGTCCCCCGGCGATCCGGCCACGCCCTTCTCGAGCACCAGGGTCGCTTCATCGAACAGGTCGTGCCGCCGATAGAGCATCGCGACCCGTCGGACGTCGGCGACGCCGGCGAGGACCTTCTGCGCCTGGTCGAGGTCGCCCGACTCGATCAGCGACTCGGCGTAGTCGAGCGTGACCTCGAAGCGGTCCGTCTCCGGCAGCTTGAGCAGCATCTCGTAGTCGCCGATCGCCTCCTCGTTGCGGTCCATCAGCCGCAGGAGGCGCGCGCGCTCCTGGAGCAGGGTCGCCGACCTGGGCTGGAAGGTCAGCAGTCGTTCGAGCATCTCCAGAGCCAGCTCGAACTCGAGCTCGCGCACGTAGACGTCGGTCAGGACCAGCGGCGCCTCGGTGTCGTAGGGGTTCTCCTGGACGCGCTTGCGCAGCGCGTTGATCTCGTCCTCGAGCTCGCCCGTCTCCCCGAGCAGTACGTAGAGCTTGAGGCGCGCCTCCTCGCGCACGCCCTCCTCGACCGCGACGCGCGTCGCCTCGCGGATCTCCTCCTTGGAGCGCGCGAACTCGCCCAGCGTGCGCCAGGCCTCGGCCAGGTCGAGCCGCGAGCGCGGATCGTCCGGCTTGAGCCGCACCGCCTGCTGCAGGCAGGCGAGACGCTTGTCGTGCAGACCCAGCTTGTCGTAGGCCTCGGCCACCTCGCGGAAGGCGGCCGGGTTGTCCGGCGCGTCGCGCAGGATCTCGTCGTAGCAGGCGAAGGCCTCGGCCTGGTCGAAGCGCGCCAGGTGGATGCGTGCGATCTCCTTCAGGTAGGTGCGCCGCGCCTGCGGCCGGTCGGCCACGATCGCGCGGTACTGCGCCAGGGCGAGGTCGTACTCGCCGCGCTCCTCGTAGAGCTGCCCGAGCGCCTTGCGCGCGTCCTCGCTGGACTCGCCCAGGCCGAGCAGCTCCTCGTAGACCTCGATGGCGAGATCCGGCTCGCGGTCCTGGACGTGGATCCGTCCCAGGACGAGGCGCGGCGCGATCGCCGACGGGTCGCGCGCGATCGCCGCCTCTTCCAGGGCGCGCAGCTCCGCGATCCGCTCACCCAGGCGGAACAGGCGCAGGATCCGGTCGAGGGCGCTCTTGCGCAGCCCCGACTCCTGCGCGGTGCCGACGATGTCGTGCAGGAGCGTGACGGCGCGCTCGAGGTCGCCTTCCTTGATCAGCGCATCCGCCAGGCGGCTCAGGATCGTCCCGTCGCCCGGCGCGAGGACGAGCGCCGCCTCCAGCGTCTCGCGCGCGCGGTCGGCGCGGCCGAACTCGCTCCACAGCGACGCCATCTCCGCCAGGCGTCCGGCGTCGCCGCCGTCGCGCACGGCCGCGTCGGCGCGCTCGAGCACGTCCGGCACGCCCTCCGGACGGCCGCGTACGAGCAGGAGCGCGGAGAGCTCGGCGTAGTGCCGCACCTCGCGCGGCTCGAGCTCGATGGCGCGCTCGTACATCCCGACCGCGTCGTCCACCTGGTCGAAGAGGGCGTAGAAGCCGGCCAGCCGCACGCACAGCCCCGCGTCCGAGAGGCGCTTCTCGAGCGTCTTGTTCCACTGGAGCTTCGCCTGCTCGAACTTGCCCGAGGAGGCGAACACGCGCCCGAGCTCGAGGTAGAGCTCGAGCTCCTCGGGGTTCTCGCCCAGGATGCGCTGGTACTCCGCGATCCGTCCCTCGTCGTCCCCGAGGTTCTCGAGCACCTCGAGCAGGCGCCGCGAGAGCGCGAGGTCCGCGGGGAAGTCCGCGGTCGCCGCGGCGAGGACGTCCCGCGCCTCGGGCTTCGCGTCCATCGCGAGCAGCACGCGGGCGTGGAACTCGCGCGCGTCGAGGTCGGCGGCGTCCTGCGCCTCGCTCGCGGCGAGCTCGACCAGCTCCTGCATCGCGCCCGCGCGCAGGTGGATGGCGAGGACGCGCTCGAAGAGGTCGCGCTTGAGCCAGTGGCCGCGCGCCATCAGGTCGATCGCGCGGCGGTAGCTCGCCACCGCCTCCTCGCCGCGGTTCAGCCGCTCGTGCAGGCGACCGATCTCCGACAGCACGCGGCAGCGCTTCTGCGCGTCCTCGCCCGCCAGCTCCTCGCAGCGCGCGAACTCGACCAGCGCTTCCTCCGTCAGTCCGTGCCAGGCCAGCTCGCTGGCGGCCTCCAGGCCCAGGTGGAAGCTGGTCGGGTCCAGCGCGGCCAGGTCGCGGAACGCCGCAGCGGCCAGCTCGCGCGAGCCGGCCGCGAGGTGCGCCTTGCCGCGCTCCTTGTGGATCTCCTCGAGCAGCTTCGGGTCCTCCGCCGACGCGGCCGCCCGGTCCAGCGCCGCCACGGCCTCGGCCCAGCGCCCCGCGCGGAGCTGGAGCGCCCCGATCAGCCGGAACAGCGCCGCATCCTCGTCCTCGACCTCCGCGAGCAGACCCAGCGCCTCGTCGATCCGGTCGGTCCGCGCGTAGAGCCGCGCGAGCACGATGCGGGGCGCGAGCGCGTCCTCCTCCTCCTCGACCCGCTTCTCGTAGTCGGTGACGAGGTCCGTCAGCGCGTTGACCGCGATCGCGTCATCGAGGAGCTGGTCGAAGGCCCAGTCGTGGTAGGGCTTTTGCTCGAGGTAACGCTGGAACCCGGCGATCGCCTTGCGCGGGTCGCGCTCGCCGTCCTGTGCAGCAGCGGCGACCTCGGTGAGTGGGAGGAGCGCGAGCAGTACGAACGAGGGAAGCTGAGGAATGCGCAATATGGGCCCCTATCCTTCGGGTGCGGGGAGCGCGGGCGATTCTCCTGGGACGAGTGCTATCCGGCAATCGACGAACGGTGACGTCCGTCCTTCCTTACGAACGGACGATCCCCGAGGTGCCGTCCGCCTCGCTCGTGCGGCGCACATGCTCGGCGTCGTGGAGCGCGCCGGCGCCGATGCCCGGGCAGCTCTGCGCGGCGCGCGTCCAGTGCGCTTCGCTGGAGTCGTTCGCGCGCCAGAAGGGCCAGGTGCGGCACTGGCGCGGGCGCGCGGCGTAGACCAGGCAGCCCTCGCGCGAGTGCCAGAAGACGCAGGCGTGGTCGGGGCGCTCGCGCAGCGTCGTTCCTCCGCTCGCGAGGCGCCGCGTGTAGCGGTCGCGGAAAGCGTGCTCGTCGAGGCCGACGTGCTCCGCCAGCGCGCGCACCTCCTCGTCCGTGGCGCGCGCCGTGCCCGGGCCTCCGCGACAGCAGTCGCCGCAGCGCGTGCAGGCGAAGCGCAAGCCGGCGGCGTACCAGGGGTGGCTCGACTCCGGGGTCTGCATCAGGGCATCCGCACCACCACGCCGCCCTTCATGACGAACGAGACGTGCTCGAGGCGCGTGACGTCCTCGAGCGGGTTGCCGGGCACCGCGATCAGGTCCGCCAGCTTGCCCGGCGCGATCTCGCCGCGGTCGTCCAGGCCGAAGAGGTCCGCGGTGGCGAGCGTGGCCGAGCGGATCGCCGCCAGCGGCGTCATCCCGCGCTCGACCAGGGCGCCGAACTCGCGCGCGTTCCAGCCGTGCGGGATGACGGCGGCGTCGGTCCCGAAGGCGATCTTCACCCCGGCGGCGATCGCGCGCCGGATGCTCTCTTTGGCGACCGGCAGGATCGACTCGGCCTTGGCGCGGATGTTCGGCGGCAGGTTGTCGAGGTCGATCGCGTCCGCCAGGTAGGTCGTGGGCACGAGGTAGGTGCCGCGCTCCTGCATGAGTCGGATGGCCTCGTCCGTGAGCTCCGAGCCGTGCTCGATCGAGCGCACGCCCGCCCTCACCGCCGCCACGATCCCCTCCGCGCCGTGCGCGTGGGCCGCCACGCCGATGCCGTGCCGCGCGGCCTCCTCGACCATCGCGTGCAGCTCGGCCTCGGAGTACTGCTGCGCGCCGACCGATCCCTCGTGCGAGAGCACCCCGGCCGTCGCCGTGGTCTTGATCCACTTCGCTCCGTGCTTGATCTGGTAGCGCACCGCGGCGATGACCTCGTCGGGCCCGTCGGCGATGCCCTGTCGCGGTCCGCCCTCGAGCACTCCCGGCGCGTAGCCGGTGAGGTCGCCGTGGCCGCCGGTGATGCTGATCGCGTGGCCGGCCGGGAGCATGCGCGGCCCGGGGACGAGACCGCTCTCGATCGCGCGCATCAGGGCGACGTCCGCGAAGCCGCTCGCGCCCACGTCGCGCACCGTGGTGAAGCCGGCCTCGAGCGTGAGCTTCGCGTTGCGCGCGCCGCGCAGCGCCCAGTCCGCGGGTCCCTCCTTCACCGAGCGACCCTCCCAGTCGCCCTCCAGGTCGCCGGTCAGGTGCGTATGCGCGTCCATCAGGCCGGGGAGGAGCGTGAGGTCGCCGAGGTCGATCACGGACGCGTCCCCCGGGATCCCGTCCGGGGACACGGCTTCGATGCGCTCTCCGCGCACGAGCACGGTCGCCGGTTCGATCAGGCGTCCCGACCGCACGTCGAGCAGGCGCGCCGCGCGCAGCACGACGGCGTCCTGCGACGGCACGGGAAGGGCGAGCAACGCGGAGGCGAGGGCGACGGAGAGCGAGAGCGACATGCGCTCCTTATAGCGGCCCCCCGCGCCCGCGTCTCGCTCAGCCTGCCAGGCCGCTCTCGGCTTCCCTGCGGACCTTGCTCGGCAGCGCAGCCCCGGCCCGCTCGAGCGCCATCATGCGCCCGCACACGTCGAGCAGGAGCTGCTTGTCGAGCGGCTTGGTCGCGTAGTCGTCGCAGCCGGCCGCGAGACACTTCTCGCGGTCCCCCTTCATCGCGTGCGCCGTCAGAGCGATGATCGGCCGTGCATAACCCGCCTCGCGCAGTCGGCGCGTGGCCTCGTAGCCGTCGAGCACCGGCATCTGCATGTCCATCAGGACGAGATCGAACGGCTCGCCGTCGCGCTCCGCCTGCAGCGCCAGGTCGTGGCCCTCCTGTCCGTCGCCGGCCAGCGTGACTTCGGCCCCCGCGGTGCGCAGCAGGGCCCCGAGCAGGAGCTGGTTGAACTTCACGTCCTCGACGACGAGCACGCGGCCCTCGAGGGCGACGTCCTCGATCTCCTCGCGCTCGGTCCCGCGCGGCTCGTCGCGCTCCAACGAGCACTCCTCGTCCGTGTACTCGCGCAGGAGCGCGCGACCGAGCTCGCCGGCGTAGAGCTTGAGCGTGAAGGTGCTGCCCGCGCCGAGCGCGCCGGAGGCCTCGATGTCGCCGCCCAAGAGCAGCGCCAGGCGCTTCGCGATCGTCAGACCCAGCCCGGTGCCGCCATACTCGCGCGTCAGCGAGCCGTCGGCCTGCTGGAAGGCGTCGAAGATCGTCTCGAGCTGCGACTCGTCGATGCCGATCCCCGAGTCGATCACGTCGACGCACAGGTAGCGGTGGTCCGAGGTCGAGTTCTCGTCCAACCGCAGGACGACCTTCACCGATCCGTGCTCGGTGAACTTGACGGCGTTGCCGATCAGGTTGAGCAGGATCTGGCGGGCACGGACGAGATCGCTCTCGATCACCTCGGGGATCGCCCCCTGTACCTCGACCGTGATGTCCAGGTCTTTCGCGTACGCCTCCGCGCTCATCAAGGAGACGACCTCGTGCACGAGCTCGAAGGGGCACAAGTCTCCCGCGTTGACCACCAGGCGCGACGCCTCGATGCGCGAGATGTCGAGGATGTCGTTCAGGATCCGCAACAGGTGCTCGCCGCTCTTGCGGATCGTCCGGCCGTACAGGCCGCGCTGCTCGACCGTGGCGGCCGGATCGCTCATGAGCCCGACGTAGCCCAGGAGCGCGTTCATCGGCGTGCGGATCTCGTGGCTCATGTTGGCCAGGAACTCCGACTTCGCCCGGTTGGCGGACTCCGCGCGTTCGTTGGCCTCGCGCAGCTCCACCATCCGCTGGCGCAGCTTCGCCATCACGTTCCACTTCTCCGTCAGCGCGCCGGCGAGCTGACGCACCTCGACCGGGTCGAAGGGCTTCTTGAGGATCAGGAGTCGGTCGGACTGTCCCAGCTCGGCGATGATGTCGTCGAACGAGTAGTCGGAGTAGGCCGTGCAGATCACGACCTGGAGGCTGTCGTCGGTCTCCCACAGTCCCTTGATCGCCTGGACGCCGTCGATGCCCGGCGGCATGCGGACGTCGACGAAGGCCATCGCGAACGGCTTGCCCTCGGCGACCGCCTGCTCGAGCATGCGAATGCCTTCGTGTCCCTGGCTCGCGGTGTGGAGCTCGAACACCACCCCGCCCTCGGATTGCTGCGCTTCTCCGAAGAATGCGCTGCGCGCGTCGCGCAGGCCGGCGTCGAGCGTTTCTCCGCCGGCGAGGATCTTCCGGAAGTCCTCCCGGATCGACTCCTGGTCGTCGACGACGAGGACCTTGCGGTTCAACTGGTCACTCATGGGTCTAGGCGGCGTGGGCGAGCTCGTTCTCGCGCAGCGGAAGGTCGAGATAGAAGGTCGCCCCGGTGCCGAGTCCGGCGCTGCACGCTCCGAGCGAGCCGTCCATCTCCGTGGCGGCGTTCGAGGCGGTGTGGAGTCCGAACCCGTGGCCGTCCGAGCGGGTGGTGAAGCCGTGGTGGAAGACCCTCTCGAGGTTCTCGGGCGGGATTCCGATGCCGTTGTCCTCGACCTCGATGCGTACCGACTCCGCCGAGGTGCGCAGGATGCGCAGCGTGATGCGCTTGTCCGGCCGCCCGGACTCCTTGAGGGCCTGGTGCGAGTTCTGGATCAGGTTGACCAGGATCTCCATCAGCTTGTGCTTGTCGACCTTGATGCTCTCGAGCTCCTCGAACTCGCGCACGACCTCGACGCCGTACAAGTTGCCCAGGGCCTGTGAGCAGATGCGTAGCGCGGACTCGACCTCTTCGGCGAGGCGCGCGTACTCGAACACCCCCTTGGTGCCCGCGTAGGTCTGCTGGGAGCGAACGAGATCGGAGATGTGGTCGATCCCGCTCCCCAGCGAGGCGAGCTCGCCCAGGATCTCCCTCCTCTGCTTCGCCAACGTGTTCGTCAGCTCGAACAGGAAAGGCAGCAGGTGCCTTCCGCGCGGGTCGTCGGTGACGAAGCGGCCGATGTCGTCCTGGTTGGCGCGCAGGATCTCTACCATCATCTCCAAGTCCTTGACGGAGAGCTGCTCCGCGTTCTTCCGCACCAGGTTGGCGGAGACGTTCACGCTGTTGAGCACGTTGCCGACGTTGTGCAGCACTCCGGTCGCGATCTCGGACATCCCGGCCTTGCGCGCGGTCGCCACCACCTGGGCGCGCGACTCGGCCAGACGCTCGAGCATGCGGTCGAACTCGTCCGAGAGCTGACCGATCTCGTCGTCTCGGTCCAGACCCGTGCGGATGGTCGTGTCGTCGCGCTTGCCGATCTCGACCGCCTTCACGGTCAGCTCCTCCAGCGGGTCCAGCACGATCCGCCGCAGGAGGCGCAGCAGGACGAACAGGATCAGGAGCGCGGACGCCAGCGTCGAGAGCAGCGCGTAGTCGACCGCCTTGCTCCCGAGCGCGGCGATGTCGCGCTCCATCCGTCCCGCGACGAGCAGCGGCTCCTGCGTGCGGAGGTCGTTGATGCTCGCGAAGAGGCTCAGGCGGTCCTCGTCGTCGACGGCCGAGACCACGTCGGTCTCGCCCGCGGTGAGCCTGGCGAGCAACTCGTCGCGACCCAGCCCGCCCGGGATCCGTGCGTCGGCCGGGGCGACGACCTCGACCTCGATGTTCGACGGAGCGCCGATCGCATGCCTCAGGTCCTGGTCCAGGAAGCGGCCCAAGATCACGAAGCCGTAGGTCGCTCGCTGGAACCGCTCGCCGCGGTCGACCAGGGCGTGTCCGCTCAGGTCGCGCACCGGGACCGAGGCCGTGAGGAGCGGTAGTCGAGAGGTCATCATCAACCCCGACACCGTCTCCTCGCCCTGTTTGACGTTGAGCAACGGGTGGTTCGGTGCCAGGGCGCCCGACGGGAGTTCGCGCGTGAGACGGATCTCCTCGCGGCTCTCGGGGTCGCGGATCGTGCTCCACCAGACGATCCCCTTCTCGTCGCACAGGTACATCAGGTCCGCCTGCGCGGCGTCGAGTGCGCGCCCGCCCTCCAGGTTGCTCCGCACGAACTCCGCCGAGCGCGCGGACCCCGGATCGGAGAGGAAGCCGTGGACGCTGTCCCAGCTCGCCCAGACGCGCCCGACGTCCTCGAGACGCGCGACTTCCTCGTCCACCGCCGCACGGACGCGGCGCAGGTTCGACGCGCCTTCGTGCTCCTCCCAGCCGCCGAAGAAACGGGCGGCGAAGAGGCGCAGCGTCCCGTTGTCGACGGCCGCGTAGAGCGCGACGACGGCCAGCAGGATGGCGACGATCTTGGACCGAAGGGACATGCTCGCGTGCTCTCGCCGGCGATCGCTCCTAGGCGGCTCGTCGTTCCTCGGCGTCGGGCTCCTCGCCGTTGGCGTTCTTCAGCCGGAGCGGCTCGGTCACGAGGTTGATGATCTCGCACAGCTCTCCGAGCTGGTCGCCCTCACGCAACTTGCACGTCCTGATCTCCTTCCCGGCGTGGACGTCCATGAGATACTTCTCGAAGCGATACACCGGACCCGCGATCCGGAAGGTGACCATCACCCCGACGGCGATCGTCAGCGGGAGGAGCATCCCGAAGGAGACGGCGAGGATCTCGAGCGGGAGATCCGGGAGAACCGCCATGATGTGCGTTCCGCCCTCGGGGACGTTCGCGGCGAGCTCGGAGAGCCGGAGTCCGACGTGCAGGGACTGCATCAGGAAACCGAGGCCCGAGAGACCGACGAAGACCCCGATGAGCTTGAGCTGGAGGCGCGGCTTGATCAGCTTGATCCTGCGGCGCTCTCTTCCGATGTCTTTGGTCATGACTGGGGAATGGGTTCGGCCGGGCGGGAACGGGGAGCCTCGGCTCGAGCGATCGTGGGAGCCGTGTCCCTCTTCGAACGCTGACATGGCTTTCCTTAGGGAAAGCGGCCACCCGCGGCCGCGCTCGACTGACCGATTCGGAAACGGCTTCCCCGTCAGACCGAGCCGCGCCACAGGGCCGGATCGAGAGGAAGGTCGCTGCCCGTGATCGCCTTCAGGGCTTCCCAGGCCGTCTTTCGAACGCCCGCGTCGCGGTGCTTGAGCAGGTCGACCAAGCGCGGAACCGCGCCGGCCGATCGGAGCTGCGCGAGCGCCTCGCAGGCGAGCCGCACGACGGAGGACTCGCGCCGGTCGAGCGCCGGCATCAGGTCTCGCGCCAGGACGTGTCGCTCGCGGTGGCGACCGGCGATCGCCCGAACGGCCTCGGTGGCCTCGTGCTCGCCGCCCTGGGAGAGGTCGCGCAGAAGCCGCTCCCGGTGCTCGTCCCACCAGCGGAGCTCTCGCTCGTACCAGTCGCGCCACAAGCGCGTGTCCGCACGGAGCTCGAGGCCCGTCAGGCGGCGCAGCGCGAGATGAGCGGTCGATCGAGCCGAGCCGGCCTCGAGCATCTCGAGCAAGGCCGGGATCGCGGCGAAGTCCTCCAGCAGGCCGCACGCCCGCGCAGCCGTGCGCGCAACCAAGTCGTCCAGCGACGAGAGGTGCGCGCGCACCTCCGAGCGCACGGACGAGTCTTCGGGGGGCACGACCCGAGCCGCGCAGCGGGCGATGGCCGTGAGGAGGTAGGCGTCGAGATCGTCGCTGCGCTCGAGCAGCGCGACCAGGGTCTCCAGACCGAGCAGCGTGCGGAACTCGGCGACGGCGTCCACGAGTGCGACGCGCAGGCCCGGATGCGCGCCGGAGAAGAGCTCTCGGATCCGGAGGAACGCGCCGATGTCGCGCTGGAGTACAGCCTTCAGCG
>Ga0302046_10002333_pt1 | contig 17647 bp, 6 predicted proteins | sample RVTome_11_FD_200261 | JGI IMG/M metagenome (GOLD analysis project Ga0302046, IMG submission 200261) | Soil microbial communities from uranium-contaminated site in the Upper Colorado River Basin, Wyoming, United States - RVT147D111 (version 2) ...
CACCCCCCTCGATCCCCCGCTCGCGGGGGGACTTTTAAAGCCTCCCCCTGCTGGCGGGGGGAGGTTGGAGGGGGGTAGGGTAGCCCTGGGGTTATTTACGCCGCGATGTGCTAGCAATTGCTTCATGGAGATTCTTCGTCGCTGCGCTCCTCAGACCTGTCCTGAGCGAAGTCGAAGGGATGACATGTTTCTGGAAATGTCGACATAACCTATGGCGACCAGGTTAGCGACACATCGTCCACAAACATGGCGCTGAGACGTCCCGTTCGCCCCCGGTTGAAGACACTAAAGTAAACGTAGATCGTGCGTCCGCGCAGGTCAGCGAGATCATACGTTTGCTGCTCCCAGGTTTGACTATCACTCAACTCTCTGGAGAGCGTTTTGAGAGGCCAGAATGTTTCATCCAGGATCATGATGATTTGGGCATCGGTGCCGGGTTTATCCTGGCTGACCGGAAAAACGTAGGCGTTCAGGGTGACCTGGTTTGCTTCGGCCGGGATGGTGACCCGCTGCCAGACTGAGCTATAGCTAAACAGATCAGGGCCAAGATCTGCTCCAAGCCGGGCGGCCCCACTGCCGCTGTGGACGGAGACCGAATCGATCTGGCCCCGGATCGGCGTGTCGCCGAAGATCCAGCCATCATCACTTTCAAAACCCCCGTTGGTCAGCAGCTCACCCGCTGCCGGCGGTGGAGTGGGTGTCGTGGGCCCCGGTACGACCGGGCTTGGCGTGATCGGACCCGGTTCGGATGGGGTGGGGCTGATGGTTGGCGTCGGGGTAAAGGTGGCGGTGGGAATATCGCCATCATGCTCATCAATCGGACCTTCGGTCGGGGTAGGCGTTGGCGTATCCGGCTGCGCGGGCGTCGTTGGCGTCGGGGTAAAGGTAGCGGTCGGTCCTGACGAGACCCCGTCGATGGCCTCCAGGGCCTGGGCGACCTGGAGCAGGCCGGCTCCAAACTGCTCGGCCGGGCCAAGGCCGGTCAGGGCGGTCTGCATCAAGATGGCTTTTATTTCATCCGGGCTGGCCTCCGGTTTGCGAGATAACAACAGCGCGGCGGCTCCGGCGACGTGCGGCGAAGCCATCGAGGTGCCTTCAAAAAAGCGGAAGCTGTAGCCGGATCCACTCGAACTAAAGGTTTGCTGCAACACGCCATCGGCCCAGGAATCGTTGTTTTGATCGACACTGATGTCACCACCCGGGGCCACTAAATCGATTTGGGGACCAAAGTTGCTGTAGTGGGCGCGCGTATTATCGAACCGGGTCGCCCCGACAGCAATCACCGAATGATCGTAGGCCGCCGGATATTCAACCGAACTGCCACTGTTGCCGGCCGCGACGACGACTACGACGCCCCGGTCGTGAGCAAACCTGACCGCGTCTTCCATGCTTCGGGACGACTGGCGGGAGGCCAGGCTCATGTTGATGACGTCAGCACCCTGGCCAACAGCGTAGGTAATACCCTGGACAATCGATTCGAAGCTGCCCTGGCCGGTGGCGTTCAAGACCTTGACCGGCAGCAGGCGCGCATCAAAGGCCACGCCGGCCACACCCAGGCCATTATTGGTCCGTTGAGCGACCGTGCCGGCTACGTGGGTGCCATGACCCTGATCATCGGTTGGGTCGCTGTCATCATTGACGAAATCATAGCCCTGGAGACGGTTGGCGTTGGCCAGGTCGGGCGCGCCAAAATCAATACCGGTGTCGATGATGGCCACGGTCACATTCGCGCCGGTGGCTCGGTCCCAGGCAGCGGGCATTTGAACTGTCTGAAAGTTCCATTGTAAATTGAAATAGGGGTCGTTCGGGGTGAGCGGCGGCGGGGCGGCACGCGGGGCGCCGGCCATGCCAACGAGATAGTTGGGTTCGGCATATTCGACCGTCGAGTCCTCGCTCAGAAAACCGGCGACTTCCACCGGGTTGTTATTCTCAGGCGGAAACTCGACGCTGAACAGTTGGCCGACGACGGCGGTTTGATTGGCAAAGGCGCCGATATCCTGGCCCAGAGCGGACGCAACGTCTTCAATTACAGGCTCCAGGCCGGTCGCACCGATTTGGGCCAGCCGCTCATCCAGGCCGGGGACGCCGGCGCTCATAATGCCGTTGGCATCCGGCTGAGCGCCCCGGGCCTGAATAGAAGCCTGGGGCTCCAGTTTGAGCAGCACTTTGCCCTCCTCAAACGCGTTTGGATCAGGTGCTTGAGCCGCCGGGACTCCGTCCGACTCGACCTCGCCGGGCACCGGACCAGCGCCGCCCGGAGGCGGCACCTCTTCCGTAGCGGCGAGGGGTGGTACCGTTGTATCAGGCCCGGTCACAACCGGGACATCCGGGGCAATATTGCCCGGATCGCCGGAGCGAGATAGTTCACAGCCTGAGACCAGCAAGACAACAAATAGGCAGACCGGAATGGTGATCCGCTTCATGATCCTCTCTCCCGAAGATAGAGATCTTAACAGCTTATGACAAATAGTCTACCGCATTTTATGGTAATTGTAAAGATGACAGCCCATCCAATGCCCGACCGATTTAACCCCAGGTGTCTCCGGTTCAATCAGCCGGGGGCTATTTGTGATTACTGTGTTCGGCGACGGCCGGCAGCAACTGAGGTGGTTCAGGCAGGCCCGCGTGTTGGCAAACCGCCTCAATAAAGGCGGAAAAAAGCGAATGTGGCCGGGTCGGCCGGCTCTTGAATTCCGGATGGAACTGGCTGCCGAGCATGAAAGGATGATCCCGGATCTCGGCAATTTCAACCAGGCGACCATCCGGCGACAAGCCGGACAGCACCAGTCCGGCGGCCTCCAAGGGTTCACGGTATTCGTTCTTGAACTCAAAGCGATGCCGGTGTCGCTCGTGGACCAGGTCGGCCTGGTAGGCATTGCCTGCCACCGTCCCTTCGACCAGGTGGCAGGGGTAGCTGCCCAGGCGCATGGTGCCGCCCAGGTCGGCCACATCGTGCTGGTCCGGCATCAGGTCGATGACCGGATAGGGCGTGGTGGGATTGAACTCGGTTGAGTTGGGGGCGTCACTTTCATACACATCTCGGGCCAGTTCGATGACCATCACCTGCATGCCCAGACACAAGCCCAGGTAAGGCACCTCGCGAATTCGGGCAAATTTGGCGGCGATAATTTTGCCCTCGATACCGCGTTCGCCAAACCCGCCGGGCACCACAATGCCGTTGACGTGCTCTAGCCGGTCAAAGCCGCGCATCCGTTCCAGATCTTCCGAGGCGATCCACTCGATTTCGACGGCACAATTGTGTTGGGTAGCGGCATGCTGCAGCGCCTCGTACACGCTGATATAGGCATCTTTCAGATCGACATATTTGCCAACAACAGCGATCTTGATCGTCATTTTGGGCTGCTTGATGTGGGTCACCATACTGCGCCATTCGGACAAATCCGGTGGGTTGCAAGCAATGTCCAAACGCTTACAGATGAAATCGGCCACACCGGCTGCTTCCAAGATCAGCGGCACCTCGTAGATGGTATCAACCGTGGTCAACGGAATGACCGCTTCTTTCTCGACATCGCAAAACGAGGCGATCTTTTCGCGGATTTCGTCACCAACCGGCAGATCGGCCCGGCACACGATCATATCGGGCTGGATGCCAATACCGCGCAGTTCCCGGACGCTGTGCTGGGTCGGTTTGGTTTTGAGTTCTTTGGTGGCATTCAAGTGCGGCACCAGGGTGACGTGAATATAGAAGGTGTTGTCGCGCCCGACGTCTTTGCGCATCTGCCGCAGCGCTTCCAGGAAGGGCAGGCTCTCGATATCGCCGACCGTGCCCCCGACCTCGACGATCACAATATCGGCCTCACTATCACGCGCCACCTGGGTGATGCTGGCCTTGATCTGGTTGGTGACGTGGGGGATGACCTGGATCGTCTTGCCCAGGTAATCACCGCGCCGCTCGCGGTTGATGACCTGCTGGTAGACCTGACCACTGGTCAAGTTGCTGGCCTGAGTCAGGTTCTCGTCGATAAAGCGCTCATATGCGCCAAGGTCCAGGTCGGTTTCAGCGCCGTCTTCTAAAACAAACACCTCGCCATGCTCATATGGGCTCATAGTACCGGGATCGATGTTGAGATAGGGATCCAATTTTTGAACCGTGACCGATAAGCCCCGGCTTTTCAAGATCCGGCCGATCGAGGCCGCCGTCACGCCCTTGCCTAATGAGGAAACGACCCCACCGGTACAAAAGATATATTTGGTCATTGTGTCTTGCCTCCTTTTGCTGATAAAGTTTGTCATCTGAGTGCTATCCAGTATGGTCCAAGCCTGATGGAACGTGGTGCGTGATGTGTATTTTTGTCTAAAATACCTCTTGATCTGACGAAACCGGGCTAAAAAACAAAGTCCCCAAGAGTGCGCTCTTGGGGAGGACATACCATCGGCTTGATTTTATTTTTAAGTATTTCGTCATTGTTAGCCCATGACGTATTATATCTTTTTTCGAGTTAATTGTCCATAGGGATCTTGGCAATTTCGATGATCTTAAGGTCTATCCTTACTTTCGGTATGGAGCATAGCGAGATTTTTTACTCATTTGACACTCAAAAGAGGTATGATATAATCAAACTGTTTGGGAAATATCAATGCGCCACCCTAGCTCAATCGGCAGAGCAGCTCATTCGTAATGAGCAGGTTGTCGGTTCGATTCCGACGGGTGGCTTTTAAAGTTTTGGGCTTTTTTTGTTGCGAAAACTCGGTCACGCTGCATGATGACGACAGCCAGGTCTATATCCACGATGGCCTGCATCGGGGTGAAGCGGCTAAAACAGTCGGCAAGCTGCTGCGGGTCGAGGTCAAGCCCGGCCCAAAACTGGAGGCCGAATGGCGGCCTTGACCGCTAACCAAAAGCACGGTCTGCGGCGCAGCCGTGACGATAAGCGGCGGGTTGTTCACACAGCGCTGCTTCATCCATATGGGGCGAAGTTGAGCAACCGGGAGCTTGCCCGCCACTGCGGCGTAGACCACAAAACGGTGGGGAAAATCCGGCAAGAGCTGGAGTTATCTGGGGAAATTCCCCAGATGCAGACCCGAACCGTGCCGGTGAAGACGGTACCATTCAATTGTGGGCTGTTCCGGCTGAGATCACGCCAGCGATGACCGGCTCGGACGGGGAGCCGGTCCAAATGGCCCAATGCCTGTGGGGACATACCGGCCCCGTCCAACATGTGGCGTTTAGCCCCGATGGGCAGCTGTTAGCCAGCGCCGGTTCGGACCGCACCGTCCGCTTGTGGGATCCTGCAACCGGAACGATGCGGTTAACCCTACAAGGCCATACCGACCTGGTCTGTTGGATCGTTTTTAGTCCCGATGGTCAGACTCTGGCCAGTTGTAGCTGGGACCACACCGTACGATTTTTGAGTTATTTAATCGTCCTTCCTATTTCCGTCCCTAACCCCTCTCCCCCTACCGTCTGATGATCGGCAGGTAGATCTTGTTCTCATCCCCCGCCGCGCCGTCGACCGGCTCCAGGAAGTCGAGAATGCCATTTTCGTTGTCGTCGGCCAGCCCTTCTTCCTCATCACTCAAGCCGTCGTTGTCGCTGTCCAGATCCAGGAAGTTGGGGGTGCCATCACCGTCCGCGTCCCTATCCTCGTCATCGATCAGGCCGTCGCCGTTGGCGTCGCTGTTCCACTCGATCTCATCCGGGATCTGATCGCCATCGCTCTCAATGTCCAGATAGTTCGGGGTCAGGTCCCCATCCGGGTCGCCATCGCCTTCGGTGTTGTTCGGAATGGTGTCATTGTCCCGGTCATCGTCACAGATATAACTCACGTTCAGCCCCACCCAGGCCAGTGAGTCGCCGTTGGGTTCGGGTGACTTGACCTTGATGGTCACTTCGTCGGTGCCGGCCGGCACATCTTCCAGCGTCAGCACGATGATGTTCAACAGGTCACCTTCCGGTCCCGGTCCCACTTCTGTGGTGGACACACTGATTGCGCCCGCGCTGGCTTCGACCACCATGGGCCGCTCGTCGTCGTTGTTGTCGACCACCACGGCCGTGACCAGCACGTCGGTCGTGATCGGCAGGGCCGGGATGCTGATGACCCGGCTCTTCTCGGCGATACCCGCCCCGCGATAGATGAATTCATTGAGGGTCTGCCCGACCGAGGTCCAGGTGTTCAGATCGACATTGCGATTGGCGTACAACACCAGGGCGCGAGGCGTCTGGAACGAGGCACTGCCGGTGCCGTTGACCAACGCGCTGATGTGGCCGCTCGGCTGCAAGGTGCTTTCAAAGGTGTAGCCAAAGCTGTCGACAAAGGTGCTGGGCGTATTGAGCAAGGCCGTCTGCGGCGCATCGGTGCTAAACTCAACCGAGGTCGGCACATTGGCCCCCTCGTTGAGGCCGGCCCGCCCGGCCAGTTGGGCCAGCAGCCAGTTGACCCTGGCCGGATCGGCCAGGTTGAGCGACTGGGGATTGATGATCCCATCAGGATTGCCCAGGCCGATACCGCTGATGTCCATGCGATGGTCCACACACTGGAAGGCCCAGTTCCTCGGATCGATGCCGAAGTAGTGGCCCTGATCCTGATCGCTGACCTCGATGTCCTGTGGCGTGTCGGCCGTGACCGTGGCCGTGGCCGTGTTGCTGTGCTGGCCCAACTCGGCCGTGGTCTCGACGGTACAGCTAAAGCGCTCGCCCGGAGCGAGCGTGGCCGGGATGGTGCAGCTTGACACCGACATCGAGTCATCCGTCAGATCGATGTTGTCCAGCATCACCCCGCCGATATTGGTCACGATGAACTCGAAGGTGACCGGATCGCCGACCGGAATGTTGTCGCCCGGCAGGGTGTCCGCATCGTCACCGTTGACCAACTTCTCCAGGTCGATCCCAATCCGGGTATTGGTGATCGTACAGGTCACATTCTCGGCCAACCCGACCGTGACCGTGCCGTTGGCCGCGCAGTCGCTGCCAATCTCAGTCGCATAGCCGGCCAGGTCGGTCCCGTTCGCACCCAGTTCGCCGACGGTGTGGGTCCCGGAGACAACCTCAACCGGCCCAGTGCTGGTCCCATCGCCACCGGCAGCGTAGGTGACCGCGTCGATGGTCAGACTGAAGACGCCGCTGTCACTGACCGGCACGACCACTTTGTTGACCGTGATCGTCGGGGCGATGTCGTCGTTGGTGATCGTACAGACGATGTCATCGCCGGCCTCAATCGTGACCGAGCCACCCAGCACCGCCGGACATTGGGCATCGCCCGTGATGCTGACGAATTGGTAGCCGTTCAAGCCGGTTTCGTTGATGGTGACGCTTTGGCCCGCATCGACTTCCACCGCCTGACCGGAGTCGACCGGGCTGCCGTCAAGTTCCAGGCCAAAGTCATTCGGCCCGGCGAGACCGCCATTATCGTTGATGACGTCCTTGACCAGGGTGATCGTGCCAGACCCTTCGTTGGTAAAGGTACAGGTGATGGACCGGCCGGCTTCAAGGCTAACCTGGAGACCGTCGGTCACGGCTATAAAGTTGACGGGATGACCACTGCGGTCCACACAGGCTTCCGGGGCCACACTTAACGTCCAACCATTCAGCACCGTCTCGGTCACGGTGTAATCACCGGCTGGGATGTCGTTGAAGGTGATGCTGTTGTCCGATGGGTCTTGCAGGCTAAAGCTGCTATCCCCCGGAATGTCGCTGCTGAAACTAAAGGTTGTGTTATCTTCGGGCGTTGCCTCCTTGATAATGGTCAGGCTGCCGGTGTTGATCACGGGCGTGGTATCACTGCCGTCGTCGGCCAGGCCCTGATCATCACCCATTTGAGCCGTGTTGCTGATCTGATCCACGCCGGCCGGCAGCGGGCTAACCACATCCACGGCGAAGTCAACCGTACCGCCCGTACCACCGCCGGCCAGAGGTCCGATAGGCAGTTCACACACCGTGCCGGCCGGGCTGCCATCGGCACAATCCCAACCCGTGTCACTGGCGTTGGCATTGAAGGTCGTGTTGGCCGGGACCGTTTCGGTCAGGACCACGCCGGCCGCATCTTGATTGCCGATGTTGACATAGGTCAGGGTGGTGTTGATCGTCTGGCCCGGCTCAACCGTCACATCGCCATCATTCTTGCTGATTTGGAGGTTGGGCGCGGCCTCGACCGGCGTCACGTCGCTGGCAGCGTTATCATCCGGATTGGCATCGGGGCCGCTGCTGCCGTCGTCGCTGATCGCGGCGGTGTTCTCGATTTGGGTCACGCTGGCCGGAACCGGATTGACCACAGTCACGGCGAAGTCCGCCGTGCCATCCGCACCGCCGCTCACGGAGCCAACGGCCAGGGTACAGACCGTCCCCGCCGGACTGCCATCCGCGCAGCTCCAATCGCCGCTGCTGGCCCCGGCATTGAACGTGGTGTGGGCCGGCACCGTCTCGCTGATTTCGGTGGTGCTGGCCGTGAGGCTGCCGGCGTTGGTGTAGGTCAGGCTGTAGCTAATCGTATCACCCGGCGCCGCCGTCAGCCCACCATCATCTTTGCTGATCTGAAGATCGACGGCTTCGATGGTGACGGTATCGGCACAGATGTTGTTATCCTCAAATCCTTCAAAGACCGTGTCGTTCGGATCGACCTCGCAGACACCGCCCGTCGGGTTGACCAGGTCGCCCACGACCGTCGGGGTGACCGCAAAGGTAACCTCGATGCGGCCGCCTTTGGGCATGCTGAGATCCGAGCCGGCCGCACAGCTTAGTTCATTCGCCCCAATCGTACAGGTAAGGCTGCCAGCAGCCCCGCCCTGGAGCGCGTCGACCGGCTCACCATAGGTTGCCCCGGTGGGCAGGTGATCGGTTAAGACGAGGTCAGTCGCGCTGAAGGCGGCGGTGACCGGCCCGATGTTGCTGATAGTGAGGGTCCAGTTGAAGGGAACCCCGACCGCGCCGGTACCGGCGGTGTCGTTGGTCTTGGTGACGGTCAGATCGGGGTGCATCACGTTGCTAAAGGTGCAGACCACGTCCTCACCCAGGCCGATGGCCACGGTCAGCGTCTCGTCATCCAGGCTGCCGCTGTCGCTGCCGCCGGTGCAGGTGGTGCTGTCCAACTGCCAGCCGTCGGGCAGGACTTCGGTGATGTCATAGCTGCCCACGGGCAAATCGGTGATGGTCAGGCTTGGCTCGATGCCATCGCCGTCATCCGGGCTGGCGTCATCCAGGGTAAAGCCGGCCGCCACCTGGCGAATTCGATTGTCAAGCCGCTCCGCAATGAAGAGGTTGCCGCTGCTATCAACCGCGACTCCGACGGGGAACGTCAAGCCGGCCAGGGTGGCCGCACCGCCATCGCCCTTAAAGCCATTTGAGCCATCCCCCGCGACGGTACTGATGATACCCGTACTGACATCCACCTTGCGAATTCGATGGCCCCCGGCATCCGCAATGAAGAGGTTGCCGCTGCTATCGACCGCGACATCAAACGGGGCAGCCATGCCGGCTAGAGTGGCGTCGCCACCATCCCCAGCGCCGCTAGTATCCGAGGTGCCATTGCCCGCCACCGTACTGATGAGGCCGGTGTTGGCCTCCACCTTCCGAATGCGATTGTTATTCTTGTCCGCAATGAAGAGATTGCCGCTGCTATCGACCGCCACGCCGCTGGGGGAATTAATGCTGCCCAGGGTGGCCAGGCCGCCATCGCCGCTAAAGCCGCCGCTGCCATTGCCCGCGACCGTGCTGATGAGGCCCGTGCCGGCCTCCACCTTCCGAATACGATGGTTACCTTCATCCGCGATGAAGAGGTTGCCGCTGCTATCGACGGCAAGCCCCCTGGGGCGATTCAGGCTGGCCAGGGTGGCGTCACCGCCATCGCCGCTAAAGCCGCCGCTGCCATTGCCCGCGACCGTACTGATGAGGCCCGTGCTGGCATCCACCATCCGTATTCGATCGTTCAATGTGTCGGCAATGAAGACGTTGCCGCTGCTATCGACCGCCACGCCTTCTGGCAACCTCAATCTGGCCAGGGTGGCCGGGACGCCATCCCCGCTATCGCTGCCGCCACCCGCGACCGTACTGATAAGGCCCGTGCCGGCCTCCACCTTCCGAATGCGATTGTTGTCCGTGTCGGCAATGAAGAGGTTGCCACTGCTATCGACCGCAATTCCGTTGGAGGAATTCAGGCTGGCCAGGGTGGCCGGGCCACCATCGCCGCTAAAGCCACCGCTGCCATTGCCCGCCGCTGTGCTCATGAGACCAAAGCCGGCCACCGTGAAGTCAAAGTCGGTGCCATCGGCCGGATCGGCTTCTTTGACGACGGTCAGGCTGCCGGCTGGCAGGCTGTTGTTGAAGGTACAAGTCACGTCCTCATCCGGGCCGAGGGCGACGGTCAGGGTTTCGCCGTCCAGGCTGCCGCTGTCGCTGCCGCCGGTGCAGGTGGCGCTGTCCAACTGCCAGATGCTGGGCAGGGTTTCGGTGATCCGATAGGTGCCTACCGGGATCGGGTCGAAGGATTGGGTATTACCCGCTGGGTCTCGCAGGCTAAAGCTGACGCCCTCCAGAATGTCGCCGGTGAAGCTAAAGTTGGTGTTATCCTCCGGGTCGGCTTCTTTGACGATGGTCAGGCTGGCGGTCGAACGGGTATTGGTGATGGTCGCGGTGACGGTTTGATCCGCCACAACCGTGGCCGGCGAGCCGGCGATCACCACGCTCCAGCCCGAACCGGGGTCGGTCTCGGCGATGTTGTACTCACCCACCTCGATGCCGGACCAGGTCAGGGTCTCGCCATCAAAGTCGGCTTCCTGGCAAGCGCCGGTCTCATCCCCGTTCGGGTAGGTCGGGCCGCTGAGACAGATTTCAAAGGTCTGGCCGGGGTCGGGGGTCAGACCGCTCCACTCGACCACTTTGGTTACGGCCAGGCTGCCGGTGTCGGGTTCTTTGATGTTGGTGAACGTACAGGTGATACTCTGATCGGCTTCAAGCCGGACCCGCAGACCGTCGGTCACGTCGGTAAAGTTGACGGGGCTGCCGCTGCCATCCACACAGGCGTCCGGGGCCAGGCTTAAGACCCAGCCCTCCGGCACCGTCTCGGTCACGGTGTAATCACCCACGAGGATGTCGCTGAAGGTGATCGTATCTGAGAGGGTGTCATCCGCATCCACATCCAGGCTGAAACTGCTGCCACCGGGGATGTCCGAGGTGAAGTCGAAGTCGGTGCCATCGGCCGGATCGGCCACTTTGACGATGGTCAGGCTGCCGGTTTGTAGGCTGTTGTTGAAGGTACAGGTCATATCCTCGCCTGCACCGAGAGCCACGGTCAGGGCGTCGTCGTCCAGGCTGCCGGGGTCGCTGCCGCCGGTGCAGATGGCGCTGTCTAACTGCCAGTCGTCGGGCAGGCTTTCGCTGATGTCATAACTGCCCACGGGTAGGTCGGCGATGGTGAGGCTCTGGCTGATGCTATCGCCGTCGTCCGGGCTGGCGTCGTCCAGGCTGAAGCCACCTGCCACTTGCCGAATACGATGGTTGTCGGTGTCCGAAATGAAGAGGGTGTCACTATTATCGATCGCGATCCCGTTGGGGACGCTCAAACTGGCCTGAGTGGCCGGGCCGCCATCGCCGCTAAAGCCACGGATGCCATCCCCCGCCACCGTGCTGATGAGGCCGGTGCTGGCCGCTACCTTGCGGATACGATCGTTAGCAAGGTCCGCAATGAACAGGTTGCCCTGGCTATCGACCGCTACTCGATGGGGGTTGTTCAGGCTGGCCAGGGTGGCCGGACCGCCATCGCCACTAAAGCTGCGAGTGCCATTGCCTGCGACCGTGCTGATGAGGCCGGTGGTGGCATCCACCTTCCGAATGCGGTCGTTACCGCTGTCCGCAATGTAGAGGTTATCCTGGCTATCCAACGCCACGCCATACGGTAAATTCAGGCTGGCCGAGGTGGCCGGGCCGCCATCCCCGCTAAAGCCGCCGGTGCCATCCCCGGCGACGGTGCTGATAACGCCCGTGGTGGCCTCCACCTTCCGAATCCGATGGTTACTCTCGTCCGCAATGTAGAGGTTGTCCTGGCTATCGAAGGCGATCCCGGTAGGGTTACCCAGGCTGGCCGAGGTGGCCGGGCCGCCATCACCGCCAAAGTCATCGGTGCCATCCCCGGCGACGGTGCTGATAACGCCGGTACTGGCATCCACTTTGCGAATACGATTGTTGTCAAGGTCCGCAATGTAGAGGTTGTCCTGGCTATCGACGGCGACCGCATAAGGGAAACGCAGGGCGGCCTGAGTGGCCGGACCGCCATCGCCGCTAAAGCCGGCGCTGCCATCCCCGGCGACGGTGCTCATGAGACCCGTGCCGGCCTCCACCTGGCGAATACGATTGTTGATAAGGTCCGCAATGTAGAGATTGCCCTCGCTGTCGACGGCGATACCGTAGGGATTATCCAGGCTGGCCGAGATGGCCGGGCCGCCATCGCCGCTAAAGTCCTGCGTGCCATTGCCCGCCACCGTGCTGATAATATCAGCGCCGGCCATTGTGAAGGCGAAGTCGGTGCCATCGGCCGGATCGGCTGCTTTGACAAGGGTCAGGCTGGCCGGCTGCAAAGCATTACTGAAGGTACAGATGATGTCCTCAGCGTCACCCACCGTGACGGTCAGCGTGTCGCCGTCGAGGCTGCCGCTGTCGCCGCCGCCGGTGCAGGCAGCACTGTTCAACTGCCAGTCGGCGGGCACAGTCTCGGTGATGGTGTACGTGCCCAGCGGAAGATCGACAAAGGTGATGGTATCGGAGAGAACGTTATCCGCATCCACATCCAGGCTGAAGCTGCTGCCGCCAGGAATGTTCGAGCTGAAGTCGAAGTCGGTGCCATCGGCCGGATCGGCTGTTTTGACGACGGTCAGGCTGCCGCTTGGCAAGCGGTTGCTAAAGGTGCAGACCACGTCCTCAGCGTCACCAATCGTGATCGTCAGCGTCTCGTCACTCAAGCTGCCGCTGCCGCTGCCGCCGGTGCAGGTGGCGCTGTCTAACTGCCAGCCGTCCGGCAGGGTCTCGGTGATGGTGTAGCTGACCGCCAGAATGTCCGTAAAGGTGATGGTGTCTGACAGCGTACCATCCGCATCCACATCCAGGCTGAAGCTGCTGCCGCCGGGAAGGGTGCTGGCGAAGCTGAAGTCGGTCCCATCGGCGGGGTCGGCTTCTTTGACAAGAGTCAGGCTGCCGGTTTGGGCGCTGTTGCTGAAGGTGCAGATTACGTCCTCACCCGTGCCGAGGGCCACGGTCAGCACTGCGCTAGCCAAGCTGCCGCTGTCGCTGCCACCCGTGCAGGTGGCCCCGTCGAGCTGCCAGCCGTCCGGCAGCAGTTCGCTGATGGTGTAGTCGCCCGCAGCCAGGTCGTCGAAGGTGATGGTTTGGCTAATGCCATCGGTTTGGCCTGGCTCGTCATCCAGGCTGAAGCTGCCGGCGAGTTCAAACGTCTGAATCCGGTGGTTGCCTTGATCGGCCACGTAGACCCGGCCCCCGGCATCGACCGCCAGGCTCACCGGCGTATCAAATTCCGCATCACCGCTGCCCTGGCTACCCCACTCGATCAGGAAGGTGCCGCTGCTGTCAAACATCTGGAGGCGGTGGTTGCCTTGATCGGCCACGTAGACATAGCCGGCGGCATCGACCGCCACACTAAGCGGTATATCAAACTGTCCGGGGTCGCTGCCACTGCTGCCCCACTCGGTGATGAAGCTGCCGCTGCTGTCGAATTTCTGGATGCGGTTGTTGCCCGCATCGGCCACATAGACGTTACCGGCGGCATCGACCGCCACATCATTGGCGAAGTTGAACTCGCCGTCGCCGCTGCCGTTGCCGCCCCATTCGGTGATGAAGGTGCCGCTGCTGTCGAACACCTGGACGCGGTGGTTGTCCGTATCGGCTACATAGACGCTGCCACTGCCGGCCACGTCCAGGCCATTGGGCAAACTGAACTGCCCCGGATCACTGCCGCTGCTGCCCCATTGGGCCAGGTAGCTGCCGCTGCTGTCAAACACCTGGATGCGGTTGTTTTCTGTATCCGCCACATAGACTTGGCCGGCGGCATCGACCGCTACATCATTGGCGGAGTCGAAGAAGCCATTGCCATTGCCGCCGCTGCCCCAGGTGAACAGGAACGTGCCGTTACGGCTAAACACCTGGATGCGGTGGTTTTGCGTATCCGCCACATAGACCCGGCCCCGGCTATCCACGGCCAGGCCGGCCGGTGTATCAAACTGCCCAGCGCCACTGCCCTGGCTGCCCCAGGTGAACAGGAAGCCGGGCGGATCGGTCACAGGCAGGCCCGGCCCGGCGGCATGGAAGGCAAAGTCGGTGCCATCGGCCGGATCGGCCTCTTTGACGATGGTCAGGCTGCCTAAACGGCTGTTGCTGAAGGTACAGGTCACATCCTCAGCCGGGCCGAGGGCCACGGTCAGGGTGTTACCGTCCAGGCTGCCGGGGTCGCTGCCGCCGGTGCAGGTGGCGCTGTCCAACTGCCAGCCGTCGGGCAGGCTTTCAGTAATGTCATAACTGTCTACGGGCAGGTCGGCGATGGTGATGCTCTGGCTGATGCTATCGCCGTCGTCCGGGCTGGCGTCGTCCAGGGTGAAGCCGGCTGCCACCTGCCGAATACGATGGTTGCCGGTGTCCGAAATGAAGAGGGTGTCGCTGCTATCAACCGCCACGCCGCTGGGGGAATTCAACTGGGCCGAGGTGGCTGCGCCGCCATCGCCGCTAAAGCCGCCGGTGCCATTGCCGGCGACCGTGGTGATAACGCCCGTGCCGGCCTCCACCTTCCTAACACGGTCGTTACCCGTGTCCGCAATGAAAAGGTTGCCATTGCTATCCACCGCCACCTCTCTAGGGGCACTCAGGTTGCTCACGACGGTGCTGATGAGGCCCGTGCTGGCGTCCACCCGGCGGATACGACCGTTATTTGTATCTGCAATGAAGAGGTTGCCACTGCTATCAACCACGACTCCCTCGGGGAAATCCAGACTGGCCGAGGTGGCCGGGCCGCCATCGCCATTAAAGCCGCCGGTGCCGTTGCCCGCGACGGTGCTGATGATACCTGTGCCGGCATCTACCTTCCGAATACGGTCATTAATCCTGTCCGCAATGAAGAAATTGCCACTGCTATCCACCGCCACCCCGCTGGGGTTAAACAGGCGGGCCAGGGTGGCCGGCCCGCCATCGCCGCTAAAGCCTTCAATGTTAGTGCCGGCGACGGTGCTGATGAGGCCCGTGCTGGCCTCCACCTTGCGAATGCGACTGTTATCATAGTCTGCAATGAAGAGGTTGCCGCTGCTATCGACCGCGACCGCCCTGGGACCAGACAGGCGGGCCAGGGTGGCCGGCCCGCCATCGCCGCTAAAGCCGCGGGTGCCATTGCCCGCGACGGTGCTGATGAGGCCCGTGCCGGCCTCCACCTTGCGAATGCGATTGTTATTACTGTCTGCAATGAAGAGGTTGCCACTGCTATCAACCGCTACCCCGGTGGGGTTATGCAACCGGGCGGAGATGGCCGGGCCACCATCGCCGCTAAAACCTGCGGTGTCATTCCCCACCACCGTGTTGATGAGATCCAAGCCGGCCACCGCGAACTCGAAGTCGGTGCCATCGGCCGGATCGGCCGCTTTGACGACGGTCAAGCTGGCAGGCTGCAAGCCGTTGCTAAAGGTACAGACCACGTCCTCACCCGCGCCAAGGGTCAGCGCCAGCGTCTCGCCGTCGAGAGTGCCGCTGTCGCTGCCACCGATGCAGGTGGCCGTGTTCAACTGCCAGTCGTCGGGCACGGTTTCGGTGATGGCATATGTGCCCAACGGAAGATCAGTAAAGGTGATCGTATCTGAGAGGGCGTTATCCGCATCCACATCCAGACTGAAGCTGGCTCCACCAGGAAGGGTACTACTGAACTCGAAATCGGTGCCATCGGCCGGGTTGGCTTCTTTGACGAGGGTCAGGCTGGCGGGCAAGGCGCTGTTGCTAAAGGTACAGGTCACGTCCTCATCGGTGCCGAGGGCCATGGTCAGGGTTTCCCCATCCAGGCTGCCGCTGTCGCCGCCGCCGCTGCAACGGGCGCTGTCTAAGACCCAGCCGTCGGGCAGGCTTTCGGTGAGGTCATAGCTGCCCACCGGAATGTCGGTAAAGGTGATGCTGGCTGAGAGGGTATCGTCCGCATCCACATCCAGACTGAAGCTGGCTCCACCGGGAATGTCTGAGGTGAAGTCGAAGTCGGTCCCATCGGCCGGATCGGCTTCTTTGATGATGGTCAGGCTGCCGGTTTGCAGGCTGTTGCTAAAGGTACAGGTCACCTCCTCATCTGCGCCGAGGGTTATGCTCAGTGTTTCGCCGTCGAGACTGCCGCTGTCGCTGCCGCCGGTGCAGGTGGCGCTGTCTAACTGCCAGCCGGCGGGCACGATCTCGGTGAGGTCATAGCTGCCCACGGGCAGGTCGGCGACGGTGAGGCTTTGCTCGACACCATCGCCGTCATCCGGGTTGGCGTCATCCAGCACGAAGCCGGCCTCCACCTTCCGAATGCGATGGTTAAGCTGATCCGCAATGAAGAGGGTACCCTCGCTATCGAATGCCAACCCGCTGGGCAAATTCAGGCTGGCCAGGGTGGCCGGGCCGCCATCGCCGCCAAAGCTTGCGGTGCCATCGCCCGCCACCGTACTAATAACGCCTGTGCTGGCATCCACCTTCCGAATGCGATCGTTACCCCAGTCCGAAATGAAGAGATTGCCGCTGCTATCAAACGCGACCTCGGAAGGGCTATTCAGACGGGCCAGGGTGGCCGGGCTGCCATCGCCGCTAAAGCCAAATGTGCCATCCCCCGCCACCGTGCTGATGATGCCCGTGGTAGCATCCACCTTCCGAACGCGATGGTTATCCGTGTCCGCAATGAACAGGGTGCCACTGCTGTCCACCGCGACACCAAAAGGTCTATCCAGGCTGGCCTGGGTGGCCAGGCCGCCATCGCCGCTAAAGCCGTCGATACCATTGCCCGCCACCGTGCTGATAATGCCTGTGGTAGCATCCACCTTCCGAATGCGATTGTTACTCATGTCCGCAATGAAGAGGTTGCCACTGCTATCGAACGCAACATCATAGGGAGCATGCAACTGGGCCGAGATGGCCGGGCCGCCATCGCCGCTAAAACCTCTAGCGCCATTGCCCGCCACCGTGCTAATCACGCCCGTGCTGGCATCCACCTTCCGTATGCGATGGTTATTTATGTCCGCAATGAAGAGATTGCCCTCGTTATCGACCGCCACGCCTACTGGCCCATCCAGACGGGCCAGGGTGGCCGGGCCGCCATCGCCGTTAAAGCCAAATATGCCATTGCCCGCCACCGTGCTAATCACGCCCGTGCTGGCATCCACCTTCCGTATGCGATGGTTATTCTGGTCTGCAATGAAGAGATTGCCCTCACTATCGACTGCGGCACCATGGGGGAAACTCAACAGGGCCGAGGTGGCCGGGCCGCCATCGCCGCTAAAGCCGTCTGTGCCATTGCCCGCCACTGTGCTGATGGGGCCAAAGCCAGCTACCGTGAAGTCGAAGTCGGTGCCATCGGCGGGTCACGACATTGGCCGAACGGCCCGCGCTGTCGATCAGGCTCAACTCGCCAACGGTATCGCCCGGACCCAGGATCGCCAGAATCACTTCGGCGCCATCCACCTGTTCAATCGATATCTTGATCGT
>Ga0302046_10002334_pt1 | contig 17642 bp, 13 predicted proteins | sample RVTome_11_FD_200261 | JGI IMG/M metagenome (GOLD analysis project Ga0302046, IMG submission 200261) | Soil microbial communities from uranium-contaminated site in the Upper Colorado River Basin, Wyoming, United States - RVT147D111 (version 2) ...
GTCCCACGTCGGGACGCTCGGTGAGCACCGCCCCTTCGTGACCGGCGCGGTACTGGGTGGCGAGGTCGGCGGTGGCGGGTCCCGTTCCATCCGCCGCGCTCACGGCACGAACTCCACCGCGACCGGGTGCGGGATGATGCCGGCCTCGTGCCCGCGCTGCAGGAACAGCTCGACGGCGCGGCGCCCCTTCGTCCCGTAGTCGAGGGTGTAGTCGTTCACGTACATGCCGACGAACCGATCGGCCAGCGAACGTCCGAGCCCCCGGCCGTAGTCGAGGGCGTAGGTGAGCGCCGCCGCGCGGTGGTCGAGGCCGTGCTCGATACTCGCGCGGAGCAGCCTCCCCAGAGAACGCACCGTCTGCTCGCCGAGATCCCGGCGCACGGCGTTGCCGCCCAGCGGCAGCGGCAGATCGGTCTCCTGCTTCCACCACTCGCCCAGATCGATGATCCGGTGCAGGCCGGCGGCGGCGTAGGTGAGCTGTCCCTCGTGGATCAGCAGTCCGGCATCGACCTCCCCGCGCGCCACCCGGTCGAGTATCCGGTCGAATGGCACCACTTCCGTTCGCACTTCCCCGAGCGCCAGCCGCAGCGCCAGCGCCGCCGAAGTCAGGGTGCCGGGAATGGCGATGGTCATCTTTTTGAGGTCGTCGATGCCGACGGCGGAGCGGGCCACCACCAGCGGTCCGTATCCGTCCCCCATGCTGGCGCCGCACGACAGGAGGGCGTAGCGATCCGCCAGGTAGGCGTAGGCGTGAATGGACACCGCCGTGACCTCGATGCTCCCCTCCAGCGCCAGCCGGTTCAGGCTCTCGATGTCCTTAAGAACCTGCACGATACGAAAATCCCCGCTGGACACCTGCCCGGATGCCAGGCCATGAAACATGAAGGCATCATCCGGATCGGGACTGTGACCGATCTGAATGGTGCGGGATGGTGCGGCCTGGCTCACGCTGGGACCCTCCAATTAAAGCCGTTCATTATAGATAATGAGGGCGATCCTGCGGCCGCGAACTGATAAATTATTCATTTTCTTTTACTTACTGACTATGAAGCGGCCGGCGCCAGGCCCCGAGGGCGGCGAGCGCGCCGCTGAGCGCCACGCCGGAGGCGACCGCGAACAGACCCGGAACCGGCAGCCGATCGCTCAGCAGACCGCTGCCGACCATGCCGACGACACTGCCGAGGCCGTAGGTCGCCGATGAATAGATCGCCTGGCCGCTGGCGCCCCGCTCCGGGCCGAACAGCCGGTGCGTATGGGTCACTGCGGCGACGTGAAAGGCGGCGTAGGTGGCGGCGTGCAGCACCTGGGCGCCGATCAGAGCCGGCAGGCGGGTGGTCTGCGACAGGATCAGCCAGCGGACGGCGCCGAGGGCGAGAGCGGCGGCCACCACCGGGAGGGGGCCGACGCGGCTCAACACCGCCCGCATGCGCAGCATGGCGAGGATCTCGCATCCGACCGCGATCGCCCAGAGTAAGCCGATGGTCAACGGCGCATACCCGAGTCGTTCGAGGTGGATGCTGTAAAAGACGTAGTACGGGCCGTGGGCGCCCTGCGACAGCATGCAGGCGAGGAGGAAAAGGAGGACCTCCGGCCGGCGGATCATCGCGCCGACCCCCGGGCCGCCGGCCCGGCGACGCCGCAGCGGTTGATCCCCCGGCAGCATCAGGGTCGAGAGGAAGTTGAGACCCAGCAGGCCGGTCATCAGGAGGAGGACGATCTCCACCCCCCACTCCCCGATCGCCCGGCCGGCTGCCAGCGCCACCACGATGAAGGCGATCGATCCCCAGACCCGCATCCGTCCGTACGCGGTGCCTCCCGCCTCGGCATACTCGATGGCGGTCGCTTCGACCAGCGGCAGCGCCGGCGCCCGGGTGACGGCGTACACGCCGAGCACGACCGCGATCGCAGCGAAGCTGGTGACGGCGAACATGAACGAGAAGGCGCCCAGGGCGAGGAGGGCCGACAGGACGACGAGCTCGCGCCGGCGGCCGAGCCGATCCGCCACCATGCCCCCGGCGGTCGGCACCAACAGGCCGCTCAATGGGACCAGGGCGCTCAGCAGGCCGATTTGAACGCCGCTCAGGCCGATCCGATCGAGGTACGGATTGAGCCAGGGGAGATAAACGCCGAAGACGGCGAAGTTGGTCAGGTAGAAGAGACTCAGGGCCCGCGTGGCGGAAGGTGGCATGAGAGGCTACCGCTTCGAGAAGTAGAACGAGAACGTGAGGGCGCCGAAATCGTCGTCGCTCGAATTGGACAAGGAGGCCAGACCGGAGACGTTGTTGAGCGTCCAGGAAAACACGAACCGGCGGTAGCCGACGACGAAGCCGGTCGTCAGATTGCCGGTGAAATCGTCCCGCTCGACGCTGGGGCTGTCCTTGAACGTATTGCCGTCCGTCGGCAGGAAGCGGCCGACGGCGAATCCCTGCAGGCCGGCGAACCCGAAGCCCCACCAGACCCGCCGCGGGGGCGGAACCGCCGCGACAAAGCTCGAGGCTCCGCTGCTGCGCCGGCCGCTGACGCCGTAGCTGTCCGGCAGTCCGTAGCCGACGCGCACCTCGATGCCGAGGTTCGCCCCGATGTAGTAGTTGCCGAAGCCGCCGCCGCCACGCCAGGTGACGTCGTACTGGACGTTGCCCCGCTCGGCCTTGCGTTTGACCCGCTGGTAATGCTGGTAGTCGAGATTGATGATGATCTCGTTGCCGAGCTGGTATTCCCAACCCTGCGGAATGGGCGAGCCGACCCGTTCGTGGATCGCCCTCTGCAGCTGCTCGGCCCCCGAGCAGGGCCCCACGCAACCGAGCCGCAGCGTGTACTCGTCCATCTCGTGGCTGCTGTGTCCGTACACCGCGGTGTCGAGGAAGATCACCCCGGCGTAGGGCTGCTGGTCCGGCGGTGGCGGCACCGCGGTAATGTCCTCCGGCGTATACATCTCCTGGCCGACATTGAAGGAGACGAAGCTGCGGAACCCCGCGTCGCCGACGGAGGGAAGAAACGCCCCCCCCCGCACCATCCGGCGGACCAGGTTGCGCTCCCCATAGGTCGCCTCGTCGTTCGACACCCAGGTGAATCCGAAGCCGGACGTGTAGTTGCTGTCGTCGGAAAGGTAGATGTCGTTCTCGTGATAGAAGGAGAAGACGCCCGCATAGTCGGCGGCGGCCGGCTCGCTCTCACCTTGAAGCGGTCCCGACCCGCAGATCGACAGGAGCAGCAGGATGGCGGCGACGCGTGGTCCGCAGCGCCGGGAATGGGCGAACGGATCGATTCGCATCGCGATAGAGTACTGCTTTCGACCCTGCCGCGTGCGCCATGATCTCCGTAAATAATTGACGGTTGGGCCGGCGGCGATTGCGCCGGCCTTGCCGGCACCGGCAGGGTCCGCCGGGCGGGGACCCAGGACGTATAATGAACCGCTCAGATGAAAGAAGGAGGTCCGACAGATGCTGGAGCTGATCAGAAAGAGTCTGCTCGCCGGCCTGGGAGCGGGAGTCATCACCAAGGAGAAAGCGGAGGAAGCGATCAGGGATCTGGTCGCGCAGGGGAAGCTGAAGGCGGAGGACTCGAAGCAGCTCGTCGACAAGCTTCTCGGTAGCGGCACGAAGCAATGGGAGGAGGTCCAGGCGGGTTTGGCCGACGCGGTACGCAAGGCGCTGGACGGCGCCGACGTCGCGCGGGGGAGCCAGGTCGAGGCCCTTACCCGGCGCATCGAGAGCCTCGAGCAGCGCATGAAGTTCCAGGAGGACGCCGATTCCTGATTCGCGCCGCGGCGAAACGAGACTACGGAGTCGCCCATCATGGCCCTGACCGGCGTCGGCCACGTCGGCCGCCTCAAGGACATCGTGCTGATCCTCGCGCGGTACGGCTTCGATGACATCGCGGATCGCCTCGCTCTGCCCGGCAAGCTGCTGGTTCACAAGGCGATGCGCGTCGACGAGCGGCTCACCACGGCGGAGCGCGTGCGCCTGGCGCTCCAGGATCTCGGTCCGACTTTCGTCAAGTTCGGCCAGGTGATGAGCATGCGCGCCGATCTGCTGCCCGCCGATTGGCTGCACGAACTGCGCAAGCTCCACGCCGAGGTGCCGCCCGTTCCGCTGGCCGAGATCCGGCCGCAGATCGAGCGCGATCTGCGGCGGCCGCTGGAGGAGGTCTTCGTCCGCTTCGATGAAACGCCGATTGCGGCCGCCTCCCTCGCCCAGGTTCATCGCGCCGTGCTGCGCGAGGAACGCCGCGCCGTGGCCGTGAAGGTCCAGCGTCCCGACATCAGGGACTCCATCGACGCCGACTTCGCAATCATGAAAACGATCGCCAACCGCCTCGATCAGCGCATGGCCGGTGCCGCGATGTTCGATCTCCCGAAGCTGGTCGAGGAATTCAGGAGAACGTTGTTCCGCGAGCTCGACTACGGCCGCGAAGCGCGCAACATGAGGATCTTCCGGGCGAACCTCGACAACAGCCAGTCCATCCGCGTGCCGGAGCTGTTCGAACGGCTCTCCTCTCCGACGATGATCGTCATGGAGCTCGTGGACGGCGTCAGCTTGAGCGACGTACCTGCGGGTGAACCGGAACGGCGTCGCAAGCTGGCCCGTCTCGGCCTGCAGGGCATCATCCGGCAGGTCTTTCGGGACGGCTTCTTTCACGCCGATCCGCATCCCGGCAACATCGTCGTCGGTCCGGAAGACACCCTCTACATGCTCGATTGCGGCATGGTCGGCCGGGTGACCGAGGAGACACGGTTCCGCTTGACCGATCTCATTCAGGCGACGATCGGCAGGGATCCCGAGCGACTGGTGAACGTGCTCCTCGATCTCACCGAGGAACACGAGCGCATCGACCGGCAGGCCCTGCAGCTCGACGTGCTCGATATTCTCGACGCCTACCACAGCGTGCCGCTCGAAAAGCTGCGACTGGGCCGCTTTCTGTCCGAGGTCGCCGACCTGCTCAACCGGCACAAGCTGCGGCTGCCGGAAAACCTGACCATGGTCCTCAAGACGCTGATCACCGCCGAGGGGGTCGCGCGCGAGCTTCACCCCGGGCTCGACGTGGTCAGCGAACTGCGGCCTCTGATCAGCCAGCTGGTGGCCGAGCACTACAAGCCCGAGAACCTGTGGCGCTCCGTGCGCAGCCAGCTGAGCCTGTTCTGGTCGCTGCAGCGACGCCTGCCGAAGCGGCTGAGCCATATCGTCGAGAAGCTCGAACGGGGTGAGCTGACGATGCGGTTCGAGCACGAGAACCTGGAGAAGCTGCAGCACACCCTCGACAACATCGCCAGCCGGCTGACCGTCGCGATCATCATTGCGGCGATGCTGATCGGCTCCTCGCTCATCGTGACGGCGCAGGTCGGGCCGACCCTGTTCGGCTTTCCGGCGCTCGGCGTGATCGGCTATACGATCTCCGGATTGCTCGGCCTGTGGATCGTCTTCAGCATTCTGCGATCGGGGTAGCGGGCCGTGCCCCGTCCTGTCGTGTCCTGATTCGATTTGGGAGGTAGCACAATGCGCATCTGGACGACCATCCGGGGACTTCGCCCCGCCACACTGTCACTCTGTGGATTGCTCCTTACTCCGCTGCTGGCGACCGGCTGCTCGGCGGACCGGACCGCCCCGGCGCCGGAACAAGCCGCGACCCCGCCGGAGGCGGAACGGTCGACCACCGTTCCGGGCCATATCGCCCGGGCGGTCGCCGCGCCGGAGCGGCCGGAGGCGGACCGCCAGCGGGATGCCGACCGTCATCCCGGGGAGGTGCTGGCGTTCTTCGGCATCGCGCCGGGGATGCAGGTGGCCGACCTGATGGCCGGCACCGGCTATTACACCGAGATCCTGTCGCGCGCCGTCGGCCCCGAGGGGAAGGTGTACGCCCAGAACAACCGCTTCGTTCTGGAACGATTCGCCGACGAACCGCTGACCGAGAGGCTGGCCCGGCCGGGTGTCGATAATGTCATCCGCCTCGACCGGGAACTGGAGTCGCCCGGCCTGCCCGACGGACTGGACGCGGCGATCATGATCCGTTTCTACCATGACATGTACTGGCAGAAGACCGACCGCAAAGAGTTCAACCGGGCCGTGTTCGCAGCGCTCAAACCGGGCGGCGTGTTCGGCGTGGTGGATCACCATGCGCCCGCCGGTACCGGATTCGAGCACGTGCTCGACCTGCACCGCGTCGAGGCCGACCTCGTCATGAAGGAGATCCTCGCCTCCGGATTCGTCTTCGACGGCGCCTCGGACGTCCTGGCGAATCCGGACGACACGCGCGACTGGAACATTTTCGCCGACGATGCCGCGCGGCGCGACCAGACCGACCGCTTCGTCTTCCGCTTCCGCAAGCCGGACTGAGTGAGAAACGCGGACTAGCCGGACGGCTGCCAGTCTCCGTCAAACACATGGGAAACCGTGTACCACCTCTGCTGGAAGATTGCGACGATCAGGGCAAGAAGCAGCAGAGCCAGGCCTCTGGCGGCCGGACTCGCCTTCTTCCAGGCCGCGAGCGGATCGCGGCTCAGCATCGGGGCGGCGATGATCAGCAGGATCGGCAGCCAGGTCATGCGGAATCTGCTCGTGCCGAAGGTCACCCAGACGGAGACGAGATTGCAGATAATCGTGTAGCCGAACAGAAACCTGCCGATCTCGGGCCTCAGCAGAACGAACGACCACGATCCGAGCCACAGCGCGAAGAACCAGGTCGAGGTCGTGGCAAGCGTGAGCGCCTGGTGGGTCGTCTTCGACAACAGCGGCATGTACTGCTCTTTTTGAGCATAGGAGAGAATGTAGTTCGCCGGGGTGAGCAGATCGGTCGTCTTCAGGACGGTTCGCCAAGTGGAGAGGACGGGATGCGTCAGGGCGAAGCGGATCCCATTGCGAATCTCACAGGCGTTCCGGGCCGCTCTCGAGCGCTGGATGCAGCTCGGCCTGACCTCCCCTTCCGCTTGAAATAAGCGGCCCCGCCGGGATCCGACGTTCATGTCCCAGGTCGGAGGCAGGCCGATGTTCTGGCCGCGCGAGAGGTTCGTGCCGGTCTCGAGGTCGAGGAGCACGACCCGGTCGTACTGCAGGAAATTCCGCACCGACCAGGGGCTGATCGTGAGGAAGGTGGCGGCCGCCAGGATCGACGCGGCCACCATGGATTTTCGCACCGATCGATCTCCCGCTCGCCGGGCGGCGATGACGACCCAGATGATCGCACCGGGAAGAAAATAAAGTCCCACCGCCTTCGACAGCGAGCAGAGGCCCAGGCAGACGCCGGCGAGGATCAGACCCGATCGGTCCGGCGTTTCCCGGCGAACGAGAAAATAGACGGCAAGGAGAAAGAAGAGCACGTACAGCACGACCGGGCGCAGAAATATCCCATAGCCCAGCCACTCGGGAAAGAACGCGAACAGGCAGACCGCGACGAGAGCCGGCCTGCGTCCGTACGCGCGGAGGGCGATCCCGTAGAGGGGAAAGATGGCGGCGGATGAAAGCAACGCCTGAGCGACCCGAATCGCATCGACAGAGTCCGGGAAGAGCTTATGGCATGCCGCGATCAGCAACGGAAAGAGGGGCGGCCAGAGGTGACCGCTCGCCTCGAATCGCAGGCTCTCGGCCAGGCTCAATCCATGGATCAGGTACTGGCACTCGTCGGACACGCACTTCAGCGCCCCGTCCAATGCGACGATGAGTATGTATTTACACAGGAATGACAGGATGGCGACAAGCAACACCGCGGGGTTGGGCTGATGCGTGCGCCACCATCGCCATCCGGGGGCAGCCACGCGTTGCGATGGCTCCCTCGTTGCGGGTGGGGACGTCGGCGCAGCCGTCATGTACGGGCTGGTATCTTACTCCACGCGCCGAGCCGCCGCCCGGCTACGCTGCGATGACCGGCGGGCCCGACCGCCATCCGCTCCGGGAGAGCCGCTGCAACGACATGCAGCCGGGAGATGGTCGTGCGGCCGGTTGGAAGCGGATCGCGCCCTCTTTCTCGCCGGGCGCGATTGACAGCACCGGCGGACCGGGCCTAGACTCGGCCCCATCCGGAGGGTCTGTGTTGCGACGGACAGCCTATCTTCTGCTTCTCGCGCCGGGGTTGCTTTTCGCCGACGAGGTACATCTCCAGGGCGGGGCGGTGTTCTCCGGCCGGATCGTGGAACAGACCGAGGCCATGGTCACGGTGGAGATCGGGGATGGGGTCGTGGGAGTTCCGATGTCGCGCGTCGAGAGCATCGTCAAGGGCCGCTCGCCCCTCGATGAATACGATGAGCGTGCCACCAGGCTGAAAGCGGAGGACGCCGATGGCTGGCGGAGCCTCGGGCGCTGGGCCTCACAACAGGGGTTGTCGGCGCAATCGCGCCAGGCCTACCAGAAGGTGCTCGACATCGCGCCCGACGATCCGGCAGCGCGCGGTGCGCTGGGGTTCGTGCTGCTCGACGGCCGCTGGATGACGGAGGAGGATTCGTTTCGTGCCCGCGGCTACGTCAAGGTCCATGGCGAGTGGATGACTCGCTCCGAGGCGCAGATGGAGGAGTCCGCCGCCACCTCGGAACAGGCACGCCAGGACGCGGAGCAGCGCGCCAACCAGGCCGAGGCGGATAAGATCCTGGCGGAATCGCGGGCCGAGAAAGCCGAAGAGCGGGCCCAGGAGGCGGAACAAACCGATGTCTGGAACCAGACGCCCGTCTACTGGGGAGGTTGGGGATACGGTGTCACCGGGTGGCCCTCGACGGCCGATGTGCGCTGGAAGACGGGCTATCAGCCGGCGCGGACCCAACCGGTCACCCCCAGCCCCAGATGAGTCGCGGCGGCGGGGTGCCCCTCAGGGGTGGATTGATGTCCTTCGCCATGACGCTGTTCGCGACCGCGCTCGCCGCACCGGCGACGCCATCTCCGACGGTCGATGAGATCGTCGCCCGCTACGTCGCCGGCCTCGGCGGCCAGGAGACGATCCGATCGATCCGGACCCTGCGGGAGAAGGGACGGATCACGGCGGGGCCGCAGCGCGAGGCCGTCGTGACCCGTGAGCGCAAACGCCCCAGCTCCACGCGTTTCGAGTTCACCGTCCAGGGCGTGACCAGCGTGTTCGTCTCCAACGGCCACCGCGGCTGGAAGATGTCGCCGCTCGAGGGAGACCTGGAGCCCCAGCCCCTCCCCGACCAAGTGGTGGCGGAGGCGGCCGAGCAGGCCGACATCGAGGGACCGCTCGTCGACTGGAAGGCCAAAGGACACCAGGTGGAGCTCGCCGGTCGCGAGGCGGTCGATAGCCGCGATGCGTATAAAGTGAAGCTGACGCTGAACAGCGGCGCGGTGCGCTACGAATACCTCGATGTCGATTCGTTCATCCGGGTACGATCCGACTCCACCCGCCAGCTGCGCGGCCATGCAGTCCAGATAGAAACCACCTTCGGCGACCACAGGATGACGGGCGGCGTGCTCTTTCCCCACCTTATCGAGGTGGCGGCCTCCGGGCGGCCACAGCACACGCGCATCGTGGTTGATTCAATCGAGATCAACCCGCCGTTGAGCGACGCGCGCTTCACCATGTCGACCGCCGGAGAGTAGACGACCCGGCGTTCGCAGGTGGCGCGACGCAGCGGCATGGCCGTACACGGGGCCGATCCATCCGGATGCCGGACGGATCGCCGCGATGCTTGCCGGATCCCGCGCGGCATCCTATATTCGGTAGCGGCTCCGAGGTTGCATCCGTGAACGGTCCGGGACCTTCCCGCACATCTCCGCCGCGTGATCGCGTAGTCGCCGGCGCGCCCGCCCTGCCGCCCTCCGCCGCGGCGTGCGCGGGTGCGCTCGCGCCGCTGCGCTGGCCGATCTTCCGCGCGTTGTGGATCGCGGCGCTGGCCTCGAACGTCGGCACCTGGGTCCACGAGGTCGGCGCCGCCTGGCTCATGGCCACGCTGACCGCTTCCCCGACATTGATCGCGCTGGTGCAGGCGGCGGCGACGCTGCCAATCTTCCTCCTGGCGCTCCTCGGGGGAGCGCTGGCAGACGTCGTCGACCGCCGGCGCCTGCTGCTCGTGACGCAGGGCTGGATGATGGTCACGAGCGCGGCGCTGGGCTTTCTCACGAACGCCGGCCTGACGAACGCCGGCGTGCTCCTCGCCGGCACCTTCGCCCTGGGCCTGGGGACGGCGCTCAACGGCCCGGCGTGGCAGGCGATCGTCCCTGAACTGGTTCCCCGGGAACAGATGGCGGCGGCGCTGACGCTCAACGGCGTAGGCATCAACATGGCGCGGGCCGCCGGCCCGGCGCTTGGCGGCTTCGTGGTCGGGACGCTCGGCCCGGGATCGGCCTTTCTGCTGAACGCCGTCTCCTTCCTCGGGGTGATGCTCGTCCTGTTCGGCTGGGATCGGCCCCCCAGGCGGAGCCTGCTCCCGGGCGAGACGCTCCTCGGGGCGGTGCAGGCCGGTCTCCGTTACGCGCGCTACGCGCCCGATCTTCGCGCGGTGCTGGTGCGTTCCGGAGTCTTCATCGTCGGCGGCAGCGCCCTCTGGGCGCTCCTTCCCGTCCTTGTCCGCTACGACCTGGGGCTGGGCCCGTCGGAGTACGGCCTGCTCCTCGGAGCGCTTGGCGCGGGCGCGGTGGGCGGCGCGTTTCTTCTCCCCTCCCTCCGCCGGCTGCTGTCGACCGGCGGCCAGGTCACGGTCGCGGGCCTGCTGATGGGCGGGGTGCTCCTGCTGCTTGCGGTCCTTCCCGGGCCGGGGGGCATCGCTCTGGCGCTCGCCGGCGGCGGCGCCGCCTGGATCGCGATCCTGACCGCCTTCCACACCGGCGCCCAGGCGTCGCTCGCTCCGTGGGTCCGCGGCCGCGGCATGGCGGTCTATCTGCTGGTGTTCTTCGGCGGACTGGCGGGCGGCAGCGCGCTCTGGGGCGGAGTCGCGGAGCATCTCGGCACGCGCCCGGCGTTCGCCTGCGCCGCGGTCGCGGTGATCGCCGGGATCCTCGCCACGTCGCGCCTCCCGTTGCCGGCCGGGACCGCGCCGATCATCGCCGCGTCGCGCCACTGGCCGGCCGCGGCGATCGCCGCCGAGGCCGACGCGGAGCGCGGCCCGGTCCTGGTCACCGTCGAGTATCGCATCGACCCCGCCGACGCCGAGGCGTTCGCCCGCGCCATGAGCGCAGTGCGCATCATCAGGATGCGCGACGCCGCCATCCGCTGGGATCTCCTGACCGACCCGGCCGACCCCGGCCGCTACATCGAATCGTTCCTGGTCGAATCCTGGATCGAGCACCTGCGGCAGCACGAACGGATCACCGCCGCCGATCGCGACATCGAGCAGCGGGCACGCCGCTTCCACGCCGGCCCGACACCGCCCCTCGTCTCCCACTTCATCGCCAAGGACCTGCCAGGCTAGGAAATGGGTTCAGGGCGTTTTGGGGCGGCTTGCTTCGAGGCTTGCCAGAAGACCTCGATCAGATGTGCGTCGTCGACGTCGATCTTCCTGGAGATGGCCCACATGTCCACCGGCTCGTCGCCTTCGTTGCGGTGCGAACGCGGAGTCCTGGGCGCCACGCGCGCCACGGAGCCGGCCGGGACTTTGACGATGTCGTCGCCGAAGCGCATGGTCAGCGTGCCCCGGCTGACGATATATATCTCCTCGACCTCGTCGTGATAATGCCCGGTGCCCTGCTCGAAATCAGAGTGCGGCGGGATATGAAGGTGGGTGACGGCCAGCTGCTCGGCTTCGAGCGCCTGTTTCAGCGGCCGGAACTCTCCCGGCACGTCGGTCCCTTCATAGACATCACCGACGGCGACGGCCTTGACGATCGTATAGCCCTTCACGGTCTTGATTATAGCTCCGAGGCTCCTTCAACCGGGACGTCAACGCGAACAGGCGACATGCATCAGCGCGTGACCTTCAGCGCGCCGAAGCGGCGTGTGCCGCAGGCGCGAGCGGCGCGATCCCCCGGTTCTCGTTCAATGCACCCGCGCAGCCGGCCGCCTGCCTGCACCCGGTCGGGTCGCCGCCGTTGATGAGGCCAGCCAGCTCACCCAGCATCTCGCCGAGGGTGGGCGCCGAACAGCCCAGGTCCGCCAGGTCGGTTCCACAGACCTTCTGCAGCCGTCCCGAGGCGATGTTCAGGAGGAGGGCGGTGTACTGCTTGAGGGCCTGTTCGCAGGGGTCGCTCGCCGGTATCGCCTGCATCCCGTCCTCGCAGGTGCGGAGCACCGGTGGCATCAGAATGGTCGACTGCAGAACGCTGTCGACCTCCGGAACGAGACCATCCACGAAGGCAGGTTCGAGCACCTCCCCGGGTCCCGGACCGTTCCCCCCCGCGGTGATGAATCCCGCGCCAAGACACTGGCGGTACCAGTATCCCTGGGCGAGCGGAGACGGGTCGCACCTCTTGAACCCGCACCTCGCCCAGGCCGTTCCCCAGCGGCCGTCCTCGCCGAGGATAACCGTTCCCCGCTCATCGGCGAACTGGTTGAATACCCAGGCGAAATCGTCGTTCGTGGGATCCACCGAGATGCCGCTGTAGTCGCCCCACCTGGCTCTGAAACTCCCGAGCATGCGGACGTAGGAATCGACTCCGGCATGCACGGTTTCCGCCGGCCGCACCGTCCCGGCCGGATCGCCCGCTTCCCGTACGGCCACGAACGCTCCCGCGAAAAGGCCGGGCGCCGAAGCGCCGAAGCCGAACTGTGCGTCTCCATCGCTGTTCACGGCAACCGCAGGGAAGAAGGTGGAGGTATTCGGGGCGATCGACTCACCGCCGATATCGCCCTGCTGGTCCAGCCTGATCGGGCCTCCGGGTACAGCCGACGTGTCGAGCTTGAACCAGTGCGCCGTGGTCTCACCGGCATCCGGACCGGCTTCCGGAAGAATCGTGGTCGTCAGCCACAAACCGCCGTCCCGCCAGACCGCATCCAGGGCCCGACGATCGTTGACCTCGATGAGAGCCGGGCTGCCCGCCTGGGGCGCGTCCGGCAGTGGGAGGAAGGGGGGGACCGCCTCGATGCTGCCGATCGGGACGAACTGATGCGCGAAGAAGGGACCCCCGATCACCCCGAGCGGGTCGTCGACCCGAATGACCTGAAGAAACTCGTTGACACCGTTGGTCAGGCCCGAGTAGGCGACCAGGAAGGTGCCGATCTCGTCCGCTCCACCGGGAACTCCGCCGGCGCCGAACACCTTCGCCGGCATGGTCGTGTTGGAGAGGCCGGCCGCGGCGTACGGGTCGAGGGGGTCCGCTCTGATGAGACGGCCGCCGTCATAGAACCCGCCCGAGCCCGCGCCCTTGTCGACGATCCAGAGGCGCGACCCCTGAAACCCCTGAAACGGGGGAAACGCAAACAGATTGGCGGTGACGTAGATCGCCTCTTCGTCCACCTCGAACCCGGGGTAATCGGCCCACAGCTCGATCGGGAGAACCCCTCTCGGCGGCCCGAAATCGACGAAGACCGTGACCTTCGAACGGATGGAGAGGTAGTTCCAGTCCGCCGCGGTCGGGCCGAGGGGCGTGCCGTTCTTCGACACGGCCAGCAGGATGCGGGATTGATTCTCTCCGCTCGGGTTCGCCTGCGGATTCGCATCGACCCGCTCCAGCGCCACGACGACGAATCGATCTTCATACTGGTCATAGGTCACCTTGGGATCGAAGCCGAAGGTGCCCAGGGTCGCCGCGGGGGAGAAGAAATCCATCAGGCTCTCTCTCCATTCGAGCCCTCCCAGCTTGTTGCGCGCTTCGATCATCACGTTCACCACGGCGATGACTCGATCCCGACCCGCCGCACCGATCGGATCGGAAGGTATGAAGAGGGACCCGCCGTTCTCGGTGGCGTTGTCGTCAAAGCCAAAGCCTTCGAACATCCTGTCGACCCGTGGCGAATCGGGGGTCATCGGCAGGCTGTCTTCCCGGGGCACACCTGTTCTGAAGGACGGGCCGACGATCGCCCCCGCAATCCAGCTCCCCAGGGAAGCTTCGGACCCTATCGAGGGCAGCGGGTCCGCAATCGCCAGATCCTTCGGGTCCGGCTCTTTCGATTGCGCTCCGAGCGGATGGAATCCGAGGACGAGGCAGGAGACGAGGGCCAGCACATTCCGCGACGGGTTCCCTGAATCGTTCCTCATTCCTATCGGACTCCTCCTCCTTATTCTAGTTTCAGGAGGCTAGTTTTCGAACGGTCTCATGATGGACTGTGGGCGTGACGAGAATCGGCCCACCGGACGGCCCGGTTATTTCCAGCGGGAGCTATCGGCTCCGCTGCGGTGCAGCGATGTAGTGACTCATCCAACGACCGAGCGTGTCATTCTCAGATCCTCTTCCGAGCTCTTGGATGAGCTTCTTTCCCTAGCTGCACGCAGCGTCTTGCTGCCCAAAGGAAATGGAAGTCATTGTCTGCGTGGCTATAACGCACCGGGTCCATCAGTGCTCTCCGAATCTCTAGGGCTCTGGCTCATATCTCTAGGCGTTCATCGCCTGCGAGGTTCATATATAACTAACATCTGGTAGCTCCGATCCACTGCTCCATCTCACGACGATGGGAGCCGTTAGAAACTCTACAGTGCCCCTCTATCGTCCCGCCTGATCTCGCGCCGACGCGATAGCCGACGGGCCGAGCCGACGGCGAAGACGTCCTCGAACGAGGCGCACCGGGCACGACATACGACCCCATCACGCATCCGCCCGCGTGCGCGCGGTGACGAGCGAGTTCATTCCAGGATCGCGCCGCGCGCAGGTCACGTCCGTGAAGCCGGCCTCTTCCAGGTCGGCGCGCAGCTCGTCGAAAGTGAAAGTACCCCCGCCGGGCGTGGCGACGAACATGTTGATCGCGAACAGGGCGCCGGCCGCCGGGGCGGTGCGGGACGGCTCCATGACGATGTCCCGGATGGCGACGTGTCCTCCCCTCTGCAGCGCGCGCCGCGCTGCCGCGAACAGGCGGCGGTTCTCGACGCGCGAGTTCTGATGCACGATGGCGCTGATCCACGCGAGGTCGGCGCCACCGGGCAGTTCATCCTGAAGGTAGTCGCCGGCGACCAACTGGACCCGATCGGTCAGTCCCTTCCCCGCCAGCCGCTTCCTGGCGAGCGGGATGACCTCCGGGAGATCGAACAGGATGGCAGACGATTCGGGACGGGCGCGCAGCAGCGCGGCGGTCCAGGTGCCCGATGCACCGCCGATATCCAGAACGCGGGTCCAGGCCAGCGGCCGCAGGTGTCCGACCACCTCGTCCGCGATCGGCTCCGAGACGACGTGCATGGCGCCGATGAACGATTGCATGTCGGCCTCCTCCCCCCGCAGGCTCGGCTCGCGGCCGGCCGGCTGCCCCGTGCGGACGACCTTCGCCAGCTGCGCCCAGCGGCGCAGGCAGTTCGCCTGGTGCCGCACCATCGCCACGACGCTCGCCGGTCCGCCGGCCGCCAGCAGGGGGATCGTTGCCTCCGGGAGCATGTAACGCTCCCCGGTCTTGCGGATCAGCTCCAGGGCGGCGAGCGCGTCGAGGAGGACCGTCATGGCGCGTTCGTCGCACCGCAGCTTTGCGGCCGCCTCCCCGGCGGTCGAGCCGCCTGCGCCGAGGGGGCCGAACAGATCGAGCTCCGCGGCCGCCGCCAGGACGCATGGCGATTGATAGCTCCGCGCCAGCTCGAGGATCGCATCCGCCGTCCACTGCTTCGACATAATCGCCTCCCTGCCGATCGGCCCCCCCGCGGCGCGCCGCGACCGGCCGGCGGCTCCCTCCGATTGACCGCGCACGTACTGCGCGGGTCCCACCCGCGGAGAGCGGCCCTGTTTCGTATTCTCTCATTTCCCCGCAGGGCTTAGGGGATGACCGGTAGCCAGCTCCGACGATCCTCGGTGGGTCGAAGAAAACTTCGATTTCTTCCTTGACACTGAAATTAACTTCGCGTATCTTACACTTATCATCAATGGCCGGTCCCCGATCCCGCGCCCGGAAAGGAGCGGCCGCCGCTTCACGCTTTGCCGGACATGAGGATCGACTGATGATGAATAGCGCGCACCAGTGTGAGGACCTTCGGTCGGCTCCGGTCCGATCCGATGGCTCCGAGACGATCCGCCTCGTCGCCGGCGCGCGCCTCGTCCCTCCTTCCCTTCTCGAACCTCCCTTCACAAATGACCGCCGGCGCGTCATGCACGAGGAGGCCTCCGTTCTGCTCGATCGTCATCTGCGTCGTCTCGCGCGCATGCGGGACCCGGTCGAGCTGCGCATCGCCCATCTCCTCCACCGCATGCAGCATCTTTCCGCCTATCTTGATCTCGGCTTCGCCCGCATGGCCGATTACGCCATCGAGCGCCTCGGACTCCGCCCGCGCCGCACCCAGACCCTGATCGGTATGGGACGCAAGCTGGACAGGCTGCCCGAGACGTCCCGCGCCTTCGAGGCCGGCCGCATCTCGCACAGTAAGGTCTGTCTTCTCCTGCGGGTCGCCACGCGGGAAACCGAGCACGCCTGGCTCGATAAGGCGACAGGCATGAACGTTCGCAAGCTCGAGAAGGAGGTGCGCCACGCCCGCGCCGCCTTGGGAAAGGACGGCGCCGGTGCGGCCGATGCCGGCGGAGATGCGCCCCTCGCCGATGCGGAGCCGTTCGACGAGGACCGCGCGGAGCCGATGACTCAGGTGAGCTTCCCCGCGCCCGCCTGGCTGCGCGGCCGATGGGAATGGGCCGTCGAGCTGTTCCGCCGCACGGCGGGCGCGTCGACCGCGGTCTGGGAGGCTGCGGAAGCAATCGCGGCCGACTATCTTTCGGGTCGTCCCGGCTTCGCCGCGCAGGCCGACCAACCGCCCGACGGCCCGGGCGAGGCACAGCTGCCTGACGACACCGGCATCGTCGCCACGCCCCTCACGCACGATTTCCCGGACACCGCCCCCGGCTGCGAGCAACAGGACGAAGGCATCGATCTGTTCGAAGAAACGCAGCGTGCGCTCGAGGAAGAGATCGGCGCATCGGAGTGGTCCCTGCCGGTTGACACCCTGCGGGTGATCCTCCCGGACGGCCTCGACACGTCCGGGTGCGAGGACGCCGTCCGCGGCGGGGCCGGCTCAATTGATCGCCGACTGAGCGCATTGATCGAGGTGCGGCAGAGCCTCGCGTGGCATCAGGGGCGCCTGTTGCGGATCTTCGACAACTACCGTCTCTATCGCGCCCTCGGCTTCGCCTCGTTCAGCCGGTACTGTCGTGAGAACCTCGGCATGAGCGTCAGCCGGGCCTACCAGCTGATCGCTCTCGATCGTCGTCTGCTCGAACTCCCCGGGCTGGAACGCGCCTATCGGGATGGACGGGTGTCGTGGGTGGTGGCCTCCGAGATCGCGCGCATCGCCGACGAAGACACCGAAGAGACATGGATCCGTTTCGCCGGCTCGGTCACCGTGCGCCGCCTGCGCGAGGAGGTCGCCCTGGCCCTCGCCGACCGCGACGACCCGAACGCCGCTTCGCACGCCCGCCGCGGTCTGCCGCGCGGCCTCAATCCCGATGGCCGCGTACAAATGTGTGCGCCGCCTCCCCGTCCCCTCCCGCTGTCGTCCGCGCCGGGCGACCGGGCGACGGCCGGTGACCCGGCCCCGTCCTCCGGCGACGGCAACGGTGAAGGCGACGGCAACGGCGATGTCCAAATGTGTGCGCGTCATGAGGAGATCGCCGCACGGGTCCGCTTCCGCGCGCCCGCTGCCGCGGCACAGGTCTGGCGGCGCGCCGTCG
>Ga0302046_10002335_pt1 | contig 17640 bp, 11 predicted proteins | sample RVTome_11_FD_200261 | JGI IMG/M metagenome (GOLD analysis project Ga0302046, IMG submission 200261) | Soil microbial communities from uranium-contaminated site in the Upper Colorado River Basin, Wyoming, United States - RVT147D111 (version 2) ...
GCCAGGAAATCTGAGAAGAAGCCGGAACCCGCATCAGCCGAGGAGATCATTGATCCTTCGAAGACGACCGATACTGAGGAGTCCGAACCATTACTAAAGATCAGTCGATCCGATGATGAACCAATCCTGGTGGGGATAGGCGCCTCCGCCGGCGGTCTGGAGGCCCTGCGAGCGATGCTGTCGGGGCTGCCTGCTGAGGCGAACATCGCCTATGTGATCGCCCAACACCTCGATCCAAGCCATCACAGTCTGCTGACCACACTCCTGGCCCGCTTTACGTCTCTGGAGGTGGTGGCCATCGAGGATAATCAAGAAGTCAAGGCTAACCAGATATTTATTACGCCCCCCGGCAAAGATGTCACCATCGTTCAAGGCCGCCTCCAACTGCGACAACCAACGGCGGCGATCGGCCCCAAACCCTCGATAGACCAATTTTTCACTTCTTTGGCTCAGGATCAAGGCGACAAAGCCGTCGGCGTCATTCTGTCGGGCACCGGCTCGGATGGGGCGCACGGTATACGCGCCATCAAGGCTGAGGGAGGCATTACGATTGCCCAGGATGAGAGTACGGCCCAATATAGCAGCATGCCGCGGGCGGCGATCGAAACGGGCCTGGTCGATCTGATCCTGCCACCGGAGCAGATCGGGCCTGAACTGATCGAGATCATCAAACATCCGCACGTGGCGGCTTTGGTCGTGCCCGAATCGGACCCGTCCGACAGCTTGCAGGTCATATTTCAGATGGTGCTGGATAAAACCGGTTGTGATTTTTCTGATTACAAGCCCAGTACGATCCGGCGCCGTTTGGACCGGCGGATGGTCGTGCATAAGCTGACCAGGCTGGAAGATTACGTCCGTTATCTGGAACGTTCACCGACGGAGATCGATCTTCTTTTTAAGGATATTCTGATCTCGGTCACCCGTTTCTTTCGCGATCCGGATACTTTCCAGGTCCTGGGTGAAACAATCACCAAGCTGGTTGAAACCAAAAAGCCGGGGGACAGCATCCGGATTTGGGTGCCGGGCTGTGCTACCGGTGAAGAGGTTTATTCCATCGCCATTCTGCTGGTCGAGACGTTAGGTGATCGGCTCAACAGCATCAGCATCCAGATATTTGGCACCGATATTGATGTGGATGCGATCAACCGGGCTCGCAAAGGAGTCTATCCTGGAGCCGTCATAGAGGGTATGGATTTGGCCCTCCGGGAGCGATACTTCGCGGGGGACCATAACACCTTTCAGATCAGAAAATCTGTCAGAGAAATGGTGGTTTTTGCCCGCCAAGATTTGATCCGAGACCCGCCTTTTTCTCACTTAGACCTGGTCAGCTGCCGGAACGTTTTGATCTATTTCAACTCAACGCTCCAGCAGCGCCTCATGCCGATCTTTCACTATGTTCTGAGGCCCGGGGGATATCTATTTCTGGGTAAGTCCGAGTCGATTGGGCCTTTCGATAACCTGTTTATACCGGTCGCCCGAAAAGAGAAAATCTATCGACGGAGAGACACCGTCCGCGCGCCCGAAGTGCATTTTGGCCTGGCTCGACCGGTCGGGTTGCCAGTTGGATTTCAACGAGCAAAGCCGGCTGAAAAGGAACTTCGGCTGAAGGACGTGATTAACCAGGCCATTGCCGAGGCTTATGGATATCCGGCGGTTATCATCGATGATCGCCTGGAAATCGTTCATGTTCGAGGCGATATTTCAGCCTATCTCACCCTGGCGCCCGGCAACACCGATTTGAACATACTGACGATGGCCCGCAGTGACATTCGGGTGGATTTGCGAGCCTTAATTCATAAAACAACGCGCGAGCATATTCCAACCCAAAGCCGCCGGCTCACCTTGCCGGTCGGTGACCAGGTCAAGCTCGTTACCATTCAAGTGTACCCGGTTTCGACAAATTCCGGCGTGGCCGGGTTGACCCTGGTTCTCTTCGAAGAGGAGTTTACTCATGAAGGCCCCGATCTTGAGTCGATCATCGCGAGCGGCGAGATCGATCCCCGCGTGGCCGAATTGGAGCGCGAGCTGCGAGCTACCAAAGAACACCTGCATACCACCATCGAAGAGGTGGAGACCGCTAACGAGGAATTGCAATCCCTGAACGAGGAACTGCAATCCGCTAACGAAGAGCTGCAATCCTCAAACGAAGAATTAGAGACGGCCAATGAGGAGCTGCAATCCACCAACGAAGAGTTGATCACGGTCAATGAAGAACTCCAGGTGAAATCGAATGAGCTGGCGATCGCCACCGCCGATTTGGAGAACGTGCTCGACAAGATCGAAATCAACCTGGTGATTGTCGATCGAAAGCTCAAAATCACCCGCTTGACCCCTTCGGTCAATCGTGTTTTTGCCTTGACCCCAGACGATCTGGGGCGGGTGCTCACCACGATTCCGGTTCACCTCGATTTGCCCAACCTGCGCGCGGACCTGCTCGATGTCATGACTCAGGAAAAATCAATCGATCGAGAAATCGAGACGGAGAACGTGATCTATGCGCTGCGCATATCGCCTTACTACTCTGAACACGGCACAGTGGCCGGCGCGGTGCTCAGATTTCTGGATCTGACCAAGATCAAACAGACCGAGAAAGCCCTGAAAGACGCTCACGACGAGCTAGAACACCGGGTGACCGAGCACACTGCCGAATTGACTGAGGTCAACCACGAGTTACGCCGGGAAATCGCCAGGCGCGAGCAAGCGGAGCAAGCAGGCGCTTCAGGCGAGTGAGGAGCGCTTTCAGGTAGCGCTAAAGGAATCGCCTATCTCGGTTTTCACTCAAGTTATTAACCACGGGTTTTACAGATTTTGCGGATCGATCGCTGAAAACTCTGTGTAATCCATGGTTAATTTTTTTTTCAGAATGTCAATCTCTTAAGGTGCTTTTGGGCAATTTTCTTCGGTACTTTTGGCCCTACCCTCTTCGTGCGAAATCATTTATAATCAAGATTGTCGGCTTTCCTGAACCCCACTCCAGTATCTTCTGAATCCCACGACCCGAATCTGCCCAGCTTGACCGATAATATAGCGAGTTTAAGTCGTAATATTTGGCCGAGTCATTCTGTTGATAAGGACCGGCGAGATCACTAACAAGGAGCTGAAACAAGAGGCTTGATATGGACGATTTCTTCGATCTGAAACAACAATTGGTAAAAGATCTAAACAGGTATGGTCCGCCCCATAGCGGCGGCTCACAGGTAAGCGAGCATGAGGCTGGTGATGAACCCTTGGATCTAAAAGGGACGCTGCACGAGCTTCAGGTCTACCGGGAAGAGCTGCAAACCCAAAATGAACAGCTACGAATCGCCTGGCACGACCTTGAAACGTCACAAAAGAAATATATGTATCTCTTTGATTTTGCGCCCACCAGCTATTTTACGATTGACCGAAACAGCGTGATTCGAGAGGTGAATTTAACCGGGGCCGAGATGCTGGGGTATGCCCGCCGCTATCTGGTTGGAAAACCCTTGCATCTATATGTGGCCCCGGAGTCGCGGGGTGTTCTGGCCATGCATTTTCGAGGGGTATTCAGAGGGATCGAAGCACCAATCGAAGTCCTGTTTTCAACGCAGAGTGGGCGGATATTTCCGGTCCTGCTTCAAAGCAGTTTGATTCGAGACGATTTCGAACAAAACCCCTACTGCTTGATGGCCGCGATGGACATCACCGAGCGCAAACAGACAGAAGATCAACTGCGTAAACTGTCTCAAATTGTCGAACAAAGCCCCAGTTCGGTTCTGATTATCGACACCGAAGGCACGGTTGAATATATCAATCCGGCGTTCACCCAAGCGACGGGCTATACCTGGACGGACATAGTTGGGGCGGATCTGGCCATCTTAAAATCGGGCGAGCACTCCCCTGAATATTATAAACGGTTATGGGAAATAATTCGCGGCGGTGGCGAATGGCGTGGCGATATTTGTATCAGGAAAAAGACGGGTGAGCTCTATTGGGAACTGCAATCCATTACGCCGATCAGAAACTCGAACGGCATGATCACGCATTACGCCATCGTTCGAATCGATGATACCGAACGCAAGCGGGCCGAGGAAGCCCTGCGGAACAGTAACCATCGTCTGGAAGAAACCCTGACCGAACTAAAAGCGACCCAGCAGCAGGTGCTGCAACAGGAACGGCTGGCGGCAGTAGGCCAACTGGCGGCCGGTATCGCCCACGATTTCAACAACATTCTGACCAGCATCCAGGGGTTTGCCGAACTGGTCCAGCTTCGGTCCGAACTGTCCGGGTCGGCCAAGTCGGATTTGGGTCACATTATTGACCAAACCGACCGGGCCGCTCATTTGATTCGCCAGATCCTCGATTTCAGCCGGATATCGATGCGCCAGCCGCGCCAGGTGTCTCCGGCGCCTTTCCTCAAGGAAATGATTCGGTTTCTTCAGCGTACGATCCCGGAAAATATCGATATCCGCCTGGAAATAGAAACCCAGAATTGTTTGATCAATGCTGACCCCACTCAGCTGCACCAGTTGCTGACCAACCTGGCCGTCAATGCCCGTGACGCCATGCCGGCCAGGGGCGAGCTGATCTTCCGCCTGTCCAGCCTCAGTCTCGAGTCTGGTCAGTCCCCGCCCTGTCCCGAACTCCCACCGGGCGAGTGGGTGGTTTTGTCGGTGATCGACACCGGCAGCGGCATCCCTGCCGAGATCCGGCCCTGAATATTTGAGCCCTTCTTCACCACCAAAGACGTCGGCCAGGGAACCGGCCTGGGTCTGGCCCAGGTCTATGGTATTGTGAAACAGCATGATGGTTATATTGAACTGGAAAGCGAGGAAGGTAAAGGGAGCACGTTTACGGTCTATCTGCCGGCCGTGCAACCCCAGGAACTCAGTCCGGTCGAAGAGGTGGTGGCCGAAATACCCCGAGGTCATGGTGAAACCGTATTGGTCGCCGAGGATGAGCCCATGGTGCTGGAAATCAGTAAGGCCCTGCTTGAGCATTTAGGTTATCACGTTCTGACGGCAACCAATGGTCAGGAAGCGGTTGACATATTTAACCAGCATCAGGACCAAATTGCCTTGATCCTGGCCGATATGGTGATGCCGCAAATGGATGGAGTCGATGTGCTGGAAGCCCTCCAGGCCCAGGATCCTGAGGTTAAAGTCGTGCTCGTCACGGGTTACCCGCTAGGAAAAGAGGCTCCGAAGGTCTTGGGTAAAGGGTTCATTAATTGGCTGCAGAAACCGATCAGGCTGACTCGGCTGGCCCGCGTCGTCGACCAGGTATTGAAAGATTCCAAAAAAAACGATCACACTTCGCCTAACCTGGCCAAGGCCGCTTCGCTTCCAAGCCAGAACCAGACTGAAGTTAAGGAATAGAAATTAAATAAGTTGCCCCACAATCTCGTTCCCAAACTCAGTTTGGGAACGAGATTGTGGAAGTTATTTAATCCACGATCCTAATCATGAAGACCATGAAGGGCATGAAGTTTTTTATTCTTCATAATCTTCATGCCCTTCATGGTCGAGCATTTTCTTGCCCAAAACATCAAGAATTGAATTGCAAAGGTACTAAATAGGGTCTTGACGGCTGGCCTATAAACCCTCTATAATCGATAATGTGAGAACGGGTGGTCAGCCGGTAAGATTCCCTATTTTTCCCAAAAATTCTCGGTAGATTTATATACCAATGGTTAGATTTGAGCGTAGGGATTCCGTAGTGTAAAAATGGTTGACAAGACCCGTTGACAGCGATATACTAACTTCTACAATAGTCAAAGTTGACTGTTGGGAGGAACCCCAATCGTGGTTTTAACAGATTGTTTCCAATTTCATAGACTAAATTAAAAACACCTCAGCGCATTCGTGTGCGGGTGTTTTTTTGTTCCTTAATACCCTTTATTCCCACTACTTATCATAAACTGACCAAATAACTTTAAGGAGGTTATTTACATGGATTCAGGGATGATCGGTAAGATTGAAAAGGCCATGCTCTATGCGCAGGAGCCTGAGCGAATTACGTTTGAACGATTTGAGGCCACCTTTAAGGGTGACCATAAACAACACGAGATCAGTTACCAGGATGGGCAGTGGCATTGTGACTGCCACTTTTTCGAAGCTCGAGGTGTCTGCTCCCACGTGATGACGTTAGAACGACTTCTTATAGGTTCCGTCAAACCGGCTGAAGCTGTCCCGATGCCCGCATAATAAAAGAATAGAATTTGAAGTTTCCAACCGCTACTTCGGTAGCGGTTTTTTTGTGCGCTGAGGGACAATGTTAACGGCCATTTTGCCGAATCTGGCCCCAATGGTAAAATATCGTCTATGCTCAAACATTGGAAGTTCTGGGTGGGCGCTGTTATTAGCGCCCTTTTTCTTGTCTATGCCTTACGTGGGCTTGATTTGAGCCAGGTTTGGAAAGACGCCAAGACAGCCAATTACTGGTGGATCATCCCCGGCGTGGTAGCCTACTTTATAGGGGTTTGGGTTCGGGTTTGGCGTTGGCACTACCTGTTACATCCAATTAAACCAATTCGTCTCCGGACCCTATGGCCGATTGTGGTGATTGGCTATATGGGCAATAATGTCTACCCGTTTCGGGCCGGCGAGGTAATTCGAGCTTACGTATTAAAGAAACAGGAACGGGTCAGTATCAGCGCCAGCATCGCCACCATCCTGGTCGAACGCATATTCGATGGCCTGGTTATGCTCTTATTCGTTTTCATAGCCCTGCCGATTGTACCGGGCTTACCGGCGTGGCTGCGTGAAACTGTCATTGCGGCCAGCCTCGCTTTTTTGGGGGCATTAATTACGTTTCTGATCATAGCCGCTCGCCCGGCAACCAGCCGGACCCTTTACCAACGGTTCATCAGCCGGTTTGCCCCAATCAGTCTGCAAGCCAAATTGCTGGTCCTGGCGGACCGCTTCATGGACGGGTTGAGCAGTTTGACCAGCTTTCGAAATATCATCATGGTCTTTTTTACGTCGGTCATCGTCTGGCTCCTGGAAACGGTAAAATATTGGTTTGTGATGGTCGCTTTTAATTTTTCCGTCAGTTTCTTTGCCTTGATGCTGATGAACGGCGTGGTCAACCTGGCGACGACGTTGCCATCTGCACCCGGCTATATCGGCACATTCGATGGACCCGGCATCGAGACCTTAAAAGTATTCGGCGTTGACCCGACCGTAGCTGCGGCCTATACCCTGGTCCTGCACGCGGCTTTGTGGCTGCCGATCACGCTTCTGGGCTTCTGGTATATGGCTTACGAAAGTTTTAGTTGGCGGGATTTCGACGAAGCTATCGAACAAGCCAGCCCTGACGCCGTCGTTGAAAGCCCCGTAACAGAAGGGGACCTGGCTCAAATGCCAGCCCACTCCGGCGAGTGGTAACTGGCAGAATTAGGGCATTTGAAATCACCTCACTTCGGAAAACGAGAATTTCATGAACATAGCAATCATCGGCGCGGGCGTAGCCGGACTGGCTGCGGCTTACGATCTGGCCGGAGCCGGTCATCAGGTAACCATGTTCGAGGCAGCGCCGGTTACGGGCGGCCTGGCTGCCGGCTTCAAATCCGAGCGCTGGGACTGGCACCTCGAACACTTCTACCATCACTGGTTCGAGTCCGATCACGACATCTTGAACTTGATCGACCAAATCGGTGCACGTGATAAGGTCTTCTTTCCCCGCCCGATTACCTCACTGTATGTCGATGGGCAAATCTACCCCTTCGACAGCCCGCTGCGGGCGCTGCTTTTCCCAAAGCTGCCCTTGATCCCTAAAATTCGGTTCGGCCTGAGCACGCTCTATCTGCGCTTGACCAAGAACTGGCGTCATCTCGAAAAAGAAACCGCGCATGAATGGTTAAAACGCACCCTTGGTCAGCAAGCCTATGAAATCGTCTGGGAGCCGTTACTGGTCGGCAAATTTGGCGATTATTACAAAGAGGTCAACATGGCCTGGCTGTGGGCCCGCGTCCACAAACGCAGTTACAAACTGGGCTATTTCAAGGGCGGCTTCCAGGCATTTGTCGATACCCTGACTCAAACGGTTCGGACGCAAGGGGTCCGCATCTGTCTCAATGCTAACATTACGAACATCGCGTCCCAACCCGACGGCAGCCTCCATATCCAGGAAGCCTCAACTCCCGCTTCTGCCGGAGCCCAAACTGAGCCACCTGCCCCCCAGGCGTTTGATCGCGTCCTGGTAACCGTGTCGCCCCAACTGCTGGCCCGGCTCGTGCCGGCGCTGCCCGATGACTACCTGGCCTCGCTCAAAAAGCTCAAATCAATGGGCGCCGTGGTGGTTATCCTGGCCTTAAACCATAGTTTGACCGAAGGGCATTATTGGATCAATCTGCCCAAGGATGAGAATTTACCCTTTTTGGCCCTGGTAGAGCACACCAACTACATCGACCGCCGTCATTACGGAAACGACCATATTGTCTACTGTGGCGACTACCTGCCCCCGGAACACGAGTATTTTACCCTGTCCAAAGACGAACTGTTGGCTCGATTTCTGCCGGTCCTGGCCCGCTTCAATCCCAACTTTGATGAAAGTTGGGTCAAAGAGAGCTGGCTGTTCCGCGCCAAATATGCCCAACCGGTGCCTCCGGTCAACCATAGTGCCAATATCCCGCCCTTGCAAACACCTATTCCGGGTCTATATTGGGCCAGCATGAGCCAGGTCTATCCCTGGGATCGAGGCACAAATTATGCCGTTGAGATTGGCCGCCGGGCCGCTCGTTTGATGATGAATAATTGACACCGGGATTCCACATGAAAATTCGCTCGATCACGGCATTCATCCCCGTAAGCTGGCCTGTTGACGAAGGCACGATTGCCAGTTGCAGCCGCTTTCTGACTGACGCCCGGCTCCGTCTGACCGACGCCGGTTTTGAAGTCCAAATGGTGAGTATGGCCACTCCGCCGTTCTTAGACGTGGTCGGTGATCCGGACGCGACCGTCTTACTTGATTTTGCTCAGACCGTCGATGCGATGGCCGCAAAGCATCATATCGACGCTGTTTCGATTGGGCCGGTGGTGGCGACCACGCCCCTATCGCTGCTGATGCCGATTCACGCGCTGCCCAAATTGATTGCCAAGACCGAGCGTATCTACTCCGGCGTGATGTTTGCCGATGAGAAAAGCGGCATTAATTTTTCGGCCGCTTACGTCTTCGCCGAGATGATCCAGCGGGTGGCGCAGTCCACGGCTGAAGGTATGGGCAACTTGCGTTTGGGAGCAATGGCCAATGTACCACCCCATATCCCTTACTTTCCGGCAGCCTATCATCAGGGCGGGCCATCCAGCTTTTCCATCGCCACCGAGGCCGCCGACCTGGCCCTGGACATCATCAACACGACCCAATCCCTGGCCGAAGTTCGCCAGCGTTTGGTCAAAACCATCGAAGGGATCGTCACCGATATTTTGAGCGTCGCCGATAACCTGGTCGATGACCATCAGATTCGTTTCAATGGGTTGGATTTTTCACTGGCCCCCTCAGCAGCCAAGGGCCTCAGCATCGGGGCTGCCATCGAAAAACTGGGCGTGGACGCCTTTGGCGGCAGCGGCAGCCTCTTTGCCAGCGCTTTTCTGGCGAACTGTATCCAGCGCGTGACCATGCCTCGCATCGGCTTTTCGGGCCTGATGTTGCCGGTGCTGGAGGATGAGGTTCTGGCTCAACGGGCCGCCGAAGGCCGTTTCAGCGTGAACGATTTGCTTCTCTATGCCGCCGTAGGGGGTGCCGGCCCGGATGCCGTTCCGATTCCGGGCAACACCAACCCGGATGAAATGGCCGCCATTTTTCTGGACCTGGCCGCTCTGGCGATTTCGCTGGGTAAACCCTTGATGGCCCGGCTGGTGCCCATCCCCGATCGGGCCGTTGGCGAAAAAGTTTCGTTGGATGCCAACCGGTTTGCCAGCAGCCGGGTTCTGCCGGTCAAGAATCTGGGGGCGGAGGCGTTGTTCAAACGAACGACGTTTCTTCAGTTTAAGCACAATTGAGACAGGACTTGGTTGGAACAGCCTAACCTGGCCAAGTCAGAACCAAACTCAAATTAACCATGAAGACCATGAAGGGCATGAAGTTTTTTTATTCTTCATGCCCTTCATGGTTGAATATTTTCTTGCCCAATAAATCAAAAAATAAATTGCACAGCTACTCATCAAAAATGGTGGACCACATGGCCGCCTTCAGATCCGCCAATGAATGAAGTCGAGGAAGCAGTGATTCAAACCCGGCCCCGGCCAGCAGGGTCAAGGTCGGGTTCAGGGTGTGTTTCGTGGTTGTCCAATCTTCAAAATTACCGTGGTCGCTAATGACCAGCAGCAGCGAACGTTCCAGATCCAAATCCGCCAAAATCCCCCCGATAAACGCATCCAGCAGCGCCAGGATTTCGAGCGACTCGGCCCGCTTGTTTTTGTGACCCAGCATATCGGAGTACCAAAACTCGAAAAAGGTCAGGGTATGATCGTTGGCCAAACGAGCCAGTTGCGCACCCGCTTGCCCGACGGTCAAGGGCGGCAGTTGCACTTCCGGCTCAGGCCAGAAATCGTTGCTGAGAAGCGCCGCAATGGCCCGGCCAGCCTGCAGGTCCTCGCTGCCGCGCAGTTTGAGGCCGGCGCGGTGGGCTGCCTGCGTATTAGCACTCAAGCGTCCCTTGCCCCGCCGCAGCCGATCCAAAAACCGGTGGGGGTAGGCATTGGCATACGCGACTGGCTGGCCGGCTTCCAACAGCACCTTGAAAATGCTGTCGTCCAGCATCGCCCGCAGCCGTTGGTCCGGATAGGGGCCGTAATGCTTGCCAATAGCCGCCGGTGCATTCTGGCCGGTCAAAATGGTGGTTTGCCCCGTAGCCGATTGGGGCAGCCCCTTGACGCCGAGCCGGGCATCGAGCCCCAACAGCGCCGCCCGGTCGGTGATCGTACCGGCCATGTCCAGGGTCACATGAGACACGCCCAGCAGCGACTGAAGCACCGGCAGCTCGACGTGCATAAACGGATTGACCTCGGGATCTGCTGCCCCGAGGCCAACACCGTCCAAAAAGACCACTACGATTGATTTTGTGACCATAGCCAGGTTAGCATTGCCCGTACTGTGAAAAAGTGCAAGCGCCTATCTACTCCGCAATTTTAACCGTAATTTCCAAGCCATTCCCCACGGGCACGGTCGCACTGTCAAGATTGGGGTGGTTCTGAACGTAGGTGCTGTAGTCGGCCAGTTCGTTTTCGTCGGTGACCACATCGTCGGCTACGAGGGTGGCCCCGGTCCCCATGCGTTTGTAGAGCACATCGAAGTACGTCTCGTACTGGCCGTAATCGCCGTCGATAAAGACGAAATCGACCGGCTCGTCTCGATGCCGCAGCAGTTCGCGCGCATCGCCGGTCAGGAATTCGACCTGGTCGGCCAGACCGGCCTGTTCAATATGAGCCTGCGCTTCAGCGGCCCTGGCCGCTTCGAGCTCGCATGTAATCACTTTGCCGCCGGTCAATGACGCCGCATAGGCCAGCCACAGGGTGCTGTAGCCCACACCGGCGCCGATTTCAACGATGATTTGGGCTTTGTTCGAGATCACCAGGATCAAGAGCAGTTTGGCCGCATCAGGGTGAATGATGTGCAGCCCTTCTTTTTGGTCCCGCATTTCGAGCTGGTAAAGCAGGTCAAACAGTTCTGGATTCATACGATTTCTCCCATTAGAAAATAATAAGAGGCCGGTGAGCAGCTCCCGGCCTCGAAGTTTACTGCGTTTGGACTGGGCCTAAAATGCCGCCGCCAGAATGTGGGCCGAGTTATTGGCGAATTCGATAAAGGGCTGGCCGACCAGGGCAATCAGCAGGGTCATGACCATGGTCACCGTGACCACCGAATTCATCACCACGCCGGGCCGAATCGGCGACTCGTCGGTGCCTTCGCCAAAGAAGACCAGCCGGGCGACACCGAAATAGTAATAGACCGAAACGACGCTGTTCAGCACGCCGATACCGGCCAGCAGATAAAGTTTCTGGTCGAGCGCCGCCCCAAACACGAACAGCTTGCCCATAAAACCGCCCGTGGGTGGAATGCCGATCAGGGACAGGAAGAAGACCAACAGGGCGATACTCAAGAACGGCGAGCGCCGGATCAGGCCGCCGTATTCGGAAATGTTAGCCGTGCCGGTCTTGTTTTCCATAATGATGACCACCGCAAAGACGCCCAGGTTGGTGAACACATAAGCAAACAAGAACAATAGCACCCCGTTCACACCGTTGGGCCACTGAGGCGATGCAGCGGCGGTCCAGGCGGCCAGGCCGATGATCATGTAGCCGGCCTGGGCGATACTGGAGTAAGCCAACAGCCGCTTCATATTGGTCTGCCACAGCGCGATCAGGTTGCCGACCGTCATGGTCAAGATGGCGACCAGCGACATCACGGCCGTCCAGTTGAAGTCGTAGGCGGGCAGCGCCACGACCAGCACCCGGATCAGCACGGCCAAACCGGCCGCCTTGGGTCCCACCGACAGAAACGCCGTAATCGGGGTAGGCGCGCCTTCATAGGCATCGGGCGACCATTGGTGGAAGGGAACCAGCGCAATCTTGAAACCGAAACCGGTCAAAATCAACAGCACCGCCGTGGTTATAAAGGCCAGGTTGACCGGGGCGCCGCTCAACGACGTTTTAATGCTAGCCAGATCGACGCTGCCGGTTATCCCAAACAATAAGGAGAAGCCGTACAGCATGACGCCGGAGGCCACGGCCCCGTACAGGAAATATTTCACGGCCGCTTCGGTCGAGCGGGCATCCTGGCGCAAATAGCCGGTCAGGATGTAACTCGTGATCGACAGAAATTCAAGCGAGAGGTAAATGAGCACCAGGTTGGTCGCGCTCGACAGGAGCATCAGGCTCAAGCCGGCGAACAGGGTCATAGCGTAAAATTCGCCCCGGAAAGGCGTATGCGCCTTAATGTAATCAACCGCGCTCAGGCCCACCAGGGCCACCGTCAAGGCCGATAAAATCTTGAAGAACAGGGCCAGGCGATCCACCGCCATCATTGGCACAAAATCACCCGCATCGGTGGCGATACCAAATTGGTCAGTGGCGACGGGCCAGATGTACAACGTCGCCAGCAGGGTCAAGATCGCGCCCAGGAACGCCAGCCAGGGCAAAACGATAGCCTTACGCCGCTCCCCTTTCCATGCAATCTCCAGCGTCAAAATTGCAAACGCCACAACCGTGATAATGACTTCGGGTAAAAGTAGGATAAAATCTTTCAAGTTCGACCTCCTACGCTGAGGTAGGGTTATCGCGTAACCTGGTGCATTTTTAACACAGAACTTATGCTAAACCTGACAGGTTTTAAGAAACCTGTCAGGTTTGGTAAGCCCAACAACCATGTTAACCAAGCACTAGAACAACGCTTCCAGAATGATGCTGTTGGTCGCGTTGATCGTATTCAGCAAAAAGGCGGGCGCAATGCCGATGGCGATCATGCCGATCACCAGGGGCGCCAGCGTCAGCAGCTCGAAGCCGGCCATATCCATTTTGAAGGGCCAGTGCTCGGCATCAAACAGCTTGGCCCATTTCTCTTCGCTGAATTCGCCCAGAAAGACGTACTGGATGATTTTGTAGAGAATATAGGCGGCCGTCAACACGATGGCGCTAATGCCGACAATGGCGAACACCGGGATGATGTGGAACGCGCCCCGGAAGACCAGGAATTCGCTGATGAAACCGGCCAACCCCGGCAAACCCAGCGAGGCAAAGGCCGTGACCATCATCACGCCGTAATAGACCGGCAGTTTGGCCGACAAGCCGCCGTAGGCTTTCAGGTCACGAGTGTGGGTCCGTTCGTAAATCACCCCGACCAGAAAGAAGAGGCCGCCCGTAATCAAGCCATGATTGACCATTTGTAGCACCGCGCCGTTGAGGGCGATGACCCGGCTGTTGTTGACCGCCTCTGACGAGGCCGGGAAGAAGGCGACCGCGGCGGCCAGCCCCAGCATAAAGTAGCCCATATGGCTGACCGAAGAGTAGGCGATCAGGCGTTTCAAATCCCATTGGGCCAGGCTGACCAGCGCCCCATAAATCATGCTGATAATGCCCAGGGTGGCGACAATATAGGCCATATTTTGGAACACGTTAGGAAAGAAGGGGATGAGGATGCGGATCATGCCATAGCCGCCCAGTTTTAGCAGCACCCCGGCCAGAATGACCGAACCGGCGGTTGGGGCGGCCGTATGCGCATCGGGCAGCCAGGTGTGGAATGGCCACAGCGGCACTTTGATGGCGAAGGCCACAAAGATGGCCCAGAATGCGGTCGTCACCAGGGCCAGGTTGGCCGGAGAGGCATCGTCCAGGATGGAGCCTTGCAGCGCCGCCGGGATTTCAGTGATATCCCAGGTGCCACCGGCAATGAAGATGGCGATGAAGGCCAGCAGCATGGCCACGGAGCCGACCAGGGTATACATAAAGAACTTGATGGCCGAGTACTGCGGGCGGTCTTTGGGCAGGCCCCAAATCCCGATCAGCAGGAACATCGGTACCAGGCCGATTTCCCAGAAGAAGTAAAACAGGACCAGGTCGAGCGACACAAAGACGCCCAGCATGCCCATCTCCAGCATCAGGAACAGGGCGAAAAATTCCTTGACCCGCTTGTGGATGACACGAGATGAGTACCACAAACAGAGCGTGGTCAACAGGGTGGTCAAAACCACCAGGGGCAGGCTCAGGCCATCGACGCCCATGTGATATCTGACCTGGATACTTTCAATCCAATTATAGTTCTCTGTGGCCAGAGCCAGGTATCCCCCCGAATCATCATAGCTGTACCACAAGAAAACCGAAATGGCTAACGGGATCACACTGACCAGGGTCGCAAAATTTCCGATCAGCAAATCCCGGTCTTTGGGAAGGAACAACATGATGAATAAGGCTCCCGCCAGCGGAATAAAAGTCATCAATGTTAAATATGGCATTGGGACCAAATCTCCTTGTTTGGTGATTGGTGGTTAAGAATTATCAATTACCAATTATCAATTATCAAACAAAAAACGGATATTCGCCGCTTACGGCAAGGCTGCGGCGGCCAGGCCCGGTACGGATAAGAAAGCCAGGTAGATGCCGGCTAAGATCAAGAAACCGATGACCAGGATCAACAGGTAGTTCTGGACGCGGCCCGTTTGCAGCAGGCGCATTTGCCCGCCGAACCAGCGGAAGGCATGCGGGATGCCGTTCACAAAATAGCCGTCGATGGCGGCCTGATCGAACACGCCGGAGCCGTCGGCCACCAGCCGGGTCAGGTTGCCCACAAAATTGACGATGGGGTTGATGACCCAATCGTAATCGAATTTACCGCTGAAGTTCGCCAGCCAGATGGTCGGGTAGATCAGCGCGCCGCGATAGAGTTCGTCGATATAGTATTTGTTGTAGAGCAAGGCAAAGAGCGGCTCGCCAATGAACGGGATGCGCTGGATGGGGTCTTTGGCTTCGGCGTCGGTCTGGCGGCTGTAGAGCCATGAGCCAAAAAGAAATACCAGGAACCCAATAATGGTCGAGCTGGCCGCCACTTGCAAGTTAAAGGGCACCGCTTCAAACGAAATCCCCGGTGCGGCCTCTTCGGCCAGGAGGTGAACCTCGCCGGCAAAGCCGTGCAACTGCGCGCCCAGGAAGGGGGCGTTGATGAAGCCGATAGTCAAGGCGAAGAAGGCCAGCACCAGCAGCGGCCAGGTCATGCGTCGACCCGGCTGAACGGCGTGTGCGGCCAACTCGGTACGGGGTTTGCCACCGAAAACCAGCCCAATCTGGCGGCCCATGTAGAACGCGGTGAAGACAGCCGCCACCGCTCCGGCGATAAAAACCCACATCGACAGCAGCTCGGGATGGTCGCCAAAGCCGTGTAGAAAGGCTTCGGCCAGAATCTCGTCTTTGCTCCAGAACCCGGCGAAGGGGAATATCCCGACCAGGGCCAGGGTGCCAAACAAATAAGCCCAGTAGCTGGCCCGCATCTTATGCCGCAAGCCGCCCATGTTGCGCATGTCCTGCGGATCGGTGTGATGGTCGTGGACGTGGTGGGCCCCGTGCTCCATGGCGTGGATGACCGAGCCGGAGCCCAAAAAGAGCAGGGCCTTGAAAAAGGCGTGGGTCAAGAGGTGAAAGACCCCGGCCAGAAAACCACCGATGCCCAGGGCCATCATCATGTAACCTAGCTGGCTGATGGTCGAGTAGGCCAGCACCCGCTTGACATCATATTGGGCCACGCCGATGGTCGCGCCTAACACGGCCGTGATCGCCCCGATAATGGCCACCCATTGCAGCGCCACGCTGCCCTCGACGGTCGAGAAGAGCGGCAGCATACGGGCCACCAGATAAACGCCTGCCGAAACCATCGTGGCAGCGTGAATGAGGGCCGAGACGGGCGTCGGGCCTTCCATCGCGTCGGGCAGCCAGACGTGGAGCGGGAATTGGGCGCTTTTACCGACCGCGCCGCCAAGGATGAGCAGCGCGCTCAAGGTGGCGACCGGCATGCCCCACAGGGCGGTTTCGGTCAAGTGCTCCAGCATGCGGGGTTCGAAAATGTCACGGAAGGTCAAGGTGCCGGCGTAACTCCACAAGAGCAGCATACCCGAAAAGAAGAGGACATCGCCGACGCGGGTGGTCATGAAGGCTTTCAAGGCGGCCAGGCGGGGCGGAATTTTATCCGGCCCGGCGTATTCCCAGAACTGCATGGTTTGCAGGAAGCCCCGGGGCGTCTCGATTTCTGCTTCATCGGGATAGGTTTTCTCGAACCAGAAGCCGATCAGCAGGTAAGAACATAGCCCCATAATTTCCCAGGCGATGAAGAGCAGCAGCAGGTTATCGGCGATGACCAGCATCAACATCCCGGCGGCAAAGAGCGAAATATAGGCAAAGAAACGGGCATAGCGGCCAAACTGCTCTTCATAGCCTTCCATATATTCGTGGGCGTAGATGAAGATCATCAGGCAGACAAAGGGCACCATAAAGAGCATGGCCGCAGTCAGCCCATCGACGGCGAAGCCGGTGTTGAAGACGCTGAAGCCGGTCGGCAGCCAGGGGATGCTCCGCTGCCAGCCGTCGACGTGGATGCCGTGGTGCGGGTCGGCCAGAAAGGTCCGTACCGTGCCGGCCACGATGATCCAGGAGTGGACCCAGGACAGACCAATGCCGGCTATTGCCAGATTGGCGCTGGCTTTCTTGTTGCGATTGAGCCCCAATACGATGATGACAAAAGCCAGCAGGGGGTAAACCGGAATCAACCAAATGAGGTCAAAGGAGTTCATAAAATATCACCATTTAGCAATTAAGTGACCGTCGGTAAATAAGGCTTAGGTTTCGGAGATTAGAGATGTCACCAATCTCCAATCTCTAGTCTCCAATCTCCCCACTCATTGTTTAAGGATGTCGAGTTCGTCCACAATGGCCGAGTGGCGCAGACGGTAGACGGCGATGATAATGGCCAGCCCCACGGCGGCCTCGGCGGCGGCTACGGAAATAACAATGATGGCGAAGACCTGCCCGCCAATGTTTTCGGGGGCGACATAGCGCCAAAAGGCCACCAGATTGATGTTGACGGCGTTGAGGATCAACTCGACGCTCATGAGAATGCCAATGGCGTTGCGATGGGAGAGCGCGCCATAGATACCGATGCAAAACAGGGCGGTGGAGACCATGAGCCACCAGGATAAGGGGA
>Ga0302046_10002336_pt1 | contig 17639 bp, 14 predicted proteins | sample RVTome_11_FD_200261 | JGI IMG/M metagenome (GOLD analysis project Ga0302046, IMG submission 200261) | Soil microbial communities from uranium-contaminated site in the Upper Colorado River Basin, Wyoming, United States - RVT147D111 (version 2) ...
GTGGGCCCGCGGGGTCTGAGGCTGAATCGGGGCCGACAGCGGCGTTGTCGGCTACTTCGACCTCGACAGCTCCCGGATCGTCTCCCCGAGCGCGATGATCGCGTCGTCGAGCTGGCGATCCGACAGATAGGGTGCCGGTCCCAGCCGGAGCACATCGTCCCGGTGATCGGTGAGCACGCCGCGAGCCCTGAGCCCGGCCCGCAGCTCGGCGGCCCGATCCGACCGGAGCGCCAGGAACCCGCCGATCCCGGCGAGCGGCACATCCGGACGGGTCACGATCGCGCGGTCCGCGTCGAGCTCGTCGAATCGCCGGGCCAGACGTCCCACCTGGTGCTGACTGACCTGGCGCAACAGCTCCGGGGTGAGGCCGCGGTCCGCGAAGAACTCGAGCACGGCGGCCGCACGGTAGTGGCTCGTGGGGTCGTACGTGCTGCCGGCGAACCGGTCGGCGCCGCCGCCGTATGCCACCGCTCCGGATTCGGACCCCGTCTCGAGGAGGCCGAACTCGGAGAACCACCCGGTGATGACCGGACGCAACGAACAGCCGGGCGGGGACCGGAGAAAGCAGTTCCCCTCTCCGAGCTGACAGTACTTGTACCCTCCGCCGACGACGAAGGCCCCCGCCAGTCCGCCGGCCAGGAGCGGGAAAGGGAGGGCGTCGAGAGCGTGGTACGCATCGATGAGGAGCGGCGCCCCGAGCCGTTCGCAGCGGTCGTGGAGGATCGCGAGGTCGGGAACGATCCGCGCATCACGGTACAGCACGCTCGACACGAGGGCCGCGGCCGTCCGCGCGTCCATCGCCGCGGCGGCCCGGTCCGCAAGCGACTCGACGGGGTCGACGGCCACCTTCACGATCTCGACCTCCTCCTCGCCGAGCCGGTCGAGCTGCCGCCGGATCGTGTGGAACTCGCCATCCGTCGTGACGAGCCGGGGGCGATCGCTCAACGACAGCGCCGAGAGGAAGCGGATCACCAGCTCGTGCGTGCTGCCTCCCAGCGCGTAGTCGCCGTCATCGGGTCGCCCGGTCACGCCCAGGAGCCGCGCGAATCCTTCCCTGACCGCCGCCGCCCGTGCGAACGCCTCACCCCACTTCTCGTCGACCAGTCGGGCGGCATCGTGCCATGCCGCCTCCTGTGCCGACAGCCCCACGTCGGGCCAGGCCTGGTGGGAGTGCCCGGTGAGCAGGAGCCGCTCACCCACGCGGAACTCCGAATAATCCGGCGCGAGCGCGTTCGGGTGCTCGAACAGGTCCTCGGGAACCAATCCCACCGCGTAGCCTTCGCGGGTCACAGCGACGTTCGGATGGCCCAAAGATCCGGGAAGATGGGCCGGTTCAGGGAGGTCGCCAGGTAGGGGGCACCGGTCGTCCCTCCTGTCCCGTGCTTCGAGCCGATCGTCCGCTCGACCATCTTCACGTGCCGATAGCGCCATTCCTGGAGCCCTTCATCGAGATCGATCAGACGCTCGCACAGCGGGACGAGCTGGGGGTCGCTCCGATACAGGCGGATGAGCTCCACCTGGACCTCCGGGGAGGGCTCGATGGGTCGGGTCACGTCGCGCTCGAGCGCGCTCGCCGGCATCGGGTACCCCGATGCGTCGAGAAACCCGAGCACCGCGTCCCACAAGGTCGGCTCCCCGAAGCGGCGCTCGATACGGGCTCGGGCGTCGCTCCCGGTCGGGTAGCGGTCGAACACCTCCTCGCGCTTGTTCCCCAGGAGGAACTCGAGCTCGCGGAATTGATAGGATTGGAGCCCGCTCGCCTCGGCGAGTCGGACCCGGAACGCGAGGAAATCGAGCGGCGTCATGGTCTCGAGGATATCGAGCTGGGCCACGAGGACCTTGAGGATGGTGAGGATCCGCTTCATCGAATGGAGGACGCGGGGCAGGTCTCCGCGGGCGAGCCGTTCACGCACGTAGTCGAGCTCGTGGAGTACCTGCTTGAACCACAGCTCGTACACCTGGTGGATGATGATGAACAACATCTCGTCGTGCTCGGCCGGCTCATCGCCGTCACCCGACTTCTCGACCTGGATCGACAACAGGTCGTCGAGACGCAGGTAGCTCGAGTAGGTCAAGTACTTGTCGTGGCTTTCGGGCCCACCATCTCCTCTGGTATCCCCCATCAGTATCCCCACTCGAACCTCGGCGTGTACCCGTCCAGCGAAGAGTACGGCGCCGGCCACGGGAGCTCGTGGCCGAGCGCGTACGCGGCGTGACGGGTCCAGTACGGCTCCCACAGGTGGGCGCGCGCCAGGCAGCACAGATCCGCCCGCCCGGCGGCGAGGATGGTGTTCACGTCCATGAACGACGAGATGTTGCCGACCGCCATCGTGGCGATGCCGACCTCGTTCCGGATGCGATCCGCGAACGGTGTCTGGTACTGGCGTCCGTACACGGGCCGCTGATCGGGCACCGTCTGACCCGCCGACACGTCGATGATGTCGGCTCCGGCCGCCCTCAGGTGCCGCGCGACTTCCACCGCGTCCGCGGGCCCCATGCCGCCGGGGAACCAGTCGACAGCCGAGATTCTGACCGAGAGCGGTCTCGGGTCCGGCCAGGCGCCCCGGACGGCGCGGAACACTTCGAGCGGAAACCGCAGCCGGTTCTCGAGCGACCCACCGTGCTCGTCGCTTCGGTGGTTCGTCAGCGGAGAGATGAAGCTCGCGAGCAGGTATCCGTGCGCGAGATGGACCTCGAGCAGATCGAACCCGGCTTCCTCGGCCATCTCGGTCGCACGGACGTAATCGGCGACCACCTCGGACATGTCTTCGGCCGTCATCTCGCGCGGCACGGGGCTGTGCTCGAACCACGGGATCGCCGAGGCGGAGATGGTGTCCCACCCGCCCGTATCGAGAGGCTCGACATCGCCCTCCCACGACAACCGGGTCGAGCCCTTCCGCCCCGCGTGGCCGAGCTGGATACCGATCTTCGCGTCGCTGCGACCGTGCACGAAATCGACGATCCGGCCCCAGGCACGCATGTGCTCGGGCCGGTAGAGACCCGTGCATCCGGGCGAGATGCGGCCGTCACGGCTCACGTTCGTCATCTCCGCCATCACCAGACCCGCCCCACCCACGGCGCGGCTGCCGAGGTGCACGAGGTGCCAGTCGTCGGCGGTTCCATCTTCCGCCAGGTACTGGCACATCGCGGATACCACGACGCGATTGTGAAGCACGAGATCGCGCAGTCTGAACGGTGTGAACATCGGCGGCGGCGCCGCTCCCTCGCGGGCCGGCGTCCCCGCCTGGAGCGCCGCGCGCCGCGCGAACCAGTCGTCGACGCGGGCCGTGAACGCGGGGTCACGCACCCGGAGGTTCGAGTGCGTGATCCGGAGGCTGCGCGTGAGGAGGTTGAAGGCGAACTGGATCGGCTCGGTATCCATGAAGCGCTCGGTGCCCTCGAACCACTCGAGGCTCGCCTGGGCGGCGCGCTGGACGCTCGCGACGTCGGGTCGTCGCCCCGCCTCGTACGCGGCCAGCGCAGCCGTGGCATCTCCGGGGTGCGCGAGCACCGCGTCCCTGAGCGCGATCGCGTCGATCATGGCCAGCCGGGTCCCCGACCCGATCGAGAAATGGGCCGTGTGCGCCGCATCGCCGAGCAGCACCACGTTTCCGTCGCACCAGCGCTCGTTCCTGACGGTCGGGAAGCGGCGCCAGAGAGACCGGTTACCGATCAGCGGGTGGCCGGCGAGCTCCTCCGCGAACATGGCCTCGAGATAGGAGACCGTGTCGCGCTCGGACAGGGTCTCGATCCCGGCCGCGCGCCACGTCTCTTCGGTGATCTCGACGATGAACGTGGAGATCGCGTCTCCGTCGCCCCGGCCGCCGCCCTCGGCCGCCGGCCGATACTGATACGCGTGGACGCGGAAGACTCCGTGGGGAGTGTCGCGGAAGTAGAACGTGAACGCCGGGAACGGCTTGCCGGTCCCGAGCCACACGAACCGGTTGGGCCGCTCGTCGATCCGGGGGCCGAACGCATCCGCGTGCAACTCGCGCACGGTGCTGTTGACCCCATCGGCGCCGACGATGAGGTCGGCGTCCTCGAACGGGTCGAGCGAGTCGACCTCGACGCCGAAGCGCAGATCGACACCCAGGTCGAGGCAGCGGCCGACGAGGATGTCGAGCAGGGCCGTGCGGCCCAGCCCGCTGAATCCATGTCCCGAAGACGACAGGCACTCTCCACGGTAGTGGATGTCGATGTCGTCCCAGTGGTAGAATCGCCGCCCGATCTCGTCGTGGGTGACGCGGTCCGCCTGCTCGAACTCTTCGAGCGTGGCATCGGAGAAGACGACGCCGAACCCGAACGTGTCGTCCGGCCGATTCCGCTCGAGCACCGTCACCTCGTTCGAGCTGTCGGCGAGCTTCATGAGGATCGCGAAATAGAGCCCGGCCGGGCCGCCGCCCACGCTGACGATCCTCATGCCGCGATCACCCGCGGTCGATCAGGTGCCGGGCCACGATGAGCCGCTGGATCTCCGTCGCCCCCTCGTAGATCCGGAGCGCGCGCACGGATCGGTACAGCCTGTCGACCGGGTTGTTCGCGAGCACGCCTCGCCCACCCAGGATCTGGACGGCCTCATCCACCACCATCTGCGCGGTCTCGGTGGCGAACGACTTGGCCATCGCCGCTTCGACGTCGGTACGCTCGGCACCCTGATCGCGCTCCCACGCCGCGTAATAGACGAGGAGCCGGGCGGCCGTCAGGTCGGTCGCCATTCGCCCCAACTTCTCCTGAATGATCTGGAAATCGGCGAGCGGCTTTCCGAACTGCATGCGTACCTTCGCGTGCTCGAGCGCTTCGTGGAGCGCCCGGCCGGCCATCCCGCACGCCGATGCCCCCACCGTCGGCCGCAGGCGATCGAGCGTGGCCATCCCGAGCTTGAACCCCTGACCCTCTTCGCCGACCCGGAGGCTCGCCGGGATCCGGCAGTTCTCGAGCGCGATCTCCCCGAGCGGGTGCGGGTCCGCCATGATCAGCGGCCGCACGAACCGAAACCCGGGCGAGCTCGCCGGCAGCAGAAACGCGGAGATGCCGCGCGCCCCGGCGTCGAGGTCGGTCGAGGCGAACAGCAGGTAGAAATCGGCGATCCCCGCGTTGGAGATTAACGTCTTCACGCCGTTCAGGACGTAGTGATCGCCGTCGCGGACCGCGGTCGACCGCATCGCCGCGACATCCGATCCTGCCTCCGGCTCGGTCATGGCGAACGCGGCGACGAGCTCGCCACGCAGCGCCGGTTCGAACCAGCGTGCCTTTTGCGACCGGTCTCCGGCGAGCGCCATGGGGGTGGTGCCCAGGGCCTGGAGAGCGAACACGGCGTCCGCGAGCGGCGAGAAGGCCGCCAGCGCCTCGCGCACCACGCAGCAGGCCCGAAAATCCTGGCGCCTGATGGGGTCGAGCCACCCACCGCCACCCAGAACCCCGCAGATCTCCCTCGCGCGCCGCCGGGCCGCATCGTCGTCATCCGCGTGGGCATGCTCGGCGAGCGTGCGACGGCCGAACTCGACCGCGCGCCGGGCGAGGTCCTCGTGCTCGGGGTCGAGAAAGACCCGGATGGGTCCGGTGTCGATCATCCGAACACGGGCTCCCGCCTGGCGACGAACGCCTCGTACGCAGCCCGGAAGTTCGGGTCCTCCATACACCGGGCCTGGTCACGGGCCTCCGCGTCGAGCGCTTCGGGGAGCGTCATGTGGGCCTCGGCGTCGAGGGCCCGCTTGGTGACCGCCAGGGCCCCGGAGGGTCCGCGCGCGAGCTTCTCGGCGAACGCCCTCGCCTCCTGGAGCGCTTCCCCGTGCGGCACCACCCGGTTGTACAGGCCGATGCGTTGACCCTCGGCGGCCGAGATGAACTCACCGGTCATCAGGAGCTCGGTGGCCCGCCCGAACCCGATGATGCGTGGGAGCAGCCACGACGCGCCCATGTCCGCGCCGGAGAGGCCGACCCGGGTGAACAGGTACGCGATCTTGGCTGTCTCCGAAGCGATCCGGACATCGCACGCGGTCGCGATGACCGCCCCGGCGCCGGCCACGGTCCCGTTGAGCGCCGCGACGACCGGGCGCCGGCACACCCGGATCGCGTGGATAAGATCGCATGTCATACGGGTGAACCCGAGCAGGCCCGCGGAGTCCATCTCGAACAGCGCCCCGATGATGTCCTCGACATCGCCCCCGGAGCAGAACGCGCGTCCCGCGCCCGTGATCACGACCGCCCTGACGCCGGGCTCGGTGTCGAGCGCGCGGAACGTGTGGCGGAGCTCATCGTAGACCTCGAACGTCAGCGCGTTCAGGCGCTCGGGGCGGTTGAGCGTGATCGTCGCCACCGACGTGGCGTCGTTGTGGTCGTACAGGAACGACTGTGGGCTCAGCGACACGTGCGACTCCCGATCAGGGGTCCGATGGATCCACGCGCGGTACGATCGCCGTGGCCTCGATCTCGAGCTGCGCCCCCGCGTCGACGAGCCCGCCGACCTCGAGCAACGCCATGGCGGGGAAGTGCTTGCCCATCCGGGAGCGGTACGCCTCACCGAGCCGCGGCAACGAGCGCCGATACTCGGCGAGATCGGTCACGTAGATGGTGAGCCTGCCGATGCTCGACGCCTCGCCGCCCGCGCCGCGGATGACGCTCAACACGCGATCGAGGGCGATCGCGAACTGGTCGACGAAGTCGCCGGTCTCGACGACGCCCGAATCGGCGCGCGCCGTCTGACCGGCCACGAACAGCAGGTCGCCCTGGCCGCGCCAGACCAGGCCGTTGTTCCAGCCCCGTGGCTCGCCGAGCTCGGGGGGGTTGAAGACCTCGAACGTCACCGGCTACCCCTTCATCGTGGTGGTCGTGCCTCCGTCGATCACGATCGCCTGCCCGTTGATTCCGCGGGCCTCGTCACCGCAGAGAAACGCCACGGTCGCCGCGACCTCGGCGGTCGTGATGAGCCGCCGTTGCGGGGTCGTCTCGAGGATCGCCGCCAGCGCCTGGTCGGCATCGAGCCCTGTCTTCTCCATGATGTTCGCGACCGTCGCGTCGGTCATCGGTGTGTCCACGTACCCGGGGCAGACGGCGTTCACCGTCACGCCGGTGCGCGCCACCTCCGCCGCCGCCGATCGGGTGAACCCGAGGACCGCGTGCTTGGATGCGGCGTACCCGGCGATGTAGGCGGCTCCCCGCAGGGCCGCGACCGAGGCGACCGTCACCACCCGGCCCCAGCGTCGCTCGATCATTCCCGGCAGCGCCGCCCGCGTGCACAGAAACGGTCCCGTCGCGTTGACGCTGAGCAAACGGTTCCACTCGTCGAGCTCGAGCCGGCGAACGGGCGCCGCGCTCGCCACGCCGGCGTTGTTCACGAGGATATCGACCGATCCGAGGCGCTCCGCGGCCCCGAACAGATTCTCGATATCCCGCGGGTCGGAGACGTCGCAGCGCATGGCCCACGCGTCGGCGCCTCCGGATCTCAGCGCCGTCGCGATGTCCTCGATCTCCGCCGAGCTCCGCGCCGCGACCACGACGCGCGCGCCCCGCTCGGCGAGCAGCCGCGCGACCGCGGCGCCGATACCGCGTCCGCCCCCGGTCACGACCGCGCCCCGGCCTTCCAGACGTCGATCAGTCATCCAGCCCCAGCGCCTCCACCACGGCCTCCTCGAGTATCCGTCCCAGGAGCTCGATCGTCTCCATCCCTTCGGCCGCGGTCGCCTCCGCGGGAGAGCCGAAGTAGGCCCGCGGGCCTCCCGCCGCCTGAAACGAATCTACGCCGTCGGCGATCGCTCGAGAGAGAGAGACAGGATTCGCTGGCAGCTCCGCCATGATGCCGTCCCGTACACGCTCCGGAGATCGCGCGAGGACGATCGAGCCTTCGTACCGGCCCGCGTGGCAGGCGCCGCCCCGGAACTCCTCCGTCAGCCGGGAGCCCCACGGGCGGCGGGTGACATCCGGAAACGCCACCGCCAGAAGCCCGCGCTCGCGGATCGCGTCGGCGGCGGCGTGCAGAGCCCCGAGCTGTCCGGGGTCGAAATGCGCGTTCGCGATGGCCAGGGCCCCGATTCCCGCCCGGTGCACGCCGGTCGCCACATCGACGACGAGGGATGCGAGCGTCTCCGGCGCGATGCCGATCGTACCGGGAAACGATGCGGCGTACGCCGCCGGGGCATACGCGAGTGGGGGAAGGAGCACGGCCGTCAGCCCGCGTCCCGAGAGCAGGGCCGCCCCGGCCTCGGCCATCGCGACCGCGATCGTGACGTCCGTATCGAGTGGAAGGTGCGGCCCATGCGCCTCGATCGCGCCGGTGGGCAGGATGGCCACCGCGCGCGCGCGGTCGAGGTCTCGGACTTCCTCCCAGGTGGCGTCGGCCAGGTTGAGGACGGGCATCCTGCCCGGTAACGCCGTGCCTCGGGCGGACGCAACCCCGGACACGGGGTGGGCGCGGCGGCGGCGCGCGATTGACCACGCCGCGCGGCGGTCCATACCCTTCCGCATGTCGTACGAGCCCCCGGAGAGCTTCAACATCGCCGACTATTTCCTCACCGACCGTCTGCGCGAGGGGAGGGGGGAACGGCGCGCGTTGCTCTCGCCCTCCGGAGAGCACACGTACGCCGCCGTCGACGACCTGTCACGCCGGTACGGGACGCTGCTGCGGCGCAGCGGCGTGCGTCCCGAAGACCGCGTGCTGATCGCGCTCCCCGACGGCCCGGAGTACGTGGCGGCCATCTTCGGCACGCTGATGATCGGCGCGGTCGTCGTGATGCTGAACCCGCACCTCAAGCGCGACGAGATCGAGTACTTCTTCGAGTACACCCGGGGCACCGTCCTGCTGGTGACCATGGACCGCGCGCCGTTCTTCAGGGAAGCGGCGGACCGCGCGCGGGACCGGGGGGGACCGGGGTCGGAGGCGTGTGCCCCGGACGAGATCCTGATCGTCGACGACCGGGCGTTCACAGATCGCGCCCGGGCGGTGTCCGTCGAGCTCGAGACGTTCCCGACCCACCGCGACGACCCGGCGATCTGGCTGTTCAGCGGCGGGACCACGGGCCGGCCCAAGGCGGTGATCCAGACGCACACGTCGTTCGCGAACACGACGGAGTGCTATGCGAAGGGGGTGATCGGGTACGCGGAGACCGACGTGACCCTGTCCGTTCCGAAGCTCTTCTTCGGGTACGCGACGGGCTCGAACCTGTTCTTCCCGTTCTCCGTCGGCGCGACCGCCGCCCTGTTCCCCGAGCGCGTCACGCCCGATGCGCTGTTCGCCCGGATCGAGGAGTTTCGGCCGACGATCCTCGTCAACGTGCCCACCATGATCAATCAGATGCTCGCGCACGACGGCGCCGGTGCCCGCGATCTCTCCAGCCTGCGGCTCGCCACGTCGGCCGGCGAAGCGCTCCCGGCAGAGCTCCACCGCCGCTGGAACGATGCGTACGGAGTGGACCTCCTCGACGGCCTCGGGACGGCCGAGATGTGGCACGTGTTCCTGTCGAATCGCCCGGGGGACGTACACCCCGGCACCCTCGGGAAGACCGTCCCCGGGTTCGACGTGCGGGTTCGCGATGCGGACGGTGTCGACCTGCCCGATGGCGAGATCGGGTGGCTCTGGGTCCGGGGAAACTCGCTCGCGCTCGGGTATTGGCAACGGGCCGGGAAGACCCGGGCCGCCTTCCGGGGCGAGTGGTACGTCTCGGGCGACATGGTCGTGAGGGATGGTGAGGGCGTGTTCACGTACTGCGGGCGGGGTGACGACATGCTGAAGGTGAAAGGGAAGTGGCTCTCGCCGAAGGAGGTCGAGAACTGTCTGCTCCAGCACCCGAGCGTCCGCGAGGCGGTGGTCGTCGGCACCCTGGGCCCCGATGGTCTCACCGCACCGGTGGCCTGGGTCGTACCGGTCGAGGGGTCCGACGACGATCTGGCCGCGACACTTCCCGGATTCGTGGCGACCCGGCTGGCTTCGTACAAGGCGCCGGCGGTGGTCCACATCGTCCGGTCACTGCCGCGGACCCACCTCGGCAAGGTCGATCGCGGCGCGTTGCGCGGCCGCGACGGGACCGACCCCGACAGCGAGGCCGGGTCGTGAACCCTCAGGGACGTGAAGGGCCTGCTATGGGTGGGCCGCCGCAGCCACGACCGCGCGGATCGCGTCGCCGTCCACCTCCGTCCGACGGTATTCGTCCGGCGCGTACGAGCGGCCCATCGCGATCCCCTCTCTCCGGAACGCCATGCGACTCGAGGCGACCCGCCCGGCGTAGACGTGGATCTGGCACACCTCCGGAACCGACAGGATCCGTGTCACGTTGCCGGCCCTGATCCCACCGCCCGGCATGATGCCGACCCTCCCGTCCGCCGCCTTCGCCAGCGCCGCGATCGACTCCAATCCCTCGACCGCCGTCGCGCGTTGACCCGAGGTGAGTATGCGATCGCACCCGAGGTCGACGATCGTCTCGAGGGCCTCGAAGGGGTCCCGGCACAGATCGAACGCCCGGTGGAAGGCGATCTCGAGCCCGTCCCCGGCGTCGACGAGGGGCCGCAACCGCTCCGCATCGACGCGGCCGTCACTCGTCAGCAGACCGAGGACGATGCCATCGGCCCCGGCGCGACGTGCGGCCTCGATGTCGGACGCCATGATCTCGATCTCGAGGTCGGAGTACAGAAAATCCCCGCCCCGCGGCCGGATCATCACCATCACCGGAACCGCCACGCTCGCGCGCGCCCGCACGATCTCCCCCCAGCTCGGCGTCGTCCCGCCCTCGACGAGGTTGGCGCACAGCTCCACGCGTCCGGCCCCGGCGGCCGCGGCGGCGATGGCGTGCTCCGCCGACGCCACACAGACCTCCACGAGCGTCACAGCAGGGCCATCACGAGCCCACTCCGAATCTTGGGCTGGAACCAGGTCGACTTGGGGGGCATCATCCGACCCTGCCGGCACACCGCGATGAACTGTTCCATCGTGACCGCCGGTAGCGTGACCGCCAGATCCGCGTGCCCGCGGTCGACTTCGCGCTGGAGCCACGCCGCGTCCTTGTTGGCGCCCACGAACGTCAGCCGGTCGTCGGCGGGGTCCTCGATACCCAGAGCCTCGCCGAACAGCGCGCGCTGCACGATGTCGTGATCGATCGAGGCGGCCGCGTCGCCCGGGTCGAACGAGCCCGCTCGGGGAGCGATAGCGATCCAACCGATCTCGCGGGCGTACAGCCCGACCGAATGCGTCCGCTCGGGCTGGTAGGGGACGTGGTCCGGGGCCCCGAGCGGCTCGAAGGCCCCATTGGCGCCCGACACGAGCCCGGCGATCCCATCGGGCGTCCGGGGCTCTCCGTAGCTGACGAGCCGGTTGTATGGTGCGATCCCCATGCGGTCCGCCGGGAAGAACACCGCGAGGAAATGCTCGTACCCGAGCATCGCCGCGGCGGCGCTCCGGTGGTTGCCGTCGGCCACGTAGGCCTCGGGCTCCCGGGACAGGAGGTGTTGAAAGCGCGCCACGGCCCCCGGCTCGCCGACGAGCCAGATCCGGTGCCCGTTGCCCGCGGCGTCGGACGCCTCGAACGCCGGCTCCATGCTGTCGGCGTAGCGCTCGAGCGCCCCGGCCAGCGCCCCGGCTCGGTCAGGAACCGCATTGTTCACCGTGCCGATGATGGCCCCGGTCGCCTCGATCAGCCGGGCCCGCCCGCGCGCCTTCGCTTCGCGCACGCCCTCATTGCGGATGATCGGCGCAGCCGGGTTTCGGTCCGTTCGAATCTGGTCCGTGCGGGCCAGCCCCCCGATCCCGATCTGCCGGACGTCGGGGCGGAGGGGGTCTTCGATCTCGTATGCGAACAGGCACCTGGCCGTTTCCCGGGTGAGAGCCGACCCGATGAGCACCTTCATGTTCGCCGCCGCACGAGCGAGCGCCGCCGGTGAGTCACCCTCGCCGATGTCTTCCGGCGACGGTACAGCGCAGTGCGCCATCGTCACCGCGAGCACGCAACGCGGCCGGATCTGGAGCAGCTCCCAGATCTCGCGGTCGCTCTGGAACTCGTCGTAGTTGGGGGCCCCGACCTCGCCAGCGGCCTCGGAATCGCGGGGCACCAGGGCGCGCGGAATCGGGTGGATCGAGATCATCGCGTCACGGCATCGCTTCGAGGATGGCACGGCGCCAACATAGTACGGGTGATAGGTCACGGGAGTCTCCCATGCCGACGGTCACTCCCGTTCGGTGTCCAGCAGCTCGAGCGTCCGGGTCATCTCCACCAGTCGGACGAACTCGGATCTATACCCGTGCGGATCGGCTCCGACGGCGCCGCGGGCCAGACGAATGACGTCCGCGAGGCCGAAGTCCCCGCAATGTTCGGAGTCCCGGAGCAGCATGCCGAATGCGGCCACCGAGGCGGCGAAACGCACGTCCCCGGAAGCCCTCGTGACCGCGTCGCGGACGGGGTGGTCGATGAGACGGCTTCGAACGCCCTCGGGCGCCTTGTACCTGAGCTTGACGAACATGAGCTCGGGGGAGGCGTCGCCGAATGACGACGCCTCTTCACGATCGCGCTGGGACCCGCCGGGACGCGTGTAGCGCAGCGGATCGACAGCATGCGACGCCACCCCGGGGGCGCCGATGGGCACGATCTCGTACAACGAGGTGACGGTGTGCCCCGCGCCGAGCTCTCCGGCGTCCTTCGTGTCGTCGTTGAAGTCCTCCGCCGCCAGCAACCGGTTCTCGTACCCGATGAGCCTATACGCCTGCACGCGCGCCGGGTTGAACTCGACCTGGATCTTCACGTCCCTGGCGATCGTCAGCAGCGTTCCACCCATCTCGGTGACCAGCACCTTGCGGGCTTCGAGCAGATCGTCGATGTAGGCGTAGTTGCCGTTCCCGTGGTCGGCGATCGCCTCCATCTTCGAGTCCTTGAGATTCCCCGTCCCGAATCCGAGCACGGTCAGGAACGTCCCCTGTTCCCGCTTCTGTTCGATCATCCGCGTCATCTCGGCATCGCTCGACGCTCCGACGTTGAAGTCTCCGTCGGTCGCCAGGATGATCCGATTGTTGCCGCCCCGGATGTGGCTCTCCGCCGCCACGCGATACGCGAGTCGGAGACCGGCCCCCCCCGCGGTCGACCCGCCGGCTTCCAGTCGCTCGATCGCCTCGAGGATCCGTTCCCGACGCGACCCGGGAGTGGACTCGAGCACGAGACCGGCCGCTCCCGCGTACACGACGATCGCCACCCGGTCATCGGCCCTCAGCTCGTTGACGAGCAGGCGCAGCGATCTCTTCAGGAGCGGGAGCTTGTCGGGAGACTGCATCGAGCCCGAGACGTCGAGGAGGAAGACCAGGTTCGAAGGGGGCAGATCCTCGGGATCGACCCTGCGCCCCTGTATTCCGATACGGACGAGGCGGTGTTCTTCGTTCCAGGGCGCGATGACGACATCCGTGGCGATCGCGAACGGGTGCTCACCCCGCACGTCGGGATAGTCGTAGGGAAAGTAGTTGACCATCTCCTCGATCCGTACCGCGTCGATCGGCGGTCGAACGCCGTCGTGGATGAAGCGCCGGATGTTGGCCCAGGACGCGCGGTCCACGTCGATCGAGAACGTCGACAGTGGGTGGTTGCCCGGAGTCAGCCAGCCGTTCTCGTCTATGAGGGCGTAGCTCTCCGTGTCGAGCTCCGGGTCGCGATACGGGGAGGCGGCGCGGGGCAGGGCGGCCCCCGCAAGACCGAAAGCCGCCTCCGATTCCGCCGCGGGCGGGAGCGGTCCCCGCGTTTCATCGTTCTCGCGCCGGGACACGACGATGTCCTGAAGCTTCAGGGCAGATTGCTCGAGCTCGAAGTCGACGGTCTGGGTGGCGGCGCCGGAGACGGTCACGGTCCTGCTGGTCTCGGCATAACCGACTAATCGGACCGTGATCGTCAGCTCCGAGCCGACGGCCGACTCATCGGTCAGCTCGAGCGAGTAGCGGCCGGCGCCGTCGGTCAGCGTACCGATGAGGGTGCCGGCGAGGAACACCTGTGCGCCGCCGATCGGGTGACCGGCCGCGGCGTCCCGCACACGTCCACGGATCTCGATCGCGGGTGCGGCGGACAGGTCCGGGCGGTGGGTTCGGCCGCGGATCTCCCCAGCGATAAGGGTGCCGCGACGATCGGCGCGGCGCACAACAGAACGAGCGCCCTGGATCTCATGGGTCTCCTCCGTGAGTGTGGGGGCGGCGCGCGCCCCTCCAACCCGATGACGATCGAGAGCCGGCCCGGTGCACACGTACACGCAAGAGGCTCCGCGGGCGCTGACGTCGACCCGTTGCGCGACACGGGTCGACGCGGAATCATGCCCCATGACCTCTACCCGTCTCGCTCGCATGGTCCGTCTGGTGGCCGTCGGTTCGGCGGCGGCCACCCTCGGCGCGTGCATCGTGGCTGCCGCGGGCGCGGGGGCGGGGGGGGCGCTCTACGTGACGAGCCGCGGGGTCGAATCGATCGTCCCCGCTTCGATCGAACTGGTGGCCGAGTCGACGGACCGGGCATTCGCGGAAAAAGGCATCATCCGCAGTGGGCTCTCCGTCGACGACAACCGTGAGAAACGAGTGATCCGGGGCAAGCCCGAGAGCGGGGATCCTGACGTCACGGTGGAGATGGAGACGCAGGACTCGGGCTCCACCCGGATCGAGGTGACCGCCCGAACCAGCGCCCTGGGCTGGGACAAGGAATATGCGCGCGCGGTCCTGGAGCGAATCGTCGAGCTGTCCTCATGAGCGGGCGACCCCCGACGGGCGACCCCTGTCGGGGGGCGATCAGAGCCGACGCAGCCACCCGTGCCGGTCCTCGACCTCGCCGCGCTGAATCGCCAGTAGCGCGGTCTTGAGACGATCGGCCACCGACCCCTCGAACTCCTCCAGTCTCACGTCGACCCCGTCGAGACCGAGACGGTGGATCGGCGCGACCGACGCCGCCGTACCCAGACCGAACGCCTCCGTCAGCGTTCCGTCGCGACTCGACAGGACCAGCTCCTCGACCGAAATCCGCCTCTCCTCGCACGGGATCCCGAGGTCCGCAAGCAACACGATCGCGGAATCGCGCGTGATCCCCGGCAGGATCGTCCCCTCCAGCGGTGGGGTCACCGCGGTCCCGTCGATGACGAACATCACGTTCATCACGCCGCATTCCTCGACGTACCGCTTCTCGATGCCGTCGAGCCAGATCACGTTCTGGTAGCCGGCCTCCTGAGCCTCCCGGGTCGCGAGGAGCGTGCCCGCATAGTTGCCGCACGGCTTGATGTCGCCGGTCCCGCCGGGGAACGCCCGTACATACCGCCGCGTGGTCACGAGACCGAGCTCCCCGCCAAAATACGGCCCGACGGGCGCCGTCATGATCACGAACTGGAAGCCGGAGCCGGGCTCGACCATGAGGTCGTCATCAACGCAAAAAAATGTCGGCCTGATGTACAGAGATCCCTGGTGAGGCTCGGGCATCCACACCCGGTCGACGTCGATCAACTCCACGAGAGCGTCGAAGAAGAGATCGTGGGGGACGGCGGGCATGGCCAGGCGGGCAGCCGACGTGTTGAGACGGCGCCAGTTGGACTCCGGGCGAAACACCGCGACATCGCCGTCCGGCGTCTTCTGTGCCTTGAACCCTTCGAAGACCGACAATCCGTACTGGAGCGCGCGGGCGGCCGGCCGAAGCCCCAGGGGTCCGTAGGGGCGGAGCTCTCCATCGGTCCACATACCGTCCTGGCAGCTGGCCACGAACATGTGGTCGGACCAGATGCGTCCGAACGGGAGCGCGTCGAAATCGATCGCCCCGCGCCGGGACGCCTCCACCCTCGTTACCGGGATCGAACCGGTATTCGTCGACATGGTCACTCTCATTTCTGGAGACCCGCCACAGGCTGATTCGTCCCGCCGCTCCCGTCAATCCCGCGGATGGCTCTTTCTGTCGTCTCGCGGACGGCGCAATGGTCGGCTAACGTGGGAACAGTCTGCCCTGGTCAGCCGCCGACCGGAACCACAGGAGGCCTGGTCAATGAGAGTGACCCTCGCGCGCGTGGCGTTGGTGATCGCGTTTTCCGCCTGTTCGGAATCGATCGCTCCCGGGCCCGACGGTCGGCCCGCCGACGCGCCCTCGCCGGCCCTCAACGCCGGCACGTCGATCGCGAACCGGTACATCGTCGTGTTGAGAGCCGGGGTCGCCAACGTGCAGACGGCGGCGATCGCCCTCGCCTCGACGTACAGTGGAACGGTCCACTTCACGTATGACCGCGCCCTGCGTGGGTTCGCGATCGAGATGTCGGATGTGGAGGCCGCCCGTCTGGCTGCCGACCCCAGCGTGGCGTACGTGGAGCCGGACCAGGTGGTGACGATCGGGTGGGCTCCCCGCGTGGCGATCCCGAACCCGCCCTCCTGGGGACTGGACAGGGTAGACCAGCGGAATCTGCCGCTCGATAGCGATTATTCGCCCCCGGCCAGCGGTGCGGGGGTAACGGCATACGTCCTGGACACCGGAATCCTGAACACGCATTCGGATTTCGGTGGCCGCGTCCGGCTGGGCCATTCCTCGTTCGGCGGGTCCCCCGTCGATTGCAACGGCCACGGCACGCACGTCTCCGGCACCCTCGGTGGAGCCACGTACGGAGTGGCTCCCGGGGTCGCCCTCGTCGCCGTTCAGGTGTTGGATTGTGCGGGAAACGGCTCGACCTCGACGGTGCTCGACGGGATCAACTTCGTGATCGGCGACATACCGGGACCCGCGGTCGCCAACATGAGCCTGTCCGGGGGAGCGTCGCCCGCCCTCGATCAGGCCGTTCAGAACATGATGAACGCGGGCGTGTCGACCGCTGTTTCGGCCGGAAACGGGAACACGCTCGGGGTTCCCGTCGACGCGTGCACCGTGTCGCCCGCCCGGCTCCCCGCCGCCAACACCGTGGGCGCCAGCACGATCAGCGACCAGAGCGCGTCCTTTTCCAACTTCGGGACCTGCGTCGACCTCTACGGCCCCGGTGTCTCGATCGTTTCGGCGTGGTACACGGGGAACAACGCGAGCGCCACCCTGAACGGGACATCGATGGCGTCACCTCACGTGGCCGGCGCCGCCGCACTGTACCTGGAGGGAAATCCGACGGCATCCCCCGCGACGGTGTCGTCCGTGATCCTCGGGGCCGCCACCACGGGTGCCATCTCGAACCCCGGTCCGAACACCGCGAACCGGCTGTTGTTCGTCGGGAGCTTCGGGGGTTCGCCGCCGCCGCCACCACCACCACCACCGCCGCCGGGCGGCGAGACGCTGACCATCATCGGTCAGAGCGCGACGACGACGACGCTCGAGCTGGTGTACACGGGCCCGGTGGGCGGCGCCATCGGTGCCCGGCTCGGACCGAACGGCGGGGCGGCCCCATCCCCGCCGACCTGTCCGCCGTTCTATACCGCGTCGAACCCGCAGCCGTCACCGGCGACGACGGTGTGTCAACGACAGCAGCAGGACCGGCAGGTGTGGGCGGTGATCGACGAGCCGGGTGGGACGTGGCGCTCGATCGGTCCGGTCACGGTCCCGGGAACGGCCACGCCGCCACCGCCGCCACCACCGCCGCCACCACCACCACCGCCGCCGCCACCACCACCGCCGCCGGGCGGCGAGACGCTGACCATCATCGGTCAGAGCGCGACGACGACGACGCTCGAGCTGGTGTACACGGGCCCGGTGGGCGGCGCCATCGGT
>Ga0302046_10002337_pt1 | contig 17635 bp, 19 predicted proteins | sample RVTome_11_FD_200261 | JGI IMG/M metagenome (GOLD analysis project Ga0302046, IMG submission 200261) | Soil microbial communities from uranium-contaminated site in the Upper Colorado River Basin, Wyoming, United States - RVT147D111 (version 2) ...
TAGAGCGGGTTGGTGTCGGCGTGCACGGTCTGGATGCGCGCCGAGTAGTCGACGTGGGTGATCGCCGGCACCGTCGAGCGCGGCAGCTTGAGACGCGCGATGCCCTGCAGATCCTCGTGCCCCGCCGCGAGCGGCAGGCGGTGCTCGGCGCGCACGTCCGCGACCAGCAGCATGTAGGGCGAGTCGGTGTCGAGCTCGAACCACGCGCCGGCGTGCTCGCTGAGCACGCTCGGCGCGAACGGCCGGAAGCTCTCGCGGTACTTGATCTTGAGGTTCATCACCGACTGCATCGCCGGCGAGCGCGGGTCGCCGAGGATGCTCCGCCCGCCGAGCGCGCGCGGGCCGAACTCCATGCGGCCCTGGAACCAGCCGACGACCTTCTCGGCGGCGAGCAGCCGCGCGGCGCGGTCGACGAGGGCCTCCGCCCCGGGCACACGGTCGTAGACCGCGCCCGCCGCGTCGAGCGCGGCCGCGATCTCGTCGTCCGCGAACGCCGGGCCGAGGTACGAGCCCTGCATGTCGTCGCCGCCCGTCCGCGGCGCGCGCTCGTTCCCGAGCACCCGGTGGTGGACGGTGAGGGCGACCCCGAGGGCGCCGCCGGCGTCGCCCGCGGCCGGCTGGATCCACAGGCGCTTGAACGGCCCCTCGCGCAGCAGGCGGCCGTTGCCGACGCAGTTGAGCGCCACGCCGCCCGCCAGGCAGAGGTTCTCCATACCCGTCACCTGGTGCACGTGGCGCGCCATGCGCAGCATGATCTCCTCGGTGACCACCTGCACCGACGCCGCCAGGTCCATCTCGCGCTGCGTGACCTCGGACTCGGGCTTCCGGGGCGGGCCGCCGAAGAGCTCGTCGAACGCGCCGTTGGTCATGGTGAGGCCGTGCAAATAGTTGAAGTAGCGCATGTCGAGCTTGAACGAGCCGTCGTCGCGCAGGCGCACGAGCTTCTCGAGGATGACGCCGGCGAAGCGCGGCTCGCCGTAGGGCGCGAGGCCCATCACCTTGTACTCGCCGGAGTTCACCTTGAACCCGGTGTAGTAGGTGAAGGCCGAGTACAGCATGCCGAGCGAGTGCGGGTAGTGGAGCTCGGCGAGGAGCTCGAGCGACTTCCCCCGCCCGACGCCGTAGGACGACGTCGCCCACTCGCCGACGCCGTCCATGGTGAGGACGGCGGCCGCCTCGAAGGGCGAGGGGTAGAACGCGCTCGCGGCGTGCGACTCGTGGTGCTCGCCGAAGAGCAGCTCGCCCTCGAAGCCGTCGAGCGCGCGCCGGAGCGCGTCGCCGGTGAAGAGCTTCTCCTTCAGCCAGACCGGCATCGCGGCGAGGAACGAGCGCAGCCCGCGCGGCGCCACACCGAGGTAGCTCTCGAGCAGGCGCTCGAACTTGAGGAGCGGCTTGTCGTAGAAGGCGACGTAGTCGAGGTCGGCGGCGGCGAGGCCGCCGGCACGGAGGCAGTACGCGACGGCGTGGTGGGGAAACCCGGCGTCGTGCTTCTTGCGCGTGAAGCGCTCCTCCTGCGCCGCCGCCACGATGGCGCCGTCGCGGACGAGGCACGCCGCCGAGTCGTGGTAGTACGCCGAGAGCCCGAGGATCGTCGTCATCGAGACGTCAGAACTGATGGCGGTAGCGCGCCGGGTCGACAGGCTCGCGCGGGCGCTCGGCCCAGTCGCTGCCCGCGGAATCGCCGTCGAGCCGGCGGTCGAGGGGGTCGCGGAAGAGCCGCATGATCAGCCCGATGGGCGTCAGCATCGCGTAGTACACGAGCCCGAGGATGATGCGCGTGTTGACGTACGCCAGCCCCTCGGCGAAGCGCATCCACCCGCGCTCGACCGGCACCAGGATCGCGGGCACGAGCAGCGCCGGCACCACCAGGGCGCCGCCGAGCGACCACAGCACCAGCGGCGGGATCTCGTGTCCCCGCCACCAACTCAGGCATCCGAGCGCCAGGAAGACCCCGCCGACGGTCAGGCCGAAGCGGCGCGGCGTGGTCGCGGAGGTGGTCCCGGGTGTCGTCATCGGCGCCGGCCGGTCTCCTCTAGAAGATCGTATAGATGAACGGCGCCACCGCCGAGCCCTGCGAGACCACGATCAGCGCCCCGAAGAGCGCCAGCACGATCACGATGGGGGCCAGCCACCACTTCTTGCGCACGCGCAGAAAGGCCCAGAACTCCGCCGCCAGGCTCACGATTGCTGGACGCGCCATCTCGTCGTCGACTCCTTCAGGGATTCTCGGGGTTCCGGGCGGGATTGCCAGGCGGGCCGGCCCGCTCGCCCGGACGTCCTTGATAGCATCTTCCGCCCCGACGGACGAGATCAATGCTGCGTCGCGTCGTACACCGTCTCGACCGCGGCCGCCGCGGCGGCCCACGAGAAGCCCGCCGCCCGCGCCAGGCCGCGGCGCCGGAGATCGGCCGCGAGCCCGTCCTCGGTGAGGACCCGGCGGAGGGCCTCCGCGACCAGGTCCTCGCGCGCGTCCTCGAGCACCAGCCCGGCGTCGCCCACCACCTCGGGCACGGCGCTCCGCCGGAGCGCGATCACCGGACAGCCGCACGCCATCGCCTCCAGCAGCGTCAGGCCGAAGCCCTCGTAGAGGGACGGGCTCACCAGCACGGCCGCCGCCGAGTAGAACGCCGCGAGGTCCTCCTCCGGCAGCGGCCCGAGCAGGCGCACGCGCTCGCGCGGCAGCGCCGGCCGGTAGCCGGGACGGATCCGTCCCGCGAGCACCAGCTCCGCCCCCGGCACCGCGGCGGCGACGCGCGCGAAGGCACGTGCCAGGAGCTCGACGTTCTTCCGCGGCTGGAGCGTCCCGAGATACGCGACGAGCGGCCCCGCGCCGAGGCCGTGGCGGGCGCGGAAGGCCGCCAGCACACCGGCATCCTCGATCCGCCGGAAGCCGGCGCCGACGCCGTTCGGCACCGCGCGCACCTTCCCGGCCGCGCGCGGAAAGCGCGCCCGGAGATCGGCGGCGGCGTGCTCGGACACCGTCAGCACGGCGCGCGCCGCGCGCACCGCGAGCGGCACGTGCGCTTTCAGATGCCAGCGCTGCAGCGCCGCGAAGCTCTCGGGGTGGTGGTAGACCGCGAGGTCGTGCACCGTCACCACCGCGGGGCACGGCAGCACGAGCGGGAGCGTGTTCTTGGTGCCGTGGTAGAGCTCGGCGCGCTGGCGGCGGAGCGCCGCCGGGATCAGCGCGTGATCCCACACCACCTGCGCGTACGGGCTCGGGAGCGGCACGCGCGCGACCTCGATCTCGAGCCCGTCGAACGCCTCGGGCCCGTCGGTCAGGACGACGTAGTCGTGCCCCGGCGTCCGCCGCGCCACCAGCGCCCGCACCAGCTCGCGGGCGTAGGTCGCCGGCCCGCCGAGCGTCCGCACGATGGCCCCGATCGCGATCCGCATCTCAGTTGGGGTGGAAGAGCGCCGCCGGCGGCGGCCCGCTGCGGGCGCGGAGCGCGTCGGCGACGCCGCGGGCGAGCGCGGGCAGGATGCCGGCGCCGCCGCGGAGGGCGTAGCCGAGGGCGCTCGCCAGGACGAGCGCCGCGTAGGTCGGCGCGAACACCAGCCAGTCGAGCACGCCGGCGTGGCGGCGCGCCAGCAGCGGCAGGTTGCGCGCCTTGAGGTACGCCGCGAGGGGCGTGAAGCCGCCGGCGAAGCCGCGAAAGCCGGCGTGGCGGACGCTCGCCGCCGGGACGACGACGATCCGGAAGCCGGCGGCGCGCGCCCGCAGGCAGTAGTCGACCTCCTCGTAGTAGGCGAAGAAAGGCTCGGCCAGGGGCCCGACGGCCTCCCAGCACGCCCGCGTCACCAGGAAGGCGACGCCGAGGACGCCGGTGACGTCGTAGGGACGCGCGGCGGCGCCGCGGACGCGGAGCCAGGTGCGCGGCAGGCAGAGCAGCGGCACCACGACGCGCTCGCCGCGCGACACCTCGCGCCCGCTCGGCTCGTCGAGGACGCGCGGCGCGAGGATCCCGGCGTCGGGCCGGGAGCGGAGGACGGCGGCGAGCGTCGTGAGCACATCCGGCGCGGCCGTGGCGTCGTCGTTCAGCACCAGGACGGCGTCGGCGCCGCGGCCGAACGCCTCCCGGAGGCCGGCGTTCACGGCGCCCGCGAAGCCGCGGTTCTCGTCGAGAGCAACGATGCTGGTCCGGTCCGCGTCCGCAAGCGCCGCGGCCAGCGCCGCCCGCGCCGGCGGCCGCGAGCCGCTGTCGACGACGACGGTGAAGCGCCGCGGATGGTCCGCCCGGGCGAGCGCGGCGGCGCAGGCGGCGGCCTCTTCGGGGCGGTTCCAGGTCGGCACCACCACGCCGATCGTCGGCGCCCCGCTCATCGCGACCTCCCGAGCAACGACCGGCGCCCACGCCTCGACACGACGACCGATTCGATCGGCACCGGGAGCCCAGTGTTCCGTCTCGGAGATTCGCTGCATGAGGCTGCGCCCGCGGAACCGTGCCGCGACCTCCTGGGACGGGACACTAGCCCCGCACCTCGGCGGCCGGCTCCGAACGCGGACGCGGCGGCGCGAGGGCCGGCGCCAGGTCGGGGAACGCGTCGGCGAGCAGCGTCCGGAGACGCGTCCCCTGCGCCGCGGCGTCGAGGTGCTCGGCCACGTGGCGGCCCGCCGCCGCGCCGAGACGCGGGCCGAGCTCGGGCTCGTCGCGCAGCCGCCGGAGCGCCCGCACGAGGTCGCCGGGGCTCCCCCGCGGCACCGTCAGGAGATGCTCCCCCGGGGTGAAGACCTCGCGGATCGCCGGCGTCTCGCCGGTGACGATCGCGCGCCCGACGGCCGCCGCCTGATAGACCTTGGTCGGGATCACGATGCGCGCCTTCGGCGTCAGGCCGAAGATCCCGAGCGCGACGTCGGCCTCGGCGAGGCGCGCCGGGAGATCCTCATAGGGTACCCAGTCCTCGAAGCGCACGTGCGCGCAGCCGCGCGCCGCCGCCAGCTCCTCGGCCGCCCGGCGGTCGGGGCCGGTGCCGATCATCGTGAGCTCGATGCCGCTCTCCGGCCCGGCGAGCGCCGCCGCCTCGACGATCACGAGCGCGCCGTGGAGGGGCACGTACTGCCCGTAGAAGAGCACGCGCAGCGGATCACACGCGGCGCGGCGGCGCGCCGGCCGCGGCGCGAACGCGGGCTCGGCGCCGAGGTAGAGCGTCGCCGTGCGGGCGCGGCGGGTGAGCCGGCGGGCGACGTAGTCGCGGTGCACCTCGGTGTCGAGCAGGACGAGGTCGGCGCTCTCGAGCGTCCGCCGGTCGAGCCGGGCCGCGAGGCGCGCCTTCCAGCCGCCGCGCCGGTAGACGCGGCGGTCGTCGACCAGGGTCTCGGTGAGCGTCACCAGCGGCGCGAACACCAGCCGCACGCGCCGGCCCGCGATCCGGCGCGCGAGCAGGACGTCGAGCTGCCCGTTGAAGCCGGCCACGACCAGCTCGGGCGCGGGCGCGCGCCGCCAGGCCGCGCGCAGGCGGCGCACCACCCCGAGGTAGGCGAGCGCCAGGCGTGCCAGGCTCGCGGGGGCGAAGTAGCCCGCCATCTTGTCGCGGGTGTGCTCGAAGAGCGGCTGGTGACACTCGTGGACCTCGCAGCCGGCGGCGGCGAGGGCGGCGCGCAGGAGGCGGGTGGCGGGATGCGTCGCGTTGTAGGCGCCGAAGAGACAGGCGCGGATCATTGCGCCAAGCGGTCGGCGCGCCGCGGCCGGCGCGGGCCGTCGCGCTCGCGCCGCGGGCCGCCCGCGGGACGGTCCTCGGGCTGCCGTTCCGCGCTGCCGGTGCCGATCTCGAGACGGCGCACCCGCAGCAGGATCTCCTCGGAGAGCTGGCGGTTGCGGCCGATCAGGTCGGCGAGGATCCCGCTCAGGATGGTGAGGAACCCGATCACGAGGAGCGCGCCCGCCAGGATGAGGGACTGGATGTGCCCCGCCCCGCCTTCCGTGACGTAGTCGTAGAGGAAGCGGACGCCGATCAAGCCCGCGCCGGCGATCAGTATGCCGCCGAGCAGGCTGAAGAACTTGAACGGCTCGTAGAGCGCGTAGATCCGCAGCAGCGTCATCGCCGAGCGGCGGATGTAGTGCGAGGTCCCCGAGAACAGGCGCGAGGGGCGCGGCGTCGGGTTGGCGCCGACCCGCACGTGGGCGATCGCGAGCTGCTTCTTGCCCGCCTGGATGATGGTCTCGAGCGTGTAGGTGAAGTCCGAGAAGACGTTGATGCGGAGCGCGGCGGCGCGGCTGAGCGCGCGGAAGCCGCTGGTCGCGTCGGGCACCTTGGTGCCGGACACCTGGCGCACCGCCCAGCTCCCGAGCCGCTGCAGGACGCGCTTGGGCGGGCTGAAGTGCCTGAGGCGCGCCGGGTCGCGGTCGCCGATCACCATGTCGGCCTCGCCGCGGACGATCGGCGCCACCAGCGCCTCGATGTCGGCGCCGCGGTACTGGTTGTCGGCGTCGGTGTTGACGATCACGTCGGCACCCTGCTGGAGCGCGGCGTCGAGGCCGGCGGCGAAGGCGCGCGCCAGCCCCTGGTGGTTCGGGAAGCGCACCACCCTGGTCACGCCGGCGGCGGCCGCGACCTCGGCGGTGCGGTCGGTCGAGCCGTCGTCGACGACGAGGATCTCGATCTCGTCGATGCCGTCCACGCGGGTGGGGAGGGCCCGGATGGTGTCGCCGAGGGTCTCCTCCTCGTTCAGGCAGGGGATCTGGATGACGAGCTTCATGGTGCCGCCCTGGCAGCGTGACACAGCGTCCCCGGGCAAGTCAAAGCGCTATTTTTTCAGTCAGATACGTGACTCGCCCAGAACGCGAGCAAGGGGGGAAGCGCGCGCAGGTCGGCCAGGACCCAGCTCGCGCCGGCCCCGAACAGGCGCTCCTCGCTGCCCTCTCCGCCGAGCACGCCGATCGCCTCGATCCCGGCCGCGACCGCGCCCGCGACGTCGCTCGGGCTGTCGCCGACGGCGAGCGCGGCGGCCGGGTCGGTCGCGATCCGGCGAGCGGCCTCGGCGTACATGTCGGGGGCGGGCTTCATCGGCAGCCCGGCGCCCCGCCCGACGACGGCGCCGAAGTCGTCCGCGAGCCCGAGCCGCTCGAGCACGGCGTGGATCGCGGTCTCGGCGTTGGCGCTCACGATCGCGAGCGCGAGGCCCGCCCGGCGCGCGCAGGCGAGGGTCTCGGCGGCGCCGACGAGCAGGCTGGTCGCGGGCGCCCCGGCGCATTCGACGCCCTCGAGGATGCGATGGATCTCGGCCCGCGCCGCGGCCGCCTCCGCCGGCGAGCAATGGTCGGCGAGGACGGCCTCGAGCGCCGCCATCGGCGTCAGGTCGCCGCGCCGGCGCGCGAGCGCCGCGGCGTCGATCCCGAGGCGCGCGAACAGCCGCTCGATCTCCTGCCGCGCCGATCGCCAGTCGACCCAGCGTCCGAGGTCGGCGAGGGTGTGGTCGAAGTCGAAGATCAGGGCGCCGAGCCGCCGCGGCTCCGGCACCCTCACGAGTCGCGCGCGCGGCCGAGCACGAGCAGCAGGTCCTCGTGGAGCTCGAACCAGATCTGGTGCAGCGAGTCGACGGCGGGGTGCGCGACGAAGCGCTCGTCGCCGCCGCCGAGGTGGACGAGCGCGGCGTCGAAGCGGCGCTCGTAGGCCTCGTAGCGCGGCTCGCACGCCGCCAGGCGCGCGGCAAGCGTGATCGCGGCCGTCGCGTCCGCCTGCACGGCGTGCAGGTGCTCGGGGCTCCGCGCCTCCTGCCAGCGCGTCACGTCCGCCTTGAGGGTGGCGTCGAGGACGAGGAACTCGGCGTAGAGCGGCTCGAGGGCGGCGCGGTCGACGGGGGTGCGCTCCAGCGCCCCGGCGAGCTCGCGCCGGCCCTCGTCGGTGAGCGTGTAGCGCCCGCCGTCGCGGGCTGCGAGCACGCCGCGCACGACGCCGTCGGCGAGAAGCGGGGCGCAGGCATCCGACGGGACGCCGCTCGCGGTCGCGAGCGCCGGCGCGTCGCCCCGGCCCTTCACGCGCAGCACGGTCAGGACGGCGAGCCAGGGATCGCGGACCGTCACCGCCCCTCCTTCTCGACCTTGCGCGCGCCCGAGCGCGCGCGCATGAGGTCGGCGGTGCGCTCCATCTCGCCGGCCTCGCCGCGCGCGAGCGCCGCGCCGAAGACCTGGACGGCGGCGCGCATGACCGCACCCTCGGCCGGATCGAGGCCGCCGGCGAGTGCCGCGAGCTCGTCCATGGCGCGGCGAATGGCGGCCGCGGCGCCGGGGACGTCGCCGTCGGCGCGGAGCGCGAGCGCGCGCTCGAGCCCGGCGCGCACCGCGCCGAGCCGGCGCGCCCCCTCGGGACCGAGCACCGGCACGAGCTCGTCGAGCCGCGTCAGCAGGAGGTCGAGGGCGGGCGGCGATTCGAAGTCGTGCGCCATGATGTTACAAGCCTACCTCACGAAACGACCGAGGAGGATCCCATGCCGTTGTTCGTCATGATCGGCCACGACGCCCCGGACGCGAAGGAGAAGCGACCCCAGGTCCGTCCCGCCCACCTCGAGCACTTGGGCGCCCTCGCCCGCGAGGGCCGCGTGCCGCTCGCCGGCCCGTTCACCGACGGCAGCGGCAGCCTGATCGTGCTCGAGGCCCCGACGCGCGCCGACGCCTGGGCGATCGTCGCCCGCGACCCCTTCGTGGTGAACGGCATCTACAACCGCGTGGAGCTCAAGCCCTTCACGAAGGTGTTTTGATTGCACCTCAACTATGCGGTGGGCGGCGGAGCTCGTCGGTGCTGCCCGGGGCGTTGAACGGCACCGGCACCGGACGGCGCGGGTCGGGCTCGGTCTCCTCGACGACGCCGGCGAGACACGCCTGCACCTCGGGCGTCGTGAGCCCGAGCTCGATCGCGATGGCGGCCGGGCCCTTCCCGGCGTCGCGCAGCGCGCGCACGCGCTCGCAGTCCTGCGCCCACGCCGGGGCCCCGAGCGCCATCAGCATCATCACCCCTGCCAGCACCAACCTCTCGCGGTCTCGCATCGCCGACCCTCCTGGCGGCGCATCATAGCCGGGAGGAGCACGCTATCGAAGGGCGCGACCGCCTGCTAAGAAAGAGCGCGTGACGCACGATCGCGCGGTGTACGCCGAACGCCGGCGCGCGTTCATGGAGCGCATGGAGGGCGGGGTCGCGATCTTCCGCGCCGCGCCGGTGGCGGTGCGCTCGCACGACGTCGAGTATCGCTACCGCCAGGACAACGACCTCCTCTACCTGACCGGCTTCGCCGAGCCCGAGGCCACCTGCCTCCTGGCGCCGGACGCCGCGGAGCCGTTCACGCTCTTCGTCCGGCCGCGCGACCGCGAGCGCGAGATCTGGACCGGCGTGCGCACCGGCGTGCAGGGCGCGCGCGACGACTACGGCGCCGACGGCGCCTACCCGATCGACGAGCTCACCGAGCGGCTCCCGAAGGCGATCGAGCACGCCCCCGTCCTCTACTTCGCCCCCGGGCGCGACGCGCGCTTCAACCAGCGCCTGCTCGACCTGTTCGCGTGGGCGCGCGACAACCGCGCCCGCAGCGGGGCCGGGCCGCGCGGCCTGCTCGACCCGGGCACGATCCTGCACGAGCTCCGCCTGTTCAAGCGCCCCGAGGAGATCGCGGCCATGGAGCGCGCGGCGGCGATCTCGGCCGAGGCGCACCGCGCCGCCATGACGGCAGTCCGGCCGGGCGCGTTCGAGTACGAGATCGAGGCGCTGATCGACTACACGTTCCGCCGCCGCGGCGCGACCGGCCCGGCCTACCCGTCCATCGTCGCCTCGGGGGCGAACGCCACCATCCTGCACTACGTCGACAACGACCGCCGCATGGCCGACGGCGACCTGCTCCTGGTCGACGCCGGCGCCGAGGTCGACGGCTACTGCGCCGACGTCACCCGCACCTACCCGGTCGGACACCGCTTCAGCGTCCGGCAGCGCGCGCTCTACGAGATCGTGCTGCGCGCCCAGGAGGCGGCGATCGCCGCGGTGCGCCCGGGAGCCTCCTTCGACGCGCCCCACGAGCGCGCCATCGAGCTCCTGGTCGACGGGCTGCTCGCGCACGAGCTGCTTGCCGGCGCGCGCGAGGACATCATCGAGCGCGGCCAGTACCGGCGCTTCTACATGCACCGCACCAGCCACTGGCTCGGCATGGACGTGCACGACGTCGGCGTCTACCACGTCGGCGAGGGGCCGCGGGCGCTCGCCCCCGGCATGGTGCTGACGATCGAGCCCGGCCTCTACGTGGCGACCGACGACGCCGAGGTCGACGCCGCCTGGCGCGGCCTCGGCCTCCGCATCGAGGACGACGTCCTGGTGACGGCCGAGGGCGCCCGCGTCCTCTCGGCCGACGTCCCGAAGAGCATCGACGACATCGAGGCGCTGCGGAACGCCTCGTGAGCACGCCCGTCCCCCGCCGGCCGGCCGGCGTCGTGTGCCTCGTCCTCGCCGCGCTGCTCGCCGCCGGCTGCGAGCGCGCGCCCGACTTTCCGCTCCAGACGGCGGCCGGTCGCCCGCCGAACGTCCTCCTGATCACCATCGACTCGCTGCGGCCGGACCACCTCGGCGCCTACGGCTACCCGGTGCCGACGAGTCCGGCGATCGACGGGCTGGCGGTCGCGGGCGTCCGCTTCACGCAGGCGATCGCGAGCGCTCCCGAGACGTCGCCCGCGGTGGCGTCACTGCTGACCGGCCTGTACCAGTACCGAAGCCGCGTGCTCTTCAACCGCGGGACGCTGCCGCCGCACCTGACGACGCTCGCCGAGTCGGCGCGCGCCGCGGGCTACGCCACCGCGGGCTTCGCCGGCAACCTCCTCCTCGCCGCGCAGCACGGCTTCGACCAGGGGTTCGCCCACTTCGAGAGCTTCGCGAAGCTGAAGCCCGGCGCGGCGGCCGACGACGACGGGGCCAAGGCCGCGCTCGCCTGGCTCGACGCGGCGCCGCCGGCGCCCTGGCTGCTGTGGATCCACTTCGTGCACCCCCACGGCCCCTACGTCTCCGCCGACGCCGCGGTGAGCGCGGACTTCGAGTACCCGCCGTGGGTGTTCGGCGACGACCAGCCGCTCATTCAGGGACCGAGCAACGTCGGCCTCGGCGTGGTCCCGAAGTACCAGCAGGTCCCGGGCTTCACGCGCCCCAGAGACTTCATTCGCCGCTACGACGGCGAGATCCGCTCCACCGACACCCAGGTCGGGCGCCTCCTCGACGCGCTCGACGCCCGCGGCGAAAGCGACGACACCCTCGTCGTCCTCACCGCCGATCACGGCGAGAGCCTGCTCGAGCACCGCGAGCTCTTCCAGCACGGCTGGTTCGTCTATGACACCACCCTCAGGGTGCCGCTCATCCTCTCCTGGCCGGGCGTGCTGCCGGCGGGGCGCGTCGTCGAAACCCAGGTGAGCGGCGTCGACCTCGCCCCCACGCTGCATCAGGTCCTCGGCCTGCCCACGCCCGGGGCGCAGGGCCCGCGGCCCTTCGACGGTGCGAGCTTCGGCCCCCTGCTCTTTCGCGACGAGCCGTCCGCGGACCAGCGCGCGGTGTTCGCGGTCGGGGCGCGCCAGAACCACCCGTTCGCGGTCCGCTGGGCCGGCTGGAAGCTCATCCACACGCCGGCCGGGCGGCCGCCAGTTCCGGTGCCGCGCTTTCCCCCGCAGGGCTTCGATACGCCCGAGCGCTTCGAGCTCTACAACCTGCGGACCGATCCCGCCGAGCTCGCCAACGTGGCGCACAAGCACCCCAACGTGCTCCAGGCGATGCAGCATTACGTGACGCGCTTCCGCCAGACGTTCCGGAAGCCGGCCGGAGGGTGACGGCGGCGCGCCGCGTCAGCGCGTGCGCTCGGCATGCGCGGCGAAGCCGCACGCCCAGCGCGCCAGCAGGCGCACGCCGAAGCCGACGCCGCCGCGCGGCGTCCCCGGGAGGTCGCGGTCGGTGAAGGCCACGCCGGCGACGTCGAGGTGCGCCCAGGGCCGGTCGCCGACGAACTCGCGCAGGAAGAGCCCGGCGTGGATGGCGCCGCCGTATCCCCCGGCGGCGACGTTCCGGAGGTCGGCGATCGGGCTCTCGAGGTCGTCGCGATAGGCGGCGACGAGCGGCAGCTCCCAGAGGCGCTCGCCGGTGTCGGCGCCGGCGTCGATGAGCTCCCGCACGAGCTCGCGGTCGGTCCCCATGACGCCGCCGAGGCGCGTCCCGAGGGCGCTCCGCACGGCGCCGGTCAGGGTCGCGATGTCCACCACCGCCGCCGGCCGCTCGCGCACCGCGAGGGCGAGCGCGTCGGCGAGGACGAGCCGCCCCTCGGCGTCGGTGTTCAGCACCTCGACGGTCCGGCCGGCCGCCGTGCGCAGCACGTCGCCCGGCTTCATCGCCCCCTCGCCCGGCAGGTTCTCGCACGCCGGCACGTAGGCGCGGACCTCGAGCGGCGGCCGGAGCGCGGCGAGCGCCAGCATCGCGCCGAGGACGGCGGCGCCGCCCGCCATGTCGCGCTTCATGTGCTCCATGCCGCCGCCGGTCTTGAGCGAGAGTCCGCCGCTGTCGAAGGTGATGCCCTTGCCGACGAGCGCCACGTGGCGGCGCGCGCCGCCATCCCCGGTCCGCAGCGGCCGGTAGACGACGCGGATGAAGCGCGGCTCCTCGACGCTGCCCTTCGCGACCGCGAGCAGCGCGCCCATGCCGTGGCGGGCGATCGCCTTCGGCCCCTCGGCGCGGGCCTCGAGACCGGCGGCGCGGGCCGCGCGCACCGCCTCGTCGGCGAGCACCGCCGGCGTCATGTGCGCGGCCGGCTCGTTGATCCAGGTGCGCGCCCGGTTGGTGGCGCCCGCGAGCGCCTCGGCGTCGCGGAGCGCGCGCCGGAGGGCGCGATCGTGCGCCGCCGCGACGCCGGTGAAGACGACGCGGCGGAGCGCCGGGCGGTCGCGCTCGTGGCGGTAGACATCGAACGCGTACGACGCGAGCAGCGCGCCCTCGGCGAGCAGGCCGAGCGCGTCGGGGGTGTCGCCGGCGAGCGCGGTCGCCGGACGGAGGACGGCGACGGCGGCGCTCCGCGCCCGGGCCTCGCGTGCGCGCTGCACGAGCTGCGTGCCGGCACGCCGGTAGGCCTCGCGCCCGGCGCTCGCCGCCTCCCCGAGACCGAGCACCGCGAGATCGCGCCGCACGCCGTGCGAGCCGGCGGCGATCAGCGCCCCGGAGCCCACGTCGCCCTTGAAGCCGCGGCGGGCGAGCTCGCGCACCACCTCCGGCCCGGCGCTCGGCTCGCGCCCGAGCGCCCGCACGCCGTCGCTCGGCACCACCAGCACCGCCAGGTCGGCCGGGAAGGCACGGTGCAGCGGCCGCTCGTCGAGCTCGAGCCTCACTCGCCGGCCCGGCTCGCCGCCGGGCGCGCGGCGTCGGTGGCGTGGGCGTGCAGGTAGGCGGCGATCACCGCGCGCTCGGTCGCGTCGAGCGGCGCGACGCCGCGGCGGGCCATCTCGAGCTGCATGCGATCGATCTGCACGTCCCACATCGCGGCGGTCATGACGCCGGGCGCGTACAGGCGGTGGCACCCGCCGCAGCGCGTCCGGTAGGCCTGCGCCCCCGGCGACTCGGGCTCGGGAAGCGCCGTCTCACACGCACCGAGGAGGACGACCAGGAGCGGGATCCACGGACGCGGGATCGACATCGGCAGGCCTGCCGTACCCGGAAGCCGGCGCCCTGACAAGCGCGTCGGCGCGGAAGGTGAGACGGGTCAGCCTCCGACCAGGCGCTCGCGCACGTACGCCACCTGCCCAGGCGCCTCGCCGACGCCGACCTCGATCTCGGTGAGGCCGCGCACGGCATGGTCGCGGAGCGCGTCGCGCAGGCGCTCAAGCACGTAGCCCGCCAGCTCCTCGGCCGAGGCGTGGGCGATCGGCACGAGCGCGGCGTCGCTCGCCGGGAAGACGAAGCGCGCGCCGTCCTCGTACACCATCACGACGCTCGGGCCGTCGCGGCTCACGGTCAGGCAGTCGCTCGCCGTCGGCACCAGCACGCGCTCGTCGAGCTCGCCGCAGACCGCGCGCGTGATGTCCTTCACCACGCCGAAGTCGAGCACGTAGCCGTCGGGGCCGACGGTGCCGCTGATCGCCACCGACACCTGGTAATTGTGGCCGTGGAGCGGCTCGCGAAAGCCCTTGTAGGCGATGAAGTGCGCCGCCGAGAACTTGAGGAAGTCCTTGGCGACGAGCACCCGGTAGCTGCGCCCGGCGCTCACGAGGCCCCGAGGGCGCGCGCGATCGCGCCGGCGTCGCTCCAGTCGGCGAACGCCGCGGCCGGGCCGAGCGCCGCGAGCTCGGCGAGCGGCGTCCGGCCGCTCGCGACCAGGACGCACGGGATGTCGTTGGCGACCGCGGCCGCGTGGTCGAGCGGCGTGTCGCCGACGATCACGCAGCGCGCGCGCGGCACGTCGCGCCCGGTGGCGTGCCGGTAGCGCGCGCGCGCCACGTCGGGCAGCTCGGCGCGCGCCGTGCGGTCGCTGCCGAAGGCGCCGACCGGGAAGAAGTCCGCGAGCCCGGCGGCGGCGAGCTTCAAGCGCGCGGTGCGCTCGAGGTTGCCGGTGAGGACGGCGAGCGCCACCTCGGCGCACCCCGCCAGGTGCTCGAGGACGCGGCGCACCCCGGGCAGGGGCTCGACGCGGGTCGTGCCGCCCGCCAGCGCGGCCTCGAAGTGCAGGGCGAGCCGCTCCTCGAAGCGCCGCAGCACGGCGGCGTCGAGCACGCCCTCGACGCCGGCGCGCGTCAGCAGCTCGGCGATGATCACGGGGTCGGTCTTGCCGTCGAAGCGGAAGCCGTCGTGGGCCGGCGCGACCCCGAAGACCTCGCGCATGGCGACGTCGAAGGGCGCGGCGCCGCGCGTGGCGCGCAGCACCGTGCCGTCGAGATCGAAGAGCAATAGCCTCACGGGCGCGCCTTGCGGGCAAGCATCGCGACAGGATACCAGAGGCCGGGACCCCGGCAAGAAATGGACCTCGTGCACGCCATCTACGAGCCCGCGGGCTCGGGCCCGCACCCGACGCTGGTCGCCCTGCACGGCTGGGGCGCGAGCGCGCTCGACCTCCTGGGGCTGGCGCCGCACCTCGCCGGCGGCCGGCTGCTGACGCTCTGCCCGCAGGGCCCGCTCTCGGTCGCGCTCGGCGCCGACGCGGCGGGCTTCGGCTGGTTCCCGCTCTCGGGGGTCGGCCCGCCCGCCGGCGAGGACGCCCTCGCCGCCGCGGTCGAGCGCGTGCGCGGCTTTCTCGCAGCCGCCGCCGAGCGCTACCCGATCGATCCCGCCCGGCTCGCGCTCCTCGGCTTCAGCCAGGGCGGCGTGCTCGCCTACCGCCTCGCGCTCGCCGAGCCGTCGCGCTTCGCGGCGCTGATCGCGCTGAGCTCGTGGCTGCCGCCGCCGCTCGCCGCGGCGGTCGCGGCGCACGCCGACCACGGGAAGCTCCCGGTGCTCGTTCAGCACGGCACCGCCGACGAGATCATCGCCGTCGCGCGCGCGCGCCAGTCGGTCGAGACGCTGCGCGCCCTCGGGATCCCGGTGACCTACGGCGAGTACGCCATGGGCCACGAGGTCACCGGCGAGAGCCTGGTCGCCCTCTCCCGCTGGCTCGACGAACGCTTGCCCTAGCGACTGGGGAAGGAGGCCGGGCCGTCGCCCAGCGGAGCACGACGCCGCTAGGCGCCGCGCGCACCGGGGCGAAACAGACTGGAGCGCCGCGAACCGCGCTTCGCGGCGCGACGCCCGCGGCACAGCGTGGCGAGGCGGGGTGGTGTGGGGCGGGTGCGGGTGCGGGAGGCCCGCAGACCGCGCTCTGCGGGCCGACGCCCAGCGGAGCACGGCCGCGCAGCGGCCGCGCGCACGGGGGCGAAACAGAATGGCAAGCACGGCGCCGCTAGGCGCCGCGCGCACGGGGACGAGTGTCGTTGGAGCCCCGCGAACCGCGCTTCGCGGGGCGACGCCCATCGGAGCACGGCGCCGCTAGGCGCCGCGCGCACGGGGGCGAACAGCAATTGACGAGGCCCGCAAACCGCGCTTTGCGGGCCGACGCCCATCGGAGCACGGCGCCGCAGGCGCCGCGCGCACGGGAGCGAACAGGGATGTCCCCAACGCGAAGAGCGAGAGCGGACCCGGGTCGCGGACCGTGACCGGGCGCCCGGGATGGCGCAGGATGACGCGCGCTTCCTCTACCGTGATCGGCCGTCCGAACAGGCAGTAGCGCCGCCCGGGCGTGCCCTGGGCGTTCGCCCACTCCATCAGCTCGGCCGCCGTCGGCGCATGGCCGAGCGCGATCGCGCACTGGCGGACGACGAATCCGAGCATGATCTGCGACATGAGAGCCGCAGCTTAGAAAAGCGCCCGCGCGCCTGTCAACGCACCAAGCGGGCACCGGGCGCCGTGGCGAGATCCCGCGCGGGAGGCAAGATCCGTACCAGCGCCACGTCGGGCCCGCGGCGGTCCGAGACGGCGACCAGCCGCATGCGCTCCGCCGGCCGCAACCCCTCGGCGGGAAGCAGACGGTAGCGCGGCTCGGCGGTGGCGGCGTCGGTCGCCCACGGAATCGCGCGGGCGAGGCGGTAGGCGAGCACCTGGCGATCGCTGACCGCGAGGGTCGGCGCCGCCTCGAGCACGGCCTCGGGGGGCACCGCCCGCCGCACCGCCGGTACCAGCGACAGCAGCGACTCGCGCCGGACGTCGCGGTAGCGCGCGAGCTGGATGCCGAGCGTCATCCCGCCGGCGACGAGCGCGACCGCGACCGCGACCTGGACGCGCGCCGGCCGCAGCCAGGCGAGGCGGGCGGGCGGCACCGGCAGGCCGGGCGCGCCCGGCCGCGCCGCGAGCGCGCCCGCCAGCGCGCGCGCCGCGAGCAGCGCGAGCGCGGGGCAGAGCGGGAGCAGGTAGGCGCTGCGCTTCCCGTAGGCGAGCGTGAAGAAGGCGAGGATGACGAGCCACCAGGTGTGGAGGAAGCGGCCGGCCGTGTCCTCGCGCTCGCCGCGCCACCAGCGGACGGCCGCCCACGGCAGCACCAGCGTCCACGGCAGGAGGTCGAGCATCATGTCCCCGGCGAGCATCAGCCGGCCGCGGCCCCCGTGGAGGCCGAAGACGCCGCGCCCGGCGAAGCGCTGGACGTTCTCCTGCAGGAGCTGCAGCTCGAGGAACGCCGCGCCCCCGGCGGCCGCGGCGGCGGCGTACCAGCCGACGTCCACGACGACGACCGCGGCAGCGAGCGGCCACGACCAGAGCGCGCGCAAGCGGTCGAGCCGGCGCTCGCGCGCGAGGAAGGCGCCGATCACGAGCCCGAGCAGGATGACGCCCACCGGCCCCTTGGCGAGCACCGAGCAGGCGGCCGCGGCGTAGCAGGCGGCGCGCGCCCCCCGGTCGCCGGTGCGATACCAGCGGAAGAACGCGATCAGCCCGACGGTGACGGCGGCGCTGAACACCATGTCGACGCGCGCCCGCGAGGCGAGCTGCACGAAGTCGTGGGTGCCGAGGAGGACACCCGCCGCGAGCCAGCCGACCGCGCGGCCGCCGGAGAGGCCGCCCGCGCCGTCGGCGGCGGCGCCGGCGCGGCCGCATCCGGCCGCCATGCCGAGCGCGGCGGTCGCGAGCACGATCACGAGCGCGCCGAGCGCCGACGGCAGGCGCACGATCGCGTCGGAGAGACCGGCGACGTGTG
>Ga0302046_10002341_pt1 | contig 17623 bp, 15 predicted proteins | sample RVTome_11_FD_200261 | JGI IMG/M metagenome (GOLD analysis project Ga0302046, IMG submission 200261) | Soil microbial communities from uranium-contaminated site in the Upper Colorado River Basin, Wyoming, United States - RVT147D111 (version 2) ...
GAGCGTGATCGTCAATGAGCCGAGCGCCCCGCTGCCAGCTGCTGACTGCCGACTGCCGACTGCCGACAGCGCGGCTCCGCGCCGTTGGCTGACGGCACCCATTCGGTTGCGGCGGAGCCGCGCTAGGATCCCCCGAGACGGCGGTCGCGATCCCTCCCGCGGAGCGAGCGATTGCGCACCCTCGACGCGGCCCACCCCCGCCGCAGGGGCCGCAGGGCGGCGCCCGGCAGGGGCATGTGGTTTGCTGGGTCGTCGTACCGCGGCCGCTGGTCCGGACCCGCCCCGTCCCCTAGGACCGACCCTACCCGACCCTGCGCATGAAGCGATCGCTGCTGCTGGCTGGCTTGCTCGCCACGCTTCCGGGTCCGGGGGCGCGGGCGGAGACCGTCCACGGAGCCACCTACCAGCCGCCGCCCCCGCCGTACACCGGCCCGGGCGACCGCGCACCGGGCAGCGGCTCGGCGCCGCCGCCTCCCGCGGGCCCCTCCGGCCCTGGCGGGGCCAACGCGCCGCCGCCCGCCACGCCCGCCGGCGGGGCGAGCCCGGGCGGCAACGCCGGCACGCCCGGCGCCGGCGCGCAGGGGCCGAGCGGCAACTCGCCGACCTCGGGCGGCTTCGACGCGCAGGCGATCGAGCACTGGACCCTCTGGTGGTACTTCAACCAGGCGCCCTACCTGGACCTCAAGCGCCAGCTCTACGCGCGCGCGACCGTGACCGGCAGCGACGACTTCTTCCTGGGACACGGCGCGGAGGAGGCCGCGCACGACAGCTTGCGCCCCTCGGCCGTCGTGGTGCACGACAAGGTGGCGCCCGCCCTGATCACGGCCCTGCGCCGCGAGACGAGCCCCGACATCCTCACCTCGTGTCTGGTCGCGCTGGGCAAGCTCGGCGAGCGCCCGGGCGAGAGCGCGAGCACGAAGGCGATCTTCCCGTTCCTCGCGCGCGGCAACCAGGAGATCGCCGAGACCGCGGCGCTCTCGCTCGGCATCCTCGGCGGGGAGGGCAGCGCGCCGATCCTCGCGGAGCTGCTCTTCGACAGCGAGCGCGGCCAGGAGCTCGTGCGCAGCTCGCGGGTGCCGCTGCGCACGCGCGCCTTCGCGGCCTTCGGGCTCGGGCTCGTCGGCCATCGCACCGCGGACGCCGAGCTGCGGCGCGTGATCGCCGCGCACCTGATCGACGTCCTGGAAGGCCCGGACCACGCGACGCACGACCTCAAGGCCGCGGCGATCTCCGCGCTCGGCATCGTGCCGATCGAGGTGCGCCCGAACGCCCCGCGCGCGGGCCGCTGGGGCAGGAGCGATGCGAGCACGCCGCACGTCATCTCGCGCCGGACGCAGATCGCCTACCTCCTGGGCTGGCTCGACCCGCGCGAGATGCGGCGCCAGCATCGCGCGTGGCAGGTCCAGGCGCACGCTCCGGCGGCGCTCGCGCGGCTGCTGCCCGGCGCGCCCGACGCGGTGAAGGAGCCCGTGGTGCGCGCCCTGATGGCGCCGCTGCGCCCGTACTCCAAGGCGGAGGCCGAGATCCAGCAGGGCTGCGTCATCGCCCTCGGCGAGATCGGCGACGCCGACCTCGACGAGACCGACGCTGCGATCCGCGAGCGGCTGGAGGGCGCGCTGGGCTTCGGCGACGCGCGCGCGCGGCGTTTCGCCCTGATCGCCCTGGGGCAGATCGGAGGCCGTCCGGGCGGCGGCGACGCCGCGCTCGCGGGAGCCCCGGACTGCTCGAAGGTGCTGCTCGAGACCCTCGCGCGCGGCGCCAGCGGATTGCGCCCATGGGCGGCGCTCGGCGTCGGGATCCTCGGCCGCGCCCTGATCGACGTCGGGGATCCCTCGAGCACCGGCCTCGCCGAGTCCCTGCTCGCGGCGGCGCGCGGGTCGCGCCGGCCGCAGGAGGTGGGCGCCTACTCGCTCGCGCTCGGCGTGCAGCGCCACGCGCAGGGCGGCGAGCTCTTGCTCGAGAAGCTGCGCGAGTTCTCCGGGGACGAGGCGCGCGGCCACATCTCCGTCGCGCTCGGCCTCTTGCGCGAGCGCAAGGCCATCGGGCCGATCACCGAGCTCGTGCGCGAGTCCGAGTACCGTCCCGAGCTGCTCTCGCACGCCGCGGTCGGGCTCGGGCTGATGGGCGACAAGGACGTCGTGGGTGAGCTGATCGAGATGCTGCGCAGCGCGCGCGGAACGGCGAGCCAGGCCTCCTGTGCGACCGCCCTGGGGATCGTCGGGGACGTGCGCTCGATCGACCCGCTGCTCGAGATGCTCGGCGAGGGGGCGCTGACCGAGACCGCGCGCGCGTTCGCGGCCGTCGCGCTGGGCTCGGTCTGCGAGAAGGAGGACCTGCCGTGGAACGCCAAGCTCGCGGTGGGAGCGAACTACCTCGCCGCCACGCCGACGATGGTCGGCGAGGGCCGCGGCGTGCTCGAGATCCTGTGAGCGCATGGCCATGAGCACCTACCGGCTGGCCCTCGGACTCCTCGCGCTCCTGCCCCCGGCCTTCGGCGCGCACGGCGGCGTCTACCGCGGGCCGGGATCGACCGTGGGTCCGGGCGGAGCGACGGCGGGCGGGGCGGGCGCGGCGTCGGCCGGCGCCGCGGACACCGACCCCGCCGGCTGGAGCCTGTGGTGGGGCCTGAACCGCGATCGCTTCCTGAACCTCAAGGACGCGATCTTCGGCGAGCTCGTCGTCACCGGAACCGACGACTTCTTCCTGGGCCACGGCGAGCGCAGCGCCGAACGCGCGCGCGGGCGACCGGGCGAGGCGGCGATTCGCGCAGAGGTCGTGCCGGCGCTCCTGGGCGCGCTCGAGGGGGCGAAGGACGTCGACCTAATCACGGGCACGCTGCTCGCGCTCGCGAAGATCGGCGAGGGCAGCGGCGATCCCGCGATCGCGCCCGTGCTGCGGACCTACCTGCGCCACAAGAACCAGGAGGTCCACGAGACCGCGGCGGTCGCGCTCGGCGTGCTCGCCGCGCCCGAGTCGGCGCCGCTGCTCGTCGACGTGCTGCTCGACACGCCGCTCGGGCAGGCGCACACGGGGCGCCCGCGGGTGCCCTACCGCACGCGGGCGTTCGCAGCCTACGGCCTGGGCCTGATCGGCTACCGCTCGACGAGCGAGGCCATCCGCGCCTACGCGGTGCACAGCCTCGCCAAGGCCCTCGACGCGCCGCCCGAGTCCACCGTCGACGTGCCGGTGGCGTGCGTCCTCTCGCTGGGCCTCGTGCGGCTCGCGGACGGCGCGCTCCCCGAGGGGAACGGGGCGCCGGAACCCGGCGAGCCGCTCGCGCCCAGCCGCTCGCGCCAGGCGCAGATCCGCTACCTGCTCGACCTGTACGCGGCGAAGACCACCGACCGGCGCGTGCGCGCCCACATCCCGGTCGCGGTCGCGCGGCTCGCCCACGGCGCCGAGCCCTCGCTCAAGGACGAGGCGACGCCGCTCTTCACCGCCGGCATCGCGCGCCGCTCGCGCGAGGACGCGATCGTCCAGCAGGGGATCGTGCACGGCCTCGCGCTCCTGGGCGACGACGACGACGATCCCGAGGACGTGGCGATCCGCGCGGCGCTGAAGGACGCGGTCGAGGACGGCGGTCGCCTCGCGCGCCACCTCGCGCTGCTCGCGCTCGCGCGCACGGCCGGCCGCCGCGGCGAGTCCCCCGCCGGGCCCGCGCTCGCCGACGTCCGCGGCTATCTCGCGCTGCGGCTCGGGCGCGGGACGACCCTCGTGCGCCCGTGGGCGGGCCTGGCGCTCGGCATGCTCGAGCGCGGCCGCCAGGACCTCGGCGAGATCGCCGCGCCCGAGAGCTTGCTCGCGTTGCGCGCGGCGCTCGAGGACGCGGCCGGCCCGGTCGAGCGCGGTGCGTACGCGACGGCGCTGGGCCTGACGCGCGACGCGGGCGCCGCCGAGCTCCTGCGCCCGTACATCGTCGGCGAGGACGAGAACCTGCGCGGCCAGGCGGCCGTGGCCCTGGGCCTGATCGGCGACCGCGCCTCGATCCCGGCCCTGCAGGCGGTCGTCACGAGCGACCTCAACCGCTACCGGGCCGGCCTCTTGCGCGAGGCGGCGATCGCCTTGGCGTTGCTCGGCGACCGCGAGGCCAGCGACTACCTCGTCGAGCGGCTCGAGAGCGCGAGCCACATGATGGAGCAGGTCTCGTTCGCCTCCGCGCTCGGCTTCGTCGGCGACGCGAAGACGATCCCGGCGCTGGTCGAGATCGTGAAGGACGAGCGCCGCTCCGAGACGACGCGCGCCTTCTCCGCGGTGGCGCTGGGGATCATCTGCGACAAGGAGTCCCTGCCCTGGAGCGCCAAGCTCGCCGCCGACGTCAGCTGGTGGGAGGCGCCGACGACGCTGATCGACCCGGGCGGGGGGAAGGGAATCCTGGATCTCCTGTAGCGGGCCGCGCTCGCGACAGGACCCCCGCCGCGAGCAGCAGGCCGGCCATAAGCAGCGCGACCGTCGCCTTCGCCCTCCACAGGGCGGCAGCGCGCCGCGTGGCGCGCGCGGCGAGCTCGCGCGCTTCCGCGAGACGCGCGCCGACCGACGGCGCGAAGGCCTCGCGCTCGCCCGCGTCGAGCTCGGCGAAGCGCCGTTCCAGGCGCGGCGCCAGCTCGGCGGCGAGCGGCGCGGCGCCGAGCGCCGTCGCGAGGCCGAGCGTCCGCTCGAGCAGGTAGGGGTCGTCCGGCGCGAGGCGCAGCCCGGCGCGGCCGGCGGCGAGCGCCCCCGCGAGGTCACCCGCCGTCCAGAGGACGTGCAGCCGGCTCTGCTCCCGCTCGAGCGGCCCCGCGACCGCGTCCGCAGCGGCGAGCGCGGCGCGCAGCTCGCCCGCGGCGGCGAGGTCCGACGCCTCGCGGTAGCTCTGCGCCGCCGCGGCGGAAAGGACCGCGAGCGCCGCCGTGGCGAGCGTGGCCGCGCGCACGCTCAACGCTCGGCGACCCAGCGCGCCCTCCCCGCGGCGATCGACGCGAGCTGCAGCCTCTCGATCGGCGAGCGGTCGTCGGTCAGGACATCGGCCCGCCGCGCGGGGGGCTCGACCCAGGTCCAGGCGCCCGGCAGCTCGAGCGGCGCGCTGAGCGCGGCGACCCGCGGGTCCGCGATCGACCACTCGGGCGTGCCCGGCTCCGGGAGCGCGCCGCCCTCGCGCGCGTACAGTGCGCAGTTGCGCGCGAAGGGCACGCGCACGAGCAGCACGCGCTGCTCGAACGCCGCCGCGAGCGTGCCCGCGATCGCCCGCACGACCGGGTCGCCCTGCCCGAACCCGGCGGCGTTGACCGAGAGCCAGCCGCCCGGCGCGAGGTGCGCGCGCAGCTCGCGGAAGAACTCGACGGTCGCGAGGTGCGCCGGCACCTCCATGTTGTTGGCGTACGTGTCGAGCACGATCTGGTCGAAGCGCTCCGGGCTCGCGCGCAGCACGGCGCGCGCGTCCGCGCCGGCCACGACGCGCCGGCCGTCCGCGGCCGCGAGGTCGAAGTGCGCCTCGCCGAGCGCGACGACCTCGGGGTCGATCTCGATGCCCGTCGAGTCGAGCGCCACGCCGGCCGGCAGCGTCCCCTCGAGCACGCGCACCGCGGTCCCCGCGCCCAGCCCGAGGATCAGCACGCGCCAGCTGGAGCGCGCGCGGCTCCAGTGCGCGGGCAGGGCGAAGAGGTCGTAGTAGTGGCCGGCCCCGAGCAGGCCGGGCTCGGGCTGCCACAGCGACTGGAAGGAATCGAAGCCCTCGTTGACCTCGAGCCGGCGCCGCAGCTCCGCTCCCGTCCCCCACTCGACCACGCGCAGCGTCTGGTACGGCGACTCGACCGCCGCGAGCAGGCGCTCGCCCTCCCGCGACGGCCGCACGCCCTGCGGCGCGAGCAGCGCGGCGAGCACCGCCGCGCCGAGCGCCGCTTGCGCCGCGCGCACGCGGCCCGCGCGCGCGAGCACCCAGAGCCCGAGGGCGGCGAGCACCAGCGCGGCGCCGAGGAAGGTCCAGCGCAGGCCGACCTGCGGCACGAAGACGTGCGTGGTCGCGAACGTACCGGCGAGGCTGCCGAGGGTGCTCGCGCAGAGGATGCGGCCTCCGGCGTCGCCCGCATGGCCGCCGCGCCGCCGCTGCAGCACCTCGACGGCGAGCGGCCCGACGCAGCCGAGCACCGCTGCGGCCGGCAGGAACAGGACCAGCGCCGCGGCGAGGCTCCCCCACACGAGCAGGGCCGCGGCCTCGTCGAGCGCCATGCCGGAGGGCAGGAAGACCTCGGCGACGGGTCGGGCGAGGAACGGCAGCCAGGCCGTCGCGAGGCCGGCCGCGAGCAGGACGAGCCCCAGCCGGCGCGTGCTCGAACCGCGGCACGAGAGCCGCGCCCCGGCGAGGTAGCCGACCGCGAGCGAGAGCAGGATCACGCCGATGACGTTGGTCCAGACCACGCTCGAGGCGCCGAACCAGGGCGCCAAGAGGCGCACGGCGGCGAGCTCGACGGTCATCGTGCCCGCCCCGGCGAGGGCGACGACCAGCGACACCTCGAGCGCGCCCAGCGCCTCCACTGCCGGAGGGCGCCCCGGGGCGGCGAGCTCACCCGCCGTCGGCGGCCTCCTCCTCGGCGGCGGGGATCGAGTACTCGCGCTCCGCCACGAAGACGCGCCCCGGGTCGTTGACCGCCTTGAAGATCAGCTGCGTCGTCGTCTTGAGGCTGCGCGGGACGACGTCGAGGTTCTGCGCCCCGTTGCAGATCACCTTCACCGGCTGGTCGAGGTCGACGAGCGCGTCGTTGAGGTACAGGGTCACGCGGTCGATGCCGTGGGCCTCGACGTGCACCGTGTTGGCCTCGCGCTCGAGGCGCGCCTTGATCCACGGGTCGCCCTGCCCGTCGCTGCGCGGGACCTCGAGCCAGTACGAGCGGAACGGGAACCCGGCGCGCCCCTGCACGAGCGAGACCTCGTCGGGGTAGGAGACTCGCTCGAGGCCCTGCAGCCACTGCCAGACGTCCTCGTCCTTGCCCTCGGGCTTGAGCGTGCAGCCCTCGTAGCCGAGCTCCTTCGCGCGCTTCTCGAACTCCGTCGCCTTGGAGCCCGCGCCGATGAGCAGCGTGGGCAGGTTGCGGAAGTTGTCGGGCTGCACGTCGCCGACGTCGCCGACGCGTCCGATGACGCCGGCGAAGCGGTCGGGGAAGTAGTTGGCGACGAGCATCGCCGTCTCGACGCCGGCCATGCCCCAGCCCGCGAGGTACACGCGGTCGAAGTCGATCGCGTAGCTCTCGGCGACCGCCTTGTAGGTCGTCAGCAGGAAGCCGATCCCGCCGACCGCGCCGTCCACCATGCTCTCGCTCCAGGCCGCGACGTCCTCCGGCATCGTCGGCGCCGCGAGGATCACGTTGTCGCGCAGCTCGTCCGCCAGCCACTTCTCGGTCAGGTGCGTCTTCGGGTCCTCGTCCTCCTCGGGGATGCACAGGATCACGGGGTAGGGACCCTCGCGCGCGCTGTACTTCTTCGGCGTCAGCACCGCGAACTCGAACGGCTCGTCGGCCACCGGGTACTCGACCTCGTTGATGCGGCCCGGCCTGATGCCCTTCGCCTTCTCGTAGTCGCGCGACATCCATAGGGCCTCGCCGAAGGCGTCCGGCAGCGAGAGCGCATCCTTGCCGAGCTTCTTGGAGAGCTTGGCGAGGGTGTCGGCGAGCTCCTCCTCCGCCTTCTCGAGCTTCTCCTTCTTGTTGACCCTGGCGTCGAGCCAGGCGCTGAGGCTCTTCGCCAGGCCGCGCAGATCGGCCTCCTTGACCTCGCTCTCCTGGACCTCGCTCTCCTGGACCGCCCGGCCGGTCGCGAGGGCTGCGAGCGCCACGACCGTCCCCAGCACGAGGGGGGCGAGGCGGGCGGAGGGAGCGACGGGGGGAAGGGTGCGGTTCGACATGCGCTGAGTAGTCTCGTGGGCGCGCGGGGTTGCGCCCTGGGAGAGGGGCCGCTCGGCGAGAGCCTATGAGGTTCGGGCGGCGCGCCCCCGGAGGCAAGCCCCGAGGTGCTTTTGGCCCTGGCCCGCGCGCGGAGCGGCGTCAGCGCGGGGGCAGGAGCGCGAGGCCCCAGCCGCGCAGCGCCCACGGGGTGCCCTCGAGCAGCTTGCGCCGATCCTGGCCCGAGCGCGGCAGGAGCAGGTAGCGGAAGAGCCGCCGCGCCCGGCCCCGGTCGCCGGCGGAGAGCGCGCGGAGCCCCAGGATCTGGCAGGCGTCGCGCCCGCCGAGCGCGAAGGCCTCGCCGAGCAGGTCGTCGGCGCGCGCCTCCCACCCCGCGCCGCAGGCGGTGATCGCGCGGTCTTGCAGCAGCACGAGCTGGTCGGCCGGCTCCTCGGTGCGCGCCAGCTGCTCCACGAGCACGGCGTCGGCGTCGGCGTAGCGGCCCATGCGCCGGTACAGCAGGGCGAGCGACTGGGCGCTCCACGTCATGCCCGCGCGCGCGTGCAGCGCCTCGCCGAGCGCCGCGGCGTCCTCGAGCCGCAGCGCCGTCGCGTCCTCCTCGAAGACCCGGAACGCTGGGAAGAGGCGCCCCTGGAGGTCGGCGTCCGCGCACTCGGTGACGGCCTGCGCCCAGGCGCGCGCGCGCGCCACCCCCGGCGCGAGCACTCGCCCGGCGAGCCAGGCCTCGTCGGCCGAGCGGTAGGCCTCGGGCACGAGCGCGGCGTCCAGCCGCGGGCGTCCCGCGCCGCCGATCTCGGCGAGGTGCGCGGCGAGCAGCTCGCCCTCGAACTCGCCGCGGTGGGCGGCCGCGATCTCCTCGAGCCCGGCGAGGCCCGGGCGCCAGGCCGCCGGATCGCCGGCGCCGCCGTTCCAGGCCTCGCGCAGCGCGGCGAGGCGCGTCCACACGGCGGGCCAGTCGGGCCGGCCGGCGTCCTGCGCGCCGAGGGCGGCGAGGAGCGCCAGCGCCGTCGCACCGAGCGCGCGCATCAGCCCCATCGCACGACGCCCCCGCCCGGCTCGGTCCGCCCCAGCTCGAACACCGTCTCGCCGCGCGCCGCGAGGTGCGCGCGGACCGCGGGAGCCTCGTCGGGCGGCACGACGAGCACCATGCCGATGCCCATGTTGAACGCGCGATACGCCTCGTCGCGCTCGAGGCCGCCGGCGGCGCACAGCCAGCGGAAGAGCGCGGGCGGCCGCCAGGCGTCGAGGTCGATCGTCGCGTCGCACGCGCCGAGCACGCGCGCGAGGTTGTCGGCGAGGCCCCCGCCGGTGATGTGCGCCATCGCCGCCAGCCGCTTTGCCTCGACCAGGGGCGCGAGGAGCGCGAGGTACGAGCGGTGCGGGGCGAGGAGCGCCTCCGCCACCGACCGGCCCTCGAGCTCGGCCGGCCGCGCGTCGAGCGCCAGGCCGAGGCGCTCGAAGACGATCTTGCGCGCGAGCGAGTAGCCGTTGGTGTGCAGGCCCGAGGAGCCGAGCCCGAGGAGCAGCTGGCCCGGCTCGACGCGCGAGCCGTCGAGCAGCAGCTCGCGCGGCACCGCGCCGACGAGGAAGCCGACGAGGTCGAAGTCGCCCGGCCGGTAGAGCCCGGGCATCTCGGCCGTCTCGCCGCCGAGCAGCGCGAGGCCGCCCTCCTTGCACGCGGCCGCGCAGCCGCGGATGAGCGCAGCCACGACCTCGGGCTCGAGCCGCCCGGTGCCGACGTAGTCGAGGAAGAACAGCGGCCGCGCCCCCTGGACCAGGACGTCGTTGATGCAGTGGTTCACGAGGTCGCGCCCCACCGTGTCGTACACGCCCGCGCGCGCGGCGACCTCGAGCTTGGTCCCCACGCCGTCGGCGCTCGCGACCAGGATCTGGTCCGCGCAGCCGACCCGCGCGGGATCGAAGAGGCCGCCGAAGAGGCCCACGTCCCCCAGGACGCCGGCGGTGAACGTGGAGCGGATGGCGTCGCGCGCGAGCGCGAGCGCCGAGTTCTGGGCGTCGATGTCGACCCCCGCGTCCTTGTAGGTCAGCGATTCCTCGTTCAAGGCAAGGGCCGTCCCCTCGTCAGGCGATCCAGGATGAGGCGCGCGTTGTCGAACCCGACGTTCTCGGGCAGCCCGTCGAGGTCGAACCAGCGCACGTCCGATGCGTCCGAGCCCGGGGTGAGCTCGCCGCGCACCGGCCGGCAATAGAAGACCACGACGTTGGCCGGTTTGCGCGGGTCGTCCTGGACGAAGATCACGTCGAAGAGCCCGGTGACCTCGATCTCGAGGCCGGTCTCCTCGCGCGCCTCGCGCCGGGCGGTGTCGCGCGGGTCCTCGTCGATCTCCTGGTAGCCGGCCGGGAGGGCCCAGTCGCCCAGGAAGGGCGCGATGCGCCGCCGGATCAGGAGCACCCGCCCGCGCTCGTCCAGCACGAGCGCCGCGGCGGCGCACGCGGGGTTGGTGTAGAGGACGAACTCGCAGCCCGTGCAGCGCAGGCGCTCGCGACGGTCCACGAGGGCCCCTGCGAGGGGTTTCCCGCACAGGGGGCAGAACTTGGCGTGCGCATGCCACAAGATCGGCGGCCTCGCCCACCGGTTTCCTCCGCCCGGCGGGATCGCCTAAACTTAGGCGTGCCAGGGATCGAGGGCAACCGGCGCTCCCGGTGACGCCCCGCCTCGCGCGCTTCGCAGCGGCCCGTCCTCCGCCCAAAGATCCGCCATTTGAAGACCCTCCTCGTACTGGGAAGTACCGGCTCGATCGGCACCCAGACCCTCGAGCTCGCTCGCACCGACCCCGGCCTGGCGATCGCTGGCCTCGCCGCCGGGAGCTCGTGGCAGCCGCTCTTGCAGCAGGTGCGCGAGTTCCGCCCGCGCTGGGTCGCCGTCACCGATCCGGCCGCCGCGGAGGAGCTCGCGCCGCACTTGCCCCGCCTGGCACCGGGAACGGACCTCTTCCGCGGACCGTCGGCGCTCGCGGACATCGCCCGCGAGGCGGAGTACGACACGGCGATCCACGGCGTCGTCGGCGGCGCGGGCCTGCCGGCGTCGGTCGCCGTGCTCGAGCGCGGCAAGACCCTGGCGCTCGCGAACAAGGAGTCGCTGGTCATCGCCGGCGAGCGCCTGATGGCCCTCGCGCGCGAGCGCGGGGGCGAGATCGTGCCGGTCGACTCGGAGCACTCGGCGATCCACCAGTGCCTGCGCGGCGAGGACGTCGCCGACGTGCGCCGCGTGCTCCTGACGGCGAGCGGCGGACCGTTCCGCACGACGCCGCTGGCCGAGATGCGCAACGCCACCCCCGAGCTCGCGCTCAAGCACCCCAACTGGGACATGGGGCCGCGGATCACGATCGGCTCCGCGACCCTGATGAACAAGGCGCTCGAGGTCATCGAGCTGCACCACCTCTTCGGTCTCGACTCGGAGCAGATCGAGGTCGTCGTGCACCCGCAGTCGATCGTGCACTCGATGGTCGAGTTCGTCGACGGCTCGGTCGTGGCGCAGATGGGCCCACCGGACATGCGCGGGCCGATCCACTACGCGATCCACCACCCGGAGCGCCGGCCCGCCGACCTCGCGGGCTTCGACTTCGAGCTCTTCCGCACGCTGACCTTCGAGCCGCCCGACCTCGAGCGCTTCCCGACGCTCGAGCTCGGGTTCCGCTGCGTGCGCGAGGGCTCCGACTCGGGCTGCGTCCTGAACGCGGCCGACGAGATCGCGGTCGAAGCGTTCCTCAAGTCGCAGATCGGTTTCGACGAGATCTACGCCGTGAACCGGGCCGTGCTGGCCGAGCGACCGGGCAAGGACGGGTCCGTCGAGGAGCTGCTCCAGGCGGACCGCTGGGCGCGCGAGTGCGCCCGCGAGAAGATCCGCTCGGCGGCGGCGGCCTCCTAGCCCGCGATGGACCTGCTCCTCGGCATCCCCCGCATCCTGCAGGTCGCGCTGGGCATCGGGCTCGTCATCTTCGTGCACGAGGCCGGGCATTTTTTTGCCGCACGGCTGTGCGGCGTGCGCGTGGAGGTGTTCAGCATCGGCTTCGGGCCGCGGATCTTCGGCTGGCGCCGGGGGGCGACGCTCTACCAGCTGGCCGCGATCCCCTTCGGCGGCTACGTGCGCATGGCGGGGGAGGAGCCGCCGGGCTTCCGCGATCCCGAGCGCCGCGCCGCCGCCTGGGAGCTGAGCTCGAAGTCTCCCGCCCAGCGCTTCTTCATCTACTCCGGCGGCGTCCTGATGAACGTCCTGTTCGGGCTCGCCGTCTTTCCGCTGGTGCTCATCGTGGGGGTGCCGAGCTGGGAGCCCGTCGTCGGCCGGCCGACTCCCGGCGGTCCGGCGTGGAAGGCGCGCGTCGAGCCGGGCTCGCGCATCCTGCGCGTCAACGGCAAGGAGCTCTTCGACTACATCTACCTCTCGTCCGCGGTCGCGCTCGGCGGGCGCGACCCGGTCGTGCTCGAGTACGTGCCGCCGGCCGGCGCCGGGGCCGCCGGGGCTCCCGATGCTCCCGGGGCTCCCGGGGCTCCCGGGGCCGGGCGCCCGCCCGAGGTGCGGCGCATCGCCATCGAGCCCCGCTACGACGAGGAGAGCGGCTTCTACGTCGTCGACCTCCCGCCCGCCCACGAGGGCCGCATCGAGGTGCGCGGCGAGGCCGCCGGCTCCGCCGGCCTGCGCGACGGAGACCGGCTGCACGACGTCCGCGGCGGCATCGAGGGGCTCGACCCGTTCGAGAAGCTGCGCTGGGCGATGGACGACCGCGGCCCGCTCGAGCTCGTCGTCGAGCGCGGTGGCGAGCTCGTCAGCGCCACCGTCGAGCCGCTGGCGCTCCCCGGCGCCGGGGCCAAGCGCCTGGGCATCGGCTACGTGCGCGACGTCGTGAGCGACCTGCGCCGCGGCCCGCTCCTCGACGAGCTCGACTTGCGCATCGGCGACCGCCTGCTCGCGGTGGGCGGGGAGAGCGTCTTCGGCCCGCTGGACTTCCTGCGCGCGCTCGTCGCGATCGACGGGCCGATCTCGCTGCGCGTGCGGCGCGGCAGCCAGGTGGTGGAGCTGCACGGTCCGCGCCTCGAGCGCGAGGCGGCGATCGCGCTCTGGCGCGACGTCTACCTCGACAAGGACGACGGGCACTGGCTCGCGCTCGTCTCCCCCGGCTCCGGCGCGGAGGCGGCCGGGATGCGCAGCGGCGACCACATCCTCTCGTTCGACGGCACGCCGGTCGGCGCCTACCTCGACTTCTACGAGATGGCGTCGGTCTCCACCAGAGCGGGCGAGACGGCCGCGATCAGCGCCGAGCGCGCGCGAGCGGAAGGCTCCGAGGTGCTCACCTTCTCCGTCGAGCCGCGCGAGCACCCGACCCTGGACTACGGCCTGGGCCTGCCGTACGCGGAGTACACGTACCGCGCGAAATCCGTCCCCGAGGCCATCGCAGCGGGCTTCGACGTCTCCTGGCGCTTCCTCGCCGAGGCCGTGATCACGCTGCGCAAGATCACGAGCGGCGAGGTGCGCGGCGACAACCTGGGCGGGATCATCCGCATCAGCGAGTTCTCCTACGCCTGGGCGTCCAAGGGCTGGGCGAAGCTGTTCTTCTTCCTCTGCATCCTGAGCATCAACCTGGCCTTTCTGAACGTCTTGCCCATCCCGGTGCTCGACGGCGGGCACCTCTTCTTCATCCTGATCGAGATGATCAAGGGCTCGCCGGTGTCGGAGCGCACGCTGGGGTACAGCCAGATCGTCGGCCTGGTGCTGATCGTCTCGCTCCTGGTCTACGTGACCTACAACGACGTGATGCGGTTCTTCTGATGGCCGCGGGGCGCGCGGGAGGGCGACCCCCGATGGCCCCGAGGACCCCGCCGGCCGCGCTGGCCGCGCTGGCCATCGGGCGCCTCTTGCGCCTCTCGCTCCTGCCCTCCGCGCTCGCTGACGTCGCCGTCGGCATCGTGCTCGGCTCGCGCGGCGAGTGGCCGCGGGGCGCGGCCCCGTGGCTCGCCATGGGCGCCTCGCTCGGCGTGTACCACGGCGCGCTCGCGCTCAACGACTGGGCCGACCGCGCGAGCGACGCGCGCACGCGCCCCGACCGCCCGATCCCCTCCGGCGCGGTGTCCGAGGGCGCGGCCCTGTCGCTGGCCCTCGGCCTCGTCGCGGCCGGAGTGGCGAGCGCGTTCGCCGTCGCGCTGCCGGCGGGCCTGTGGATGGGCGGCGTCGCGCTGGCCGCCGTCTTCTACGACCTCGCCGGGCGCGGCCCGTGGATCGGGCCGGCGCTCCTCGGGCTGTGCCGCTACGGCAACTTCGCGTTCGGGCTCTGCGTTCCGGCCTGGCTCGCAGGTGCGCACCCCGAGCCGAGCCGCCTGGCGCCCGCGGTGCTCTACGGCGGTTACGTGTTCTGCGTCTCGCGCCTCGCGCGCCTGGAGGACGACGAGGATCCGCGCCCGCTCGGCCAGCGGCCGCGCCACTACCTGCTCGCCGCGCTCGCGTGCCTCGTGCTCGTCCCTTTCCTGCCGCTCGCCGATCCCGGGTTCTCGCCGGGTTTCCTCGCCGCGCTCGCCGCGGTCGTGGTCGGCGGACGCGGGCTCCTGCAGGCCGCGCTCGGAACCCGCGAGTGGACGCGCGCGAGGGTCGGCCAGTGCACGGGGATGGGGCTGCGCCGGCTCCTGGTCTTCACCGCGGCGTGCGCTCTGCTCGGCCTGGGCTGGGGGCCGGCGCCGCCGATCGTCGCCGGGCTCGCGCTCGCCGGCTACCCGGCGTCGTTCGCGCTGCGGCGCGTCTTCCCGCCGTCCTGACGCGCGCGCTCGAGCAGCCACGCGAGCGCTTCGCCCTGGGTGCGCACGGCGCCCTCGAGCTGCGCCGTCTCGAGCTCCTCGAAGAGCGCCGACCAGCGCGGGCCGCGCGGGACTCCGGCGGCCTCGAGGTCGCGCGCCGCGAGCAGCCGCTCGGGGCGCAGCTCGCGCGGCGCGAGGGAGCGGCCGAAGCGCTCGAGCGCCGCGAGCCGCTCGAGCACGTCGACAGGGCTGCCCTGCGCCTCGGCCCACGCGCGCGCGAGGACGAGCCCTTCGGCCGCCTGGCCCGCGCGCAGCGCGCGGATGCGCTGCGCGCGCGGCGCGCCGGCGCGCGCGGCCGCCGCGAGCGCGCGCCGCGCGCGCCATGCGCCGGCGCACGCCGCCACGAGCTCGCGCGAGGCGTGCAGATCGCAAAGGAGCTCGGACCCGGCGCGCAGGCTGGCTTCGCCGCCCTCGCCCAGGGGGTCGACCTCGAACAGCGTCGCGAAGCCGAGCAGCGCCCCCGGCACATCGGGCAGCGCGCGGGCCACGCAGAGGCGCAGCGCCTGGACCTCGTCCCACGGACGCGGGCCCGCGGCGCGCTCGCGCCAGCCGGGCAGCGCGACCTCCAGGACCCCCGCGGCGTCGAGCACCGCGAGCCCGTGCGCGGCGCGCCGCCCGGCGAAGAGCCGGCGCAGCTCGTGCAGCACGCGCTCGACGCTGACGCCGCGCAGCGCGCCCAGGCTCTCGGTCGCCGCGGCGTGCAGGCCGGGCGCGGGCGCGAGCTCGAGGTCGGCCTCGAAGCGCGCCATGCGCAGGAGCCGCAGGCCGTCCTCGGCGAAGCGCTGCCCCGGGTCCCCCACCGTGCGCAGCACGCCGGCCTCGAGGTCGGCGAGCCCGCCCGTCGGATCGCGCACCTCGTCGGCGAGCGGGTCGAGGTAGAGCGCGTTGCAGGTGAAGTCGCGGCGCGTCGCGTCCTCCTCCGGCGTGGCCCCGTACTCGACCCGGTCGGGCCGGCGCGCGTCGCTGTAGCCCGCCTCCGTGCGGAAGGTCGTGAGCTCCACGTCCAGCCCCGGGAGCTGCACGATCAGCGTGCCGAACGCGCGCCCCACGGCGAGGGTGCGCTCGAAGCTCGCCTCGACCTCCTCGGGGCGGGCCGCCGACACCATGTCGATCTCGCGCGGCTCGCGCCCGAGCGCCAGGTCGCGCACGGCGCCGCCCACCAGCCAGGCGCGCCTCCCGCGGACGCGAAGGGCCTCGGCAATCTCGGCGGCTGCGTCCTTAAGTCGCTTCGGCAAGCCATTTACGGACGGCGTGCGCACGGTCCTTGAACCCTACCAAACACGCGTTCAGATTCCGGCCGTCGTCCCGCCATGACGAGCGCCCGCACCTCCACCCTCCCGCTCGCGGGCTCGCCCCCGGCGGCCCGCGTCCGCCGCTCGGGGCTCGGCTGGATCGACCGGCTGACCCTCGGCGGCATCGGGCTGGTCGTCGTGCTGGTCTCGATCCCGCGCGTGCGCGCCTTCGCGATGCACAGCAACCAGGCCGATGCGCGCGCGCTGCTGCCCACCCTCGGCGAGCTCGTGGGCGGCGAGCCGGGCGCGTCGCTCGCGCGCGCGGGCGCGGGCGCGGGCACCCTCGCGCGCCGGCTCCAGGACGCCCGCTGGCTCGCCGCAGCGGGCGCCCTCCGGCACCATGGCTACCTCTTCCGCTCGGTGCGTTCGCCCGGCGGCGGCGCGCGCCTGGCGGCCTGGCCCTGGCACGCGGGCCGGACCGGGAGCCTCGCGTTCGCGCTCGACGAGGACGGCGTGGTCTGGACGCACTCCAACGCCGAAGGCCGCTGGAGCGGACCGGAGCGCCCGCCGGAGGCCTTGGAGCGCGAGCTCGGGGCGGGCGGCTGGAAGCGGGTCGCCGGGCGCTAGCCCAACTTGAAGGGTTTGAAGTCCCGATCGGCCCTCGCGACCCCGGGAGGGCCGATCGGACCGCCGCTTTCCCACTACATGTCGGGCACTGCGTGAATCTGAATCTGTCCTCGGCGAGGTAGCCGGCCCGGTGCAGGTAGCCGAAGAAGCCCTTCGCGCTCGTGCGGAGCGCGTTCACGGTGCCCGCACGCTTGGGCCGCCCGTCCGCCCGCGTGAGCGCCAGCGGCGAGGCGAGGAAGCGCACGAGGGTCCCCCGTGGTCGAGCGCGGCGATGTCCGCGCTCAGGCCCTCCCGTGCGGCCCAGCCGGCGAGCAGCAGGAGGTGGCGCTGGTACTGCCCGATCGTGTGCTCGGAGCGGCCGTCGGCGCGGAGCTGGAGCAGGAAGCGCTCGCGCGCGGCGTCGAGGGGCTCGGGGCCGTCGCTGCTGGATCGGCCGCTCATCACCGGTCCGCTCGGCCGCGCGCCCTGATCGAGAACGTCCCGGTTCCCCGCGACACCTCGACCGCGTCCAGGACGACGTGCACGGCCGGGGCCGAGCACACCCCGGCGATGCGCGCCGACGCCAGCGAGCCGTAGTCGTGGCCCCGGCTCGTCGCGAATTCCGCGCAGGCGAGGACGGCGGCGCGCTCGCGCTCCAGGGGGACGAGCACCGTGGACCAGGGGTCCTCGACGGCGGTCAGGGCCTCGCCGGGCTCGAAGCGCAGGTCGGCCGCCAGCAGGTGGACCGCGAACGCCGAACTGGCCGGGTCCAGCGTGCTGAGGACGTCCAGCGCCCCGAGCTGGCGGTCCCTCGGGTTGTCGGACGCGGTGAGCGTTACCTTCGTCCAGGAGCAGCCTTAGAGGGTCTTCGTCCCTTCGGGAAGATCCCAAGCCGAAGCGTTAGGCTTCCCCGCACAGGAGGCATGGAACGCCACTGTCAGTCCTCGTGAAGAAGTCGCCCGCCTTCTTCGGGGAAAACCAATCGACGGCCTTCTCCACCTGGCCTTTCGCGGGTTTTCGAGTGACCGCGTAGCGTGATGTCGTGAGCACTTCACTGGCAAGCACACGGCCCGCTCCGCCGATTGAAGTGGTATGGACAACACTCTTCATCGACGT
>Ga0302046_10002342_pt1 | contig 17621 bp, 17 predicted proteins | sample RVTome_11_FD_200261 | JGI IMG/M metagenome (GOLD analysis project Ga0302046, IMG submission 200261) | Soil microbial communities from uranium-contaminated site in the Upper Colorado River Basin, Wyoming, United States - RVT147D111 (version 2) ...
GTCTTGCCCGACTCGCTCAGCCCGGTCGCCCCCTCGTCAATGGCCGAAACCGCGAGAACCTCGTCGAGCCGTTCCTGGTACATCTCGGTGGTGATGTTGTCCTTCTCGATCATCTTGCCCAGACGCAAGATGTCCTTTTCGCTGATCAGCCCGAGCTTGCCGCCGGTCATCTTCGCCCGGTCCGCGTTCTCACGAAGCATCCGCAGCCTCGAGACGGTCATCATTTCCTTGGCGCGGATGTTGAGCTGGCGGGCGGCCATCAACTGCTCGGTGGTCTTCATCTCGAATTCCTGCGCGAGCACCCGGCGCACCTCCGGCGTGGTCTCTTTCGCGCCGCGCTCGAACAAATCCTGCTTGGTCTTGGCCAGCTTCTCGACTTTCTTGAGAAGCTGACCGCGATCCTTCTCGAGCAGCAATTCCTGTCGGCGCAGCTCTTGCCGGGTCATTTGCGTGAGCGCTTTGCTGCGTTTGGTGAGCCAGTCGAACAGCGCCATAAAGTTCCTTACGTGGCTTCGGGTTCGCCGCGCTGCTTTTTCTCCGCCGCCCGTTCGGGCGATGTTCCGTCGGCCTCGGCCCTTTGAGCACCCGTCGCGCGTTCACCCGATTCGGTCTCCGCCGGATCGGAGGCCTCGAACTCCGCGAGGATCGCCAATTCATCATCCGAGGCCAGCGAATCGGCGACGCCCATGTCGAGCGTGTCGACGAGGTCGGCGTCGGCTTTGAGGGTTTCGAGCATCTCCTCGGCCTGCACCGCGATTTCGGTCAGTTCCTCGGCGGCGGGCAGCTTGGCCATCTCGCCCTGCTGCGTCAGGGTCAGGTTGTGCACGTGGGTCGAAATGACGTTGATCTGCTGGTTCAGCATGGCGGCCGAGGTACTGTGACGATTGATCTCCTTGCGAAGCTGGCCGACCTGGGCGGCGATGCGCTTGCGCGTCACCGTGGATTTCGTGGCCTTCCCCTCCTCGACCAGTTCGTGCTCTTTCTTTTCGAGCTTGGCGATGTCTTCGTAAATGCGGTCGCGGCGTTTGCTGAGGGCGAGACGGTTCTCGGTGAGCGCGTTGACCTTCTTGGCCTCATTGCCCTCGACCCCGAAGAGCTGACGAATGCGATCCACCATCGACATGGGAGCCTCCTTGGTCGTCGAGACCGGCGCGCCGCGGTACAACAGGATGTCGTTTCCCTGCCGGGTGACGTTCAGTTCCGGGTCGACCCGCCGGGCACGTTCGCACCCTAGCAGGACGGTATTGGTCGGGACGTCGAGCGCCTCGGCCAGGTCCCGTACGTTGATGCCGCTGCCGAGCAGGTCGGCGCTGCGTCGCTCGATTTCGGCGACGACGCGGGCGAGCTTCTTCGACGTCGCCTCGGGATCGAACAGACGCCCCACCGCATCGATCCCCGACGCCCCCGGAGACTCAGCCCCCGACGAACCGTGCACCGTCCATCCGCCGTCCTCGCGCGGCTCGACGAGCACGAGCGTGACCCCGGGCAGTTCCAGCCGGGCCCCGAGCGCCTCGGGCGAGAATCCGCTGGGGCTGCACACCCCGATCAGTTGCGGAACCTTCTCGGCGATCGCGATTTCGCGGACGTGTCGGGCCAACGCGTCCAATTCGATCGGCGGCGGTGCTTCGGCGTCATCATCGCGGATGTAGGCCTCGAGCGGCGTCAACACCGAGGCGATCGCCAAGCCGGTCCGTCGTTTGCCCCCCCACCATCTCCGTTCGTAACCACTGATGACCGTCCGCCGGTTCTGCGGCATTTCCGCCATCAATGCACGATCGCCCCCGCCGAGCTTGCCCACCAGCGCATGCACCCGGGAACTCTCGTCGAATGAGGTGGTCTGCCAGAAGGTGCCGGGCAATCCGCTTCCCTTGGCTTGTTCGACATTGGCCTCGAAGCCGGTGAGAAACTCGGTTTCGGCCTGACGCGCTTTGAGCCGCCGTTCGTTCATGCACACTCCGCACCATCACGACCCCAGAAGCCCGTCACGACCCCCGATCCCTACTAGCCAAGCCGCCGGCCGCACCGGGCACAGTAGTGCGCGGCAGCGAGGTTGAGATTCCGGCACCGAAGCTCGGGACAGATTTTCGTCTCGCCGCCCGATTCGACATAGCCGTACATCGGTGGCGCTCGGGTCGGCCCCGGTACGGCGCCTCGGATCGGTGGCGGCTTGATCGAGCGCCGCGGGCCCGAACCGGTCAGCGCTCGACCGACCGCCGTAAACACCGCGATCATCACCCGCAACATGACCACGAAGACCATGACTGCGGTCCCAACGAATGCCAAGGCAAAAATCAGGAAGAATACGTCCACGACTCGGATCCGTCATGTTGTCAACCGCACGTCCGCCCCACAGAAGATGCAGTAGTTGTCGGTACGCTGCACATATCCTTGGCACGACGGGCATCTCGGCACTTGTTCGACCAACTGCTGTCCGCAATAGATGCAGAACTGATCCCGCCGATCGACCAATCCATGACACGCGGGGCAGCACAAGCCGCTCGGACCGGCGACGGCGCGGGTCGGCGGACGCGACGTTCCCGTTGACGCACTACGGGTGGAGGCGCCGCTCGCGACCGTCGGCGGATAGCGATCGGCGTCATCGAGCAGCGTCAGCATTTCCGCCGCCGAGGCGAACCGGCGCTCGATCCGCGTGTACCCCTTGAGAAACAGTTCGTCGTAAAACGGCGGCGCACCGCCCTCGCGCACCTCCGACGGCCGATCACCGCCCTGCGGCCTGACACCGGTCAGCATCTCGAACAGCACCACCGCCGCCGAATACAAATCGCATCGGGCGTCGACATCGTGGCCGTCACGCTGCTCGGGGGCCATGTAGGCCAGCGTCCCGGCAATCGACTTGCCCTCTTCGGTCACCATACTGCCCGATTGCATGATCGATGCCGTGGTCACGCCGCCGACCTGACCGAGCCCGAAATCCGTCACCTTCACCCGCTCGGGCGTCATCCCGTCAAGGTCGGCCCCGCCGGCGACGAGGATGTTGGCGGGCTTGATGTCGCGGTGGACGAGGTTGTGATCGTGGGCCGCCTGCAGCGCGAGCACGATGCCGCGCAGAATCGGCATCACCGCCACGATCGGCAACCCTTTCGGATGGGCGTCGATGATCTCGCGCAGCGACGGGCCGTCGACGTACTCCATGATGTAATACGGGGGGTCGGCATAGGGATCGAGATCGAGCGCCCGCACGATGTTCGGGTGCCGGACGCCGTGGACCGTGCGACCCTCACGCTGGAGGTTGCGCACGAACTGCGGATCGGTGGGAATCTTGATCGCCACCCGCTCGTCGAAAATGTGGTGACGGGCCCGCCACACCTCCCCGAAGCTGCCCGATCCGACCGGGACCTCGAGAATGTAGTTGTTGACGCGATCACCCGTTTGTGGCTGCTGGGTCATGGTCAACCGCCCTCTCAACATCGCTCGCTACATGGCGTCATCGGCCCTGTCGGCCAGGAAGTCCGTTACTACGAAATTATAAACCGCCGCGCAGAGGAAGCCAAGAATCATGACCGCCCAGGTCAGCGTTCCGCCCGGGCTCCACCCCGCGAGATAGAACGCCATCAGCATATCGAGCAGCATGTAGCCGACCAACACCAAGGCCGAGACCAGGTTCGATTCGGCCTTGACCGCCATCGGCGGCACGAAGAAAAACGCCCAGGGCAAGGCGGCGGCGAACCCGACCCAGATCGCCGAGTGCTTGATCGTGTCGACGATCGCCCCGCGCTGCTCCGGACTCATCTGCCAGATCCAGATCAGGATGACGGCCGAGGTCACCACGATGATCGCGGTAATCACCTTTCCGCCGACGTACTTGCCGATTGCCTCGATCATCGACCGTGCCGCCCTGTCGAAACGCCGTGCTCCCGGATCGCTCCGGACGACTCCGGAGCGCTGAACCGGCGCACCTGTATCTTAAACGACCCATAAGGGTCGTCGGTTCGATGCTTCCCGCCCTTGCATCGTACCATCCGAGAATCAATCGGGCGATTAGAAATCAGGGTGGGTTGTCGAATCGGCCGGGTCGCCGGCAGGTCGGGGCCACGGCTCGGAGGCGGCTCGGAGGCGGGTCAAATCAGTTCCCCACACTCGCCTGACGCCAAGTGAGCACGTAGTCGAACGACATCTGCTGCGTCACCCCCGACGGTCGCGTGAACTGCACGGTCCAGGTGACCTGCTCGCGTTGGCCGCTGCTGGCGACGCACTCTCCGGTCCCGACGTTGGCTGCGCGAGAGAAGGCGCCCTCGAGCTCCTGGCCGGAGACACCGACCTCGCTCAGATCGACGTCGAAGGTGCTGGTATTCCCGAACGCGCAGAGAAATGTCACGCTGATTTCCACGTCGTCCGTCGTCATGGGCTGATCACTGGTGACGGTGACGCTCAATTCAAACGGCAGGATCGGCGCCGCCGCACCGCTCGACACCTGCTGGGACCGCGGGAACGTGGTGCTTTGGGTTTCTGCGAAGTCGATGGCGCCTTCGCTCATGGCCAGAGGATGGTCGCCCGAACCGGGCGTGCAGGTTTGCCCGAAGAGCAACGGCATCAGCGACAGAAACGCAACGATCTTTGCGGCACGCGTACCCTTGGAAGTCGTTGACACGCGAAACCTCCTCAATTGTTCGACCACTACCGAATCATTGCAGGTTCCAGCCGCGTGGGTCCACCAGGAGTTACACGCCCGCCCGGTCCTGCTCGCGTGCTTCTCCCGCCCGTGTTCGCAGCGCGTCCATCGTCTCGGCGACCTCCTTGGCCATCCGGCTGTTCGGATATTCGTTGATGATGGATTGCCCGACCTGCACCGCGTCGGTCCAGCGCTTCTCCTTGACCGCCAGCGAGAACTGTACGCGCATGTTCATCAGCTTTTCGTGAAACACGCCGCGTGCGGATTGTTCGATCTCTTTCGCTTCCTCCACCGACAGGTAGGGATCGAGCAGATGCAGGATGTCGATCCCGCCGTCGATGTCCTTGCGACTGAGGGCTTCGTCCCACTGCTCGAGCAGTCCCTGCTTGTACGCGGCACGGCGCTCGATGACGAGTTCGGGAAGACGGTTGATGCGTTCGTGATTGCCGAACACTTTTTGCAGTCGCCCGGCCTCGGCCGTGGCCTTGTCCCACGCCTGCCCGTCGCAATACTCCTCGACCAGGGCCACCGCCTGGGCGATCTGCGTATCGACCTGTTCCTGTCGGGCCGCATCCACCTGCTCGCGCAGGCTGGTCGTTTCCTGGGTGTCGCCGAAACGACGCTCCATCTCGTCGAGCAGCGAGTAGGACAGCTCCCAGTCCTCGATGGCGACTTCCTCGCGAATCGCCACCCGCAACGCCTCACGCTCCTTGGCCCGGTGGGCGATGGACCGTGCCGCGTCGGAGATCTCGCTGTTGGCCACGAGGGTGGTCATCGGCTTCTCGTAGGACTTGACCTGATCGACGAGATCGAGCGTGGTATCGTGGAGGCGGTAGAGTTGCTCCTGGATCTTGACCAGGACCGCGGTCATGCCGCGCAGCAGCACCGCGAGCAGGAGCAGTAAGCCGCCGCCGGCGACCATCGTCGTCCCCGCCGGTCGGTCGGGCGCATCGGTCCGGGTCATCCACATCACACCGATCACGATCATCGCCGCCCCCCCGAGCAGGCCGGCGGCCATCATCGCCGTGGCGATCTTGCGCACCGTGGCGTAGCGTGACGATACATCCTGCATACGAATCATCTCCGTTGTTGGGAATCCGTGGGCCGGGCATGCATAATCTTTAGGCTATGCATTTCGGGCGCCAACGTCAACCGGATACGCGGTGTGCGGTCGAAACGCCGAACGTGTCACGATCGGAGAATCCGTCATGCTGCACCACGAGCGCACGTCAAGCCCACGGGTTGCATCCCGTGGGTTTCCGCGAAACGGTCCTTGGAACAAGGAATCAGAGTAGGTGGCCGGGTCACGATTCTTCGGGCGGGCTCTCGAGCAGTTTGCGCATGCGCGCATCGCGCAGCTCGCGTCGGTGGAGCACTTCCAGGGTGCGCTCGCGATGGTGCTTGTCCTTGCCGATCACGCGCAGGAACGACCAACATCCGACAACGACAACCAGCGTCGTGATCAGCAATTCTGAATCGGTCATACTCGAATGCCGGTCGCGCCAACGGTTCGAGGCCCGGCACCCTGCCGGCGGCCTGATGAACCCTATCGGCCCAGGATCCCTATCGGCTCACCCCGCGCGGATCATGCAACACGCCGCGGAGAATCCCGGGCGGCTTACATCCCCTCGGTCAGCAGGAGCCAGCCCATCAGGACGCCGCCGAACCACCCACGCAGCCCGGGGACCGCGAGAATCGCCAGTACCATGCCCACGAGCACGCCGACATACCGGACTCCGCCCCCCGTTCTCGAATGGCCGATGAGTGCTCGCAGGTCGGCCAGACCGGACGGAACCCGCCACCACCAGAGCAACACGCAGAGCAGCACGTTGACGCCGAGCCCCGTCAAACCCAGTCCCAGGCCGATCGAGGCGGCCAGACACCACACGCGGAACCAGGGCATCACATCCGCCCGCGACGACGCGCCCGGGCGAGCGGCCTGACCAGCCCAGCCCAGCATCAGCACCGGCAACAAGAGCATCACCGTTCGATGGGTCTCGTGCACCGCCAACCGCGTAAGCGGTGGGTCCGCCACCGACCACATGACCCACCATCCAGCCGCCGAACCGGCCAAGCCCATCGCAATGAATACAGATGCCCGTCGCCACTGGCCGGTGCCGACCGCATGCCACGTGCAGCCGATCGGCAAGACCATCGCCGTAACGTCGCACGCGCACGCCAGCGACATCGACAACACACCGGCCGCATGACGCCATGATCCGTGATCCAGTAGCGTGACCGCCAACGACGTGGCGATCAAAGCTCCGCCACCGGTCAGGCTGGTTTCGGCCGATGTCGCCAAGGGTGCAAGTGCGGCCAGACTCCAGACCGTGAAAGCATCGCACCGGCTCGACACCAGCAGGCACGCGGATGCGAACACCGCCGAAGCGGTTACGACCAACCAAACGTCCAGACGTACGCCGGCCGAGGCGTCATAGGCCGCGGGCATCGCCGCCGGCGACGCGATCAACACCGCGACGAGAACGACCCACCACCTTGTGTTACGGTTCGGCATCATGGCTGTCCGGACGACGTCGTTCGACCGGTTTGCACGGTCTTGCGCAGCGCGTCGGCCGTGCCGTACGCCGGCCATGCAGCTAACCACGCGGAAAAGACGCGTTCGTCCTCGGTGCGGTCGAAGCTCCGCCCGTGTCGGACCGCCGCTCCGATCACCGGCATCGCCGCGATCAGCAACAGCACCGCCGTCGTGACGCCGACCCAGCGTCGAACCCGCATCCCCGCCGACTGCTGAACATCCAGGGATCGAGTGATACGCGTAATACCGAAACCGGCCGTCAACACCGCGGGGATCACGAGCAATTGATAATAATGCGTGGCGGGCTTGATCAGGGTCGCCAGCGTCACCGCTTCGGTGCCGAACCACGCGACCACAAGCACGCAAGCCGATCGCCAGGAGACCGACAACGTCGGCGCCGCATCGAAACGCCCTTGCGGATTGGACAGCCCGCCGACCAGCACCCACCACGCGGCCGGCAGCAGCGGCAACAACACGTATCCCGGCGGAACGCCGAGCGTGAACCCGCCGACGTGCAGCCCCGACAAGTCACGAAGGTCGGCAAGGTGAAGTGACAACCAACCACGCGCCCCCAGGAGAACGAGCACCGGCATCACCGCCAGGAAGACGCCCGAGACGGTCATCGCCAGGTCGACCATCGCCGGTCGATACCGCCTGTGGATCACCGCCTCGAACAAAACATGCACGATCAGCGCGCCGCAGAGCACGGCGGCACTCTGCTTGACCAGCAGCGCGCATCCGATACCGAGCCCGCGAAGCAATCCCCGCCGAACCGGCGGGATAACCGCCAGATGCGCATAGACCGCCGCCAACATCGGCACGAGCATGTACGTTTCGTTCGTGTCGAAACCGTCGTTGGTGCTCTCCAGAGCGGTGTAGCTGTTCTGCCCCAGGGCGAACATCAGGGTGAGTGCGCCGGCATACGCCCGGCCGAAGAGCCGTTGCGACAAGCACCAGAAGAGCGCGTACGCCGCGACCAGAAAGAACGTCTCGATCGGTACGAGCGTGACTCGGCTCGGCGGCCCTGCCGCAAGGCGGTAGCACCAGCCGGTCAGCAACGCCTGGCCCGGTGGCTTGTCCGGGATGAGATCCTCGAACGCCGCGTCCGGCTGCCAGAGTCGATACGCACTGATCGCATAGGCGAAGCTGTCGCCCTTGTACGGCGCACAGACCGAAACCAGACGACCCGCGACGTGGATCGCCAGGATCAGCCCGCACGCAACCGAAGGTCGAACCCGTGCGATCGTCCCTGTCTCCTCGAGTTACTTCGCGTGTTCAACCCCGCAGCTCGGCGGAAAAGTCATACCGACCTTCTCGAATCGCGGCACTGAAAGCATCGAGCGAACCCTCGAAGAACATCAGCTTGCCGTGAATCGTCTTCGACTCGCCGGGCGATACGTCGCCGAGCTTCGGATCGGCATGCATGCAGGGATGACCGGGGTTGTGCACCAGCGAATGCGTGTCGGCCTGCCAGGTGCACGCGACCAAGCGTTCGGCCTGCGACGACACCGTGGCCATCATGGGACGATCCGCAATCGCCGGCCCCCCACGCCATCCGAGCCGGTATTTGCCCCTGCTCGATTCGAGCTTGCGCGTCTCGTCGTACGGCATCCAGCCCCGCTCCGGAACGTGCACGTACTTGTTGTCGGCGGTGAAGGCGGCGAACTCCTTGATCGCGCGGAGAAAGTAACAGGTCTGGAGCCGGATGCGCGTAAGCGGCAATACGCCGCCGTTGCGGATGAACAGCGTGAGGTCGACCGAGTCGGCAGCCCGGGTGATCTTCCCGCCGAACGATACGCGATTGGGCAGCATGCGTTCGAACGCGATCCCGTTCGGAACCGACTCCCATCGGACCGCCGGCGGGTTCGGGTACACCACCGGCTGCACCTGCGGATTGACGTGGCTCAGATAAAGTAAGCCCTGCTCGGTGAAGATCGCCTCGGGAAAATCCAGCCAGATGTAATCCTGGCTCGGCCAGCTCGGACTGACCCAGGCGATGTGCTCCCAGTAATAATGCGGTCGCCACGCGCCGGGCAGAATGCGAATCCCCGTGGCATGGTCGGCATAGGTCGACGCCTTGTTGTCCACGTCGGCTCGAGCCGATCGCGATCCCACCGCCAGCAAACCGGCAACACCTGCCTTGAGCATGCGTCGTCGTGTCGTCATTTCCGCCATTCTACATCGGCAAACGAATTCGCTCATGTATTGACTCTCGATAACGGTATTGATCCGAGCCGCGAGCGCAAGCGAGCGGGTTCTTCAGCATCGAACGAAACAGAACCCCCGCGCCGGCGCTCCTTGTACAATCTTGCCTAATGCCGGGAATCGAGCGTGGCTCGGCGGGTGAGGGGCTGACGCGGTACACGACGTGGATCTGGTCGTTGTCGAGCTCCACCTGCTTGACCACGGTGCGGATGATCTCGCGGCGTGCGGTCCAGTCCAGGGTCTCCAAGACGTCGCGAACCCGATCCGCGAACGCTTCCCAGTCACCGATGACCAGACGCAGGTGCTCGTGCTGCGTTTGCTCATCCGCCAAGGTCCGGGCTTCCTCCTGGAGTTTCGCCAAGCGGTCCCGGGCCGCGCGGATCCGGGGTTCAAACTCCGCACGATCCAACAGGCCCGCTTCGTATGCGTCGATCAGTCGCGCGATGGCCCGTTGCACCTGCCGGGTGACCTGGCTGAGATCCACAGCGCCGCGCGCCGTACCGCTCGATTCGTCCGGCTTCAGCCGGCGCTGGTACTCCTGCCGCATCCGTTCGGGTTCCTTCAGCAGAGCGCTCACATCCTCCCACACGGCGGCGTCCAACACATCCGTCCGGACCGGTGGATTGTCACACAGTCGCTGGCCGCCGCACCGGTGCGTATCCCGTCCACCGCATCGATAATACCCCATGGGGCGGGACGAGGCTGGATCGGTGCGACTCGCCTTGCCGTACCATGCGTAGCAGCAGCGCCGGCACACCAGAAGCCCTTGCAGGAGGAACAATGCACCACGCCGGCTTTCACGGCGACGTTTCTGGTTCTCCGCGAGTTGCTCCCCCACTGCGGCAAAGAGCGCTTCACTCACCAGGGACGGCACCGGGATGTCTGTCCATTCGTCCGACGGTACGGCGTAGACACTCCAGGGGCGTCGCGGTTGTTCCGCACACCCCCGGTAGGGCCGCAACCGCGGTAGCCGCTCGCCCGACCGTGTCTTGCCAAAGGCCGCTTTTCCCTTGTAGGCCGGGTTCCGAAGCATGGCCGACACCGTGCTGGCCTGCCAGGACGCCTTGCCTGCCGGCGACGGAATGCCTTCGCGGGCCAAGCGACGACTGACCTCGCGGATGCTCAACCGTTGTTCGCCGACCCAGGCGAAAACCCGGCGCACCACGCGCGCTTCTTCCAAGATCACCTGGTAACTTGCTTGCCCACCGCCCTGGGGCTTGGAGAGATACCGATACCCGTAGGGTGCCGAACTCAACACGTTGACCATCCCCCGGCGCGCGGCATAGCGCTTCCCTCGACGCGTCCGCTCGACGATCTTGGCCCGTTCATACTCGGCGATCATTCCCTGCATTTGCAGCAACAGTTCTTCCTCGGGCGAGGTGCCGAGCTTCTGATTCAGAAAGACGATTTCCACGCCACAGCGCTGCAACTCCTCGACCAGCACCACTTGATAGGCGTACTTGCGGGCCAGGCGGTCGGGCGAATGCACGTAGAGCCGATCCAAGCCCCCCACGGCGGCCACGTCCCGCAGCCGCTCCAAGGCCGGCCGGTGCAACGTGCCGCCTCGGTAGCCGTCGTCGATGAAATGCATCTCCCGATCACAGGTCCATCCGCTCTGCCCGATCCGCTCCTCGATCGCCGCGATCTGACTGGCAATGGTTTGTTCTTTGACCTGATGGTCGCCCGACACGCGGGCGTATAATCCGACGCGTGGCGCGGTGTCTGTGGACATCGTTACGCTCCCGTGACACGCCGTGGCAAGGCGGCGCTGTCCTCGTGGCCGACGGTCACTTCGCCACACGCGTGATGCGCGGGTTCGGCGCCGTTCCGGCCCCGCATCCAGGGCAGGACCCGCTCGTAAGCCGCGGTCATGATCTGGGCGTCCAACCGCACTCCCACAAAGTGCCGCTTCACCTCCCGCGTGGGTCCTGTATCTCTTCGCGTGCCGTCCATGTCCAAATCTCCCGTCGGGCAGTCCATCGCCCGTGTGAAGCGCATACACTTCCTACTGACCTCGCTCCGCTCGAATCGAGCGAGGCCGAAGCCGCTCCCGGGAGATCACGCTCTCGATCGATATCGGACAATTGGCAAGATTGTACAAGGAGCGGGCGCTTGGGGCTCGGATCAAAAAAACGCTGTGCTTGGGACACCGCATCAGCGTCGCCAGGATTCGGCATGGTAGCCCACGATCGGGTGGTGATCCAGCCGATTCACGTCGATCGGCAGCTTTACCGATTCGAGCGCCATGTCCTTGGGAAAATCAAACATCCCCCGCAGGACCGCATCGGTTAGGAATTGCGTTTTGACCTGAACGCTCAACGTCGAAACGTCCACCTGCGGGAGCTCAACGCCGCCTTCACGCGTTCCGTCTTCGGTGCGCTTCGGCGTGGCCATCACGAAACCCCAGGCTTCGAAGCTCGGAATCCAGACGTGATACGGGTAGGTGCCGAACCCCGCCGCGGCGAGGGTCTTCTCGATGCACCAGAAGACGCGCCGCGCGAAGTACGGGCTCGACGACTGCACCACGAGTACGCCCGAAGCGGGCATGATCTTGCGAACGCCCTGATAGAACGTCACCGTGTACATTCGCGAGAGCGGCACCGACTTGGGGTCCGGCAGGTCCGAGATCACGACCCCGAACCGCTCGTCGCCGTCGAGCACCTCGCGAAACGCGTCCTCGTTCATGATCTTGACCTTCGCGTGGTTCAGCGCGTTGCGGTTCAGCCCGGTCAACAGCGGATAGTCTTGGCCCAGGTCGGTCATGGCCGGATCGATGTCGACCAGGACGATCTCGCGAACGTCGTCGTAGGCCAACAGTTCGCGCACCGCCAACCCGTCGCCGCCGCCGATGACCAGCACGCGCTCGCGGTTGCGGGCGGCGGACATGGCCGGATGCACCAGGGCTTCGTGATACCGGTTCTCGTCCCGGCTCGAAAACTGCAGGGCGCCGTCGAGATACAACCGCACGTCGTCGTCCTGCCGCGTGACGACGACGCGCTGGTACTTCGATTGCATGTCGAACACGATGGGATAATCATAGAGCGCCGAGTGAAGCTTGCTCTCGAGCGTTCCCGCCAGGATCAGTTGGCCGATGGTCACCGTCGCCACCGCCGCGGCGACCAGCCCCAGCTTCCATCGCACCCAGCGCGGCAGGATGCCGCGTACCACGGCCAGGTTCACCACCCCGACGGTGAGATTCACGATCCCGACCACCAGCGCGCCGCGAAACACGCCGAGCAGCGGCAACAACACGAACGGAAACATCAACGCCGCCGCCAACGCGCCGAGGTAGTCGATCGACATGACGTTGGCCAGCGTCACCCGCAGCGACGCGGTCCGACGCTCGAAGATCCGCGTCAGCAGGGGAAGTTCCAGGCCGATCAGCGACCCGATGAGCACCGTCATCGCCAACATGACAAACACGTAGTGGTCCGGATCGATCGCGTACGCCAGATAGAGCAGCGGCACCGACTCGGCCCCGAAGAGCCCGAGCAGCAATTCGACGAGGATGAACCGTTCGAGTAGACGATCGGTGACGAAGCGCGACAGAAACGACCCGAGCCCGATGCTGGAGAGAAACACACCGATGGTCAGCGAGAACTGGCGCACGGTGTCGCCGAGAAAGAAGCTGCTCGCGGTGCCGATCAGCAATTGGTAGAGAATCGCACAGGCCGCGACTACCAGGATCGACGCCAGCAACACCGCCGCCTGCACCCGGGTCGTGACCGTTTCCGCCACTACGGGAGGCGCGTCGTTCATGCCGTCTCATCCTCTCGTCGTATCCGAGCGACGAACATCACCGCCGAAGTCACAACGGCGACGAGACCGGTTACCCCGGCCAGAACCGACAGCAGCAGCGCGCCCGCCTCGAACGGCGTGGCCGAACCGCGCACGCGATCCACGCGCACCTGCACCGGCGTGGCGGCACCGGGAAACGGTAGCTCGAGCCGAGCGAGTTCCAGGCGATAACGCCCCGGCTCAGGTATAGTCGCATGCATCGTGAACGTCATCGATTCACTCTCGGCGGTGCGCGAAAACTCGTGGTCCATCTCCAGCAACGGCTCGACCGCCGGCGCGGTTGCGGTCGCGTGCTCGCGCACCAGATACACCGTCACCTTCGAGGCTACCCGATCGCGCACCGGACGAAGCACCTGACCGACCTCGACCGCCACCACCATCGGCACGTCCTTGATGTCGATCGGAGCCGACCGATCGGTATCCGGCGTCAACGTGCCTTCCAGCAGCGTCGCGATCGGCCGGGACACCCAGCGGGCCGTCCACGCCGACAGCCCCGCCGCCGCCGCGAGCGTGATCGCCAACGTCCACAGGAACCACCGCCATCGAAACCGAGTGCCCGTCCGCGTCACGACCGATTCCAATTCGCCAGCGACGTGCTAAACGTCCGCCCCAGTCCGTCGAGCACCTCTTCGGCCGCCCGCAGTCCGTGAAACACCGCCTCCTCGTACAAGGCCAAACCCGACGCGTCCGCGCCGGCCAGATGCACCCGCCCGATCGGCGCGCTGCGCAGCGCACGATCCTCGGCCCAGATATACCCCGGCACGGGCACGACCATGGCGTGACCGTACAGCATGACGTCCACGCGAGTCACCAGCGACTCGATCTCCGGATGCATGGCGGTTAAATCGTTGAGCACCAGGTCGGCCCACCACGCATGATCGCGCGTCAGCATCTCGGCCCGGGCCGCGTCGGCATCGGCGGAGAACGGGTGGTAAAACGTGAGTACGGTGGGCTGATCCGCCTCGCGCGCGGCGCCGGCCGACCATCGCGTCTGATGATTCGCCACCACGTAGCCGAGCGACGCGCTCTCATAACGCACGTTGTCCCACGCCGTCTTTCGACCGTCGCTCGCGGGCAACCGCTTGACGTGCACCTGCGCGACGAGCCACGGCGCGTACCGGCAACGGTCGAGCGCGGCCAGACGTTGCGGCGACAAGGTTTTGAGAATATGACCGAGCACATGCAGTTTGCCCGCGAAAACACAGTGTCGACAGCGCATCCGTCCGAGCTTGTGCGTACGGCGATCATACACGACCAGATCGACGTGCTCGTCCGACGGCTCGATGGCGGTCACCATGTGGCCGGTGCGCACGCGTTCGGGCGGCGTATCCCGCAGCAGGCCACGGATCAGAAATCCGTTGCCCTCGGGCCAGGTGAACGTCTCGACGGGATACTGATAGCGGTAACGATCGTCGTGAAAGCGACAGGCGTGGTAATGGATGCCCGCCCAGGCGGATACCGTCTCGCGCGTCGCGCCGTAGTCGTCCCGGCAGGCATAGTCGACGTTCCACTCGAGCCGTTCGCCGACGAACCCGTGCTCCCGCATCCACGCCCCCATCGTGATGCGATCGAGCTGCATGAGACTCTCGTCCGCTGCGCTGTACGCGACGGGCACGGTGAACGCCGGGCGACCGGTCACACTCCGTTGCTGCATGTACGCGAACAGCGTGTCGGCCATCTGTTTCATGGCGTGCTGCTCGGCACGATCGGTCGAGCGCGACGTTAAAATGTCTCCGGTCCAGCGTCCGCCGATCTGAAGTCGTTCGGCGGGATGGCGTACGACGTAGGCCGGGTTGCCGATCGGCCAGCCGTCCTCGTCCCGCACCCCGACCAGCACGCCGAGATCGGTCAGCACCTCGATCAGGCAGTCCGCCCAAGCCGGCGGAGTGGTGACATAGTGCGCCGCCCACGGATAGGCGGTGGTCGCATCTTCACTCCACGCACTCGTCCCGCCGACACGGTCGTCGAGCTCGAGCAGAACCACGTCGTCGACGCCGGCGCGGCGCAGCTTCCAAGCGGTCGTTCCGCCGGCCACGCCGCTGCCGATGACGATACAATCGATAACCGGTTCGGTCAGCGGAATCGAACCGGTCGAGGATACCGCGAAGTCGCGAAGTTTGTGGGCGTCGTCGACCGGTTGGCCGACGATCTCGCCGGGAACATTCTTGAAATGTCGTTTGACCGGTGCCGGCTTGGACGCGTCGCACCCGGCCAGAGAAGTTGCGGCCAGACCCGTACCGGCGGCGCGAAGCCACTGACGTCGCGACCATCCGCAGTCGACGCGGCGGCGCATCAGCCCGCCCAGGTCGCGGCGACCAACGCCGCCAAGGCCACCGGGATCATCGCCGCCACGCAGGCGACGGCCACGTTCTGGTTGGCGGACAGTTCCTTGTCCAGATCGATCCCGGTGAGGATCATCCAATCGCCGAGATACTTGGTCACGATGAGCACCACGATGGCGACGATCGACAGGATGCAGAACGACAGGACCTGCCGGGCGACCGTATCCGCCTCGGCGAGATGCTGGCCCGCCCCGAGCACGACCCCCAACGCGATGAGCGACCCCGCCATCGCCACCCCGACCGCGACGTTGTCCCGTTCGATTTCGGCATGGAGGTCGTATTTCGTCACCCGAGAGTAGGCGATCGTGAAGACCGCGAGCATCACCTGGGACAGGGCGAAGAACAGCACCGTCAGCCCGATCCCCGCGCCCAAGCCGCCGCCGCCCTCGCCGCTGATCGACGCCCGGATGATGAACGCCGAGGCGATGTAGGCCGCCCCCTCGACCACGCCGGTGCCTACGTTCTTGTCCTCGATGATCTCCTTGGTGGTCGCAAACTGGTGCAGGATGAGGCGGTCGTTGGCCACGCGGGAGACGCCCAACAGCAGGATGCCGATCACGCCCCAGATGCCCACATCGAGTAGAGCGCCCCGCAGTTCCGGCCAATCAATCGACGGACCGGTGATCGCGGGCGCCGTCGTTGTCGGCGTGGTCGTTACGGCCAACGTCGCATCATTGACCGGCAGCGCAACGTCCGACGTATCGCTCGCCACGCCGGTGACCACGATCGCCACCGCCAGGTAGTACATCGCCATCGTCACCCCCAGGGCCACGTTCTTCTGCTCGCCGAGTTGCCGGATCACCTTGAACTGCGGGGTGGAGATGTCGAACACGATCTTGCCGATGAACAGCAAGCCGAAGCACTCGGCCAGGAGAATCAACGCCGGTACCGAACTTACATCGATAAAAGCCAATAGAGCTGTCGTCATGCCCACGCGCTCCGTCCTGGGTTACTTGCCACGCGAATATCCGCCGCTGCCGCGTCCGTACGACGCTCGGCGCACGGACGAACCGTACCGCCCTCCCGACCGGCCGTACCGCGCCGAACTACCGTAATGATGGTAGTGGCGCACCGAGTGATACCCGTAACCGCCGAAACCGCCGTAATAGAACGGTCCGCCGTAGCCGTAGTAGAAATGCGGCCCGCCCCAATACCACCAGCTCGGCCCCATGCCCCAGCCGTAATAGCCCGGATAACCCCAGCCGCGCGCCCCGCCCCAAAACATCATGCCGTAGCACATCGCCACGATCAGCAGGACGATCAACACCACTCCGAACTCACGCATGATGCTCGCTCCCGACTATGACGGGGTTTTCATACCTTAAACTCGGCCGATCCATGTAAAAATCAGCCCGAACAGGAACATGGCCGCGCCGCCCCAATACATGGGTATAGCGCTCCCGCGCACCGCCTTGACCGTGACGCTGAGCTTGTCCCACGCGGGGTTGTCATCGCTGACGCGCACGAGCAGACCGTAGTCCTTCGGCTCGGGCACGGTCAGGTGAAATCGGAAATCCATGTCCCCGGCATCACCGTCATCGAACACGAACGGATCGCGCTGGGTGGCGGCGTAGACCGGTTTTTCGCCGTGCCGTTTCTGTTCGTCGACTCCCGGCTCGAGCAGTTCGATGGTCACCACCCGCGTGCGATTCGAGGTCGGCCGGCCCGGATCCTGTTGGAGGTCGATCAGCAGCGCCTGATTCGGTTTCAGCTTCGCCTTGGGCAGGTCGAATTTCTTACCCCCCATGTGCATGTTCGGCAACGGTTTGCCCGAGGCGTCCTTCTGATCGGTGACGAGCTTGAGATTCAGGTCGGTCGGCGACAGCGCCGCGGCGACCAGCGTATCGCCCGAGTGGCTGAGGTAATAGCCCGTCAGCGCCGACAGCACGGCCCCGATCAGCAGCACCGCCCCCGTCATGCGCCGCCCGTTCTGCTTCTGCAGATAGGCCGTGACACGCGGATCAGTCACGCGACTTCTCGATCTGCTCATGACGGGTAACCTCGTATCATCCGCTGGTGCGAGAATCCCTTCTCGCACCTCTCGATGCGGGAATCTTTTCCCGAGAGAAACGATGCGAAAAGCGCCGAGCAAGCTCGGCGGCTACATGAC
>Ga0302046_10002344_pt1 | contig 17618 bp, 12 predicted proteins | sample RVTome_11_FD_200261 | JGI IMG/M metagenome (GOLD analysis project Ga0302046, IMG submission 200261) | Soil microbial communities from uranium-contaminated site in the Upper Colorado River Basin, Wyoming, United States - RVT147D111 (version 2) ...
ATGAACTGAAGAAGCACGTCACCATGAAGATCGGCGCGCTTGCCCGGCCCGACGATATCATTTTCACGCCCGAGCTGCCCAAAACCCGCTCCGGCAAGATCATGCGCCGGCTGCTGCGCGACATCGCGGACGGCAAAGCGCTCGGCGACACCACGACGCTCGCCGACCCCTCGGTGATCGAGGCCCTGAAGCAGAAGTACATGGAGGACTGAGGACATCGGGGACGACCGGAGTCGACGACCACGCTCGCCCCGCGGGTCGCCCTACTTGCGCGCGGCCGGCGCCTCCCCGCCCCGCCCGAACAGCTTGCGGGCGATCCAGAGGATCGGATCGTAGTAGCGATCGACCACTCGTTCCTTGATCGGGATGATCCCGTTGTCGGTGATGCCGATGTGCTCCGGGCAGACCTCCGTGCAGCAGCGGGTGATGTTGCATAGCCCCGAGCCGAACTCCTTGCGGATTTGCGGAATACGGTCGGCCGAGTCGAGGGGGTGCATTTCGAGCGAGGCGAGCCGGATCATGAACCGCGGCCCGACGAAGCGCTCCTTGCGATCGCGATCGCGCAGGACATGGCAGACGTCCTGACAGAGGAAACACTCGATGCACTTCCTGAACTCCTGCACGCGATCGACGTCCTTTTGCATCATGCGGTGTTCCCCATCGGCGCCGCGCGGCACCGGCTTGAACGGGGGGATACGCCGGTTCTGCTCGTAGTTCCAGGAAACGTCGGTCACCAGATCGCGGACGACGGGGAAGGTCCTCATCGGCTGCACGGTGATCGTCTCCGCGGGATCGAACTGGTTCATCCGGGTCATGCAGGCGAGGCGGGGCCTGCCGTTGATCTCCATGCTGCAGGAACCGCACTTGCCCGCCTTGCAGTTCCAGCGGACGGCGAGATCGCCGGCCTGCCTCGACTGAATCCGATGAATGACGTCGAGGATAACCATGCCCTGATCGACTTCGACGCCATAATCGACGAACTCGCCACCCCCGGAATCACCTCGCCAGATGCGGAAGCGCCGCTCAGGCATGGGTCCCCTCCAGCTCCTCCAGCGTCGCGTAGGCGATCCTCCTCAGCTCCTCCGTCGGATCGGGGCGCTCTACCTTGCGGGTTTCCATGCCGTCCTTTCCCTTGCGACTGACGATGTTCACCTTCTGCCACTCCTCCTGCTCACCCGGATAGTCGACGCGCGTGTGGGCACCGCGGCTCTCCTGCCGCAGCAGCGCACCCCGTGCGACCGCCTCCGCGGTGATCAGCAGCGAGCGCAGATCGAGCGCCGCATGCCAGCCGGGGTTGTACTGCGAGGCGCCGTGCGCCTTCACCCGCGACGTCTCTTCCTTGAGCTTGTCGAGCTCGTCGAGGGCGGTCTTGAGCTCCTCCTCGGTGCGCACGATGCCGACCCCCCTGCCCATCAGGTCCTGCAACGCTTCCTGGATGAGGTAGGGATTCGTTCCCTGCTCGCGGTTCAGGATGGCGGTCGCCCGCTGCACGGCGGCCTGCACCTGCGTCGCGTCGATTCTCAGCGTGACCTTCAGATCGCCGATGTAGCGGATCGCCCCGAGGCCGGCCAGGCGGCCGAATACCAGCAGATCGGACAGGGAGTTGCCGCCCAGTCGGTTGGCCCCGTGCATGCCCGCGGCGCATTCGCCGCAGGCGAACAGTCCCGGCACCGACGACATCTGCGTATCGGCCTCGACCCGCAGCCCGCCCATGAAATAGTGCAGCGTCGGGCCGACTTCCATCGGTTCCTTCGTGATGTCGACTTCCGCCAGTTCCTTGAACTGATGGTACATGGAAGGAAGCTTCCGCTTGATCGTCTCGGCCGGCAGGCGCGAGGCGATATCGAGAAAAACCCCGCCATGGGGGGAACCGCGCCCCGCTTTGACTTCATCCTTGATCGCCCGGGCGACGACGTCGCGCGTCAACAGCTCGGGAGGGCGACGAGCCGATCGATCCCCCTGCAGCCAGCGGTTCGCTTCCGCTTCGCTGTCGGCGGTCTCCGGGGCGAACCGTTCGGGGATATAGTCGAACATGAACCGCTTGCCCTCACTGTTGACCAGGATGCCGCCATCTCCGCGCACCCCTTCGGTGACCAGTATGCCGCGCACCGACGGGGGCCACACCATCCCCGTCGGATGGAACTGGGTGAACTCCATATCCATCAGTTCGGCGCCCGCTTCGTAAGCCAGGGCGTATCCATCCCCCGTGTACTCCCAGGAGTTGGAGGTGATGCGCCAGGCTCGACCGCCTCCGCCGGTCGCCAGGATGACCGCCTTGCCCTTCAGGACCATGAAGCGCCCCGTCTCCCGCCAGTAGGCGAGCAGGCCGGACACCCGGCCGCCGTCGGTCAGGATGTCGAGACCGGTGCACTCCATATAGACTTTCATCCCCTGGTGGATCCCGTGATCCTGCAGGGTGCGGATGATTTCCAGTCCGGTCCGATCGCCAACGTGGGCGAGGCGCGGATAGCGATGGCCTCCGAAATTGCGCTGGCTGATCAGACCCTCGGGGGTTCGGTCGAACACCGCGCCCCATTCCTCCAGCTCACGCACCCGGTCCGGGGCCTGTTTGGCGTGCAGCTCCGCCATGCGCCACTGGTTGAGGAACTTCCCGCCCCGCATGGTGTCGCGAAAATGGATCTTCCAATTGTCGCCGCGATCGACGTTGCCGAGAGCCGCCGCCACTCCCCCTTCGGCCATCACCGTATGCGCCTTGCCGAGCAGCGACTTGCAGATCAACCCGGTATTCAATCCCTGATTCGAGCACTCGATCGCGGCCCGCAATCCGGCGCCGCCCGCCCCGACCACGATGACGTCGTGCTCGAACGTCTGCATCTCCGACAGGCTGACCATCATCTAACCCCAGGTGTTCAGATCCCGCAGGACGCCCATCGCAACGAGGCGAACGTAGAGATCGGAGAAGGCGACCCAGGAGAGGCTGAGCAATGCCCACAGGCCGTGCCGGGTGTTCAGGTAGGTGGCGCCCCTCCACAGCCCGTGGCGGGCGTTCGCGGTCGCGTCGCAGGAGAAGGAGTCCAGCCGCCCCCCGAGCAGGTGCCGGAACGAATGGCAACCGAACACGTAGAAGGTCAGCAGCAGGGCGTCGATCAGCAGAACGATGCTGCCGACGCCGACTCCCGGCTGCCCGTGGCGGAAGAACGCCCAGAAGGTGTCGTAGTAGTGGATGGCGATGAAGCCGAGGATGAAATACAGGGCGTAGCGATGGAGGTTCTGAAACAGCAGCAGCGAATTCTCCCCTTCGTATCCGCGCCGGCAGAGGCTGCCGACCGCGCATCCCGGCGGCGCCCCTGCGAAGGAGCGGTAGTACGCCTTGCGGAAGTAGTAGCAGGTGAAGCGGAAGGCGAAGGGGAACGCGACGATCAGAAACGACGGCGACGACGGAATGCCGCGTGGCCACCAGGAAGGCCAGGCGCCGAACCATGCATGGTCGAGCGGCGCGGCGCCGGAGGCCGAGGTATCGATGAACAGCAGAGGCGAATAGAACGGCGACACGTACGGGTCGGCGAAATAATACGCCCCCTGAAAGGCCGCCCAGGTGGCATAAACGATGAACCCGCACAGGCCCAACAGGGTCAGAAGCGGTCCGATCCACCACCTGTCCGTACGGAGTGTCGCCCCGAAGCCCAGACGATGGCCGCCAACCGCCATCTGTTGCGCCATGGCACCTCCTTCGATCACCCCTCGTCTGATAAGAGCGGCATTCTAGCCGGTTCACCTCACCATCGCAACGACCCGCCACCTCAAGCGACTGCTCCGCATCCGGCGGAGTGGAGCGCGTCGTCCTCCTGTCGCACCCGCAGCCCGGACCGCTCAGCCCGACTGCGAGGCGCGGCTCGCAGTCGCTGCGGCTCGTTTCGCTTCACCATGCCGCTGGACGTGAGCAATCGGTTTGCCAAAGAAAATCACCATATGAAACGGGCAGCAGGTCCCGCCCGCCGCCGTTTACCCGCCCCGATCGGCGGCAGTTGCCACAACCCTTTGCATTACCCATCTTTATAACTCGGGGGTGCGTGTTATACTTTTTCGCCAATGGTCTGGCACCCGGGTCCCCATCAGGGAGGGGCCCGGTCGAGCGGGCCGCATACGCCCCCACGGCCCCCCTTCCGGAGGGGAGGGCGCGGAAGACGTGGCAGGTTGCGTGAGGAGATCGCATGTCAAAGTCGATGCTCGTCAACGTCACTGCGGAGGAAGAGCACCGCGTCGCGATCGTTGACGATGGAGTACTCGATCATTTCGAGATCGAGACCCTCAGTCGCGAAAACCTCAAGGGAAACATCTTCAAGGCGATTGTCGACGGGGTCAACCCCGCTCTCGAGGCCGCCTTCGTCAACTACGGCGGAGAGCGCTCCGGGTTCCTTCCGGTCGACGAGGTCAATTTCAAGCTCTACCCGAGCCGCAATGGCGCCCAGAGCAGTGGCAAGGGCCGGGGGGCGCGGGTCAGCCGTCACCTGGAGAAAGGCATGGAGGTCCTGGTGCAGGTCATCAGGGACTCCTACGCCAATAAACCTCCGACCCTGAGCACCTACTATTCCCTGCCGGGCCGCTACCTGGTGCTCATGCCGGGGGCGGATGCCGCCGGCATCTCGCGCAAGATCGACGACGAGGAGCAGCGCGGCCGCCTGCGCAGGATCCTCGACGAGCTGACGGTGCCGGACGGTTTCGGCGTCATCGTGCGGACCGCCGGTACCGAGACCAGCTCGCGGGAGCTGCAGACCGACCTCGATGCCCTGCTCGAGCTGTGGAAGACGATCGAAAAGGCGAGCGACCAGGCGAAACCGCCGGCGCTGATCTACCAGGAAAGAGACCTCGTCCTGCGCACTACGCGCGACTACTTCACCTCCGACATCGAGGAGGTCCTCATCGACGATGAGGATACCTACCGCAGGGTCAAGCGCTTCTTCGAAGTCCATATGTCGGATAACGCCGCGCAGGTGAAGCACTACACCGGCGAAAAGCCGATCTTTTCGAAGTACAACCTGGAAGATCAGATCGAACGGATCTACAAGCGCGTCGTGCAGCTCAAGGCGGGAGGGTCGATCGCGGTCGACCAGACGGAGGCCCTGACCGCCATCGACGTCAATTCGGCGCGCTCGGCACGCTCGGCCAGCAGCGAGGACACCGCGTTGCGCACCAACATGGAGGCGGCGGAGGAGATCGCCCGGCAGCTACGGCTGCGCGACATCGGCGGCCTCGTCGTGATCGATTTCATCGACATGGAGTCGACCCGCCACGCCCGCCAGGTGGAGAGGGCGTTCGCCGCCGCCATGGCCGCAGACAAGGCGCGTTACGACGCCACCCGGATCAGCAAGCTCGGTCTGATGGAGGTTTCCCGGCAGCGGATGAAGCCGACCAAGAGCTCTTCGTCGTTCGTCGACTGCCCGACCTGCGGCGGAGACGGAACGATCCGCTCTCCGGAGGCCGCCGCCCGCTCGGCATTCCGCAAGATCCAGGCACGCGTGGTGCGCGGTGAGTTCTCCCGCGTCAAGGTTTACCTCCCGCCCGAGGTCGGTCTCTACCTCCTCAACGAGAAGAGGGACGACGTTCACCGACTCGAGATCCGCCACAAGGTCTGCGTCGAGGTGATCCTGCAGGACCATATGAAGCCGGATCAGTTCGAGATCGAAGAAGTGCGTCGCGAAGAGGAGGAGGTCGCGGCGGTCGTCACCGCCGACCATGTCGACCAGGCGATGGCCGACGGCATGCTGATCCGCGAGACGAGGCCGGTCGAGGCTCCGCCGGCAACGCGCCCTGCGGGAGAGGAAGCGCCCGCCCGGACCAAACGGGTGCGCAAGCGCCGACGACGCCGCAAGCCGGCGGACGGCGAGGGCGAAGCAACCGCACCCTCCGGCGAGGAATCGAGCGGCGAGCAGGCGGCCGCAACGGCACATCCACAGATGCCGCCCGCGGAGTCGGACGATAACGTTCCGGTGTTCTCCGAAGGCCCGGATGGAGACGCGGTGGTCGAGGTGGCCGCAGCCGCAGGCGAGCCGGTGAACGATGCCGAGCAGCCGGCACGGAGAAGGCGACGCCGGCGGCGGCGTAAACCGCGTTCGGCCCACGTGTCGGCCGACGTTGAACAGCCATCCAGACGACCGAGGAATCCCACGCATACGACCGAGCGGGACGGCAGGGGGCTGACCGCTCCTGCCGCACTGCCCCGGTTGGCCGAGCCGTCGATCTCCTTCGTCGAGCCGGCCGCGCCAGCAAGCGCGACCTCCCGGGGGCCCCGGATCGTCGAGGCAGAGGGGCCGCCGGCCGATTCCCACCCGCCACAGGGTGGCGCGGAGAAAAGATCGAAACGCAGCTGGTGGCGCAGGACCTTCGGAAACTAGCCCGCATTTCTCACCAGACTTCTGCTGCGACCCCGCGGTCAGCGCCGATTCCGTACCCCTGCAGGATGGCCCGGAATCGCGGATCGTCACGCAGCGATGAGAGATCCGGGTCGACCCTGAGCAGCTTCTGGTCGTCGAACCCCCTCCGCAGCGCTTCCTCGAGCCAGCGCAGCGCCGACCGTTTCGAGCCTGCACGCGCAAAGCGCTCGAGGTCGCTCGGCCGCCATGGAAGCGCCTCCCTGCGCTCCGCCTCGAGCGCGAGGGCGCAGGCGAGGTTGTAGGCGGAGATGGCGTCGCTGCCGTCGAGGCGGACCGCCTGTTCGAGCGCCTCGACCGCCGCTTCGAGATCGTCCCGCACCAGCGCTTTCAGCCCGATGCGACGCAGGCGGCTGGCGCTCAGCCAGGAATCGCCGTACCCCTCATCGAGTGCCGCGATCTGCTCCGTGAACCGCGCCGGGAGGATCGACGATTCGGCCGCCAGCTCGACCGCCCTGGAATAGGCGTCGAAGAAGGCGATCGGGCCGTCGGCGGCGGTGCCCGCCAGAACCGGGGCGCCGAGCTGCAGGTCGATGGCATGCGCCATGGCGTGGCCGATCGCATAGAGGGGGCCTCCGCGGCTGGCGGCAAGGTCGGTCAGACGCTGCGCTTCGAGCCTCCTGCCGTCCACGACCCGGCCGACGATCTCCTCCAGCACGCCGGCCTGCCCGGCCGCCGTGCGCAGGCCCTCCCTGTACTTGTCGAAATTGGTTCGGTCGAGAGCGCTGGCGGAAGCCCTTCCCTGCAGGTAGAGATACTCGAGATGACGCGCCGTCCCCTCTCTCTGTATCCGCATCATGATGGTGAACAGGGCGCTGTTCCGCGAGCTGAAATCATCGATCGAACCGATCAGCGAGGCCTGGACGCGGTGATAGAGCTCGTGCACCAGGAGGGCCTCGAGGCCGGGCAGGCTGGCCACACCTCGCTCCTGGAAGTAGGTCAGGTTGATGTAGACATGATCGGAGGAACGGCCGTCCCAGCTGCCGCCGAGGTGGAAGTAGACCCGCATCGGCGGCATCGGACGCCCGGCCGGCAGATAGGGCGCCAGCGAACGCCTCGTGCTCTCCACCAGCTGCACTTCCCGCCCTCGAATCGACTCGACGATAGCGCTCAGAACCTCCCAGGGGCCGGCGTCGAGACGTCCGAGACTGCCGGTGCCGGGGAAGATCTCTCCCCTGACCGTGGTGCGAACCGCCGTCTTCAGAGCCTCCTCCGACACCGCACCGTCGCCTCGCCCGCGCCGCAGAAGCTCATGGTTTCCCTGCAGCCGGAGCCAAGCGTCGAGCTCCGCCGGAGCGACCTCACCCCGTTGCAGGAACTCGAGGAACCGGTCGACCACCTCGAATTCGAGGCGGATGTCGAGCGAGGGCGGCTCCTCCGGCGGCGGATTCCACGCCGCGACCGGCAACGGCATGAGCAGCAGCGACAGTACCAGGCCGATCGAGGGGGCGAGTCGTTCCGGCCGCGGACCGGACGACGTCAGGCGGCGATCAGGCAGGAGAAGAACTCCTCGATGGCGTCGATGAACCGGGACACTGAGGTGAGACTGTTGATCCGTTGCCGGAGGGAGCGGCCGCTCGGCAGACCGTGCGTGTACCAGCCGGTGAAGGTGCGGATCTTGTGCAGGGCGCTGCGCTCATCCTCACTTTCGCGCAACAATGCAAAGTGATAGAGGATCAGGTCACGCCGCTCCTGCAACCCCGGCTCGCGCACCATCCGCCCCGCCCGCAGATCGGCGATCTGGCGGAACAGCCACGGGTTCTTGATCGCCCCGCGGCCGATCATCACGCCGTCACATCCGGCCCTGTCCCACAAACGCATCGCGTCGTCGGGAGTCTCCACGTCACCGTTGCCGCTGACGGGAATGGTGAGCGTTTCCTTGAGACGCCGGATCCGGGCCCAGTCGGCCTGGCCACTGAACATCTGCCGGGCGGTGCGGGCGTGCAGCGCCACCGCCGCCATCCCTTCTGCCTCGCAGATCCTGCCCAGATCGACGTAGTTCTCCCGCCGGTCGTCGAGACCGAGGCGGAATTTGACTGTCACGGGGAGGGACACCCGGCGGCGCACCGCGCGGATGATGCCGGCGGCGAGATCGAGGTCGGCCATCAGGGCGGCCCCCGCGCATCCCTTGAGAACCTTGTTCGCCGGACAGCCCATATTGATATCGACGACGTCGGCGCCGAGATCCTGCACCAGCGCCGCCGCGTCGGCCATGCGATCCGGCCTGCTGCCGTAAATCTGGATCGCCAGCGGCCGCTCTTCCTCGCTGAACTGCATCATGTCGCGGGTGCGGCGATTGCCGCGGGTGAGCGCCTCGGAGGAGATGAACTCCATGGTGACCAGGCCGACGCCGCCGATCTGCTTCAAAATAAGGCGGAAGTAGCGGTCGGTGATCCCGGCCATAGGGGCGAGGATGAGCGGCTGTTCCAGTTCGATCGATCCGATGCGCATCGTTGCGGGTGTCATTCTCGCACGCCCCGGCCTGCCACGACCCACAATAAAGAGGCGCCCCCGCCGTCACCGGCGGGGGCGCGTTTCGCCTTACTGATCTTCTTGCTGCCGATTAAGGCTGCGGCTCCGGGTCGCAGGGAGGAGAGGGGCACGGAGGTTCCGAGGTCTTGCAGAATTGCACACAGAACTTCGTGATCTGGCCCGCCTGCGGGTCACCCTCAACGAAGCCGAGCTCCGGCTTGCAGCAGCCGACGCACTGGCCCTGATTCTTCTCCAGCAGGCAGTGCACCGGCAGGTCGTCGCTCGTCGTGTCGATACCGGGAGAGGCCGACAGGGAAAGCCCGGCCGCGGCCGCCAGTTGGGCCGACTTGCCGTTGCTGACTTCATCGGCCGGGCTACTGGGGGGGGCTACCTTCACGCCGAGATCCGAGAGGATCCGGGCCGCCTCGGCCTCGGTCAGCCGGGCGCTCAGATCGGCCTGCAGGGAGACGCCGGCGGAACGCAGCGACGCGGCAGCGACTTGCTCGCTGCCGGCCGGCGTCCCGAGCGCCGCCGCCAGCTTGACGGCGAAGCCGCCGACCGTCTCCGAACTCACGCCTTGCGAATCACTCCCCGATGCCGCCATCACCGGGACCATCAGGACAATGCTGCACAGCAGCGCCAGCGATCCTCTTTTCATCTGGTGTTCCCCTTCGTTTTGGCCCGACTTCGCCGGGAGAATGACCTGGCCGCTTGACAACATACTCTGCCGGAATGACTTCCGCGCCGGCAGCCGGATCACGATGTTGGAATCTACAACAAAACCGGCCGAAATCTACGGTCAACCCCCCGGACCGTCAAGTAAGACATGCAATGGGGAGTCAAAATCGTGGCATGAGTGCAGGAGGATCGTCGGTCGGGGAGGTCGGCGGACAAACGAACGCCCCTCCCGTCGGGGAGGGGCGCTCTTCGCCTGGTTCGTTGCCCGGAAATGAACCTACGGCTCCGGCTCCGGATCGCAGGGGGGAGACGGGCACGGCGGCTCGGTGCTCTTGCAGAACGTGGTGCAGAACTTGACGATCTGTCCCGCCCTGTCGTCGCCCTCGACGAAGCCGAGCTCCGGCTTGCAGCAGCCGACGCATTGCCCGAGATTCTTCTCCAGCAGGCAATGGACCGGAAGGTCGCCGCCGGTGGTCTCGATTCCCGGTGAAGCGGAGAGGGTGAGACCGGCCGCAGCGGCCAGCTGGGCCGACTTGCCATTGCTGATCTCGTCGGCCGGGCTGCTGGGGGTGGCCACTTTCATGCCGAGATCCGAGAGGATCCGCGCCGCCTCAGCCTCGGTCAGCCGGGCGCTCAGATCGGCCTTCAGCGAGACACCGGCGGAGCGCAGCGAGGCGGCCGCAGCCTGCTCGCTGCTGGCCGGCGTGCCGAGGGCCGCCGCCAGCTTGACGGCGAAACCGCCAACCGTCTCGGAATTCACCTTCTCCGCCGCATTGCCGGTAGCCGCGACCACCGGAACGGCCAGCGCGACGCTGACCAGCAACGCCAGCAAGCTCTTCTTCATGATGGGCTCCCTCCCGTCAACTTCCGTTCGCGACGAAACGACCGAATCAAAGGGTTTATGTGCTTATAGCTAATTGCGCCTGCAGACTGACGCCTGCTGAATTCCTGCTTGGAATCGGCCGAAATTTACCGCCAAACCGGAAGAGCGTCAAGCAAGATCTACATACAAAAGCACAATCGGCAACCGGCTCCCCCCCGTCCCGCCCATTGTTCCGTCCATAAGCGCTGTGATGACTATTTGCTCTTATATATGTTCTTCATTCCCCGCAATTGCCGTTGATTATTTCGAAGGATCGGATTCTCTGCGCAGGGCCTCAGCCCGGCTCCGACTCGGCCGTACGAACCATAGCGGGTGATCGCGGGCGTCCCGCCAGCTCATGCATTCAATCGCCCCTCGTTGCGGAGGAAATGATATCAACACCAATATTCGCACCTCCGGGGTTGCTGTAACAACATCGACAATCTTCTTGACAAGCAGTGGTTTAGCGGTACCAATAGGAGCGCGTAGGCATCATAACAGGATGGCCGGCCGCGGTCGAATCGGAGGGAGGCGTGGCAGGGCCGCCCGTGCGCGATCCTGAATTGGCCGCACAGCTCATTCGCGCCGCACTCTCCCCCCGATCGGACCGCCCGAGGACACAATCGAACGTCGATGAAACGAGGCAGGACGTGCGTTCCAACTTCCGTCGGATTCGGCCCCCCCGTGGCGATCGCGGTCCTGATGGTCATCCACTTCGTCTTCGCCGCCGGCCCGATCACCCTCTACGTCGATGCCGGCAGCAGCTGCACCTCCGGCTGCGGCAGTCAGGCCGACCCTTATCCCACCATCCAGGCGGCGATCAACGACGCCAACGCCCAGATCGCCGCGGCCGCCGCGACCGAGGCGACGATCGAGGTCGCGGCCGGCCACTACGGCGAGCGCATCTTCATCTATCCTGACGTCCACGTGCAGTGCGCCAGCCCCGCCGCCGTCACCATCGACGGGACGGGATTCGCCCGCAGCACGGTCATATTCGCCACCGGGGGGACCGGCCGGCCCGCCGCCAACTTCTCCATTGACGGCTGCACCATCACCGGGGGAAGCGGCGAGCCCCGCTCGACGGCGATTGCCGGGGGGGGGATCTTCATCATCGGCGACGCCGTGGTCAGCAACAGCGTCATCCGCGACAACGTCGTCAACGGCCCGCGGGACTTTTACGACGGCGGCGGCATCTACGTCGAGTCGGGCCACCCGGTGATCACCGGCAACACCATCATGAACAACGTCGTCGATCCGCCGCCCCTCGGTGGGCAGAGCAACTCGTTCGGGCTCGGCGCGGGGATCTACGTCCTCGGCCCCTTCTCGAGCATCGACGCCCAGCCGCGCATCGAGGGGAACATCATCGTCGACAACTACGCCGGCGGGCAGATCGGCAAGGGGGGGGGGATCAGGATCGACGGGGCCCTCGGCGCCGAGGTGACCCGCAACATCATGATCGGCAACCGCGCCTCGCACAGCGGCGGCGGCATCGAGGTCTACAACGACGTCCTGATCTCGGACAACCTGATCTACGGCAACTCGGCGCTGCTGTTCGGCGGCGGCATCGACACCAACCAGTCGGCCATCCAGGTCACCAGCAACACCATCTTCGGCAACAGCCTGACCGAAACGACCACGCCGACCGGGTACTACTACGCCAACTACGGCGGCGGGATCAACGTGCGGGCGCTGATCCCGCAGGTCCCGCCGGAGGTCAACCTCACCAACAACCTGATCGCCGGCAACAGCGTCCTCGCGGAGGGCGTCGGCGCCGGCATCTACTCCCTCATCAGCTACCCGGTCATCACTCATACCGACTCCTGGGATAACCTGCGATTGCCCGCCACCGTCAACAACATCGAAGGCGACTTCACCGAGCTCGATTTCCTGGGCGGGACGGGGAACATCTCCCAGGATCCGCTGTTCGGCAGCGCCCCGCTGTTCACCGACGTCACGGTCGCCAGCCGCAATACGACCTCCGTCGAGGTCGAGGACGCGTCCCGGTACATCGTCAACCAGGTGATCGAGTACAACGACGATGGCGTGCTGCGGACCATCACGAACATCAACACCAGCACCGGAGTCCTGACCTTCACGCCGGCGCTGCCCTCCTCCAGCCAGGCGTTCAAGCTGATCGCCAACTGGGACGTCGCCGCCTCGGCCGTCGAGGATTTCCGGCTGCCGCCCGGCTCGCCGGGCACCGACGCCGGCGACAATGGCGTCGCCGGCACGCTCGATCTCGACGGTAATCCGCGCGTCTCCGACGGAGACAACAACGGCTCGCCGATCACCGACATGGGAGCCTACGAGCTTCCCTCGACCGATCCGGACGGCGACGGCGACGGCGTTCCCGCCAGCGCCGACTGCGACGACGGCGACCCGCTGAACTATCCCGGCAACACCGAGGTGTGCGACGGGCAGGACAACGACTGCGACAGTCAGATCGACGAAGGGGGCTGGGTCGATTCCGACGGCGACGGTATGAAAGACTGCATCGATCCCGACGACGACAACGACCTCGTCGACGATCCGCTCGACTGCGCCCCGCTGGTGAATTCGATCCAGGCCGCCCCCGGACCGATCGGGCACACGGTGCGGGCCAACGCGGGTGCTTCGATCGAACTGACCTGGCTGAAAATCCCGCAGTCGAATACCTATCACATCTTCCGGGGCTCCGTGATCGACGGCCAGGTCGTGGACTTTGCGCCCGGCCTCAGCTGTTTCATCTCCGAATCTCCCGATCGCCTGATCCTCGACGCCGACGACCCGCCGCTCCACACCGCCTACGTCTACGTCCTGGGGGGTACCAGCCGTTGCGGCAACGGCGACATAGGCACCCGGAGCGACGGCACGCTGCGCTCCAACCCGGCGGCGTGCCTGCCGCTCGGCAGCGACACCGATTCCGACCTGGTGATCGACATCGACGACAACTGTCCCCTCGATCCGAACCCGGGACAGCAGGATCCGGATCTCGACAACGTCGGCGCCGCCTGCGACAACTGCCCGGCGCTCTACAACCCCGATCAATCGGACCAGGACGGCAACGGCCTCGGCGATCACTGCCAGGATCTCGACGGCGACACCTTCACCGCCGACGTCGACTGCGACGATAACGACCCGGCGGTCAACCCGGGGGCGGTCGAGGTGCGCGGCAATGCGATCGACGAGGATTGCGACGGTGAGGCGGAGGACGCCGACGGCGACGGGTTCTCGCAGGCGGAGGGTGATTGCAACGACCTCAACCAGAACATCTTCCCGGGCCAGGTCGAGTCCTGCGACCAGGTGGACAATAACTGCGACACCCTGGTCGACGAAGGGTTCGATGCCGATGGAGACACCTACACGTCCTGCGACCTTCCGGTGGCCGACTGCGACGACGGCGACCCGGCGATCAACCCGGGGGCGACCGAAATCCGGGGCAACCCCGTCGACGAGAACTGTGACGGCGAGGCGGAGGACGAGGACGGCGACGGACTGTCGCTCGGCGAAGGGGATTGCCTCGATACCAGCGCCGACGTCTACCCGGGCGCGCCGCAGATTTGCGACGGGCACAACAACGACTGCAACGATGCGAACTGGCCGCTGCTCACCGGGCTGAACGACGGCGACGACGACGGTGACGGATTGTCCGAATGCCAGAGCGACTGCAACGACGCCGACGGCAGCATCTGGGGGACTCCGGGTGAGGTGACGGGTGTCATCGTCACCCATCTCGGCGGCGCCGGCGGAACGACCACCCTCGACTGGCCGCAGGTGACGATCGGCGGATTGCCCGCGGGAATGCTCTACGATGTCGTCCGTTCCGCCGATATGACCGAGTTCGTAATGAGCGCCATCTGCCTGGAGACCGACGAGGGACCGAACTCCACGGCGACCGATCTGGCCGATCCCCCGGTGGGAGGGGCGTTCATCTATCTGCTCCGTGCCGAGAACGGTTGCGGCGCCGGGCAGGGCTCGCTTGGCACCGATTCCGCAGGCACGCCGCGTGTCGGGCTCCTCTGCCCCTAGGAGCCTCCAGGTGGAAGTCCGACCTTAAAACCAGCGTCCGCCCACCGACCCTCATGTGATAGCGTATCGGCCATGGACACAGCGAAGATCCAGTCGAGCCTGAGAGAGCTCGGCCTTGAAGCATGGCTCCTGTATGACTTTCACGGATCCAACCCGGTGGCGCGACACGTCGCCGGCCTGGGCGCCGACCGCTTCGCCACCCGCCGCTGGTTCGGGCTCGTCCCGGCCGAGGGCGAACCAACCTGGCTGCATCACGCCATCGAGGCCCACCTGTTCACCGATCTGCCTGGGCGGCGGGTCCGGTTCGTCGGCTACCACGAGCTGTGCCGCAAGCTCGGCGAGATCCTCACCGGCCTGAAGCGGGTGGCGATGGAGTACCACCCGGGCGGCGCGATCCCCTATGTCTCCCGGGTCGATGCCGGTACGATCGAAATGGTGCGCGCCGCCGGCCCGGAGGTCGTCAGCAGCGCCGACCTGGTGCAGTTCATCGAAGCGCGCTGGACGAAGGAGGGCCTCGCCTCCCATCGCCGCGCGGCGCAGGGCCTCAAGGAGGTCCTGCGCGCCACCTACGACGAGGTGGCGCAGGTCGTCGGCGCCGGCCGGCCGATCGACGAGTACACGGTGCAGCAGTTCATGGGCGAGCAGTTCCGGGCCCGCAGGCTGCACTACGATCCGCCGATCGTGGCCGTCAATGCCAATGCCGGGAACCCGCACTACGAGCCGCATCCGAAGAAAAGCGCGCCGCTCCGCAAGGGAGACCTTCTGCTGACCGACCTGTGGTGCCGGGAGGAGCCCGAAGGGTCGATCTGGGCCGATATCACCTGGATGGCCCATCTCGGATCGACCGTCCCCGATCGTCAGCGGGAGATCTGGGAGATCGTCGCCGGGGCGCGCGATGCCGCGGTGGCATTCATGAAGGAGGGGGTGGCGGCCGGGCGGCGGATCCTCGGCTCGGAGGTGGATGACGTCACCCGGGAACATATCCGCTCGCGCGGCTACGGCGAGTACTTCCTGCACCGCACCGGTCACAGCATCGGCTTCGAGGTGCACGGCAACGGCTGCAACGTCGACGGACTGGAGACGATCGACGCCCGGCAGTTGATCCCGCACACCGGATTCTCCATCGAGCCCGGCATTTATCTGCCGGAGTTCGGCGTGCGCAGCGAGATCGACGTCTACATGGACGAGGGCTCGGTCGAGGTGACGACCATCGTACAGGACGCGATCGTGCCGCTTCTGCCCTGAGCGGATCGCGCCGGCGGCGGGCTGCTCAGCGGAACCCCCGAAAGCCGCGTTCCATCTTCGCGAGCATCCGCGCCAGTCGATCGACCGTCGGGTAGTCGTTCACCATCTGCTCGATCAGCTCCTCGCCCCAGCGCGGGTGTCTCTGCATGACCAGGCGGAACAGAATCTCCCGTTCCGGCAGCCCGGGGTTTGCGCGTCGCGCGGCAGCGACATCCCGGCGCAGCAGCCAGCGGCGGAAGGGGACGCTGCGGATGAAGCGGCGGTAGGCCCACCCGGCCAGCAGAATCGCCGCCGCCGCACCGGCGGCCGGCGCCGAGGCTCGCCCCAACACGACCAGTCCCGCGGCCAGCAACAGCCAGTGGAGGGTGGCGACCATCGGATCGAACCGGGCGTTGCGCGCCAGCGCCGGGCGGTCGAAGTAGCGCCGCGACTTGAATTGCAGTCCGACCACCCAGGCCACGAGCGAGGCGAGGATCAGCGCCACGCCGGCGGCGGCGCTCATGAGACGGCGCCGCGCGCCGCAAGACGGGCGCAGGCATGACCCGACTGGACCGCCCCCTCGATGGTGGCCGGAAGCCCGGTCGCCGTCCAGTCGCCGGCGAGGTAGAGACCATCGTAAGGGGTCTGCGGCGGCGGCCGCAGAGCGCTCGTGCCGCAGGCCGGAGAGAAGGTGGCCCGTTTCTCCTTGATCACCAGCGAGCGACGCAGCGTCGCCCGGCGCGACTCCGGCACGAAGGCGTGCAGATCGTCGAGCGCGGATCGCACCAGAGATTCGATCGATCGATCGACGAGATGGCGCGCGGCGCTGCACACCAGGGTGACTCCCTGCGCCCCGCCCTCCCGGCCTCCGATCCCCCGCCGGTCGAAGATCCAATGCCAGGTGCCATCGACCAGCGCGGCGAAGGGAAGATCGAACACCGGGCCGCCGAACCAGAGATAGACCGACAGGATCGGCGACCATTCGAGGGCCGGCACGCCGGCGAAGCCCGGGTCGGCCGCCGCCACGGGGGGCAACAGGTCGAGCAGGTCGCTGTGCGCCGCCGCCAGCACCACCGCTCCGGCATTGACCCGCTCTCCCGTGCCCAGAACGACCCCCGCGCAACGGCGATTCTCGATCACAACCCGCCGCACCGGACTGCGCAGGCGGATGGTGCAGTGCCGCTGGCGCAGGTAGTGTGCGGACGGTTCGGCATACAGATCGCTCAAGCCGACGCTCGGCACGCCGAGGCGCGCGTCGTCGGCCCCGCCGAGAAACGCCTCGCGCAGGACCGGCGCCAGCATCGCCGCCGATGCCCGGTTGGGCAGCTCGTTCAGGGCGGAAATTGAGACCGGGTACCAGAGCCGCCGCTTCGCCTCCTCCGTCTGCCCCAGCTGATCGAGCCAGCCGGCCACCGTGCTCCGCTCGAGGACCGGGTCGGTGTCCCCGCCGGCGGCGCAGCGCCGCGCCTCGCGCCGCACGGCCCGTGCCACGCGCGTCAGCCCCCATCGTTCCGTCATACTCAGGCCGGGATAGCGCAGGAAGGCGGCCAGCCGATCGACGGGCGCCGGCAGGGCCGGCAGGGCCGGCAGCGAGAAGGTGCCGACTTGCCCGCCGCGGTCGATGAGATGCATCGCCAGTCGAGGCTGCAGTGCGAGATGCTCGCGGGTGCCGAGGCGGGTCAGAAACCGCAAGGTCTCGCGATAGCACCCCATGAACAGGTGCTGACCGTTGTCAACCACCTGTCCGGTCTCCGGATCGAGCCACGAGCGGGCCCGGCCGCCCAGGTACGGGCGCCCCTCCAGCACCACGACGCGGGCGTCCTGTTCCGCCAGCGCGGTGGCCGCCGCCAGCCCGGCGAAGCCGCCGCCCACGACGATGACGTCCGGCCGGCCGCCCGTATGGGTGACGGCCGTCATCCGCCGACGCGGCCGGTCACCCGGGCCCGCAGCGCCAGACCGAACTGCGTCAGGCGCGGCACGCGAAT
>Ga0302046_10002346_pt1 | contig 17613 bp, 17 predicted proteins | sample RVTome_11_FD_200261 | JGI IMG/M metagenome (GOLD analysis project Ga0302046, IMG submission 200261) | Soil microbial communities from uranium-contaminated site in the Upper Colorado River Basin, Wyoming, United States - RVT147D111 (version 2) ...
GACGAAGTCTGCGAGGCGATCGCGAACGAGGCTCGGTTGTCGTGGGATGGGGACTGGCAAATGCCCGGCACCTCGCCCCCACCCGAGAGTTGCTTTAACTTCGACGACCCGGCGTGGACCTGGGTGCGCTGAGCCAGCATTCAGTCCGAACCGGGAAAACATGATCCAGATCACAGTACGCCGCTCGGCGGGCCACCATTTACGCATGCTGGTGGACCCTTCAACCACGGAATGAGATCATGAACGCCCGATCCGTCGTCTCGGCCTCCTCGTGCTTTCTGCTTGCATTGCAGTTGGGGTGTGAGTCGCCCCGGCTCGAATGCGACTCCGGGTATTGCGGCACGCTCGTCGTCGTCACGGGAGCCGAAGTGGGAACCTTGCTGCCGCCAATGATCACCGATTTCACCGATCTGGCACTGGCGGACCTCATTTTTCAACCGTTGGCGGACATAGGTTCGGGACTCAACACAACGGACCATCTGACGTTTTCGCCCCGGTTGGCCCAGTCGTGGGATTTCGAAGACCCGCTCACCTTGGTCTTCGAGATCCATCCGGATGCGAAGTGGCATGATGGACAGCCGCTCACGGCACACGACGTTGCGTTCACCTACTCCGTGTACACGAACCCGGAGGGCCCTTACACCAGTTTTCTGGAATCAATTGAAAGCGTAACCGCGCGCGACGACCACACCGCGGTCTTCAGATTCAACCGTCAGCATCGGGAACAGTTTTACGCCGCGACGTACCATATGCGGATTCTTCCGCGTCATATCCTCGAATCGGTGCCACGTGACAGTCTGCGCGGTCACCGCTTCGGGGCGAATCCAATCGGAAGCGGCCCGTACCGTTTTGTGCGACGGAACGCCGGTGTGTCGATTGAGATCGAGGCAGACACGAATTTCTACGAGGGCAGGCCGGGTATTCCCAGGATGGTCTGGAGATTCGGGAGCGACCCCAACACCCGGATGACACTTCTGCTTTCCGAAGAGGCCGACATGCTCTCGGTCATCCCGGGACCGGAGAACGTCGCCCTGGCACAAGCCCAGGAACAGGTCAATGTGATCTCGTATCCCGCCAACTACTACGGAACGATCGTATTCAATCTGGCTGATCCGGAAAACCCGACCCGACCACACCCAGTGTTGGGCGACTCAATCGTCAGGCGAGCCATCGCGATGGCCGTGGATCGCGATCAGGTGGCGCAGACGGTACTGGGAGATTCGGCGCGCGCACCGACGTATCCACTGACAGCCATATCTCGCATCTATCAGGAAGACGGATTCGAGCTTCCATTTGACCCCGACGCGGCGAGGGCGCTCCTGGACGCGGCCAACTATCGCGACACGAATGGTGACGGGACCCGGGATCGGAATGGCCAGGAGCTCGAGTTTCGCATGATATATCCGGCAGGCAGCCAGCCGCGGGCAACCGCCACCGCAGTGATCGCATCGCTTCTCGGTGAGATCGGAATCGTTGCCATCCCGAACGGCATCGACAACGGTGTGTTTCGGAACCAACAATCCAACGGTACGTTCGATGCATTCCTTACGACTTGGTACCTTCAACCAAGCCCGACCGGGATACCGGGCATCTGGGGATCTGACGGAGCCCAGAACTACAGCTCCTACAGCAACCCGACGGTTGATTCACTGTTTGCCCTTGCCATGAATGAGTCCGACCCCGAACGGGAAATGGCATACTGGGGAGAGGCGTTCGATACCATGAACCGTGATCCAGGCGCGCTGTGGATCTATCGACCAGCCAATTATGCTGCGATTCACAGCCGGTTCGAGAACGTAAGATTCCGGCCAGACCGATGGGGCGCTACCATGTGGCTGTGGAGAGTGCGGGACGGCGAGTGGATTGTGAGGGATCTCGAACCGCTGCCGTAATCCGTCGTTCGCAAACCGCAACATGGGAGTGGACCTGCTCGCGCGTTTGGCCACGTACCGACGTCGCCGTTCATTTCGTGGAACCCGGATAACCAACCCATGAAGTACCTTCTCCGGCGATTCGTTCACGGACTGGTCGTGATCTTCATCGTCGCAACGCTGAGCTTCATTCTGATCCATCTGGCGCCGGGGGATCCGTTCATGAATGTGAGCGACGAGTCCGGGCTCCAGACATCAGCCGAACTCCAGGAACGGCTTCAGAGGATTCACGGCCTCGACCAGCCCATTCCCATTCAATACGCACTTTACCTGCGAAACCTCTTCCGGGGTGATCTGGGAGTTTCTTATCGAAATGGCTCGCAACCGATTCTGCCCGACGTGGTGGCTGCGGCCGGGCGTACTCTGTTGTTGGGCGCTGCGGCGCTCATCGTGAACTTCGGCGTCGGCCTCTTCCTGGGAACGTGGCAGGCCATCCGCCATCCCTCACGAGCAGACCGGGTCCTGACGGTGGCGACACTCGTCGTGTATTCCCTGCCGGTATTCTGGTTCGGGTACGTACTCGTGTTCCTGTTCGTGGAGCGGCTCGGTCTATTTCCTGTGATCGGGGGCCACGTGGCGCAGCGATTGGTGTTGCCGTCGCTCACGCTGGGTCTCATCGGGGCGGCAGCAACCGCCAGGTTTCACCGGGCGGCGATGTTGAACGTGAAGAACGCGGATTACGTACGGACGGCCGTTGCCAAGGGACTATCTCACCGCGACGTGGTCGTGCGACACATCCTGAGGAACGCGCTCACTCCCGTAATCACGCTGTTGGGTCTGTCACTCCCATTGCTGCTCTCCGGCTCGGTCTTCGTCGAACGCGTCTTCCAGTGGAACGGACTGGGAAACCTCGCCGTGAACGCCGTGCAGGGACGGGAATACAACGTTGTCATGGCAACTACTCTCATTGTCTCTCTCATGGTCATCGTCTCGAACTTCGTTGCGGACCTCCTGCACAGACGGGCGGACCCCCGGGCACGGGCAACGACATGAACCCAACCGCCATCACCGTGCTCCTCGTGTCGAGCATCGCTCTCATCACGGGATTCGAACGAGTCGCCGAGCTTCTGGCCGACGGCGGCTGGCTGGACCGTACCATCGCCGTGAGTCCGTTCCTGCTGGCAGTTGGGGCGGGGCTCTATCTCTATCTGGCCCGAACTGACGCGCGCGACAAAACGATGTTGCAGAGCTTGTTCCGCAACACGGAAATCCAGTGGGGGATGACCGTCGTGGTGGGGATCGCACTACTTGCCGTTTTCGCACCCATCCTGACATCGCACGATCCGCAATATGCGCTCTACGGTCGCCTCCGGCCGCCGTCGCTCCTGCATCCCTTGGGCACCGACACGAGCGGTCGGGATGCGTTCGCCCGGTTGCTCTACGGTGCACGTCTGTCATTGCAGACAGGCGTGTTCGCCACGTTCATCGCGACCGCGCTCGGCACAACCGTCGGCGTGGTTTCGGCCCTCTCCGGGAGTAGGACAGACAGCATGCTCATGCGCGTGGTCGACGCGGGCCTTGCTTTTCCCAGAGTGTTTCTCCTCCTGGCGCTGATTGCGCTGTTACCAACGGTCAGCCAAGGCCTTCTCGTCCTGGTCCTGGGTCTCACGAGCTGGTTCGACATCGCCCGACTCGTGCGGGGTGAGACGTTGTCGCTGCGTTCGTCGGATTACGTGACGGCGACGACAGGTCTTGGTCTTCCCGCGTCACGGGTCGTCGGTTCACACATTTTGCCGAATCTGGCCGGCCCAATCACCGTCAGTGCGTCATTGAGCCTGGGGTACCTGATTCTCCTCGAATCGGGACTATCGTATCTTGGGGTGGGTGCGAGCGCGGGAACACCCTCCTGGGGAAGGTTGATTCAGGAGGGATATTCCCAGCTGCGTAATGCCCCGCAACTCACGCTCATTCCCGGTGCACTCATCGCACTGACGGTCATTGGCTTCAGTCTGCTTGGAGACGGACTGCGCCAACATCTCGATCCGCGCAAGGCATGACACCAGTATTGTCGGTATCGAATCTTACTACCCACTTCCATACGGCCGACGGGGTGGTGCGCGCCGTGGATGACGTGAGTTTCGAGGTCGCGGCCGGGGAGACGCTGGGGATCGTGGGTGAGTCGGGATCCGGAAAGAGCGTGACGGCGCTCTCGATTCTTCGATTGATCGAACAACCGCCTGGGTGGTTCGGTCCCAAAAGCCGGATTGAACTCGATGGGCAGAACATCCTCGAACTGTCATCGAAAGAACTCCGAAAGATTCGTGGTGCAGAAATCTCGATGGTCTTTCAGGAACCCGGGACCAGCCTCAACCCCGTCCTGACAGTAGGGTACCAGGTCGTCGAAACCATTCGAGCGCATTCCAAAATCTCAAGAAGCGAGGCCTGGCGGCAGGCCGTTCAGCTGTTGGAAACAGTCGGCATCCCCGACGCTCCACTCCGCGCCAGGGATTATCCGCATCAGATGAGCGGCGGCATGCTGCAGCGAGTCATGATCGCCATTGCACTGTCGTGTAAACCAAAGGTTCTGATCGCCGATGAACCGACGACCGCGCTCGATGTGACGATTCAGGCGCAGATCGTAGACCTGCTGATCGATCTCAAGAAGAAGTTCGGGATGGCCATTGTATTTATCACTCACGACCTCGGCGTTCTGGCACGTCTCGCCGATCGTGTAGCGGTGATGTACGCAGGCCAGATCGTTGAACACGGAACGGCTGCACAGATATATGGCGAACCGGGACATCCATATACCAAGGGGCTACTCACCGCCGTTCCTCGCGTGGACAAGCGGCGTGGAGAACTCGCCGGGATACCGGGAAGCGTTCCGGCTGCCACCGCGTGGCCCGCGGGCTGTCGGTTTCATCCGCGCTGCCCCAGCAGACTGGCCCGTTGCGATCAGGAATCGCCTCCGCCGTGCGTCATCGGACCGGGGCACACGGCCGACTGCTGGCTCCATACGGAGTCGAACGAACCATGAGTGCATCGACAGTCGCTCAACCGTCCCCCGACGAGCTGGTTGTCGTGAAGCACCTCACGAAGCGATATGGGGATGGCGGTGGCTTGTTCCGCAAGCCCCGCATCCTCAACGCCGTGAATGACGTGAGCCTGACGATGCGCCGGGGGGAATCTGTGGCGCTCGTTGGCGAGAGTGGCAGCGGCAAGACCACGTTTGGCAGGTGCCTGCTCCGCCTCGTCGAACCCACGGGTGGCACGATCCATTTCGATGGTGTCGACGTGCTCGCACTGCGCGGTCAAGCCCTGCGTCGATTCCGCCGCCGGATGCAAATCGTGTTTCAGGATCCATCGGGTTCCTTGAATCCGCGGATGCGCGTGGGCCCGGCCGTTCGCGAGCCGATCGAAGTGCACGGGATTGCACGCGGCGCCGAGTCACGAAGGAGGGTCGAGTCACTGTTTGACGAAGTTGGACTGAACGCGGAGTTGTACGACCGCTATCCTCACGAGCTGTCCGGGGGACAGAAGCAACGTGTCGGACTTGCCCGCGCCCTGTCGATAAACCCCGAGTTCCTGGTGTTGGATGAACCGGTCTCCGCACTCGACGTATCCGTGCAGGCCCAGGTCCTCAACCTGCTGGAATCGCTCCGGCGGCGGCGCGGGCTGACGTATCTGTTCATCGCGCATGATCTGGCCGTCGTACGTCAGATTGCGGATCGCGTGGCGGTCATGTATCTGGGTCGTCTTGTCGAACATGGCTCGTCCGAGACCGTGTACGAGGATCCACAACACCCGTATACCACAGCGCTCCTTTCGGCCGCGCCAATACCCGATCCGGGGGCGGCGTCCGTGCGGATCACGTTAACAGGCGAGCTGCCAAGTCCCACCGATCTGCCGCCCGGGTGCGCATTCGAGTCGCGGTGTCCCAATCCGAAGAAAGATGAGCGATGTCGTACGGAACGGCCGGAACTGGAGGCGAAGAGCGCCGGCCACGAGGCTGCGTGTTTCTATCCGGGCGTTCGTTTGGGAAAGGACGACAGGGAACGGTCCCGCTCTCCGGCCCACTGATCCTTGCCGCTCCTTACGGCTCCTCCGGCTTCCTTCCGTTCCTTCCCGTCTCGCCTTATATCACCTCGACCAGAAAGCCGGAGCGCTCCGTCGCATGGGTTCCACGCCGTACTTCATCGCCATTCTCGTCTATCTGGGCTCACTCATCGTCGTGGGTGCGTTCCTCACCCGCCGGGTCAAGACCGGTTCAGATTTCACTGTCGCCGGTCGCAAACTGCCACTCGTCGTCATGGTTGGCACCCTGGTCGCCACCTGGATTGGCACCGGATCGATTATGGGGAACGCCGGGCTGGCGTGGCGGAATGGTTTCTCGGCACTGTGGAGTCCTCTGGGCGGGGTCCTGGGGATCGCCGTTGTGTTCTTTCTCGCCGCCCGGGCGCGAAGGTTTGCGGGCGTCACGGTGCCGGAGATTCTGGAAGTGCGCTATCACCCCGCGGCGCGCGCGCTGGCCGCAGTCGTCACGGTCATCGCCTACACCGTGATCACGTCATATCAGTTTCGAGCTGGCGGTCGGGTATTGAACCTCGTGACCGATCTCAGTGTCGACCAGGGCATCGTGTTGACAGCCGTGTTCGTCATCGCCTACACGGCCCTCGCGGGTATGCTGTCGGTCGCGTATACGGACCTCATCAACGGCGTCATCATGACGGTCGGGTTGCTGATCGTGCTGCCGATGATCGTGATACAGGCTGGTGGGTGGGGAGCTATCGAGGCAACGGGCGGATCCGAACTCTTCGATACCTTCAATGGGGAAGTGCAGCCACTCAGCGCATGGAACTTCATGTTGCCGAGCATGCTGCTGCTCATGGGCGAGTCGAACATGTTCGGTCGCTTCTTCTCGGCGAAATCCTCGGGTGTCGCCAAGCACGCTGTCATCGGATGGATCGTGGGTGTCGCGCTGCTCGAAACGGTTGTGATCGCGATCGGTGTTGCGGGCCGGGGGATGTTTCCGAATATCGCGGAGCTGTATCCCGACGTTGCCAACGCCAGCGAAGTGGTGATTCCGCACATGATCATTTCATCGGTGCACCCGGCGCTGGGTGTCGTTCTGGTTGCCGCTCTGGCTGCGGTCATCGTGTCAACGGCCGACTCGTTTCTGCTCACCCCCGCGACCAACATCGTCAACGACATCTGGAAGCGGTTTTTCCAGCCGACGCTCGACGGCTCCAGAGAGATCATCGTCCTCCGAAGCGTGGTAGTGGGACTTGGAGTGTGGGCTTTCATACAGGTTCAATTCTTCCCCAACATCCTGGCGGCAGCACTCTATGCGTACACGATGTACGGTGCCGCCATTACACCGGCGGTCCTGGCCGCGTTCTTCTGGAAACGAGCAAGCGTAGCGGGTGGCGTGGCGTCCATTGCCACTGGCATGACGGTCACGTTGTTGTGGCAGTGGTTCATTCAACCGCGGTTGGATCCGGGCGGCGTTGGGATGTTCGATGCGGTGATACCTGCGGGAATTTCGTCTGTGGCTGTCCTGGTTCTTGTGTCATTCGCGACACCTGCCCCGGCGCGCGAGAAGTGGGAGCCGTTCTACAAGGGTCAAAGCTGACTACCGCCCCATCTTCTTCTTGAGCTCCTCGAGTTTCGCCTGCGCCGCGACTTCCCGTTCAGCGCGATCGATTTGATGACGTAGCACGTCTTCGGACGGATCCGGGGCTGTTCCCGGTCCGACGGCAGATTCCATCTCCCTCCACGCGGCATCGACGCCTGCGGCTGTAACCCCTGAAAGGTTGGCTCGAGCGTTTTTGAGCTGCTCCATCATCTCAGAGACTTCCCGATGAGCCAGAGCCAGTTCCTCCAGCTGGGCCTTGAGCTTGCGTTCCAGGACGCTGGCGCGCTCTCGATGCTTAGTCGCGTAGCCGTCGGCGATCTCCGCTGTTTCGCCATCACCGATGTCACGCGCCAGTTTGCCGCGACGCTCGGCATCTTGCAGCTGTTTTTGTTCGCCGACGAGTAAACGCTCCGTTTTCTCGACACCCTCTTCCATCAAGCGCAGGGAGGTCTTGGCTTCGATGACCGCCTGATGCATTCCACGCACACGTTGCCCCCCGTCAGTTCGCGTCGCGGCATCGAGGGCGGATTCGAGCGCCTCCCTGAGCTTCTCGAACACTAACTCTTGCGAACAGTCTTGGCGAAAAATGGCGCAAACACCCTGCGGACCTGCTTTGACTTGCACTTCGGGCAAGCGGGTCTACTTCGCTCGTGTTTCGACATGGTCTCGATGCGAGTGAACGTCGTTCGGCAGCTCTGGCATTTGTAATCGTAGGTCGGCATGACAAGAATTTTCTTTGGTTGCGGGTCGATGGATTTGGAAGGTTATTCGCGTGATACCAGCGGGTCAAGCAATCACCTGCATTCATCCCAAACCGCTTCCTCCGCGTCCCCGCTCCCGGGGATGATCTGCACAAGCTCTCGCGTCCCGCGCGCGGGTCCCGCAAACGCGGCAAACGTGAGGCCGAGTCGTAGCACCATTGGGCCGAGACTCACAACCCCCGGGGGCGCTCCGGCGGTTCCTCCGGCCACCATCGTTGCCGGGGAAGGCTCGTGGCTACGAGGGTTGCTGCTCATGGACAGGTCCCGCGGGACACCACACGACCGGCGCAGCGGTTCCCTAGGCTGACGGCGGTCGCCGGGGTACTATAAGGGAATGAAACCTCTCATTTCATTCCTGGTGATTGTGGGGCTCGTCGGTTGTGGACCACGGGACCGCCAGAACAGTGCACTCTGTGGACTCACGTTGATGGCCGGGGCCAATCGAGTCCTCGATCAGATGGCGCAAGGGCATACGTTCCTTGGATCACCTCCGGAAGCCCTGGCGAGCGGCGAGGTACCCACCCGCGTCGTAGGGTACGCCGTGAGCCGATCGACACCAACGATGGAAGGGGACAGGGTCAATCTCCACTATGAGGGAGAAGGACTTCCTCTCACTCCGGGATTCGGCGTTGCCCTGGTTGATGACTCCATTGAAGTGTTCCGGGGCGTCCTGATCTTCGAAACCGAGCCGAGCCCGTCGTTCCCCGAGATTGGGTCCTTGGTGGGGGCCAACAGCACCATTCCACTCTTTGGAATACGCGTGCATTGGACTTCAGTGAACGATGACAGCTGCCCGATCTTCCCCCAACCTGATTCGTCCGCTGCGTCGGACTAGAATTTGACCGCTCAGTCGTCTGGACGGGGACGCCTCATCCTCGAATCGATGACCCGGCTGGGAGAAAGTCTGGCCGGTGTCATCCATGTCGAGTCAGTCGTCGCCCACCTCGTGGTTACCATCAACGAGCTGTTTGAACCCGACGGGCTGACAATCGCCCTGAGCGAGCCCGAACACATCAATCCGCGAATCGTCGAAGCGGTTGGCCCACCGCACCTCGTCCCGCCCACGACTGTGTGGGATGCGTTCCGTGCGCACGGGGTCTTGTCGGAAGATCCAGCGCACGCGGCCCTGATAATGGCCAACTGGGCCAACCCACCCAAGGCGTGGATGGGCGCCCCTATCACAGCTGACCGGCACAAGCTGGGCCTCGTGTTCCTGGCACGCAACGGACCGGAGCTATTCACGGCGACTGATCTCGCCGTACTGCGACCCGTGCTCGCCCAGACGGCAATAGCTCTCGTGAACTCACATCTTCTCTCCCTGCTCGAGGCTGGAAAGCAGGAATGGGAGCAAACGGTTGACGCTGTTCCCGATGCGTTTTGTATCGTTGGTCGCGAGGGTGAGGTCCGTCGGGCCAATCGAGCATTTGCCGACCTGGTCCACACTCCCGTGGAAGAGGTGGTCGGGAGACGATGGGAGGAACTCGTGCCGGATGGTGCAAAACAGGCGATAGCACGCGCACTCGCCTATCCGTCAGCTGAAGAGCAGCACGAGGTGAAGCTTGGTGGCCGACTCTTCGGCACCAGAGCACACCCCATCGGCCGTCGATCCGATCGCTATGTCCTCGTTCTCGAAGATCAGACGGACAAGCGTTCGCTGCAGGATCAGATCGCCCAGTCCGCCAAGATGTCAGCTATTGGACAGCTGATCGCGGGAATCGCTCACGACCTCAACAACCCGCTCGCCTCAGTCGCCGGCTTCGCCGAGTATCTGGTACAGACCGGCGAGGACATTCCTCCACGCATCGTGGAACCCCTCCGCGCTATCCACCAGGACGCAGAACGCGCCAGCAACATCGTCAAGAACCTGCTCACGTTCGCCCGTGCTCAGCAAGGCGGAAGACGCCCCCTCGCCATCGGTAAGGTGCTGGACGTCACGCTGATGCTCTTGAACAATCAGCTCCTTGCTTACCACGTCCAGACCAAGGTCCGCATCGACAACGACCTCCCGCACGTGGAAGGAAACGCCACGCAGCTCCAGCAGGTCTTTGTCAATGTCATAACAAACGCGGCACAGGCCATCCATTCGTCCGGATTGGGATCGACGATCTTCATCACCGCGGAACGCTGGTTGGATGGTCTGGCCGTGACAGTGGAAAACGATGGACCGAGCATTCCCGAGGAAGTGGCCGACAGGGTTTTCGAGGCGTTTTTCACCACGAAACCCGAAGGCGAGGGCACCGGACTCGGCCTGTCCATCTGCCACGGCATCGTGACCGAACACGGCGGCAAAATCTATCTGCTGGATGAGCCAATCCAGGCGCGGTCGGGGTGCGCGTTTAGAATCGAACTCCCCGGATCAGATTCGCCGTTCCTCGCGCCGACCATCACTCCGCAGGAGCCCCAAGGACTGCGAGTGCTTGTCGTCGATGACGAACCGCATATCCTCCACTACATGCGGGCCGCGCTGGAGGACTGGGGGCATTCCGTCACGGTGGCGTCTGATGGCCGCGAGGCCATGCACATCATCACGAATGAATCCTTCGACGTGATCATCACCGACCTGCGGATGCCGCGGGTTGGGGGGAAGGAGTTCTTTGAGATCCTGGCGCAGAGGCGTCCTGAAGCGGCACAACAGGTCGTATTCTGCACCGGGGATACGGTGGACACGGATACGCTGTCCTTTCTGGAGAACGTCAACCGCCCCCATATCAAGAAACCGTTTTCCCTGGGCGAGTTACGGGCCGTCTTGTCGGAGGCCGCCGGCGAGCACTCGCACCGATAGTGCCGTAGCCCACCGCTTCCGACCGAAAAAGAAGTACATTTGGTGGGTCGGCAATTCGGCTCGACGCCTGCTGCTGCTCCGAACGAAAACCGAAATAGAACCCTGGGCCCCCGAGTGCGGTACCACTGAGTGACCGGCCGGAGGGCGAGCGACTCGCGAGATGCTATACATCTGTATACCCGCACGAAACGATGCCCGAACGGTTGGTCTCTTGTTGTGGAAGATCCGCCAGGTCTTCGGCGAATATTCCCGGGAGTATCACCTGCTCGTGGCGGACGACGCTTCCGAGGACGACACATCCGATGTCCTGGACCGTTATCAGCATGCTTTGCCCATGAAGGTCATCAATCACTCGGAACGACTTGGACATGCGGCCACCGTCGAGGAGCTTCTGACGCACGCATTGCAGACATCCGATCGTCTCAAACGCGACTGCGCTGTGACCTTTCCGGCCGACTTCAGTGTCTCACCCGCGGTGCTGCCGGATATCATCAAACGGTTCGAATCCGGCGCTGATGTGGTCGTCGCCGAGTCGATAGGAGCCGAACCCACGCGGCTCGGACGGCTCATCCGACACGCGGCGGGTTGGCTGTTACGACCCGGTCTGAAGCTGGATGGCGTCTCGGACCCGCTCACGGCGGTCTGTGCTGTCCGGCTGGTGACTCTCCGCAAAGCGATGCGAGGCCGTACCGGTCGGTTCCTCGAGACGGAAAACCGGCTGGCCAACGCCGAGCTGCTGGCGCGGACGGCCGCCGCCGCGCGACAGATCGCCGTGTTGCCTGTCAGTGACGAACATTTGCGGCCCGACGCGGTACATGGAAGGACGTCCCTCGGTACCGCTGTCGATCTGTACCGCGCCGGTCGACAACTGGAAATACCCGAGCCTGGAGCGGCCATACAGCGAGTGTCATGACGAGAATCTCTACAATACTCGGATCGACCCTGGTGCTTGCAACCGCAAACGTGTTCGCGCAGACAAACGGCGACACAACGCTTTCGGTAACAGACAAGTTCCAGATAGGGGAGGCACTGCACTTCGAGGGGAAATTCGGACCGATTCGGCTGGGGCGGGCATCCATGCTGGTCGTCGGTATCGACACGGTCCGGGGCGTGGAAACCGCCCACTTTCAATTTGTGTTGAACGCCAACGCGATGGGTTTGATCCGGATGGACAACCAGTTCGACTCCTGGGTGGGCAACCACGACTTTCAGTCCCGTCGTTTCGTCCAGGATTTCAACGAGTTCGGGAAGCACCGCGAAACCGCGTACGAAATCTATCCCGACTCCGGGACGTACACGTCGTTGGAATCGGACACGGCACTGGTGGCGTCAGACAATCCACTGGACGATACCGCGTTCTTCTATTTCGTGCGTACATTGGACCTGGAACCGGGGACCCGTCACGAATTCAACAACTACTTTCGCCCGGATCGTAATCCAGTGGTCATCGAGGTCCTCGAGCGCGAGTCGATCCGAGTCCCCGCAGGCGAGTTCGAGACAGTGGTCATCCATCCGATTATCAAAGGGGGCGGCATCTTTAAGGAGAGCGCCGACGCCCGGATGTGGATCACTGATGATGACCGGCGTTTGATCGTCCAGATGAGGACCAAGTTCGGGTTTGGAGCCGTCACCCTGCGCCTCATCGACTGGTCGCCGACGACAGCGGAGTCAGAAGCGTCACGGTGATGCGGGGACCCGCGCTCGCGTTCCTCCTCCTTTCAAGCTGCGCCCAAACCATAGCATCAGTACCGGCGCCATCGAACCAGAGCACCGTACTGGACGTCGTCCGTTTGGCGCTCGACTACGATGCAGCCGGTATACCCGCGGATTCGCTTTACCTCGCCAACGCAACTGTTGTCCGAGACGGCGCAGAACACGACAGCGGACGCCGGTTTGCCGCGGTGAGGGATGGGGGTCAAATTCGGATCTCCAACATGACCGGCGATGTGAATGGGCCGTTTGCGTGGGCATATGTGACCTATCGATGGATGTCGGCCGACGGCGCATTCATTGAAACGGCCCGTGCGAGTATCGTCCTCGCCCAGTCAGGCGGCGAGTGGAAGATCAAACACGCCCATTCGAGCCTGATGCTTCCGTGGCAACGCGACCAGTAGGTCCGTAATTTGAGATTTGAGATCTGATACTTCAGATTGTGTCGCCGTCAGCCCGCAGCGATCGGCGGGCAGCTGTTTCCGGAAGCGGCGGCGTGTGAACGCGGCCTGCGGCCTTTCCCACTGCACTGGTGGAGGCGGGAACGAATCTCCGATCTCGAAGCTCAGACCCTCTTCGCCGCCAAGGCTGAAGGGTAAAAATGGCCCGTCCTGACGTTCTCATCGTAGGTGGAGGTGTCATCGGAGCTGCGTGCGCGCACGAGCTGGCTCGGCGGTCACTGTCGGTCGTAGTGCTGGACAACGGGCAGGATCGGGGCAAGGCCACACGTGCGGCCGGAGGGATGCTCGCCCCCCTGATGGAAGTCCATCCGGACGACCCCATGTCGAGTCTCAGTGTGAGAGCCCGCGACATGTATCCGGACCTCGCGGACACCCTGATGGAAACGACAGGGATCGATATCGGCCTGTGGATGGAAGGCATCTTCAAGCTGGCCTATTCGGAAGAAGACGCTTTCAATCTGAAGAACGAAATCGCCTGGCATCGTCAACAGGGATTCAATTCGGATTGGCTCGACACCGAAGACCTGCAGGAACGCGTCCCCGGGGTCAGCCCGGAAGCCATAGGAGCCCTGATTGCCCAAGAGGACGGCTTGGTTAATCCCCTGGCCCTGGAATCGGCACTGTTCCAAAGCGCCATGGAACGGGACGCGGTGGTCCGACGCGACGCCCAAGTAAAGGGGATCGTGCGACAAAACCACCTCGTGATCGGCGTCGACGTAGCTGGCGAACTCGTTCAGGGGGGGCAAGTCGTCATAGCCGCGGGATGCTGGTCGGGCCGCCTGGATGGCCTGCCCCGACCCATCTCGGTTGAACCGATCCGCGGACAGATGGCTGCGTTCGCCTGGCCCGCTAACGAACCACCCGCGATCGTCTACGGGCGATCAGGTTACGTCCTCAACCGCGGCCAAGAAGCTTTCGTCGGCTCAACGATGGAGCACGTGGGTTTCGATCCGGGGACCGACGAGACAGCGCTGAGGACGGTCTTCGAGGCCGTGAGACAAATCTACCCGGCGCTCGATACCTCGCGACCGCGCCGGACATGGTCAGGCCTGAGACCTGTTACCCCTGACGGTCGCCCGCTGGTCGGGCGAGACCCCGATGTCCACAACCTGTGGTACGCCACCGGGCACGGCCGTAACGGGATTCTACTGGCGGGGTTGACCGGTGAAATCATCGGGCAGCTGATGACACAAACTGAAGTAGAATACGACCTTAGCTCGATCGACCCTGCTCGCTTCTGGCAGTTTTGACGGCTGGAATAGCCTACGGACCCAAGGTAAGTTTGGAGCCCTATGGAATTGGTACCCCTGACAAGGGGTGGTCGTGTCGTGGGCGGAACAACGGCGCGAAAACCCCCATGGCTGAAAGTACGCGCCCCAGGCGGAAGCAACTACGCCCAGGTGCGCCGATTGATGAGCGACCTGGCGCTTCATACTGTGTGCGAGGAAGCGCACTGCCCCAACATCGGGGAGTGCTGGGAGCATCGAGCGGCGACGTTCATGGTGCTGGGTGATGTCTGCACCAGAAATTGCGCCTATTGCGCCGTGGCTCACGGTACGCCGGCGCCTTACGATCCGGAAGAACCCATACGGTTAGCTGAGGCTGTCGAGAAGCTTGACCTCCAGCACGTCGTCATAACAAGTGTCGATCGAGACGACCTGCCCAATGGGGGGGCGGAGATCTTCGCCGGCTGCGTGACGGAGATTCGCCGCCGCCTGCCAACGGCTTCCGTCGAGCTCCTCATTCCCGATTTCAAGGGTTCCGAGCAAGCCCTTCGGATCGTGGTGGAGAGCGAACCTGACATCCTGAACCACAATCTGGAAACCGTGACGCGACTCTATCGGATGGCTCGTCCGGGAGGACGATACGATCGCGCCCTTCAGCTGTTGCGACGAGCCAAGGCGATGAACTCGCACATGACGACCAAATCCGGAATCATGGTCGGACTCGGCGAAGACTGGGACGAACTACTGCGTGCTATGCGTGATCTCGCCGCCGAGCACGTGGATATCCTGACGATGGGACAGTACCTGCGGCCGTCGACCGACCACCTGCCGGTAGCGCGGTACTACACCCCCGACGAGTTCGTGGCGCTTCGGGAAGCCGGGATGGAGATGGGTTTTCGTCACGTCGAGTCGGGTCCCCTCGTTCGCTCGTCGTACCACGCTTGGGAGCAGGCCGAACGGGCGGCTGTCGTGTGACGCCCGAGAAGGATCCGATGACGCAGGTGAAAGCCGGTACGAAACTCGACCCGGCACGTACTGAGTTCTATCGGGAGCTCCTGCACCAGATGTTGCGGATTCGGCGGCTGGAAGAACGAGCCGCCGAGGCGTACGCTCTCGGTCAGATTGGCGGATTCTGCCATTTATATATTGGCCAGGAGGCCGTGGCGGTTGGATCGATTACCCCTCTGCGGGACGATGACTACGTCATAACGAGTTATCGTGATCACGGTCACGCTATCGTCCGTGGTATCTCGGCGCAGGGCATCATGGCCGAACTGTACGGCAAGGCAACCGGATGTTCCGGAGGCAAGGGCGGCTCGATGCATCTGTTTGACGCGGCGACAAACTTCCTCGGTGGGCATGCCATCGTTGGTGGGCAGATTCCCATTGCAGCCGGTGTAGGCTTTGCGGTCGCCTACCGCGGTGGCGACCAGGTGTGTGTCTGTTACTTCGGGGACGCGGCTGCAAACATCGGTTCCTTTCACGAATCACTGAACATCGCTTCACTTTGGAAGCTTCCGACAATTTTCATCTGCGAGAACAACCGGTATGGCATGGGCACTGCGCTTGGTCGCGCGTCGACCACGGAGGATATTGCCACGCGAGCATGTGCGTACGACATCGCGGCGGCCACGGTCGACGGCATGGACGTGATTGCTGTCCACGACGCGATGAGCGAAGCGATCACGCGGGCACGCAACGAGAAGAAACCCACGCTCCTCGACATTCAAACGTACCGATTCGTCGGTCATTCCATGTCAGACCCGGTCCATGGAGTGTATCGCACGCAGGAGGAAGTAGAAGAAGAGAAGGAACAGGATCCGATCTCCCGGTTCTGTCGTCGGCTCGAACAGGACGGGATCATGGGTGTCAAGGATTTTGAGGCGTTGGACGACGAGATCAAGAAGGAAATGGACGACGCGGTGGCATTCGCCGAGAACAGTCCTGACCCGGAACCTGAGGCCCTGTACACCAACGTGTACGCCGACTGAGATGCGCACGGTAACTTACCGGGACGCCCTGAACGAAGCCTTGCGCGAAGAGATGGAGCGCGATCCTGATGTCTTCCTCATGGGAGAGGAAGTCGGCGTGTATCAGGGCGCCTACAAGGTGAGCCGAGGTCTGCTGGACCAGTTCGGACCCGACCGCGTCGTGGATACCCCCATCGCCGAGCTCGGCTTTGCAGGTATCGGTGTCGGCGCCGCCATGGTGGGTCTGCGGCCCGTGATCGAATTCATGACATGGAACTTCGCATTGTTGGCGATTGATCAGATCGTGAATTCGGCCGCCAAGATGTTGTCGATGTCAGACGGCCAGTTTCCGATACCCATTGTCTTTCGGGGTCCCGGTGGCGCAGCCTTACAACTCGCGGGCCAACATTCCCAGGCGTTCGAGTCATGGTACGCACACATCCCGGGGCTCAAGGTCGTCGCTCCCGCGGACGCTGCCGACGCCAAAGGCCTCCTGAAGGCGGCGATTCGCGACAACAACCCGGTCGTGGTGCTCGAAGGCGAGATGCTGTACAACGTCAAAGGCGAAATCCCGGACGGTGAGCACGTGGTCCCCATCGGTCAGGCGGCCATCAAGCGTGAGGGCGATGACGTGACAATAGTCTGTCACTCGAAGACTGTCGTACCGGCGCTGAAGGCGGCCGAGACCCTGGCCAAGGACGGCATCGATGCGGAGGTGATCGATCTGCGAACGATCAGGCCCCTCGACCTCGATACCCTCACACGGAGTGTCGAGAAGACGAATCGCTGCGTCATCGCCGAAGAAGGATGGCCGGTCTGTGGAATCGGCGCACAAGTGGCTTACGACCTTCAGGAACGCGCCTTCGATTACCTCGACGCCCCGATTACCCGTGTCACGGGCGCCGACGTACCCATGCCGTACAACAAGAAGCTCGAGCGAGCCGCAAAGACGAACCCCGAACGCATCACCGAGGCCGTACGTAGCGTAACGTACACCAGCGCCTAAGACTGTGGTTGTGGACAACCTCATCGCGGCCCGCCCGCAACCCTTGAACTCACACACTCCGCACACGCATGGCAACTAAGATCGTGATGGAAGCGCTTTCTCCGACCATGGAGGAAGGCACCGTCGTCAAATGGCTCAAAGGCGAGGGCGATGCGGTGAAGACCGGAGAGACCCTTGCTGAAGTGGAAACC
>Ga0302046_10002347_pt1 | contig 17613 bp, 16 predicted proteins | sample RVTome_11_FD_200261 | JGI IMG/M metagenome (GOLD analysis project Ga0302046, IMG submission 200261) | Soil microbial communities from uranium-contaminated site in the Upper Colorado River Basin, Wyoming, United States - RVT147D111 (version 2) ...
CCGGTTCACGCTGTCGAAGTACAATCTCGTGGCGGGTCAGAACAACCCCGCGTCGCGTTGGATCATCACCAGCATCGAGCCGGCCGGCGGCGGAACGACCTAAGCGGGCTGATGTTGCCTTGACTGAAGCTAGTCAGGCGGCGGGCCCTACGGCACTAATACACAAAGAGTCCGCGGGATTGAGCAAAAAAGGCCAGCCTTCTCTTCCGAAGGCTGGCCTTTTCTGTCTCTATTGAGCTTGCTCTAACTCGCGCCCGCTTCCCGCAAGACGGCCGCGGTCTCTTCGTGACGGTTGACTTCCGCCATCCAAAGCGCCGTACCGCCGATACTGTCGACCGCGCTCACATTCGCGCCCGCCTCGATGAGAGCCCTGACCACTTCCGTGTGACCGGGGAACGAGGCTCGCATCAACACCGTCCAACCCGAGCTATCCGTCGCGTTGACGTCGGCACCGGCCCCGATGAGCGCCTGCACGATTTCCATATGACCGCCGGCCGCCGCGTGCATCAGCGCTGTGGGGCCGCCCGGGCCGGTCGCGTTGACGTTCGCGCCCGCCTCGATGAGGGCTGCGACGATCTCCGTCTGCCCCTGGAGGGCCGCGTAGACCAACATTGGGAGCCCGTCTTCGGCAGCATTGGCGTCGGCACCGTCCGCGATGGCCGCTCGAACGGCTCGCACGTTTCCATCCATGACGGGACGGATGATATCCGGTCCCTCGGCTGCCGCGGCTTCTTCCTCTTGGGCAACGGCCCAGTGTGGTGCGAAGGCCGTCAGGGCCGCCAGTAGCATGAAAGATAAGATGTTTCGCATAGATTCCCGTCCTCCTCGGGGACCTATATTAACGGCGTCTGACCATGTTGACTAGTGCGAACACTGGCCCCGCCTAGCTCAGCAGAGACTCTCGCGTCCCCTCGATCCAGAGGTTCGCCGCCAGCATGGAAAACGTCAGGGCGCCTGCCGGCACCGCGAGAGTCCACCAGTGCTTCATCATCGACGTATAGCTCTGAGCCGCCGCGGCGAGCATGTTTCCCCAGCTCGGATTCGGCTCCTGAACTCCCAACCCCAGGAAGGAAAGCGTAGCTTCACCGATTAGGAAGTATGGAAGCATGATGCCGACCTGTAGCCACAGGAGAGGTAACGTGTTGGGAAGGACATGCCGGAAGAAAATGCGCCACCGGCTCGCGCCGGCCGCGACCGCCGCGGTCACGAAGTCGCGCTCTCGCAACGACAGCACGTGAGCACGAACGACTCGAGAGACGCCGCACCAGCCCACGAAGGCGAGCGACGCGATCGAGATCAAGGCAGACCAGGCCGGCTCGACATCGTCCGGGAAGGCGCTCCGCACCGCCAGGATCAAATAGAGTGCCGGCAGGGACATGACCAGCTCGGTGCCACGCATCAATACCCAGTCCCATAGGGCGCCGCCCAGTGCCGCGGCGGTTCCCACCAAGCCTCCTAAGGAAACCGCAAAGATCACTCCGAGAAACGCGGACAGGACACTCACCCGCGCCCCATAGAGGATTCGCGACAGCACGTCCCTCCCGAGAGCATCCGTTCCCAGGAGATACACCCGACACCCGGTAAACCCGAAGAGACGCTTCCCTCCGGTCTCGTCTTCGACGAGCAAGCGAATCGAGCAGCCCGCTCCGGGGAGCGAGGGAGGCCGATGGAAGCTCTCGCGATCTTGAGTCCGCGGGCTGTAGGGCGCGAGGAACGATGCCATGACACCCGTCGTAGCCAAGAACGCGAGTCCCACCAGACCCGCCCGCGCTCGTCGATCGGTCGGCCCACCGAGAATGGGGATCGCCCCAACTCTCATGCGCCCTCGATTCGGATGCGAGGGTCGACAACGCCGAGCAACAAATCGCTCGCAAGGTTGGCGAAAAGGATGAGAATCGAGCCAAGCACCAGCACGCCGAGTACCAAGAACGGGTCTCGGGCAAGCAGCCCCTGCAGAGCGAGCCTGCCGAGTCCCGGCCACCCCACGACGACTTCGATGACAAACGCCGCGTTGAGCATCCTCGTCACCGATGCTCCCGCAAAAGAAACGAGCGGAGCCAAGGATGGCCGTAGACCATGCCGCAAGAGTATTTGGGCCTCCGACAACCCACGGCTGCGCGCCGCACGCACGAAATCCGCGGGAAGGACCTCGAGCACTCCCCCTCTCGCCTGAAGAAAGAACAAGGGGCACATCCCGATGCTCAGAATGAGGGTTGGTAGTACGAGGCGCGCGTCGAGCACGCCTGTCTCCGATCCGCCCCCAAAGGGCAGCAGCCCAGTCGCCGACGCCAGCCCGAGGCCCGCCAACGCGACGACGAGCGTTGGCACGGAGACCGCGAAGAGCACCAATCCTCCCAGAAGACGATCCAGCATCCGTCCATGACGCATCACCGCCAACAATCCGAGCGCCGTACCAACGAGTGAGGCAAGGATGAGCCCGGCCACCACCAAGCTCAGCGTGTACGCCACCGCTTCACCGAGCAGCTCTCCGACTGGCCTCCGGTAGGCGAGAGACATTCCAAGGTCTCCTTGTAGTGCCCCGGCCAACCAGGACAAGTATTGTTGATACCAGGGTCGGTCCAACCCGAAGCGATTCACGAGCGCCTCGACGGTCGACGGCGGGATCCCCGGGTCAAGGCGCAGCCGGTCGACGAAAGACCCCGGTGCCGCGTGGATGAGCAGGAAGGAAACGAAGCTCACACCCAAGAGCAAAGGAATGAGAGCGAGCAGCCTCGTGAGAACAACACGGACCATGCCGCCCCTATGCTTGGGTGAAGGCGGCCAACCACTCGACAGACAGAAGACGGAAGGACGTCATACCGCCCGCCGATTCCTCTTGTCATCGGCGCCGAACAGGCTACGCTGCTGTTCGGATGACTCCTCTTCCGGCTTTCGGCGACGAATCTTGCGACGACTCTTCTGGTCGTACATGTTCCGGTCGGCGGCCATTAGAAGTGACTCGAGATCCGATCCGTCGGTGGGATAGGAGGCGAGCCCCAAAGAAATTCCCACGTTCAACATCTTGCCAATCCCCACGTCGATGGCCGTGGACTCGACGACCTCCTGCAAGCGATTCGAGAATTGAGTCGCCCTTTCCATCGTGGTCTTTGGCAAGACGGCGATGAACTCGTCTCCGGCGTATCGAACGAGGACGTCGCTGTCCCGCATCTGGGCCTTCAGAATGCGACCGACCTCTTTGAGGAAGCGGTCCCCGGCGTGGTGACCGAAACGATCGTTCACGCTCTTGAAATCGTCCAGGTCCATCTCGATGACCGTGAGGGGCTCGTTGTAGCGTTTGGCCTCCGAAAGCGTCTGCTCGAAGAAAATGTAGAGGAAGCGGGAGTTGGCGAGACCGGTAAGCCGATCGGTGAAGGCGTCTTCTTGTGTTTCCTCGAATCGAATGGCGTTGTACAGAGCGATGGACGAACGGTTGGCGATGATCTCCATCAATCGGACGTGGTCATGCGAGTAGCGTTCGCTTTCCGACCAGTAGAGTCCGAGCGTTCCCAGGGGGCGTTCTTCGTGCACTAGAGGGGCGAGGATCGAGTTGTGGTAGGCCTTTCGGAACTGCTCGGGAAGGAGCATCACGTCGGGGCCGGGGTGCACGTTGTAGAGCATGCGATTGTTGGCGGCAACCCAGCCAGCCAACCGCGTGCCGAACTCTATCGAGAGCTCCCGGAACGCTTCTTGGTTGTGACCGGCGATATGGGCCGGCGTCAGAGTTCCTTGGCTATCGTCCACCAGGTAGATGACCAGCGTCGTGAAGGGGATGATCTTCTCGATCTTGGCGGCGATGATGGTCAGCGTGTCGGGGCGGGACAACGAGTTTCCGATCGTCTGGAGGATCTCGAAAAGCGTGAACACTTCCCGCTGAGGCTCGGAGATCGAGCCGCTGAAAGCGGGCGCCTGCGGCACTCCCACGATGTCCGGCATGCGCCTCCGATCCCGATGCTCCTTGGGCGGGGTGAGCTCGCGAACTTCCAGCCGTCTCAGGTCCTCGTCGAGCTCATCCACGATCTCCAGAAACTTGTTGAAGACCCGTGGATCGAACCGGTGCTGTTCCTGCTTCATGATGGAGAGGGCCGTCTCCCGGTCCAATGACCGCCGGTAGACGCGACGTGCGGTGAGTGCCTCGTAGCAATCGGCCACCGCCATGATCCGGGCACCCAAGGGGATCTCCTCCTCCTTCAGACCATCGGGGTAGCCGCTCCCGTCCCAGTTCTCATGATGGTGCTTGACGAAGGGGATGACCGGTACGGGGAAATTGATGGAGGCGAGGATCTGGGCACCCACCGCGGGATGGGTACTCATCTTCTGAAACTCCCGCTCGGTGAGCCGGGTCGGCTTGTGCAGGATATAGGTCGGAATCGAGATCTTGCCCACGTCGTGCAGGACCGAGGCGAACCAGAGTCCTTCGTAGGTCTTGTCATCCACGCCCAGGGCTCGCGCCAACGCAAGCGTCAGCAGACGGGTGCGATGGATGTGTGTACTCGTATGGTGCTTATGATCGGTGTGGAGGTCGAGGGCGTCGATCGAGAGGGCAAACGCCTCGGCCGTCTGGAAGTAGAGCTGGCTCAGATCCTCGTATTTCTCGTTATAGAAGTGATGGGCGTAATAAACGACCAGAAGGATCGGAAGCCCCAACAGAAAGGCCCAGGGCCCCGCCACGCGATGGAAGAAGTAGATGATGGCCGCGCCCGAAGCCGATGCTAGAAAATAAAGTGGCACCAGAGGAAGATTGTCCCTCCAGAGCTTCCAGAAGCCGCTACGACCGGTCACGGCCATCATGGCGTGCATGGAAGCCGAGTTGACCAAGAAATATGTCCCCGCGAGCAACAAGACGGGGACGATCATTTGGTAGGCGTCTGCCGGCGGCGGGAAGGCCCAGTAGACGTGGCCGTAGACGAAGGCGAAGATGCCGCCCGAAGCGGCGTTGAAGATGGCCTGACTATTCTTCCAGGTCAGGTTCTCGGCGCGATGCGCCAAGTGCTTCTTCTTGGTAGCAAACCAATAGCTGGCCAGATGAAACAGCCCGTTGGCCAGGATCCCAGAAGCCACGCCATAGATCATGGTGACGGAGAGGATCAGGCAATCCGCCACCGCCATCCAGGTTTGGGTACGGGGAATGCGGACGACCCACTTCGAGCTGACACTGGCGACCGCGGTCAGCGAGAGGAGAGCGACCCAATCCCTCCACGAATAGACCTGTCCGAGCAGGATGAGCTGCCAGATGGCCCAGACGAAGATCGGGAGTGCAATGACGACGACCGCCGCCACGTAGAGTTTGACCTTGGCCGGCCGATCTTGCCAGTCCATTGTCACACCAACCCGGTTCGCAAAGAGAAAAAGCCCCGGTTACGCACGAAAGCTCAGAAAGTCAAGAAACCTCTACGAAAGAGTCCGGGTGAATCGAAAGTCCTTTTTTTCCGGTTCGACCGGGTCTTATGACAGCAAAAATGAGAGCAATGTAACCTTAAAGGAGAGAGGGGATGGTAGCACAGAGGTCTGGTACGGTCAAGCCGCGGATTGGAATGAGGATGGGAGGCTGCCCCAGGCAGCCTCCCATCATAAGTCTTGGGCCTTCAGAAGATTAGGCGCAACGATTTCTGGGGGGCCCGGCTGGTGAGTCGTCTAAACCCAGAGAATTCCGCTTGTCATGTCTCTGCTCCTATGGACGTGTTAGGTCGAGTTCCAAGAATTCTTTCAGGGACTGTCGCTCGGTGACTAGCCGCAATAAACGATGCCGGCGGCCGTCCGCTCTTCGAGCTCTTCCACGGTCAGTTCCACGATTTCGATGGTCTCATTACGGGTTTCCATTGTTTTTCCCTTCCTGAAGATGAATTAGCCTAACAATTGTGAATGCTTCGTTACTTGCAATTAGAAAACTAAACCCAGAGAATACCGCGACACATGGGCCACCTCCATTGAAAGCACCTGGCGGCGTCAGCGACGGGCCAAGCGAGCTCGAAAACCGATGAAGGAACCGCCCGCTCGGGGCGGCACCTCACACCGAACTGACGTTAATGGTTGAGTTGATAAGAGGAGTCGATTGGGTACGCTGGCGGAGAATGCCTAGGAACGGTCATAAATCGGGAAATGAAGGTCTCGCAATGACTAGCTCGAGAAACCCCCTGTCAGGCACTTCCCGCCGGAAATTACCCACATTTTTTCCTCTTGAACCACCTCCTAGGTCCTCTGGAATGGGTCGCTTCGTTCTCTCCGAACCCATCTTTTTTCAGAGACTTCGACTCTAGGCTGGCAACGTAATTGTTCGGCCGAGATCCGTCAGTGACAGAGATCACCTCGGAAAAATATAGGGGTTTCCCCCCGTTCTGTTCGGAGGGGGCGGTCAGGGGCGTACGTAGAGCTCTTCGCTGTTCCAGACGGCGTGCCAAAAGGGTGTGGGTTTCAGGTTGCCAACACGAGCCGTCACTCCGAGAAGGGCATGAGGCACGACGAGATCGATCACCGGAAGTTGCTCGGCCACCAACCATTGAACTTCGTCGAAGAGCGCCTTTCGGGAAGCATGCTCGGTGACCAGCATTTGCTCTTCCATGAGGCGATCGATCCTGGCTTCCCACGGCGTCCCCGGCTGAGACTGGGCAGGATGCCAGACGTGGAAGGGGGAGCGGCTGAGCCAGAAGGGCAGCTCCGCCGACGGATCCGAATCGGTGAACTTGATCCCCAGCAAGCAGGCTTCGTAGTCGAAGCTGCGAGTGAGGCGACCGAGAAGACTCGCAAAATCCAAAGGAACCAGGTTCATCTCGATTCCGAGCCGGGCAAGATCCTCTTGCATGACCGCGGCGGTCTTGATGCGATAGGGGTTATCGGCGTTCGTGAGCAACGTGAATCGGACCCGCTCTCCTCCCGGGCCGACGAGCGCCCCGTCTTCGCCCCACACGAAGCCGGCCGTCGCGAGGAATCTCTTGGCGCTCTCGACGTCCGAGACGGTCGCTTCGATGTCCTCGTTCCGCCATTTCCGATTAGCCGGGGATACCGGCCCCGCCGCCGGTGAGGCAAGATCCAGGTACACGGCCTTGCCAATCGCAGGCCGGTCGATGGCCAACGAGACCGCCCGCCGGAACGAAAGATCGGAGAACCAGGCCCTTTTGGGTCTCGACACCGGGCTTTCCGGGTTGAGGTTGAACCAGAGCCGCTCGGTGGGCGTGCCCGGCCCGAGATTATGGAGCCGCAGGTCGGGACGCCCACTTTCCTCGAGGCTGAGAAAATCTTCCGGTGAAAGAGGACTCAAAATGTCCAGCTCTCCAGCTCGAAACCGAAGCATCAGCGCGCTGGCGTCGGGAATGATTTCGTAGACGATGCCGTCCAGATAGGGAAGCCGGTCCCCATCCTCCTCGGACTTCCAGTAATGCGGGTTGCGCCGGAGTATCACCCTCTGTCCAGGCACGTAGCGCTCCAACACGAAGGGACCAAGCGCGACGATCCCGTCCACCGGCGCTCCGACCCCATACTCGGCGACGAAGGCGCCCACCGCGAGAGATTTCTGGAGTCGATGACGCGGAAGCATGGGAATGCTGTCGAAAATACGCTCGACGACCGCGGTGCGCCGCTTCAGCCGGAAACGCACGGTCCGGGAGTCCAGCGCTTCGGGCAGGAGAGGCTCTCCGTCCACGAGAGCCGTTTCGACGAGCGGGCTCGCGACCTCCGGATCGTGGAGCGCCTGAAACGTAAACACGACATCCTCGGCGGTAAAAGGCTCTCCATCGGAGAAAAAAACTTCCGGGCGCAGTCGAAACGTTAACTCGCGACCTTCATCGGAGAAGGACCACGACTCGGCGAGCGCTGGCTCCACCTCCTCCGTGACGCGATTGACTCGCACCAGCGCGGCGTGGACTTGCTCGGTAATCTCGTGGGTGACCGCGTCCGTGGCGAGCAGGCGGTTCCACGTAAGCGGATCGCTGCGGACGCCCACCCGTAGGACACCCCCGAAAACCGGCCCTTCGTCGCGAGGACTCGCCGTCCGAGACGTCTCCTCTGGCAGCCGACAGTGGAAGCTCACCGCCAGGACGAGAAGCACAAGAATCAGGCGTCCGGTTTTCATCGCGAGCTCGATTCCCTTCTATGGCTGTGTCGGAACGGCTTCGATTCTAACCCCAATCCGCACTGGCAAGGTGCCCAAAGAAAAATGGAAGCTCTACGCGAGCGGAGCGTCCGACTTCGCCAAGGCTTCGTCGGGACCTCGCCGTCAGCCTTTGTTCGCCCAGCGCCATCCCGGGCGAACTCCGGCTAGACCTCGCCGAAGCCTCCGGCGAAGGCGGGAAGCCCGAAGGGCGTAGGCGGGAGCCCGGCGCGCTTGCGCGCCGACGAAGGCGCAGGCCGTGGGGGTGGGGCCCCACGGCATTAAGGCATGAGATGCCTTGCGAGAGACCCGCGGCCTGAGCTAAAGTTAACTGACTTCAGGAGTTGGACTTAAGCGTAGACGCCCTCTCGGAACGACGAAACGTGGACAGCCTGATGCAGACTCTGAACATCCTTCTTCCGACGCTTTACTCCCTGGCTTGGGCGGACTACGCCCTGCTCTTTTTTCGCGATGATACCTTCGCCGAAAAAACCGCGCCGCCGCTCCTCTACCTCACCGGCACGCTACACGGTATCGCTCTCGTGGTGCTCGCCATCCACCTCGAGATCTTCCCGCTGGCGACGGTCTTCGAAGCGTTCTCCGTCGTGGCGTTTTCGGTCCTGGTCGTCTACTTGCTCATCGAGTGGCACATCGGCGTTCGAACGACCGGGTTCTTCATCGTGGGCGTCGTGTTCGCGTTCCAGCTGGTGTCCTCCGCCTTCATTACACGACCCACCGAGGTCAATCCTCTGCTCACCGACCCATCCTTCATCTTGCATGCCTCGACCGCCGTATTGGGTTACGCGGCGATGGCGATTTCCGCGATTTATGGATTGCTCTACCTCATGTTGTTCTACGACATCAAAAAGCACCGCTTCGGGCTCATCTACAAGCAGCTCCCCTCCCTCGAGATCATGGCCAATTTCACCTACCGCGCCGCCTCCTTGGGCTTCGTTTTCCTGAGCGTGGCCATCGTTCTCGGGCTCGCCTTGATGGTCAAGGTCTACGGAGCTCATTGGTGGGATCCGAAGCTCACCATCACGTTTGTGGCCTGGCTCATCTATGGGTCGTGCACCGTGGGCCGGAGACTCTGGGGATGGTCTCCGCGCAGGGTGGCCTTCGCCTCTCTGGCTGGGTTCGCGGTGGTCCTCTTCTCCTTCGTGGTGGTCAACCTTCTCTTCACCTCGTTTCATGGGTTCGTCTGATATGAGCCTCCTCGTCGTCGGCATGAATCACCGAACCGCACCCATCGAGGTGCGCGAGCGGGTGACGTTCAGCGACAAGGAAGTGCGCGAGATCCTCTCCCTGGCTCGCGCCGAGCAGACCCTGGGCGAAGTGCTCTTACTCTCCACCTGCAATCGCACCGAGTTCTATGGGCTGTCGAACGACAACGGCGCCGCCGAGATGTACATTCGAAACATCATCTCCCGACAGAAACAGGTGGACTTGGCGGCTCACCCCGGCTACGCCTATACCCTCTCCGACGTCGAGTCGGCGCGGCATCTCCTGCGGGTGGCGACCGGCCTCGATTCGATGCTCATTGGCGAGCCTCAAATCCTGGGACAGGTCAAGCAAGCACACCAGCTTTCTCTCGAAGCCGGCGCCTGCGGGCTGGTGCTCAACCGGTTGTTGCACACGGCCGTGGCGGCGGGAAAGAGGGTTCGAACCGAGACACAGTTGGGGAGCGGGGCGGTGTCGGTGGCGAGCGCCGCGGCAGAGCTCGCCGGCAAGATCTTCGAAGACTTGTCGACACGCTCGGTGCTGCTGATCGGAGCCGGAGAAATGGGCGAGCTGACGGCGCGGCATATGCTGGAAAAAGGCGCCGCCAACCTAACCATCGCCAACCGCACGTTCGGCAAGGCCATGGAGCTCGCGACGGAGCTCAACGGGCTCGCGCTGCCACTCGATCGCGTCGAAGAGGCTCTCGCTTGTGTCGACATCGTCATCAGCTCCACGGGCTCGACCGAACCCATCATCAGCCAGACCCAGATGAAGAGGATCGTCTCCAGGCGGTCCGGGAGGCCCATCTACATCATCGATATCGCGGTCCCCCGCGACTTCGACCCGACCATCGGACGTCTCGACGGCGTTTTTCTCCAAAACCTCGATGCCATGAACTTGCTCGTGGATAAGAACCTCGAGGAGCGCCGGGCCGAGATACCGCGCGCCGAGGTCATCGTGGAAGAGGAGCTGGAGAAGTTCCTGGTCTGGCGACGTTCGCTCGCCGCCACGCCCGCGATCAAACAGCTCAGAGAGAGGCTCGAAGAGATTCGTCGTCAGGAAGTCGCACGATACGGGGGCCGTTTTTGCGAAGAGGACCGCGAGCAGTTGGACCGCTTGACCGAGAGCCTGATGAAGAAGATTCTCCACCCGGCGATGGACAAGATTCGCAGCTGGAGTGGAAGCGGGCACCTGGGCTCCCTGCGCATCGACACGATCTACGAGCTCCTCGATCTTCCCCGCGGTGATGAAGGAGATCCCGGTCGACCTCACCGCCCCCACGGTGATGGTGAGAAGGAGTAGATGGTGAGGGCCCTGCGCGTCGGGACCCGGGGGAGCGAGCTCGCGCTGGTGCAGACCCGGGGCATCGTGGCTTCCCTCAAACGGAAGCATCCCGAAATAAACATCCAGATCCAGGTCATCCGCACTAAGGGCGACTTGGTCACCGACGTCCCTCTCTCTCAAGTCGGCGATCGGGGCCTTTTCATCAAGGAGCTGGAGAACGCCCTGATGGACGGAAGCGTCGACTTCGCGGTCCATAGCATGAAGGACCTTCCCACTGAGCTCCCAACCGGTCTCGTGGTTGCGTCGGTGACGGAACGGCTGGATTCGCGAGACGTGCTCATCACACGGGAGGCTCGTGCGCTCGCGGCGCTCCCGCGAAACGCCACGCTGGCGACGGGCAGCCTGCGCCGCCGCTCGCAAGCTTTGGCGTGTCGTCCCGACCTCCAAATCGTCGAGCTAAGGGGCAACATTACGACGAGGCTGCGCAAGTTCGGAGAATCGACATGGGACGCGATGATTCTGGCGAGCGCCGGCCTGGCCCGTCTCGGACTCGCCCAGCGTGTCGCGACGCCGATTCCTACCGACCAGATGTTGCCCGCGGTCGGCCAGGGCGCCCTGGGTCTGGAGGCCCGCGCCGACGACGCCGAAGTGTTGGAGTGTCTGAGAAGCCTCAGTGACGAGGGGGCCACGGCGGAAGTGGAGGCGGAGCGCGCTCTGCTCAGACGGCTCCAAGGAGGCTGCCAGGTCCCCATTGGAGCGCGGGGCCGAGCGGTCGAGCACGAGCTGATGCTCGAGGCCTACGTCGGCACGATCGACGGGCGCCGCCACCTCCGGCGGGAGGCAGCAGGAACGAAGGAGCAGGCCCGCCAGCTTGGTGAGCACCTCGCCGAAACCATGCTCGAGGACGGAGCCAGTGAGATTCTCGACGAGACGCGTTCCGCGGCGAAAGGAACCCTTGGAAACCAGGGACGCTGACTCCGCTCCACTCCGCGGCCGATGCGTGCTAGTGACGCGTCCCCGAGAACAGGTCGCCGAGCTGGCGGAAGGCCTGCGTCGGCGGGGCGCTCAGGTCGTCGAAGCACCCGTCATCCGCATCGAGGGCCCGACCGATCTCGCTCCCATGGACGCGGCCATCCTGCGCTTGCCGGATTTCGACTGGATCGTCTTTACCAGCGCGAATGGTGTGCGCTCTTTTCTGGGAAGGATGCGAACGTTGGTCAGCATGTTTCCCCGCGGCTGTCCCAAGGTTGCCGCCATCGGTCCCGCCACCGCGGCTGCCTTACGGGCCGAGGGTATCCGAGTGGACGTCCTTCCCAAGCGTTTCGTCGCGGAGGAAGTCTTCGAAGCACTGAGGCAGGCGGGACCGCTCGAAGGAAGACAGGTGCTTCTTCCGCGGGCGGATATCGCGCGGGAGACCCTGCCCGAGCTCTTGCGTGCGGCGGGAGCCGAAGTCGAGGTCGTAGTGGCGTACCGGACGGTCGCCGCCTCGGAAGAGATCTCCGGCGCTCTCGAGCTCGTCCGCGACGGCCGCGTCGATGTCGTGACGTTCACCAGCGGCTCGACGGTACGGAGTTTTCTGGCGGCGGTTCGGGACAAGGGGGAGTTGCACGGCAAGTTCGCGTCTGCCAGCATTGGGCCGATCACGAGTCGAGCTCTCCGTGACGCGGGATTCGAGCCCGACATCGAGGCCAGCGTCTACACCGTGGACGGCTTGATCGACGCCATCGAGCGCTACTTCTCCGAAGAAAGGGAGTCCGGCCGCGACACGCCCCTTCGGCGGGGCAAGATCCACTGAAAGGCCATCGATCGCTCCGCGAATCGAGCGACGGGAGGCGAGGAAGAACAGGACATGGGATTTCCAACGACCCGGCTGCGCCGTCTGCGGCAAAGCGAACCACTACGTAGCCTCGCTCGGGAGACCCGCCTCGCGGTCGCGGATCTGATTTACCCTCTCTTCGTTTGCCCGGGGAAGGGTGTGCGCCGAGAGATTCCGTCGATGCCCGGGAACTACCAGCTGTCTCCCGATCAGGTCGTCGAGGAATGCCGGGATGTCGCCGGCCTTGGGATCCCGGGTGTGATTCTATTCGGCATCCCCAGTCGCAAGGACGAAAAGGGCTCGGAGGCCTACGACCCGCAAGGCATCATCCAGACCGTCGTCGGCTCCATCAAAGAAGCCTGCCCGGAGCTGCTCGTGGTGACGGATGTGTGCCTCTGCGAGTACACGAGCCACGGACACTGTGGGTTGGTGCGAGGCGAGGAGATCCTCAACGACGCGACGCTCGAGCTCCTGGCGAAACAAGCGGTGTCGCACGCCCGCGCGGGAGCCGACATCATCGCTCCATCCGACATGATGGACGGTCGCGTCGGAGCTATCCGCCGGGCCTTGGACGACTCGGGTTTTCCGAACACCCCCATCCTCTCGTACGCCGTGAAGTACGCCTCGAGCTACTACGGCCCCTTTCGCGAGGCCGCAGAGTCCGCCCCCCAGTTCGGGGATCGGCGGTCTCATCAAATGGATCCCGCCAACACCGACGAAGCCCTGCGCGAAGTGGCGCTCGATCTGGAGGAGGGAGCCGACATGGTGATGGTGAAGCCGGCGCTCCCCTACTTGGATGTCATCTACCGCGTCAAGCAGACTTTCGGCGTGTCGGTGGCGGCGTACCAGGTAAGTGGCGAGTTCTCGGTCATCAAGGCGGCCGGGGCCAAGGGCTGGATCGATGAGTCCCGCATGGCGATGGAGTCTCTCACCTCGATCAAACGCGCCGGAGCCGATGTCATCCTCACCTACTTTGCCAAAGACGTGGCGCGCCTTCTCACCAAACGATGATCCGCTTCGGTCGTTCCGGTCATTGATATTGATGACGAAGAAAAGCGAAGAGCTCTTCCGCAGTGCCCAGGAAAAAATACCGGGAGGCGTGAACTCACCGGTACGCGCGTTCCGCAATCTGGGCATCACACCTCCCTTCATCGAATCGGGCGCGGGGAGCCGCATCCGCGACGTCGACGGCCGCGAGTACATCGATTACGTCTGCTCTTGGGGATCACTCATCTTTGGACACGCGCACCCGAAGGTTCTGGAAGCCGTGAGGCGGACGCTCGCCAGGGGCACCAGTTTCGGCGCACCCACGGAGCTCGAGCTGCGGATCGCCGAGCGGATTTGCGACATGGTGCCGTCGGTGGAAATGGTTCGGATGGTCAACTCCGGCACCGAAGCCGCCATGAGCGCGGTGCGGCTCGCCCGAGGCGTCACCGGACGGGACGCGATCATCAAGTTCGCCGGCTGCTACCACGGACATGCGGACAGCTTTCTGATCAAGGCGGGATCGGGCGCACTCACGCTCGGCGTACCCGACAGCCCCGGAGTCCCCGCCAAGCTCGCGGAGGATACCCTGACCGCGGACTACAACGATCTGGAGTCGGTGGCTCACCTCTTCGAGGCGCATCCGAATCGAGTCGCCGCCCTCATCGTGGAGCCGGTGGCCGGCAACATGGGCGTCGTACCTCCGCTCCCCTCGTTCCTGCCAGGATTGCGAGACCTTTGCACGAAACATGGAGCCTTGCTCGTGTTCGACGAAGTCATCACCGGCTTTCGCCTCGCGAGGGGCGGAGCCCAGGAGCGTTTCGGAGTGCAACCCGATCTCACCGTGTTGGGGAAGATCGTTGGCGGGGGGCTCCCGGCCGCCGCCTATGGGGGTCGTCGCAACATCATGGAGCAGCTCGCGCCCGCGGGTCCCGTCTATCAGGCCGGTACGTTATCGGGGAATCCCCTGGCGATGAGCGCCGGGCTCGCCCAGCTCGATCTCCTCGAGGAAGAGAAACCTTGGACCCGTCTCGAGGAAATCGCGTCGAGACTCGAATCGGGATTTCGGAACATCGTGAGTGAGATCGGGCTCGGATTGACTATCAACCGCGTGGGCTCGATGATGACCGTTTTCTTCACCGGGCACGAAGTCAAGAACTTCCGCGACGCTACGCGCGCCCAGACGAAACGACACGCGGTGTTCTGTCGCGAGATGCTGGGGCACGGCATCTACCTGGCTCCCTCTCAGTTCGAGGCTCTGTTCGTTTCGACCGCCCATACCGTTCGGGATATCGACGAGACCCTCGCGGCGTCGCGGGCCGCCCTCGAGAAAACCTTCTCCTCCTAGCTGGGATGGCCGAGTTTCGCGTCGCCTCCACTCGAGACGTCCCCGAAGGGAACGGTATCGTCGTCGATGTCGGGGGAAAGCGCCTCGCTATTTTTAGGGATAGCGGAGAATTCTTCGCCCTCGATGAAACGTGCCCTCATCGCGGTGGCCCGCTTCACGAGGGCTTCGTTCGAGAAGGTGTCGTGGCCTGCCCCTGGCACATGTGGCAGTTCGAACTGCGAAACGGGTGCTCGCCGGTCAACCCTCTTTCGAAGGTTCGTACCTATCGGACGCGGATCGAGGGAGATGACGTATGGGTGGACCTGGAGGGAACGAGCTAGAACCTACATCTTTGCCGCTTCGCGAATCTTCGCGAACGCCTCGGTGGTCAGCTCGCGACAGCCCAGACGGGTGGGGCCGGTGCCGTCTACGGTGTGAAAATCCGATCCACCGGTAACCAGCAGGCCGAGACGCTCGGCCATTTGCACATAACGTGTCGCGAGATCGGGCGAGTGATCGGTGTGATACGCTTCGATGGCCTGAAGCCCATCCTCGACCATCTTCGGGATGAGCTCGTCCCGTTTCAGCAAGCCCGGATGCGCGAGCGACGCCACGCCGCCCGCCCGCGTGATCAGGTCCGTGGCATCACGCAGCGTAACCTTCTCGTACCCAACGTAGGCCGGGGCGCCATGCCCCAGGTAGCGGTCGAATGCCTCCGAGAACGTGCTCACCACGCCGCGGTCGACCAGGACTTCCGCCACGTGAGGCCGCCCCACCGTACCATGGGTCGACTTGGCAAAGACGTCCTCCGCTTCGACATGGACACCCACCGCATCGAGCTTCGCGAGAATGCGGTGGATGCGCTCGATTCTCCTCTCTCGCGCTTGGGCGAAGAAGTCCACGAGCCAAGGCTCGCGGTGGCGCACGAACAATCCCAAGACGTGGACGGAAGCATCTTCATAGTTGGCGCTCACCTCGATGCCGGCAATGATCTCGGGACCGCGGTCGGAGTGCGCGGCCGCCTCATCACGAGCCGCGTCGATGCCGTCCACCGTGTCGTGATCGGTAACCGCCAGAGCCGTTAGGTTTTCCTCGACGGCCTTCCGAACCAGCTCCGCCGAGCTCAATCGCCCGTCGGATGCAGTCGTATGGGAATGCAGGTCGTAAAGTGCTCTCGTCATTTAGGTTTTGGTAATGGTGCGCGGTTTTAGGATGACCTTTCATGTTACGGTGCGCGCTATACCTTGTCAAACTGGTTCAACTTGTTGGGATCGTAGGGTCCCGGCCTTGACAGCCTCTCTCAGCGTTTGTATACTTCGGACTCAGACTAATTTGATAGGGATTCAGGCCCTGTCCTGAGGAATGACAAGTCTTTTGAACCAATTGAAAGAGGCGTATCGATGTTGACTTTGACTCAGAACGCGGCAGGGAAGGTCAGGGAGTTTCTCGTCCAGCACGGCAAGCCCGATGCCGGCCTGCGTGTCCGTGTGGTCGGGGGCGGTTGTTCCGGTTTTCAGTACCAGCTCGCTCTCGACGAGCGGGCCGACACCGAGGACAAGGTCTACGAACAAAACGGCGTCAAGCTGTTCGTCGATCAGAAGAGCCTTCTCTACCTCGATGGAACCGAGATCGACTACGTGGAAGACATCATGGGCGCTGGGTTCCGCTTCAGCAATCCGAACTCTAAGGGCACCTGCGGTTGCGGGGAGTCTTTTCAGGTCTAGTTCTCTCAATCATCTGAACTCATCGCGGTACCTTCGGAGCTTGCCGGGGGTATTTTTTTTGCCCGGAAAGGGCAGCATGGACTCAGGTGACGACTCGCTCTACGACCCCTTCGATAAGCTGGTCCGCATTCGAATCGAGGGGCGCTCCTTCGCCGTTCCCGAAAACAATATGCTTCTCCGCTGCGTCCAGTTCATCGTGGACGAAGGCGTGGTTCTCGGCCGATTCTGCTGGAACAACGAGTGCGGCAACTGCGAGGTGACCTTGCAGACCGCGGATCACGCCGAACCTCATAGGGCGCGCGGGTGCCAGACCCCCGTGCAAGCGGGGATGATTCTGTCCGAGTTGACTCCCGACCTGAGGTATTGGCTTCACCGCAAGAGTTCTGGTTCGATCCTTTCAGAAAACTCGATTCCTCCGAGGACATGGCGTCGCCGGACGCTTACAGCTAGAGTAGAGGCGTTTCCCACCGGCCTATGAGATAAGATGAGGCGGTGATCGCGACCGTCGTCTTCCCACTCACCGCGCACTTGGCTTCCGGCGTCTTGATCGTGACGTCGCTTCTCCTCCTGCGGAATCGCCTTCCTCGCGCGTTTCTCCGTTTTTGCGTCGCTTCCTCCGCGGTCTTCGCTGCGACGGCGTGGAAACTCGGCCATGGTCCTTCGAGCCTCGCTTACGGTCTGCTTGCGGTGACAACCGCGCTCGCCTACTGGTGGTTGCGTCGAAAGGACAGCGAGCCTTCGCTTCCGCTCACGTTGACAGGAGTCATCGCGGTAGTGGCACTCGGCTTCGAGTGTGGCGGCAACGAGTCGGCTGGCTGGTTGCTCTGCTCGTTCGGCGCGGTCGGCTCGTCCCTTCTGCTGGGCTCGGTGGCAGTCAGCATGGTACTCGGCCACTGGTACCTGGTGGACACGACGCTATCTATCGCGCCGCTCAAGGATGGCGCCCTCTTGTTCGCGGCGGCGGTGGTCTGGCGCTGGCTGAGCGTCCTCGTGGTCCTGGCCCGCGAGGGTTGGGACGTCGTTCGGGTGACGAACCTCGCCGATGTCTTCTATTCTACGCTCGGCTTATTCTTCCTATTTCGAGCGCTTACCGGATTGATCGCTCCCATGTTGCTCGCCGGACCGATCCTCCAAACGGTCAGAATGCGCTCGACCCAGTCTGCCACCGGACTGCTCT
>Ga0302046_10002348_pt1 | contig 17613 bp, 13 predicted proteins | sample RVTome_11_FD_200261 | JGI IMG/M metagenome (GOLD analysis project Ga0302046, IMG submission 200261) | Soil microbial communities from uranium-contaminated site in the Upper Colorado River Basin, Wyoming, United States - RVT147D111 (version 2) ...
CACGGTCGTCTCCGGGAACCGTAGGGGGAAGTGCGCGAGCTTCGACTACAACCACTTCTGGGCGAGCTCGCTGGCCGCTGCGGTCTCCGCCGAGGCGATCGCGCGCGAACTCAAGTCGGGCTCCGCTCCCGAAGCCTTCACCTTCGGCCTCTTGATCGGGATCGGACGGCTTGCTCTCTCCAGCGTTCATCCGGTCGAGTACGACGAAGTCCTGCGGAGGATCAAGGAGGACCCCAAGCTCGACCTGGCCCAGCTCGAGTCGGAGACCTTCTTCATCAACCACCGCGAGGTGAGCGCTGCGCTGCTCGAGCTGTGGGGGCTGCCCGCGTACTTCAGCGAGGTCGCGCTGCACTTCGACGGCAACACCGTGACGGGCGACTTCGACCATTCCGAAACGGCCGACATGTTGCGGCTCCTCAACGCAGCCGCCGTCATGGCAGAAGTGTGCGTCAGTGACGTCGAGCGCCAACCGCACCTGTGGCCCGGGCTGCGGCGGATCTGTCAGGGACTCAACGTGAGGTCGAATCAAATCTGCGACATCTTCGACAAGGTCGCGCCGCAATGGGCGGAGTGGGGACAGGCGCTCGAGGTCACCACGAATGCGGTGCTCGCGTCCGGGGAGCTCGAGAAGCAGGCCCGAGAGCACCTGGTCCGCGCCGCTGCGCGCAATGTGGAGGAGAGGAACGAGGCGGAGGACGGAGCGCGCAAGAGCCTGCGGATCCTCGCCGTGGACGACGACCCGGTCTCGTTGCGGGTGCTTGTCTCCCTGTTGAAGCGCGAGGGACACAGCGTCCTGACCGCGCGCAACGGAAAGGAGGCCATCGCCGTCTACCTGGAGCACGGTGCGCAGGTCGTAATCACCGACTGGATGATGCCCGAGATCGATGGACTGATGCTCTGCAGGCAGCTCCGGAGGATGGAGGAGGGGCGCAAGCTCTACATCCTCATCCTCACGGGACGCGCGGAAGAGGAGCGAATCGTCGAAGCGTTCGAGGTGGGCGCCGACGACTACATCGTCAAGCCGTTCAAGCCGGGCCTCCTCAAGGCCCGCATCCAGCCCGCGCGGCGCGTCATCCACCTGCAGGAGGAGCACGACGCCCAGGTGCGCGAGAACGAGCGCGTGAACCGCCAGCTCGACATCGAGAAGCGCAAGTTCAAGGCCGCCGCGATGACGGACGCGCTCACCGAGCTTCCCAACCGGCGCCATGCGATCGACCGGCTCGAGAACCTGTGGGCGAACAGCCGCAGGGCCGAGGCGCCCTTCTCCGTGGTCATGCTCGACGTGGACTTCTTCAAGCGCGTGAACGACACCTGGGGGCACGACGTCGGCGACGCCGTGCTGAAGTCGATCGCTCTCGCCGTACAGGGCGTCCTCCGGCGGGGCGACATGTGCGCGCGGATGGGCGGCGAGGAGTTCCTCGTCATCTGCCCGAACACGGGCTCGGACGAGGGGGCGATGCGCGTCGCCGAGCGGATCCGCAAGGCCGTCGAGGCGAACCGCACCATCGTCGGACAGTTCGACGGCAAGGTGACGGTCAGCCTCGGGGTCGCACTCGCCGACGACGAAGTGGGCAGCATCGACGCGCTCCTGAAGATCGCCGACGAGGCCGTCTACGCGGCCAAGGCCGCGGGCCGGAACCGGGCGGTGCTGGGCAACTCGCCGGGCTCCGAGCGCAAGTCGGCTTGAGCTCCAGCGCCTGGAATCTTGACGGTACGTCAAGATTCCGAGCCGGATGCTCGTCGCGCGTCCGCCTCCTAGGAACGCGGCGGAGCCGCGTTCCTTCGGGTGCGGACTCTCCGCGATGAGCACCACGCCCAGCGGAGCGACTCGCGATTCTCGACGCGGGCGAGGGCACGGCGCCGGCTAGACTTCGGCCCGCATGGAACATGCGGGAGGACGGGTCGCGCGCTGGCTGGAGCGACTCGCTCTCGCCCGACCCGAGCAGCGCGCCTGGGCCCTGTACGACTGGGCGAACTCGGCCTTCTGGCTGACGGTGATCACCGTCGTCTTCCCGAAGTACTACGCGTTGCTGACGCGCGGCGTCCTGGGGAAGGAGGACGCGGCCTTCCGCTACGCCATGGCGACCAGCGCTGCGCTCGCGGTGGTCGCGGTCGTCGCGCCGTTGCTCGGGACCTACGCGGACCTGCACGGGCTGCGGAAGAGGTTCCTCGGCATCTTCGCCGCCGTCGGCATCGCGGCCACGGCCGGGCTGTTCTTCGTGCTGCCGGGGGACTGGCTGCTCGCGCTCTTCTTGTTCGGGATCGCCAACTTCGGAGTCGCGGGCAGCGTGGTCTTCTACGACGCGCTGCTCCCGCACGTCGCGCGGTCCGATGAGACCGACCGGCTCTCGACGACGGGCTTCGCCCTGGGGTACTTGGGGAGCGGACTCCTGCTCCTCGCCAACCTGGCCTGGATCCTGCGACCTGAGTGGTTCGGGCTTCCCTCCGGGGACGAACTCACGCCGGCGGGAGCGACGCTGCCGACGCGACTCGCCTTCCTGTCCGTGGCGCTGTGGTGGGGAGTGTTCACGCTGCCGCTCCTGGTCCGTGTGGGCGAGCCGCCCGCCGCGGGAGTCGGACTCGCGGACCTCCACCGGAGCGCACTGGACCTCACCCTGGCGCGACTGCGCCAGACGCTGCGCGAGCTGGGTCACTACCGCCAGGCGGTGCGGATGCTGATCGCCTTCCTGATCTTCAACGACGGCATCGTGACGCTGATTCGCATGGCCGTCCTGTACTCCGACAGCCGCGGCCTCGAGCAGAGCGTCGTCATGGGGTCGATCCTGCTCCTCCAGTTCGTCGGCGTGCCCTTCGCTCTCCTGTTCGGACACCTGGGCGGACGCTTCGGTCCCAAGCGCATGGTGCTCGGCGGGCTCACCGTCTACTCGCTGATCTGCGTGTTGGCCTTCACGATGTCCGCGAACTGGCACTTCGTCGGCCTCGCCGTGCTGGTGGGCACGGTCCAGGGAGGGACCCAGGGGCTCGCGCGCTCGCTCTTCGCGAGCATGATCCCGCGCGAGAAGTCGGGCGAGTTCTTCGCGTTCTTCGGCGTCGGCGAGAAGTTCGCCGGCATCTTCGGACCGCTGCTCTTCGGCCTGACGATCCGGCTCTTCGGCGACGTCCAGCCGGCGGTCCTGACCCTGATCGCCTTCTTCGTGGTCGGCGGCGTGCTCCTTCTGCGCGTGGACGTGGCGGAGGGGCGGCGTCAGGCGCTGGTCGGCTAGCGCGCCGGCCGCGCTACTCCACGAAGATCGGGCTCGACCAGGCACACCCGCGGTCGAGCTGGATCACGCGCACGTAGACGTAGTCGCCGGGCGCGAGCGGCTCGAGGCCGAGTGTCGCGGTGAGCTCGAAGCGCTGCTCTCCCGGGATCGTCTGGAGCACCTGGCCGTTCTTCACTACGTCGATCCCCGCGAGCGGCGCCGTGCCGATCGCGCGGACGTAGAGGAGATGGGTCCCTGGTTCGCCCGTCCTCGCCGTGATCGTGCTCCCCATGCGGTGCGCGTCGATCGCGAAGCGCAGGACGATGCGCTCGCCGTTCGTGGCGTAGGAGCGGCGCTCCCTCAGCGCCCGGTAGACGCCAGCGCGCGTCAGGTCGTCCGTCAGCAGCGCGGCGATCCCGCTTCCCGAAGGGCTCGCGATCTGCGCCAGCCCGGGGTGAGCGTCGTGGCTGTCGCCGCTGCCGATGAAGCCCAGCCGGTATCCGCGGTCGAGCGCGTCGCGCACGAAGTTGCCCGCCAGGGCACTGTAGATCCGGTAGGGAGCGTCGGCGGCCTCGCTCTGTCCGTGCACGGAAGCTACCTCCGTGACCGGCTCGAGCTCGGGATCCGGGGCGAAGTCCCAGTTCGTGGCGATCGGACCGCCGGCGGAGTGGTGGGCGAAGGTGAGCGCCTGCTCGCCGCGCAAGGCCTTCCACAGTTGCGCCGGCGTCTCGACCTCCGGGTCGATGGAGCTCAGCATCGGCCCCGAGCCGTCGAAGTAGAGTACGTGCCGGTGTCCGTGGATCCAGCTCGTCCACTCGAAGCCGACGATCGACACGAACGTCCCGGGGTCGTCGAATCGGTTGCTGATCGTCTGGACCTCCTCCCACAGTTCCGGGTGCTCGTCGAGGAAGAGCATGCCCCAGTGGTCGTGGTCGGTCAGGGCGACCGCGTCGAGCCCGGCGACGTCGCGCGCGTAGAGCAGGAAGTCCTCCGGCGTGCCCGTGCCGTCGGACACGTTCGAGTGTCCGTGGAAGTCGCCCCAGCGGATCGGCGCGACGCCGTGCTCGACGAGCAGCGGGTTCGAGACGGCCTGGACGGAGAACCCGCCGAGGTCGGCGTTCGCCAGCACGCGGTACACGCCGGGGTCGGCGGGCGAGAGCTCGAGCTTCCGGAGCCCTCGATCGGCACGCGTGAAGGCGACCGTCTCGGGCGTCGACATCCCATCCGGAAGGACCGACAGCGCGACCTCGCCCGTGAACTGCGTGCCGGCGTTCCCCTGTCCGTCGAGCAGGGCGATCCTCAGGGGGACCTCGTCGCCGGGCTCGGCCGTGCTGGGGAGGATCAGGCGCAGGCTCGCCGGCGGCCCCGCCAGCACGTCGACCGTCGGCGAGTCCGGCAGCACGGTCGCGTATCCGTCGCCGTCGCCGTCGACCGAGATCCATAGCTGCGCGCCGCGCTCCGCGTAGCGGTCGGCGATCGCGAGCGCCGGGCCGGCGCCGTAGACGATCCGCACGCGCTCGCCCCGCGCCAGGGCTCGCCCGCGCACGCGGAAGTCGATCCACCAGCCGCGCGCCTCGAAGACCTCGAGCTCGACGCCCTCGGCCTCCGTCGTCCCGGTCGTGTAGCCGTAGGAGCGCGGGTCGCTGGACTGTACGCCCGACCAGCCCCAGAACTGCGGCACGGTGAGGCGCACGAAGCCGCCCGGTTGCACGCCCTCCTCGCCGGCCTCGTAGACGATCGTCCAGCGTCGCGGAGTGCCCGCGACGACGGTGGCTTGCTCGTCCTGCGCCAGCTCGAGCCAGGCGCGTCCGCCCCCGTCCGAGGGATGCCGCGGCGCCGCGTGCGCCAGGCGAAGATCGGCCAGCATCTCTGGGCGTGCGGTGGGGGGGAGCCGCGGCTCTTGATGCCGCGACTGCGCATCCTTCCCGCTCTGCCCTTCGGCGTTCTCCTGGTCGCAGCCGGCGGCGAGGAGGCCGAGGGCGGCCAGGAGCGACAAGGCACGGACGCTGCTCATGCCGCGGAGCCTAGCAGGCCCCAGGTCGGTGGAGGAATGTCGACCGGCGAAGGCGTACGCTCGCGCCATGTCTGAACAGGACCTCGTCGCGCTGCTCCTGGCCGCCTTCACCGGGCTCGGCCTGGCCGCCGCCTGCGGGCTGCGCGTCTTCGTCCCGCTCCTCGTGCTCGGCCTCGCCGCGCGCTCGGGGAGCTGCGAGGTGGTCGAGAGCTTCCGCTGGGTCGCCACGACCCCCGCCCTCGTAGCCTTCGGGTTCGCCACCGTGCTCGAAGTGGTTGCGTTCTACGTACCCTGGCTGGACAACCTGCTCGACACGATCGCCCTCCCGGCGGCGGCGATCGCGGGCGCGGTGGTCGCGACCTCGGTGTTGGTCGGGATGGATCCCTGGCTGCGCTGGAGCCTGGGCGTCGTGGCCGGCGCCGGCGTGGCGACCGTCGTGCACGTACCGACCGCCGCCGCGCGCGCCGCGTCGACGGCGACGACCGGCGGCGCCGGGAACCCGGCCGTCGCGACCGGCGAGCTGGCCGGCGCGGGGCTCGTCTCGGGGATGTCCGTCTTCGCGCCGATCGCGGTGCCGATGGTCGTGATCGCGCTGGTGGCCGGCTCGATCCACCTCGTGCGCAAGCGCCGCCGCGCGGCGTGATGACGGCCGGGTCCGCGCCGGTATCCTCTGCCCGATGACCGCCGCCCAGCCGACCGGCCTCGACGTCTACTCCGCCACCGCGCTCGTCGAGCGCGTGTGGGAAGAGGAGATCCTCCCGACCCTGACCGAGTACGTCGCGATCCCGAGCAAGTCGCCGCACTTCGATCCCGACTGGCGCGCGCACGGCCACATGCACCGCGCCGTCGAGCTCGTGCGCGGCTGGTGCGCCGAACGGCCGATCCCCGGGCTGACGGTGGAGGTGGTCGAGATCGAGGAGCGGACGCCCGTGATCCTCATGGAGGTGCCGGGGACGGGCGAGGACACGGTGCTGCTCTACGGACACCTCGACAAGCAGCCCGAGATGGTCGGCTGGCGCGAGGGGCTCGCGCCCTGGGAGCCGGTGCGGCAGGGCGATCGGCTCTACGGCCGCGGCGGAGCGGACGACGGGTACGCGGCCTTCGCGTCGCTCACCGCGCTCTAGGTCCTGGCCGAGCAGCGCGTTCCCCACGCGCGCTGCGTCGTGTTGATCGAGGCCTGCGAGGAGAGCGGCAGCTTCGACCTCCCGCACTACATCGATCATCTGGCGGAGCGCATCGGCACGCCCAGCCTGGTCGTGTGCCTCGACTCGGGCGCGGGCGACTACGAGCGGCTGTGGAACACGACCTCCCTGCGCGGCATGGCATCCGGCGACCTGGTGGTCGAGATCCTGCGCGAGGGCGTCCACTCGGGCGACGCCAGCGGCATCGTGGCCGACACTTTCCGCATGGTGCGCGGCCTGCTCGAGCGTCTCGAGGACGCCGGCACCGGCGCGATGCCGGCAGACCTCTCGGTCGAGATCCCCGCCCAACGCGTGGAGCAGGCGCGCGCCGCCGCCCGCGTGCTCGGCGAGGCGGTGCACGCCAAGTTCCCCTTCGTCCCCGGCGCGCGACCGATGGCGGAGGAGCTGCACGAGCGCATCCTGAACCGCACCTGGCGTCCGACCCTGACCGTCACCGGGCAGGCCGGGTTGCCGGCCCTGGCGGACGCGGGCAACGTCCTGCGGCCGCGGACGTCCCTGAAGCTCTCCCTGCGCCTGCCGCCGACCCTGGAGGGCCAGCCGGCTGCCCGCTTCGTGAAGGAGCTGCTCGAGCGCGACCCGCCCTACGGCGCGACGGTGCGTTTCGAGCACGCCGACGGCGTGACCGGCTGGAACGCGCCGCCGATCGCCGACTGGCTCGATGCCTCCGTCGCGCGTGCTTCGCACGCCTACTTCGGCAATCCGGCCGCCTCGATGGGCGAGGGCGGGACGATCCCGTTCATGGGCATGCTGGGGGAGAAGTTCCCCGGAGCCCAGTTCCTGATCACGGGCGTCCTCGGCCCGGGCTCGAACGCCCACGGCCCCAACGAGTTCCTGCACCTTCCGACCGGCAAGAAGCTCACCGCATGCGTGGCAGCGGTCCTCGCCGATCACCTGCGTCGGACGCGCTGACGGAAAGGACTTCTTCGCGGGAGCCTCCGACTTCGCGGAGCTTGCGTTCAGCCGCGTCGCCGTCCGGGCCGAAGAGGCGGGAGTCTCCGCCATGTCCCTCTCCACGCGGCGCCAGAGCGCGCTCCCCGACGGGGTGCGCAAGCTCCTTACCGAACGTATCGAGGACCATCTCGAGCTCCCGTTCCAGTCGAGCACATCCGCGCAGGTGATGTCGCTGTGCAACGACGAGAAGTGCGACGCCTTCAAGCTGGGTGAGCTGATCTCCTTCGACCAGTCGCTCGCGGGGCACGTGTTGGCGGTCGCCAACTCGGCCGCCTACGCGCCGAAGGAGCCGATCATCTCCCTGCACCAGGCCGTCAGCCGCCTCGGCATCGGGACGATCTGCGAGATCTCGATGGCGGTGTCGCTCAAGGGCAAGGTGTTCGACGTGCCCGGCCATGCCACGCTCGTGCGCGAGCTGTGGATGCACTCCGCCTGCTCGGCCGCGTACTGCAAGGAGGTCGCCCGTTCCTTGCGCGAGAACGTCGAGGGCGCCTTCCTGAGCGGGCTCCTGCACGACGTCGGCATGCCGATCGTGCTCCAGAACCTGGTCGACATGTCGCGCGAGCGCACGGACCGCCAGATCCCGCACGGGATCCTGACGGCGGCGATGGAGGAGTTCCACGAGGCCGTCGGCGCGAGGATGGTGCACCACTGGCAGCTCCCCGCCTGGATCGCGGAGGTCGTCGCGCATCACCACGCCTTCTCGGATGCCGGGGAGCACCGGCGCGAGACCGCGATCACGCGCATGGGCGACCTCCTCGCCCACTGGGCCCTGGACGACTCCGCGGAGGCGGAGGACTTCGCCGGCGACGCCGACGTCGAGCGCGAGCTCAACCTCTACCGCGAGGACGTCGAGGGGCTCCTCGATCTGCGCGGCCAGGTCCTCGAGGTCGCGGAGGCGTTCCTGTGAGCGACGAGGCCGCTCGCTTCGACGTGCTCGTCGTCGGCGGCGGTCCAGCGGGGGCGAAGGCGGCCGTGCAGGCCGCGAAGGCCGGACGGCGCGTCGGGCTCGTGGAGCGCGAGGCGCACATCGGCGGCGAGTGCGTCCACCGCGGCACGATCCCCTCGAAGACGCTGCGCGAGACGGCGTCCTGCCTCAGCGGCCTGCGCAAGCGCTCGGGCGGCCTCCTCGGCCTCGACGCGGGCGTCGGGGTCGAGGTCGACAGCCTGATGACGCGGCTCAAGAGCGTGCTGGCGCACGAGGAGCGCTATCTCGCCGACCAGCTCGCCCGGAACGGGATCGAGCAGCTCACCGGCGTCGCCCGCTTCCGCTCGCCGAGCACGCTCGAGGTCGTGCGCCGCGCGGGCGGCAAGACCCTGGTCCAGGCCGGGATCGTCGTGATCGCAACGGGCTCGCGGCCACGCTCGCCGGCGAGCGTGCCGGTCGACCACGAGCACGTGCTCGACAGCGACTCGATCCTCTCCCTGCGCTACCTGCCGCGCTCGCTCGTGGTGCTGGGCGGTGGCGTGATCGCCTGCGAGTTCGCCTCGATCTTCGCGGCGTTGGGCACCGAGGTCACGCTGGTCGAGAAGCGCGACCGTCCGCTCGGCTTCCTCGATCGTTCGCTGACCGATCGGTTCGTCGCGGCCTTCGAGTCCGACGGCGGGCGGTTCCTGGCCGGCGCGAGCGTCGAGTCCGTGCGCTGGGACGGGATGTCGCGCGTCGTCACGAGGCTCGCGGACGGGAGCGTCTTGTGCTCGGAGAAGCTCCTGTGCGCACTCGGGCGCGTGGCGAACGTCGCGGCGCTCGACCTGGCGGCCGCCGGCCTCGCACTCGACGAGCGCGGGCTCGTGCCGGTCGACGAGCACTACCGGACCGCCGTCCCGCACGTGTACGCCGTGGGCGACGTGATCGGCCCGCCGGCGTTGGCGGCGACGGGGATGAGCCAGGGCCGGCTCGCGGTCCGCCACGCGCTCGGCCTGGAGTCCGAGGGAGCGCCCGAGGTGATCCCGATCGGCATCTACACGATCCCGGAGATCGCCAGCGTCGGCGAGAGCGAGCGCCAGGTGACCGACCGCCTCGGCGGCGCCATCGTCGGCCGCGCCCAGTTCGACGAGATCGCGCGCGCGCACATCAACGGCAGCACGGACGGTCTCCTGGAGCTCGTCTGCGATCCCGAGGGGAGGCGAGTGCTGGGCGCGCAGGCGATCGGCGAGGGCGCCTGCGACCTCGTGCACCTGGCCCAGCTCGCGATCCACGCGGGCCTCGAGGTCGACGCGTTCCTCGAGAACGTGTTCAACTTCCCGACGTTGGCCGAAGCGTACCGCGTGGCGGCGTTGGACGTCGGCGGACGGCGCGCGCGGCTCGGCGGTTCGAGAGCGGCATAGACTCGAGTCGGGTCGCGCGCCGAGCGGTCGCTCGGCGGAACGAGTACGGGACGCCAGCGCGAAGTGGATCGAGATCCGGGGGAGGTGGGGGAGACGCGCTCAGGGCTCGTCGTACTCGCCGCGCACGCCGCGCTGGATCGCAGCCTGGATCAGCTCGATGCCGCGCTGGTTCGGGTGGCCGTTGTCCACCAGATAGAAGTCCCCCACGGACGCACCAGTCGTCTCCACGTCGCGCAGCAGCATCGGCAGCATCGACACGGTCGGGATCTCCAGCTCGCGTGCCAGCTCCTGCCAGAGCGTCCGCCTCCAGTCGTCATCGACAGCCGCGATGCTCTTCTCCGGGAAGAGCCCGAGCAGGAAGTAATCGCAGCGACCGTCGAGCGTGGCCTTCACCTTCCTCAGGCAAGCGGCGAGGATCTCGCGTCGGCGTCGCTCGACCTCGGGTAGCCCGAGCAAGCGGTTTCGGATCCCCTCCGGCACGACGTCCATGCCGATCAGGAGGTGGTTCCAGGCGTAGCTCGTGATCTCCGGAGGGTGCCGCTCGATGAACTCCGCGACGTCCAGCGTGTCGGGGTAGACGACGTCGAACTCGCCGTGCTCGTCGGGCACGACGCGCGGCTTGGGTCCCTGACGCAGGCTCATGTCCGCGCGGTCGATTACCGTGTTGACCATGATGGCGACGATCACGATCGGTCGCGCCGCGGCGTGGTGCTCGAAGGAGCGCTCGAGCAGGAGACAGATCTGCCCCAGCCCGTAGTTCTTGACGCTGTAGTTCAGGAGCCGGTGATCGCGGCCGAGCTCGGACGCCTCGAGCAGCTCGGTGTGATCGGGGAGGTCTGGGTCCAGCGGATACACGAACGAGGAACCGAACAGCAGCACGGGACGGCGCGTGCCGACGGAGCCCGCGTCGATGTGACGGTAGGTCAGCGGGTCGATCTCATGGCTCAACCATCCGAGCTCGGGGTCCTGGGGCGTCGGAACCACGTAGCTACCCTTGGTGTCGAAATAGCGGCGCGGATTGCGCAGCGTGGCTCCCCAACTGCGCGCGAGCTCGCTCGGATGGAACAGGAGGAAGCGCATCGCCGCCTCGAGCAGCAGGAGCCCGCCCACGAAGCAGGCCAGCGTGACCAGCACGCGGACCCGAACCGAGGGAGCGCGGCGACCGGCTTCAGGTCGGACCGAAGCGTCGCCGTTCACGACCGCGTCCGCGGTCGAGCGAGCCGCGTTTCGCCGGCCGATCCTGTGCGCGGGGAAACCATCGACGACGCCCCGCAGTGGACGTCCACACCGATTCTATCTCGTCCGCGGCGACACTCCGGCCAGCTAGGAGGCTAGAACAGCGACCCCTGCCCCTGCTCGAAGTCCACCAGCCTGCGCTTCGCGTCCAGACCGCCGCCGAAGCCGGTCAGCATCCCGTCGGCGCCGATCACGCGGTGGCAGGGGACGACGATCGGGAGCGGGTTGACGTGATTTGCCTGGCCGACGGCGCGCGCGCCGCCCTCCTGGCCGACCCGGCGGGCGAGCTCGCCGTAGGGGATCGTCGTGCCGTAGGGGATGCGCGCGAGCTCGTCCCACACGCTCCGCTGGAAGTCCGTGCCGCCGCGCGGGGCGAGCACGATCTCGAAGACGCGGCGCCGGCCGCGGAAGTATTCGGCGAGCTGGAGCGTGACGGCGCGACAGGCCTCGGGCGACCAGGCGACCTCGAGCGACTCGCGCGCGAGCAGCGCCTCGAGCTCCGCGCGTGCGCCGTCGCCGAGGAACGCGGTCCGCACCAGGGCTCCCGACGGGTCCACTGCCAGCCCGATCGCGCCGACGAAGCTGCCGAGGAGGTCGGCGTGCAGCTTCACGCCGGCGGGCTCGGAGCGCCCGCGCTGGGCGTGCGCACCTCGTCGAGCAGCCTCCGCCAGCCCTCGCGCTCCGTGCGCGGATCCGTCAGCCACGCACGCTCCTTGCAGGCCAGCGCGAGCTCGGCGTAGAAGGCGGGCAGCGTGCTCGCGCGGACCAGGAGCTCGGCCAGCGCCTCGGCGTTCCCGACCGGGAAGGCGCCGGGGTACGGGTCGCCGAGCAACCCGAGCGATCCGGGGATCTTCGTGCACAGGATGGGGACGCCGTAGGCCAGCGCCTCGGACAGGACGTTGGCTCCGCCCTCGTGCCGCGAGGTGTTCAGGACGAGGTGCGAGCTCCCGATCAGCTCCAGCGACTCCGCGTGGGAGAGCGCGCCGCGCATCACGAACGCGGGGCACTCGCGCGCCGCGTGCGACAGCTCGCCCGACAGGCCCTCGTCCAGCATCGCGCCCGCCTGCACGATGCGGACGGCCGAGTCGCGCGGGAGCAGCTCCGCCGCGCGCGCGGCGGTGAGCGGATCCTTGACCGGACGGATGTTCGCCGGGAACGCGACCTGGAACACGTCGCGCGGCTTCTGGAAGGCCCGCGCGGGTCGAGCCACGGACTGGTGGATCACCTGCGTCCGCTCGCGCACGTCCGACGGGAGCCGCTCGAGCGCCAGTGGCTGGAGCACGACCACGCGCGTGGCGCAGCGCAGCGACTCCTTCACCTCGTCGCCATCCGCCGGCGCGACGTCGGTGTAGAGGTCCGTCCCCGTGCCGCACACGATCAGCGGCCGTTCCGGGTGCGCGCGGTGGAAGCGCACGACCGAGTCGTGGCTCTTGCGCGCGTGCAGCGCGACGAGCACGTCGTACGACCGTTCGTCCCAGCTGTCCGCGTGGACGACCTGCCAGCCGAGGGAGCGCAGGATGCCGCCCCAGCGCTCCGCCGTGGTGCGGTTGCCGTCGTGGCTCCCGTCCATCCCAGGGCGAACGATGCAGATCGTCTTGGCCCCGCTCTCGTCCATGCTCCGGATTCTAGCGATCCGCGTGTGCGCCTTCCCCGGTCGACCCTACGATCCCGCCCCGATGCTCGGCACGCGCCCCGGGAACCTCGTCCTGCAGCTCGGCGTGGTCGTCCTCTCGCTGATCTGGGGCTCCACCTGGCTCGTGATCCGCGGCGGTCTCGAGGATCTCCCGCCGCTTTCGTCCTGCGCGGTACGCTTCGTGTTGGCGGGCGCCGTGTTTGCCGGGATCGCGCCGCGGCTGGCCCGCGTCGAGGGCGGAACGACGCCCACCTGGAACATGCGGCTCGTCTACGGCGTGCTCGTGATCCTGATCCCCTACGCGGTGATCTATTGGGCCGAGACGACGCTGCCCTCGGGTCTTGTCAGCGTGCTCTGGTCGATCTATCCGGTCCTGCTCGCCTTCAGCGCGCACGTGCTCCTGCCCTCGGAACGCCTGCGTCCGCGCCAGTGGCTTGGGCTCGTCCTCGGCTTCGCGGGAGTGGCCTCGATGCTGTGGACGGACGTAGCGAGCATCGGTCCCGAGGCGGTACCGGTCGCATTGGTCCTGCTCCTCAGTCCGCTGTCGAGCGCGATCGGGACGCCGCTCCTCAAGCGCACGAACGCCGGGACGAGCTCCGCCCTCCTGAACCGCGACGGGATCCTGGTCGGAGCCGTGCTGTCGAGCGCGCTGGCGCTCGCGCTGGAGCGCGACTCGGAGACCACCTGGTCCTCGAGCGCGGTCCTGAGCGTGCTCTACTTGGCACTGGTCGGGACCGTGCTCGCCTTCGGCCTGTACTTCTGGCTCCTGCGCCACGCGCCGGCCACGTACCTGTCGGTGATCGCCTTTCTCGTCCCGCTGGTCGCGCTCTCCCTGGGCGCGGCGGTGGGCGGTGAGCCCGTCTTCGTGCACACGCTGGGGGGGATGGCGCTCATCCTGGGCGGAGTCGGGCTGGTCGTGCGCGGCAAGCGGCGTTGAAAGCCGCCCCGCGGAATCCCAATCCCCTGCTGCGTCTCCTCGCTCCGCGGAGTCTATCCATGAAGAAAGCCACGCTGCTCCTGCTCCTGACCGCGCTCTTCCCCGTCGCCGCCTGCGACATGGCCGAGGTCGACGCCTCCGAGCTCGGACACGAGCTGCGCGAGGTCCTGGTCGAGCTGCGCGACGCCGCGGCGGAAGCGCGCGACGAGCTGATCGAGGCCGGCGAGGAGGCGCGCGACGAGCTGCGCCGCTCCTACGACGAGCTGCGCGAGGAGCTCGCGAACGATGAGGAGCTTCGGCGCGAGCTCGAGGAGCTCCAGGCGGAGGTGCAACGCTGGATCGAGCAGGCGAAGGCCGCCGGGGCGGAGGCCTGGGAGGCGACCCGCGACGGCCTGCTCGACGCGGTGGCGGAGCTGGAGAAGGCGCTGGAAGCAGCGAAGCGGGAGCTGCGCTAGCGCCCAGCCGCCTCCTCCCAGCCCGGAAAGAGGTGGTCGAGGTCGAGCGTCACGACCTCGTCCGTTCCGCTGTCGAAGTCGTCGATCGAGCAGCCGAGGAAGGTCATCGCTTCCGAGGAAGTCGGTCGTTCGAATACGTTCTCCAGCTCGCAGCCCACGAAGACGAGCCGCGCGCCGTCGGAGTAGTGCACGCTGCCGATGGCGACCTGGAAGAGGCGGCAGCGTTCGAAGCGAGCCAGGAGACCCGAGCTGCGCACGTCGAAGACAACGCCGGACCTCGGCGACCGTCCGTAGCCCCCTTCGAAGCGGCAGTCACGCGCCAGGACCAGGGCGGAGGGAGCCGAGATGAGGCAACTGCTGCCGGCACCAATGTCGAAGCCCACGAAGCGCACTCGCTCGAAGAGGAAGGAGCAACCCTCGCGTCGGAGGTCGAACAGGTACCCCGCCGACACCGTGCAGTCCTGGATGGACAGGTTGGTCAGGGTCGCCCGGGTGGAGAGCTCCTCCACCACGAGCAACGTCCTGTCGATCCCGGCCCCGCGGATCGTCAAGTCGCGCGGGAAGCCTTTCGTGCCGCGCATGAACTTCCGTAGCCGGAACACGCCCGGCGGGAACGAGAGGGTCGCTCCGTCCCCGGCCGTCTCTCCCGAGGCTTCGACGAAGTCGAGTCCGTTCAGGCTGCCCCCGACGGTCCGCCGCTTGAAGAACCGCTCGAACGCCTCCGGGTCGCTCGCCACCGAGAGCGGCTCCTCGCCCGCCTGCCCGGCGAGCATCTTCTCCAGCAGGAGGAAGCCGTCGCCGTGACTCACGGCGCGCTCGTACTCGTCCTGGCGCCGGGCGAGGGCGCGTCCGATCGCGAGCGGCTTCGCGCGAACGCTGCGCTCGAAGTCCTCCATGCCTTCCCCGAGCAGGAGATCCGGGAGCGGCTCGGGGCGGCTCTCGCTCCACCCGCTTCGGATGCCTCCCCGGGCGAACTCGAGCAGTCCCTCGTGCAAGAGAGGCAAGGTCGATGCAGGAGCGACGCGCTGCTCTCCATCGTCGCCGGCGGGGGGCAGCGAGGCGTCGACTCGAGGGTCGGCCGGAGCCGGCGGCGCACCGATCGTCGCTCGCGGCGGCTCGCTCTCCGCGAGCGTGTCCGGCGCACGGGGCAGGACCCCACCTCTGGCATCTCTCGTTCGTCCGTCGCTCTCGAGATGCGCGACGGTCCAGCCGAGCGGAAGGCCGATCAGGAGCCCGATTGCGATCCACCACCTGCCGCGGGTCGACGCTGCCTTCATGCGGATTCCTCCGAGCCTACCAGTCGCTCGGCTGCGAGGCTCCCAGCCCCGGCCCGAGGACCACTGCGTTGGCGAAGAGCCGCGCGGTCGCGTGGTTGTATCCGCGGAAACCGGGCAGCGTCGCGAACAGGATCACCTGCCCGTTGCCCTTGCCTTCGCGCGTCAGGTACGAGGAGCTCTCGATGCGCTCGCGGGCCTCGGGCCAGACCAGGCCGCCGAGCCGCAGGCGCTCCGCCGATGCGAAGCGCACGGCCGTCTCCGCCGAGCCGTCCGACAGGAACACGTTGCTGCCGCTGTAGAAGACCGGGAGCTCCGCGCCGGCGCCGAAGGTGAGCCAGGAATCGTCGTCGACCTCGCCGCGCAGCGTCACGCCGAAGGGGGAGAAACGGCGCAGCCACTCGTCGTGCGCCGCCGGCACCTCGGCCGCGTCGTAGCGCGCGTAGGGCTCGTCGTCCTCTTCCTGCTCCCCGTCGGCTTCCTCGCCGGTCGCCTCGGCCTCCACGGGATCGCCCCAGACCCGCGCGTCGTCGAGCTCGATGCCGCGCGCCTCGCGCTCGCGCTCCGCCTGGATCCGGTAGGGCGTGAGGTCCTCGAGCGCGTCGCGGCGCAGGACGACGCTGGAGAGCCCGAGGTTCTTGGCCGTCAGCGCGGCGGCCGAGGACTCGCAGGCGATCAGCGTCCCGCCGCCCTGCACCCAGCTGTCGAGCCCGTCCTGGTTCTCCTCGAGCACGCTCGAGAGACCGCCCGGCGGCAGGATCAGCACGTTGTAGCGCCGCAGGTCGTAGCTCCCGAGCTCCTGCGCGTCGAGGATGCTGAAGGGCACGCCCAGCTCGACGTCGAGGTGGTGCCACAGGTGCCCGTAGGTGTCGGAGGAGACGGGCGAGTTGCCGAGGATGGCGACGCGCGGACGGGCGAGCAGCGCGAAGTGGCCGCCGCCCAGGTCCGGCGTCTCGCTCGATTCGGCGTCCGGAGTGAGCTGGGTCGAGACGCGCCGGACCTCGCGCACTCCCGCCGCCGCCGCCGCGCGCAGGATGCGGGCCTCGACGTCCTCCCACTGGCCCCCGTTCTCCACCGCGCGCACGAGCAGGCTGCCGCGCGGCAGCGTGACGTCGCTCGCGACCGGGACCTCGTCGTCCGCCGCGTGCAGCGCCAGGCCGGCCTCCAGCGCCCGCGCGGCGAAGGAGATGGACGCATCGTCCGCCCCGGACACGAGCCAGGCCACGGCGGGCGCCGGTCCGAGGACGCTCGTCTCGTCCTTCGACGGCGCGGGCTTCGAGGTGGTTACGGCCTGCGCGTCGCACCAGTAGGCCTCGAGGTCGAGCGCCTGCGGCAGCGACCAGGAGGTCACGTCGTAGATGCGGCTCGAGCCCTTGCGCTCGAGGTCCTCGCGCTCCTTGACCAGGTCGTCGTGCGGCATGCGCACGTCGAAGGCGAGGTAGGCCTTGACCATCTGCGCTCGCGGCTGGCGCGCCTGGACGACGATCGAGCCCGCCGGCAGGGTCTTCTCGTCGCCCTTGCCGCCGTACAGGTCGACCAGGCTGGTCGCCTGGAAGGCAGCCTCCGCGATGCCGTACTCGATGCCCTGGCCGTCGAGGATGCGCAGTAGCTCGTCCGTGCGGTCGCGGTTGGCTCCCGGGACGCACGCGAACATGCGCTCGTTGCCGGGCGTGTCGCTGGCCACGTTGCGTCGCGCGTTCTGCAGGAAGGCGGCGAGCGCGCCCTGCCGGTTGGTCGCCAGCGTGGTCAGGTTCGCGATGCTCGCGACGGCTTGGTGATGGACGGTCTCGCGGTAGGTCAGGACCTCGCCCGACGCGCGCCGCAGCGGGAAGCCCGCGATGCCGGCCTGCTCGTACAGCATGCCCGTGGCTCCCATCAGCGAGCCCCAGGCGTCGGAGTAGAACGGCGCCCAGGCGTCGGCCCACTCGCGCGTGTAGTAGCTCCAGCCGCGCGCGTCGAAGGCGGCGGCGGCGTCCTCCGCGTAACGCCGCTGCCACTCGACGATCCATGTGGGGAGCTCCGGGTTCAGCGGCGCGTTCTGCGGATAGAAGAGGAAGGTGTCGAGCGAACCCATCTCGTGAGCGTCGACGAAGAGCTGCGGATGGACCGACCGCGCCACCCTCCAGCGCCCCTGCGTCTCCGGCTGGGTCCCCGCCATCCAGTCGCGGTTCATGTCGAACAGGTAGTGGTTGCCGCGTCCGTGAGGCCAGCGCCCGCGCTGCATCGAGGCGTAGTCGAGGTTGGGCGTGTAGCCGGCGGACTGCTCGACCATCCCGAGGATGCGCTCGCGCCCGTCCGGATTGAGGCACGGGTCGATCACGATCACGAGTTGATCGAGCAGCCTGGCCACCTCCTCGCTCTCTCCAGCGATCAGGTGGTA